>Ga0302201_10000268_pt1 | contig 47119 bp, 47 predicted proteins | sample II_Bog_N3_2_FD_194586 | JGI IMG/M metagenome (GOLD analysis project Ga0302201, IMG submission 194586) | Peat permafrost microbial communities from Stordalen Mire near Abisko, Sweden - II_Bog_N3_2 | ecosystem: Environmental > Terrestrial > Soil > Wetlands > Peat | place: Sweden: Abisko... | reverse complement strand
CCTTTCTCGACAACACCTATCCATTGAAAACAAATGGGTTAGATGATGGGAGTCACCAAGTAGTACACAGTCTCTCTGCCAAGTGATTGATTTAAAAAGAAGAACCCGGCGTGGCGGCCGGGTTTTTCTTTTTCTTACTTGCTGATTTAATGGTAGCAGATCGCACATAACTCAACTGCACTTATTTTGTTTTTAGGATCAGCGAGATAGGCGGTTTTCGCTTGACAGCGATTTTCGTAGACATGGAAATCGCTCTGCGGATGAACAGGGGGCGGAAAAGAGAGGCTGGCGCCGCATGTGGACAGAAGGCTCGGGGTTAAAGAATACCGTCACCCCTGCAAAGTTGCGCGTCACCCGGCGGAGGGTGTTGCAAACTTATCCCAGCACCCGTTTCACGCGAATCCCGGAGGTCCGAGACGGGCGAAAATCGTAGTTGCTCAAAATGCCGATTCAGGGGAGGTTGGTGAAACGCCGACGTTACAGGCAGAACGATTCGATCCACGCTGGTTTTCCATTGAAAGCCGCGTGATACAGACCTGCGGTCTTATCGAGTCTGACCTTACGACGCCGCGACTTCAAGACTGTTTCACGCCGTTTCCTGGAAAGGCCGCTTGAATTAGTGAGCACTACCTCTTGCAGTCCGATCAGGTACTTCTTGGGAACTGAATCAAGCATTCGCCGCACAATCGGCGCTGCATCGAAAGGGGGTTCGTAATCGGAGAAGAAGGTTTGGACGGTCGGGCACGCGACCTTCGTGCCAGGTTCCGCCGCGACGCTAGACTCATCAATGCTCATTTGCTACTTTGTCCGCACCGCCATGGTAAACCCGCCGCAGCACCGTAGCTGCCTTAATACGGCGTTTTGGGACATTGAGTCCGCCCCAGCGGATACAACCATCAGCCGGTTCCCAGTTTCCTAAAATGCCGATTCACGAGCAGTTCGAAGCGGGAACTTCCTTCACGCCAAGCAATTCAGCGATCGCCCTGGCTTCTAGGTAAGCCAAGCCTTCAGGCTTGGCACTGTTGTGCTCGCCGGCACAGGAAGGGCTTTAGCCCCTGGGGTATGCTCTCGCTCGTGGCCACACAACGTCAGAAGCTGAGTACCTACGCCATCACCATCCTTACCCACCAACGCCACCGCCTGTTCCAGCGCACCGAGACCGCCGACCTCATGATCGCCACCCTCTTCCGCTACCGCGATCAGAGGAAATTCGCGCTTCACGCCTTCGCAGTTATGCCGGACCACCTCCACGTTCTCATCACTCCGGCCATCGATCAGAGCACGGCCCGCTGCGTTCAGCTCATCAAGGGCGGATTCTCATTCGCTGTCCGTGCTTTGTTTGCTGGCGAAGTCTGGCATTCCGGATACCATGAGCACCGCGTACGGGACGCAGCCGATATGGCCGCCCAGAAGCAGTACATCGCGAACAATCCAGTCCGTAAGAATTACCCTGACTACCCCCACGTCCATACCCGCTATGTGGACCTCATCGACGCCACCCCAGGGGCTGAAGCCCCGATTCTGCAGTAGGCTCGCAGAGTGCCAAGGCTGAAGCCTTGGCTTACCCAGAAGCCAATACCTTACCTGATCGCCCGTGCCGTCCCTGCCGAAATACGGGGTCTTGAGAAACTGAGATTTTTCCGGACACGGCGACACGGCAGTCTCGGGGTCGGAAGCATGGAAGGCAAGTCGCAGGGGCTAAAGAGGGGGGATGAAAAAGTCGCCAGTGGCGGCGCGGCAAGAAGGCCCGGGGCTCAAGCCCCTTTATTTATGTGCCACTTACCGCGGTCTGAAGCCCGCTGCTAATCCCAAAAACGCCCACCGCAGAGTTTCTTCAGCATCCTCTAAAGCCCGCTGCTACTCCGATAAAGCAAGGTGCGATGAGCTTTCCGCAGCCTGTAAAGCCACGCCCTTTCAAAATCGGAGACTTGTTCTAGTCTCCCAAGAGGTTGGTGGCCGCAAAATGCGGGGATTCTTCGCTGCGCTCAGAATGACAAGCGAATGCGGATGACAAGCGAAGGCGGATGCGAGGGTCGTTCTCCTTTTGAACTCTTTGTCGATGCATTACTTCTTATCGAGAAAGAGGTTGAGGTCGATGGCGTCGCCCATGGCTTTGTAGCCGGTGTCGCCGGGGTGCAGATGGTCGCCGTGGTCGTAGGCGGGCAGGTACGATGCGGGGTTGGCGGGGTCCTGGGTGGCCTTGTCGAAGTCGACGAATCCGTCGCTCTCCCTGGTGGTGCGGATCCACCGGTTCAGGGCCTGGCGGACTGCTTCTCCGGCGGGCGACATGTACTTGGCGCCGGAGTAGGGCGTGAGCGTGGCGAAGTAGATCTTGATGCCGTGGCTGTGTGCGCGCTCGGCCATCTGGATGTAGCCGAAGATCAGGTCGTCGGCGGTGACCACGTCATAGGAGTTGGTGGGGTCGTAGGCATGGCCAATGTCGTTGATTGCTTCGAGGACGATGAGGTACTTGACGCCGGACTGGGCGAGGACGTCGCGGTCGAAGCGGGCGAGCGCGCTGGGGCCGGTGACATCGTGCAGGATGCGGTTGCCGCCGATGCCCAGGTTGAGCACGCCGATGTCGGCGGTCCTGGGGTCGGCGAGCAGGCGGCGGGCGAGCTCGTCGGGCCAGCGGTTGTTGCTGTTCTGGGTGACGTAGGCGCCGTCGGTGATGCTGTCGCCAAAGGCGACGACGGCAGATGCGTGCGCCGGGAGTTTGACGTCGATGCTCTTGACGAAGGGCCAGTTGCGGATCTCGGTGGGCGAGTCGAGCGTTTTGGCGCCGACGACGTTGCCGGGCGCGGCGTAGCTGGTCTGGTCTGCGCTGCCGTGTGCGGAGAGGCGGGTGATGGTCTGCATAGGCAGAAAGAAGCTAACGGCGAGATCGCAGCCGGTGGGGATGGTGACCGCGGCGGGGTCGCTGACGACGAGCGCGCCGGGCGGGATGGTGACGCTGGTGCGTCCGGCAAACGTGAGGCCGGAGGAGGAGACCAGGTTGATGGTGCTGCCGCCCTGGCTGACGCCAATGTTGGCCGCGCCGATGAGGAGGGGCTCGGTGCCGAACTCGTTGGTGAAGGTGACGCGGACCTGCGGGCCGCCGAGAGAGACGTGCACGATGTCGCGGACGGTGGTGTCTGCCGTGCCATAGACAAATGGGGCCGGGCGGTTCGGCATGGATGCGGCGGGCGGTGCGGGCGTGGCCAGGGGAGTGGCGAGGGCAGCAGGCGGAGTCGGGCGGCCGTTGTTGGCGGCCATCGGCGCTGTGGCCCAGGTGCCGACCCAGTGGTCCGGCGCGGGCGGCGCGGCGTGGGCGATGGAGGCGAGTGCGGACAGGAGCAGGATGGAGCTCAGAAGGGTGTGGCGGACGCGGGTTTCGAGCAGGGACGACATGGCTGGAACGACCTCGACGGCAGAAGTGTGAGCGGCTCTATACTACGCTGGTCGGGGTGCCTGGGCCTATAGATTGCCCTGGGGGGTTGGCCCAGGCTACGATAGCGCGCGCCTTCAGCGCACCTTATCCAATCCCGATATTTTTCAGCACCCTCCTGAGCGGCCGGAGCCGCACTTGGGGGCGGGTGCGGCTTTCACGTATAGTTGCGGAGGCGAAGAGGCTGCCTTTGGGCAGTGAACGAAGGCCGAGAATCCTAACGGCTGACGGCAGACGAGGAATGACGACGATGCGATTTGCGAAGGGGATGCTTCTCTCTGTACTGGCAACGATGACGACGTTTGGGGTGCATATGGCAATGGCGGCAGTAACGAAGGCTGGGTTCGGCAAGCTGCCGGACGGGCGTGCGGTGGACGTGTACACGCTGAAGAACGCGGAGCTTGAGGTGAAGGTGACGACCTATGGCGCGCGGATTGTGGCGCTGGAGACGAAGGACCGCGACGGCAAGATGGGCGACGTGGTGCTGGGCTACAACTCGGTGGAGGGATACACGGCCGAGGGCTCGGCGAAGACGTACTTTGGCGCGATTGTGGGGCGCTACGGCAACCGGATTCGCGGCGGCAAATTCTCGATCGACGGGCAGGTATACCAGGTCCCGGTGAACAACAACGGCAATGCGCTGCACGGCGGGCCGCATGGGTTTGACGACCAGTTGTGGACGGGCAAGGAGATTCCGGACGGCGTGGAGATGACGCTGGTGTCGAAGGACGGCGACATGGGCTTTCCGGGCACGCTGACGGTCCATGTACGCTACACGCTGGTGGGCGCGGCGGTGCATATCCACTACTCGGCCACGACGGATAAGGCGACGGTGACGAACATTACCAACCACTCATACTTCAATCTTGCCGGCGATGGCTCGGGCACGATTCTGGATGAGGTGCTGACGCTGAACGCGGCCGGATATACGCCGGTGGACGCTGGTCTGATCCCGGTGGGCGGCGTGCAGCCGGTGGCGGGAACTCCGTTCGACTTCAACAAGCCGACGCGGATTGGCGAGCGGATTGGCGCGGCGAATGACCAGTTGAAGATTGCGGGCGGCTACGACCACAACTGGGTGCTGAACGGGAAGAACGGCGAGCTGAAGGTTGCCGCGAAGGTTGTGGACCCGAAGAGCGGGCGCGTGCTGACGGTGTCCACGACACAGCCGGGCGTGCAGTTTTACTCCGGCAACTTCCTGGACGGGTCGTATGCCGGCAAGGCGGGCGTGAAGTATACGAAGAACACCGGGCTATGCCTGGAGACGCAGCACTTTCCGGATTCGCCGAACCAGCCGGACTTTCCCAGCACGCTGCTGAAGCCGGGGGAGACGCTGAACACGGAGACGGTGTTTGCGTTCTCGGTGCAGAAGTAGGGCGCGAGGGGATCGCAGAAGAGACGCAGGGGGATGTGTGGTTGGCCTGTCCGTTCGCGGGCAGGCCAATTTATTTGGGCGGGACGACGGAGATCCTGACTCTGCGAGTCAGGATGACGCTTCGTGGGGTTGGGTGTGGCTTGCTTCAGGGTTTGCGGGCTAGCGCGACGCGGGGGATGCGTTGCAGGTCGTCGACGAAGCGGACATGGTTCCAATCTTCCAGCAGCGCGGCGATGGCTTGGTGCTGGCCGTGGCCGATCTCCAGGGCGAGCAGGCCGTTGGGCTTGAGCGCGGTGCGGGCCTGCGGGATGAGGCGGCGGTAGAGGTCGAGGCCGTCGGGTCCGGCGAAGAGCGCTGTGGCCGGCTCGAAGTCGCGCACCTGGGGATGCATGCTGTAGCGGTCGGCGGTGGGAACGTAGGGCGGGTTCGAGACGATGGCGTCGTACGGGATTGCGTCGTCGGCGCTTGCCCACCCATCGCTGCGCGATGAATGGGGCACCCGGGCCAAGAGGTCGGATTCGACGAAGCGGATGCGGTGGGCGAGATGGTGTCGCGCGGCGTTGGCGGCGGCGACGGCGAGCGCGGCGGGAGAGATGTCGGTCGCCGTGACGCGCGCGTGCGGCAGGTGGTGGGCGAGTGCGATGGCGATGGCTCCGGAGCCGGTGCCAATGTCGAGGACCTGGAGGGCGGCGGCGGGATCGAGCTCGGCCAGGACGGACTCGACGAGGTGCTCCGTCTCCGGCCGTGGGATGAGGACGGCGGGGGTGACGTGGAGGGCGAGCGAGTAGAACTCCTGTTCGCCGACGATGTACTGGATGGGCTCGTGGGCGAGGCGGCGGAGGATGAGGGCGTTGTAGTGGGCTTGCTCCGCAAGGGTGAGCGCGCGGCCAGGGTTGGCATGCAGCTCAGCGCGCGAGATGCCAATGGCGTGCAGCAGCAGCAGAGTGGCATCGCGATGGGCGTCGGCAGGCAGGTGCGGGGACGCACCGAGTTGGACGGTGGCGTGGGTGAGGGCTTCGCGGAGAGTCGGGGACGCGTTGGTCAGGGTCAGCTTCCGGGTTAGTGCGCGGCCTGGATGCGGAGGATGTTGCCGTCCGGGTCGGTGACGGAGATCATGTCGATCTGGATGGTCTTGCCCTTGGCGTCGGTGTAGCTGGAGCTTGCCTGCTGGAACGCGACTCCCTGGCGCTTGAGCTGCGCTGCGGATTTGGCCAGGTCGGGCGTGGTGAGGATAATGCTGGAACGGGCTCCCAGGTCGGCTACAGGCACCAGCTCAACCTGCTGGCCGGAGGCGCCGGGCAGGTCCAGCCGGCCGGGGTGGAGCCTGGACTGGGTGAAGCCGAGCTTGTCCAGGTAGAAGAGGAGCGCGGCTGCGGGGTCCTGCATGGCCAGCGCGACGACGGTCATCTTGTCGCCGACACGGTCCGGGCCCAGATGCTGGCCGATGTCGAGGGTGTGGCGGGAGCCGGGCATGTACTGGGTGTATTCGATGTTTTGCGGGTCGGCGAACTGCTGCGGACCCTTCATGGTGAAGAGCAGGTTGCCGGCCCCAGCGGTGCGGACGGAGATGGGGGCCAGGCCTTCTGCCACGTAGTAGTCGTGCAGGGCGTTCAGGTCGGCACCCTCGAAGCAGAGGTGCAGGAACGCCGGCTGGGTGTCGCGGGCGCTCATGGGATAGAGCTCGATGAACTGGCGGTCGTTGATCTTGACGAAGGACTGGGTGACGGTGGTGCCGTCCTTGGCCATGTTGGCGAAGGCCTGGTCGAAGCCGAGCTTGTGGTAGAAGTCCAGGGAGACGGCGATGTCCTTGACGCGAATGGCGATGTGGGCGATGCCGTTCATCGGCGGCAGCGTGGCGGGCGCTGCGGCGGCAGGTGTTGCCGGGGCTGCGGGCGCGCTCTGCGCAGCGGCAAGGGCGCAGATGCCGGCGGCGAATGCGAGCGCAGCGATGGTGCGGAGCGCAAGGCGTGTGGGAGTGAAGCTCTTGAGCGACATGCTTGCTGGCGACATGGGGATATCCTCTCGGTGCGGTCCGGAGTCAACTTTGTCCTGCTCAAGGATTCTCGCTGACAGGAGGCGGAATGCCAAGGGGGGCCACTCCGCACGGCGGAAACGGTGCTCCGTTGTTTGGAATTCGGCGGAGAAGAATGTGCGGGAGAACTGGCGTTGGGTACCTAATCCGGATTGCGGGGCATCTTACGGGGAGGAGGGTCTTATGACACATGGTTCCCCGAAGGTACTGCGGCTGGCTGCGCTGGCGCTGGCTGCGATGTTTGTAAGTGGAGCGGTTGCGCAGGAGGCGGCACCTGCTGCTCCAGCTCCGGCAGGTAACCCTGCCGATCCGACTGCTCCAACGACGGCTACTACAACCCCGGACGGCACGATGAGCAAGGGCACGATCAAGGATCAGCGCAAGCAGCAGAAGCGGGACGAGAAGGCGGCCAAGGCGAATGCCAAGGCAGCCAAGGCAACCGCCAATGTGGAGAAGTCGCAGGCGAATGTGGAGAAGGCGGAAGCCAAGTCCAAGGAGGCCAATGACAAATCGCTGCAGGCGGCGGAAAAGGCTGGGCAGGTGACGACTACTCCGGCCACTGCGACCACACCTGCACCCACTGCGGATACGCCAACGACTGCGCCGCCGCAGTAGCGTGAGATGTGCTGAAAAAGATGAGTGGAGGGCCCGGCGAGAGGGATTGGTCTCTTCTCGCCGCGCTCCTCCAGCTCAGAGGTGGGCGGATTGCGGGGGACTACAACTGCGGAGGATCATGCCTGGGAGAGGCGGGTTGATCTGGTTTGATTATCGACAGCTTGCCGCGGGGTGTTATTCCCCATTCGGGTGCCATGCCTCCCACGTTTGTGGCAGTCTGGGTCTTCCGGCTGCATCCAGACCCGAAGTGGGTAACGAAAATCAATCATCGATGAGCGCGAGCTGTACCAGGTGAATTGAGATTGAACCTTCCCCCACGGCCGATGCAACGCGTTTCACGTTGCCGGAGCGAATGTCTCCTACGGCGAAAACCGCTGGCAAACTCGTCTCCAGCATTTCCGGAGGGCGGCTAAGCGGCCATTTCAGGGGCGCGGTAGCCAAAACCGGGTCCAGGTCGCGTCCCGTGAGGACGAACCCTTGTTCATCAAGAGCAAGACACTCGCGCAACCAATCTGTACGCGGCGAGGCACCTGCCATCACGAATACATGGCGGATGGCGTGCGCTGATTCTTCGCCCGTGGTCCGATCGCTCCAGGTGACCTGTTCCAGGTGCGGGTCTCCCGCCAGGCCAACGATCTCGGTTTCGAGATGGAGTTCGATGCCCGGATTCTCGACAATGCGCTGAATGAGATATCGCGACATTGTGTCCGAGAGTGCCTTGCCGCGAACCAGCATGTATACCTTCTTTACTGTCTCCGCCAGGAAGACCGCTGCCTGACCCGCAGAGTTGCCGCCGCCCACTACGATGATTTCCTCGCCTGCGCAAAGTTGTGCTTCCATGAATGTGGCGGCGTAGTAGATGCCTTGCCCTTCAAACCGTGCCAGATTCTCAACGTTCGGCTTGTTGTACTGAGCGCCGGTGGCAATCACAATGCTCCGCGCCTCGATGAGCCCACCGTTTTCCAAAGTAAGCTGGTAGGGCCGCCGGTCGCATCTGATCTGCGCCACCTTCTCACCGACCATCATCTGAGCGCCAAATTTCTCTGCCTGCAGAACCGCACGGCTGGCTAGCTCCTGCCCAGAAATGCCCATTGGAAAGCCGAGATAGTTCTCGATTTTTGAACTCGCACCCGCCTGGCCTCCAGGGAACTCAGATTCGATCACCACTGAGTCGAGCCCTTCGGAGGCCGCGTACACGGCCGCGGCCAAACCGGCGGGACCAGCGCCAATAATCGCAAGATCATAAATATGTTCCTCTTGAATATGGCCGGCCAACCCCAGGCGCTCGGCCAGTTGCTGGTTCGTCGGATTTCGCAAAACCCTCGTCCCACTGCAGATCACGACTGGGATGTCTTTTGGCTTTATGTAGAAACGATCCAGAAGTTCCTGTGAGGCCTTGTCGCTATCGAGATCGATATAGGTGTAAGGATGGCCGTTGCGGGTAAGGAATTCGCGGAGGCGCAGTGTGTTGGATGAGTATCGCGATCCCAACATGGTTACATTCCCTATGCCCTCCGAGATCAAGGTGACGCGACGCAGGAGGAACGCGCGCATGAAGATGTCGCTCAGCTCAGAATCCTTCGCAATCAAGGTGCGAAGCGCGTCTGGACTGAGCTCGAGAAATTCTCCCGGCTCAGCCACCCGCCCGCGAGCAAGCGAGCCGGCCCCGGAGATCAAGACCACATCCCCAGAGAATTGGCCGGGGCCATGGGTTGCAAACACCTGCTCACCGGAAAGTCGGGGCATTGAGATTTCGAGCTTGCCCGAGACGATCACGAAGCAAGACATGCGCAACGTGCCGGGCTCGAAGAGCACCTCTCCAAGTTGGACCGGTCGTACGATCGCATGGGGCCGGATGCGGGCAATCTGCGCCGGTGTAAGAACAGGAAATGCCTCCGCGTGCCGGTAGGGCTCATTGTTCGATCGCGACATGGTCCAATTCTCCTGCAACCGTGTGCTGAGTCTGGAAACCTATGCCGCTGAAAGCGACTTTTTCTTCGCGTTGAGTGCCGGCAGAAGAAGTTTCAGAAGCGCTTCATCCGAGAACGGGTTCTGACCGGAGATCAACTCGCGATCTTGAAGGGCGTAGCTCTTCCATGGAGCGAGCACACTTACGTCGCCGCCCGCAGTACTCAAGGCGAAGTCCGGGTAGAAGAGAACCTTTCCATCAATTTCAAGTGGCTCCCGCTGCTGCTCCTCGGCTGTCGAAAAGATGGTCATCTTATATCCAGCATAGATCCAGCCTTGGGCCTTTACACGCGCTTTGGCGACATCGCCGGCAATCAACGCGGCAACGAACTCCGTTGAATCGGGAAGAGCCGAGAGAAGTGAAATCGGGCCATGGCAGAGCACCGCGGTGGGCTTGGATGTCTCGTGAAAGTGTCTCATCACGATGCCGGCATTCGGATCATCGAGAAGATCGATCATCGGGCCATGGCCGCCGGGGACGAAAACGGCGTCATATTGATCCAGGCCCGATGCGACGACATCCTTGATGCGGCTTGGATCTCTGAGTCCCAGCAAGCCGTCGCGGAATATCAAATAGTCCTGAAGCTTGGCCGCGTCCCCGCCGAAGAAGTCGGCGACCTCTGAATGCACATCCACCTGGGGCGTGTTGCCCGTGGGGGTGGCGAAGGTGATTTCGTAGCCCTCGTTCATCAGCGCGCGAACGGGGACGGTGAGTTCATTGAGGTAGTAGCCGGCGCTTTTATAAAGCCCACCATCCTTCAAGGGCAAGCCGCGACCGCTTGAGACCAGGACCAGGATTTTTCCTGCTGTTGCCATTTTGTTTCTCCTTTTGTGAAATCGAGTCTGTTCTCCCGCAATATGGAACTAAAAACTGGGACTGACAGGACGTTCACTAATTTCCGTCGTCGAAAACTGGAAAACGTCCCGTCTGTCCCCGAGTTTCCTGCCTATATTCAGCGCTTGAGGAATGCCAGCAGGTCGGCGTTGATCTTCTCCGCCTGTGTAGTAGGCATGCCATGCGGAAAATCCTTATACGTAATCAGAGTCCCATTCTTCAGCAGCTTTGCCGACTTCGGCCCCGCCGCCACATACGGAACGATCTGGTCGTCCTCGCTATGCATCACCAGCACCGGAATCGTGATCTTCTTCAGATCCTCCGTAAAGTCCGTCTGCGAGAAGGCCACGACCCCGTCATAGTGCGCCTTGGCGCCGCCCATCATCCCCTGCCGCCACCAATTTGCAATGGTGGCCTCAACGGATTTCGCCCCCGGCCGATTAAATCCATAGAAAGGGCCCTCCGGCAGGTCGCGATAGAACTTCGACCGATTCGCCGCAAGCTGCGCCTGCAGATCGTCAAACGCTGCTTTCGGCAGGCCCTCTGGGTTGGCCGCCGTTTTCAACATCAGCGGAGGCACCGCGCTGATAATCGCAGCCTTGTAGACGTCCTGTTGCCCACGCCGCGCCAGATAGCGCACCACCTCACCGCCGCCCGTCGAGTGCCCAACATGGATCGCATCCTTCAAGCCGAGATGCGCCGTTAGCGCCGCAAGGTCATCCGCGTAATGATCCATATCGTGCCCGTCAGCCACTTGCGTCGAGCGTCCATGCCCACGCCGGTCATGCGCGATCACGCGATACCCTTTGCTCATAAAAAACAGCATCTGGTTATCCCAGTCATCCGCCGAAAGCGGCCACCCATGGCTGAACACAATTGGCTGCCCCGAGCCCCAGTCTTTGTAAAAAATATCAACGCCATCTTTGGTTGTGATAGTGGGCATACAGTCTCCTTTGAGAATTGGATTAACATTCGTCAGGTAGATCACATTCGCTCGTTCAGATAGATGTGGATTATTCCTGCGGGAATCCGAACATCAACCACGACTGATTGGCGACCCAATGCGGGTAGAGCTCGGTCATCTGATCGAACAACTGCTGGTCGGACGTCGCGGTTTTCTGCAACCGGTCGAAGTCCTGGAGATAACGCTTGGTGTCCTGGATGATGGAGGGAGAATCGGGCGCGCCAGTTTTCTTGTGACCGGCGACAACCATCGACGGGTTCAGCGCTGCTAGCCGGTCCAGATCCGCGATCCAATTCTTTCGGCTCTCGGGGGTGGTGTCTCCAACGTACATGCGGCATTGGTTGTACACGACGTCACCTGCGACGATCAGGCCGATCGATGGAACGTAGAGAGACGTCGAATCGGGACTATCGGTTCGGCCCTGCTTGATGATGCGCAATTCGTGGCCCTCGAGAGTGAACGTATCGTGCTCGTAGGGCTCGGGCGAAACCAACTTCGTGGGCACTTGTCCAGGAAACATTCCGCGGGCCAGCCGCTCCACTGCGGGAGTGAACGACGATTGCATCGCCTTCACCGCATCGGGCGTTGCGATCGCCCGGGCGCCTGGGAAACGGTCGAGCAGAATGCCCAGACCATAGAAGTGATCGAAATGGGCGTGAGTTATATAGATGGTCTCCAGGTTGCGGTTGTGCAGAGCGACCCAATCCGCGAGAGCCTCCGCCTCAGCCACCGTCAGCATTGCGTCCACCAACACCGCGTCGCACTCGCCGAAGATCAGAGTCGACGTGATTGGGTCAAAGGCGAGCGGCTCGCCAAAGGGCTTTGGCCGCTCACCGACCATAGCCTTTCCCGGGGCGGTAAAAACGTTGACACTTAGCGTGCTCGACGCTACGGGCGCGATGACGCTCGTGGTCTCTCGCAGTCCATTTTTAACGTCCATTTTGGTAGTCCTTTCCAAGCCAGAGCAAGCGAGCACTCTTGGTTTTTTACTCTAGTGAACCTAGGGAAGGGCTGAACAAGTCATCGGACATTCCCTCAGGGGCTAAAAAGCCCGATTGATTTTAGACCGCTTGCGACGTGGCTAAAGCCACGTCCTTTCAAATCGGAGACTTGTTCAGAGTCTCCCTCGCGTCACTCCCCTGTTCTACTTGGCTTTCGCCGCCGCTTGTTCAATCAACGCCGCCACTTCGCGATCCGGGCGAGCGCTAACCGTATGTAAGGTCTGTGCTCTGTCCGACTTCAATGATGTAACCGTCAGGATCGCGGATGTAGCAGCGTATCTCGCCGTACTTCGGTATTGGCTCCGTGATGAACTCGGCTCCGCGACTTTTCCATAATTCGTAGCAAGCTTGAATATCCGCGACTCGAAAGTTCATAAAGCTGCTGATGTGATTGGGGTCGGGGACACTGAGCGTTACCGTTGGCTTATCCGGGGTCGGGCCGCCGCCAACGTTGAGAATCATCCAGATATTCGCAAGTTGAAGGTAAGGAGGCGCGTTGCCGTCGCCCATGCTCAGGATGCGAGCGCCGAAGACCTTTTCGTAGTAGCGAGCCGATCGCTCGACGTCTTTCACTGTGAGGAAATGCGCGATGCTGATCCCGTCCCGTGGGGGCATCTCGTAGCTCTGCTGTTCGACTTGTACTGCGCTCATTGACTGCTCCTTTCGATACGGTGCTCATTACAAATGCGGCGTCACGAATCCCGCTCCCGTTTAAGAAATATCGATCGACGCTAGCTAGTTGAGGAGGGATTCCCAGTTGGTGGGCACCTCCCCAGCTGGTCCAGGCGCGGGCTGACTTTTGGGATGCGCGTGCGGCGGAAGCAGTTCCACACCCGGGATCATCCCCTGCGTCTCGTAGTCATAGAACCAGTCCTCATCCGGCTCGAAGCTCGCTATGATCGGATGCCCTGTCGCCGCAGCATGCCTGGATGCATGTTGACTCGGAGAACTGTCGCAGCATCCGATGTGGCCACATTCCGCACATCGGCGCAGATGAAACCACCAACCTCTCGGGGACGCCAGACATTCCACACATCCGTTGCCACTTGGCTTCGATGCGGGATTAATTCCACGGCTATTCCTCGTCATTTGGATCTCTCCTTTGGCCGTCGCGGGTCGAGCGGAGGGTTCAAGCCACCAGCAGGATCTTCCCGCTACCTCCTTGTTCCGCCTGTGCCTGAGCCTTGGCCGCTTCGCTGAGTGGCAGTCTCTCGCTGATCGGGATTACCAGCTTGCCATCCCGCACCGCTGCCGCCATGAACTCGAGAGTCTTCCTGTCGAAATGCGAGAATACCGGCACCACCTTTACCGACGGGTATTTCGCGGCGTCTTGGGGCGCTCCGACCACCGAGGCAAACACCCCTCCCGGCCTGACCTTGGCGATCAGTTTTCCGGCAGTTCTTCCGCCTACTGTATCCGCTACCGCATCGAGTGGCGAAAGGCTCGCAATTGCGTCGTCGTCGTCGGTTGCGACTATCTGATCCGCACCGATGGTCTTTGCCTGGTCCATTTGTTTCTGCAAAACCCCGGCGATCACAGTCGCCCCGCGATCCTTCGCAGTGAATACCGCCGAGCGCCCAACATTTCCTACAGCGCCTACGACGAGGACGGTCTGGCCTGCCTGAATCCCCGTGGCAGAAAGGAGCTGGTTGCCGGTCACCGTCACCAGCGGCAGGGCCGCGGCCTGGATCAAATCGAGCCCCTTGGGGACCTTCGCCAGAACATCGGCTCTCACGACACAGAGTTCGGCGTACGTATTGTCCGCCATGGCGAATACCTGGTCGCCGACGGAAAAGCCTTCCACCCCCGGCCCCAGCTTTGTCACGGTTCCGGCAAGGTCGACTCCGATCAGCCCCGGAAAAGTCATGGGATAGAAGTCTTTGGTTAATCCCGCGCGCCGCTTGTAGTCGATCGGATTGACGCTGCTTGCAGCGACCCGCACTAGGACCTCGCCTGGGCCCGGAACCGGGTCAGGGTAATCCTCAAACTTCAGTACTTCAGGACCGCCATATTGGCGGACAACAATTGCTTTCATATTCCTTCTCCCGGGACGATGCGCGAGCAGGCGCTCCGTTAAAGTCGGGCAGACGTGGTTCAACGCGTATCGTACGGGTGGAAGATGTAGTCCTTTGCCTTCACGGCCGTGTGGCAGGCGTTGCCGCAGTCTGAAGGACTTTTTGCATCGGGCGAGAACTTGCCGGATGGGGCATCGTAGTTGAACACTGCGTATCCCCACCCGCCTCCATTGTTTGGAAATTTCTTGCTTTCTTTTTCCATGACGAAAACCTGGGCCAGGGTGTCTGCCACATCCACGTCGAAAGGGGCTTCCTTACTCTTCTTTGGCTTCCACTGAATCTTCACGATTCTGGAGCCCTCCGGAAAAGGTTGGCCGTTGCCGGGAGTGCCGGCCTTGTATGCTTCGATCATGGCCGGATTGGCGGTAATTATCTTGAGCACTTCGGTGGTCCGGGCGGGACCGACGACAGCCCAATCCTCGTATCCCCTGAAGTCGGAGAAGGCAATTCCGCTTGGCGATTTCAGCGAATACTTGTCCTGGATATCAACGGCCTTGGCGATGGAGACGGCGAGCACGGCCGCGGCTGCCGCAGCGATGGCGAAGCCGGCCACACGTTGCACTAGGCTGCGCATATCTGTCTTACGTTTCTGTTGGTTGTGTGCGGTGGATCTCGCCGGAATTTCGGTCATGGTATGTTCTCCCTCGCAAAGAAAGTTTCCCCGGTCAGTCAACGTGGATCTCAAGTGATTGCGATTAGGCCAGACGCGAAGAGAGTAAACAATAGGACGAAGGTGTCGGACGATACCTTCGTATTGGTTGAAAGAGGGGAGTCTGCATTCCTAACTCCGCACTCGGCGTTCGCACACCACGGCGCGTTCTTTCTCTTGCGGATGGATGCCCAGATCTTGCCATGACGTCTCCGCGAGATTGACGCCGTAATAGCTTGCAGCTTTCTCGATGTTGGCGAACGCCAAGGCACGGTCGGCATCGGTGACGTCAATGACTTGATCGAATCGCGCGGCCGCGTTACGCACATGCTGTGCGTCGGTCATTGGTTCCTTCCGCTGTTTTGGAAATGCGAAGACGCTGTCGGGCAAGTCACTCTGCGTCGTCAGACGTCTGTGCTTCTCGTGAGGTTTCCAGGTCGCTTCCGGCATATCTTCGCCATCCCTTCTTCGAGTATCTGGCTTTCATCGGATCCGCTCATCGTGTCACGCCTTTGTAAGTGTCGATTGCGACCCAACCGGCTTGCGCACTGCGGCGCGCAGGGCGTGGAGCGCTGCGACGAATATCTCTGAGAATGTGGGAAACGGCTGGATCGTATCGCGCAGTACTGCGAGCGGCACACGGGCTCGGATCGCCAGGGTGGCCTGCTGTAGCCATTCGCCCGACTCCGGGCCAAGGGCATAGGCGCCAGTCAGCCGTTCGCCATCGCTCAGCAACGTGAGAAAACCATTCGACTCGGCGTAGGCACGAGTATAGGTGGCTGTCTTGGCAACGTCCTTCAGCGCGGCGGTCGCGCTGAATTGAGCTTCGGTCGCGCCGACGGCAGCGGCTTGCGGGTCGGTATAGGCTGCGCGCGGCACCGCCTCGTAGTTGGCCTCGCGAGGCTCGCCGAGGATGTTCGACGCGGCTACCTCAGCCTGGTATTTGCCGACGTGGGTAAGCTGCCAGATCCCGGTGGCGTCCCCGATCGCCCATAGCCTGTCGGTCACGCGCAGATGTGTGTCGACGGGGATTCCGTATTTGGTCGCAGTGACGCCAACCGTCTCCAGGCCAAGATCGTCGACGCGTGGGCGGCGGCCTGTTGCAACCAGTAGTCGGTCGCCGTGAAGCTCTCGGCCGTCGTCAAGTGTCAAAACATAGTCGTCGCCCACACGCTCCGCCGCGGTCGCCCGGACGCCGAGCGCGAGATCGATTCCGTCGCGACGCAGAACTTCACCGAGTGCCTCGCCCAGTGGGGCTGCCTCGTGGGGAAGGACACGGGCCGAACCTTCGACGATGGTGACCGTGCCGCCGAGGCGGCGAACTGCCTGCGCCATCTCGACTCCCATCGGACCACCTCCCAGGATGAGTAGGTGGCGCGGTATCGCCTTCATGCCGGTGATTTCTCGGTTCGTCCAGACGCCGTTGAGCTCGCGCAGACCAGGAACCGGCGGAATGATTGGGTCCGCGCCGGTGGCCAGCACAACGTGATCGGCGGAGTGGCGGACGCCGTCGACCTGCACCACACCGGTGCCAGCCAGCCGCCCGCGGCCGCGAAGCAAGGCTATGCCACGATCCGCAAGCCAGCGCTGCTGGCTGGCGTCGGAGTAATTCGAGACCATGAAGTCTCGCCAGGCAAGTGCTGCGGCGACGTCAACCTCGGCCTTTGCCGCGGCTTCGCGGGCACCATGGACGGCCTCGCCGGGGCGCAGCAACGTCTTCGAGGGGATGCACGCCCAGTACGAGCACTCGCCGCCAACGAGTTCGCGCTCTACAAGTGCGACGCGCAGACCACCTTCTGCGAGCGCACCGACGCAGTGTTCGCCTGGCGAACCACCGCCGATAACGATCACGTCGAAGTCATTCATTCAGGCAACTCCTGGCCAGACTGCTCGCGCAGCATGTAGTCGGCATACCAGTCGGGCCAGTTCGGATCTGCGTGGCCGATGCGCTTCTCGTGCTGGCCGTGTGCGGCCTCCGCGCGTCGAAGCGCGCTCGCCAAATCACTCGCGGAGCCAAACGAAGTTGCGGCAGGATCGACCCGTCCAGGTAGCCGAGTCGTGACCTCCTGCAGCAGCCAGCCGTTGCCGTCGGGGTCGCGGAAGGATACGAACGACGCATAACTGCCCCGTTCGGGTTGAGGGCCGCTGACCCGTCCGTCGTTGCCCGCAAATCTGCAGGCGTATCCAGTCGCGCAGTGGTACACCTCACTGGCGTCGACGCCGTGTGCGATGAGCTCGTCGCGCGCCGCCTCGATGTCGGTGACGATCAGGTAGAGGCCCTGGAGCGAGCCAGGAGGAGCTGACGCGACGGTGGCACCGAATAAGTTCGCGCCGAATTGGATAGAACAGCCGGAGCCTGGGGGTGTGAACTGGATCAATCGGGATCCGGAGCCGGAGGAGACGTCTGCGTCGAGACGCCACCCCGGCATCGCGTAGAACTCCTTCGCGCGCTCCACATCCGAGACAGGGATGATGACGACTTCGAGCTTCATACTGACGTCCGAATCCCCGGCGCCATTACCGCTCCCCTTTGGCATTATCCGCCTCCTCCGTACCTCGTGAGAAGAAGATGCGCGATCGCACGATGTGCGTCAATTGTGCTTTGGTATCGGTTTGGCGTGAGCGTGGGTTCCATTCTGGCCGAGATTGGGGTGTGGGTCAATGCAGTATCCCTAAGAGAACCACGGCCTCATTGTGCAGCTCGTCGCGCGCACCATAGAGCAGCGTGACCTTTCCCTGACGCGTCTGCTGCCGTAACAGGGCGAGCGGCTCGCCGGCAGTCTTCAGCTCTTCGATATACTTTCGCTCGAACTCGGGCCATTTCGTTGGGTCGTGTGCGAACCACTTACGCAACTGTGTACTTGGCGCGACTTCTTTGAACCAAAGATCCACCTTGGCTTTCTGTTTCGTCAGACCTCTTGGCCAAAGCCGATCGACGAGGATGCGCTTACCATCCTCTGGGCTAGGTTCTGCGTATACGCGCTTTATCTGGAGTTCTGAGTGGGCCATTGGAAATGTCACGCGCGGTCGACGTCGACGATGGCCTGAGCGAAGGCCTGCGGAGCCTCTTGAGGCAGATTGTGGCCGATGCCGCCCTGGATTATGCGGCTTTCATATTTGCCCGAGAATTTCGCACGATAGGATTCTGGGTCCGGGTGGGGTGCGCCATTGGCGTCGCCTTCCATGGTGATGGTGGGGACGGTGATAGCTGGAGCGGCAGCGAGCCGTCTTTCCAGGTCATCGTATTTTGGTTCGCCCTTGGCCAAGGCCTGCCGCCAGCGATAGTTGTGGATCACGATTGCGACGTGGTCGGGGTTGTCGAAAGACGATGCAGTGCGGTCGAACGTAGCGTCGTCGAAGTTCCACTTGGGCGACGCGAGCTGCCAGATGAGTTTCGCAAAATCACGCCGGTATTTCGCGTAGCCGTTTTCACCGCGTTCAGTGGCGAAGTAGAACTGGTACCACCATTGGAGTTCGGCTTTCGGCGGCAGCGGCGTCATACCGGCGGCCTGACTGCCAATGAGGTACCCGCTGACGGAGACGAGGGCTCTGCACCGCTCGGGCCAGAGCGCGGCCATGATGTTGGCTGTGCGCGCTCCCCAATCGAAGCCCGCAACGACGGCTCTCTGGATATTAAGGGCATCCATCAGCGCGATGATGTCGAGCGCGACAACAGATTGCTGGCCATTGCGGATCGTGTCACTGGAAAGGAACCGCGTGGGGCCATAGCCGCGCAGATAAGGGACGATTACCCGGCAACCGGCCGACGCGAGTAGAGGTGTGACATCGACGAAGCTGTAAATGTCATACGGCCAGCCATGGAGAAGGATTACGGGAGGCCCGTTTGCAGGCCCAGCTTCGGCGTATCCAACGCTGAGGAGGCCAGCGTCAATCTGCTTAAGTGGAGCGAACGATGTATTCGTTCCGGGCTTGATGACGGCCAGATCGGCGATCGCCTTGCTAGACAGGGGCTGGACGCTTTCTGAGAAGAGCGTTCCCGAGGTCAGCAGTGCGGCCCCGGCGGACAAGCCGGCCATTGCGAAACGGCGGCGGGATATTGCACTTAGTTCCGATTGCCTCATGACGGACCTCCCTCTTGTTTATTGGCGTCTATGAACTGCCGCACCAAGTCGGCAATCTCGTCCGCCTTCGTATCCAGTGCGAAGTGGCCCGCATCAAGCACGTGGATTCCGGCGTCAGGTACGTCCTTGAGGTAACGCTCGGGTTCTCCGGGATCGAAAGACAGGTCATGCTTGCCCCAGACAACCAGGAGCTTCGGCTGCGTCTCCTGCATCCAGGCCTGCCATTTTGGATAGGCACCGACATTGGTGCGGTAGTCATAAAACAAATCACTTTGAATTTGCGCCTGCCCTGGTGAGTTCAGAAAAGCGTATTCGTCTGTCCACAGATCCGGATCATAGAGTTCGACGTTGGGGTCGTCGCCAACGTGACGTGTTTTCGTGGCGGCTAGCGAGAGCAGGTTCTTGCGCAAGGCGGCTTCGTCGGCAGACCGGTCGGCCCAGAATGCGCGCCGAGTGACCCAATTCGTTCCCAGGCCTTCATTGTGCGCGACCGCGTCCTGAACGATGAGCGATTGCACCGGCTCAGGGTGCGCCAACGCCATACGAGAGCCAACTGGCCCGCCGTAGTCCTGCATATATAACGTGTAGCGTGACAGGCCCAACGCTTGTATAAAACTCTGCATCACCGAGGCAATGTTGTCGAACGTGTAGGAGAACTTGGTTGGATCGGGCCAATCGCTATGGCCAAATCCGGGATAGTCAGGAGCCACCAGGTGATAGTCATCCGCAAGGCGCGTCAGCAGCGGTTGAAACATTCGCGACGACGAAGGAAGACCATGCAGCAGAAGAATAGTCGGGGCATCCGGGCGCCCTGCTTCCCGATAGAAGATAGAGAGTCCATCGACCTGAATGGCGCGGTAGAGAATCGCGTAGTTCATGGTTGTTCCTTTCGCAGGGAGTTGATGTAGCCGGCAACCTCGAAGATGACCAGCTGCGATACGTTGCCGCTCACCATCGGCCCACATGCGCACCGCCGTCCACGTGCAGCACCTCCCCGGTTACATGAATTGCCTCGACCAGATAGACGACAGCCTGGGCGATGTCCTCTGGACTTGTGGCCGTGCCCATTGGAGATTGAGCCATTAACAATTCCTTCGATGTTCCTTTGTGCAACGGCGTATCCACAACACCGGGCGCAACCGCGTTGAAGCGGATTTGATTCTTCGCATACTCGTTCGCGAGGCTGAGGGTAACTGCATTCAGGCCGCCCTTGGTGATCATCGGAATCGACGCTGGCGAGCCTGCGATGGGATTGTCGGCGAGCGCGGCCGTGATGGTGGTGACGCTGCCACCGGTTCCCTGTGCCAACATCTGCTTCACAGCCAGCCGGGTGATGAAGATGAAGCCCTCCAGGTTAGTCGATACAAATCGATGGAATTCGTCGGCGGTGTATTCGGTAAACGGCTTCGACGAGTAGATGCCGGCACTGTTGACGACATGGTCGATCGAACCGAAGTTGGTCATTGCAGCCCGGGTGACATCCTCTGCTGTAGCCGCGTCGCCAATATCCCCATCTACCAGCGCGAGTTGCTGCGAGGGCGCGAATCCCGCGTTGCTCATGTTGCGCGCAGTCCCCACGACGTTATAGCCGCGATCGAGAAACGCCTGCAGGATGGCGGCTCCTATACCGTGCGAAGCGCCGGTTACAATCAACGTTTTCTTGTTTGCCATGACCATCGCATGGCTATGAAACCAGAAAGGAGTGGAGGGAACAATTAGACGATAGTATCGGTGATGCTTTCGTATCGGTCACTGGTCACGGGCCGCCTAGTATCGTCAATTCAATCGGACGGTGTCGCTTTCGCGTTCTTGTTCCAGCCGTGAAATGGCAATCGGTCGCCCGCGTTCCACGCGTCGCGGAGTCCCGGCGCACTCAAATCCCAATCGGGCCGGATCTCGCTTGTAACTACGCGCAGGTCGCTCCAAAGATCCGCGATCGACGGGCGTCCCCAGAACCAATAGCCGTTGTAGATCCTGTAAATGACGAGGCCGGGCTTGAGCACAAGCGTGTGCGGAATCATCGGGTCGTGCTCGGGGTCGGTATACTCCTGGATGTCGAGGTCCTTCTGGATCGTTCTTCCCGGATCGGACAGGAACGGCCACTGGGCGCCGACGGACGCACGGAACTCCTGGAGGGTGTGATGGTCGTCGGTGGAGATCGTCGCGATTTGAGTGTAGGCGACCGCGATCTTCGGATAAAACGAAGCTAGCTCCAGATGTTGCTGGTGTTCCTTTGGACAGTAGTGGCCGCGGGAGAGCGTGAGAATTAACGGATCATCTCCCTGCAATTCGCTTAGCTTCCGCAGCGAGCCGGTATGATCCGGGAGTTGATAGTCGGGGAAGTTGCTTCCTGGAACGATGTCGGGACGCATTGTGGTCTCCTTCGATCAAGTGAATTACTAACGGTAGCCTCGTCCGGATGAAGCTCCGAGGGACTGTGGTTTTCCTGCTATTCCATTGGATAGTGCGGACTACAGGTCTAACTCGATGGGTGATTCCGGTGTTGAGCAACAGATTAAGATATTGCCCGCAGCCGGTGGATCGAGTGGCGCTGGGGCGTACCGAACCCGACCGTCCAGAATGCCGGTCTCGCAGGTGTGACACACGCCTGTTCTGCAGGACCACCTGACAGGGACGTCGCACGCCTCGGCCAACTCGAGCAGGCTCTTGAATCGCGTGTCCCAAGGCACTGCTAACGCGCTCCGAGTAAATGAGACGATAGGCCCGCTGCCAAGCGACACTGGGGAATGCGGTGGCGTCACGTTTATCTTGGTTACGCCTGGTTCGATACTGTTCTCGGGTCCGAACACTTCGTGATGCATCGAATCTTGCGGCACCTCCAAAGAGACGAGAGCGCGGTTCATATCCGTCAAGAAGGCGGATGGTCCGCACACGTAAAAGTCAGCCTGTACGGGAACGCCGAGCTTCTCCAGACCCGCGAGGTCCCAGCGTCCTCGAACGTCGAAGTCCTTGCCCGGTCGATCATCCGGATCTGGTTTGCTATACGCAATTGCTGAATGACTTCCCGGAATGGCAGCCAGTAGTTGCCGGACCTCCTGGGCGAACACCTGCTCCGCCGCATTGCGCGCGGCGTGAATCCACCACACCTCCCGAGCAGGTTTTGCGCTCTCGGACGCAAGAGCGTGAAGCATCGAAAGCACTGGGGTAATGCCGATGCCGGCGCTCAACAGGACAACCTGTCGCCCATCATTTCGCAAAACAAACTCACCGCGTGGCGCGCTGATCTCGATCTTGTCGCCGACCTGAGTTGCATCGACAAGATGTTGGCTGCCGGGCCCTGCACCGCGCTTCACGCTGATGCGATAGGATCCGGAATCAGAAGCCCCGGAAATGGAATAGCTGCGTACTAGGGGTGGCAAGTTCTTATCCGGCAGGCAGCGCAGCGCCACGTACTGACCGGGTAGCGCGGGGGGAAGGCGCGCCCCTTCCATGTCGGCAAAAACAAATGAAACGACCTCGGCGGTCTCCCGATGCACTTCCGCTACTCTCACCCAGCGGAAACCGCTCCATGCAGGCACAGGCGCAATGGATGGGGTGAGCCCTGGATTGCCATTGCGGATTCCACTCTTGTCGGCTTGGAGAATATCGTCAAATGAACTCTTCCAACCCGGACTGAGTGCAGGGATGCGGGCGGCGATGGCTATGCGGTTTAGATCATGGTTCGGCGTATAGAGCAGCGAATCCGTTTCCGCGACCGACATTCTGTCCGGTCCATCCGCGATCTTCTGAATCTCATCTCCAGCGCCCACTTCGCCTTCCGTGATGACACGGAAATAGAACCCCGGCTTCCCGTGGGACACGACGAGAGACGCCATCTCGGGATTGTTCATCCGAATTCCGAGGCGATAGCAGGTGACGCGCGGTTGCGTGACTTCAAAGATTGCAGCGCCAATCCTATATCGGTCCCCGATGCAAACCTCATCGTCGGCAAGACCTTCGACGGTGAAGTTCTCCCCAAACTGTCCATACTCGAAGTCGTTTCGGTCGAGTTCACGCTCCCAGTACCGGTAGGCTTCTATCTGATAAACCATGACGGCACGATTTTCGCCGCCGTGGCCTTGGAGATCGGCCTGGCCATCGCCATCCAGATTGAGCCGCCGAGCATAGATCCGCCCGGCGACAGGGCGTTTCCAAATCGCAGTGCGGACGACCTTGCCTTGCCACGCGATTTCACTCGGAAGACCCACGTTGACGGATAGAAGCTTCGGCATTACCCCTCCACCGCAGGCGGTACCTCAATTGCCATTGTTCCGGGCCGGCGCGTCATCCTAAGGAATAGAGAACGCGAAGGTAGCTGTCAGTGTTTAGGCATAGACGCAAGGCGGAGTCTCGAAGCCATTTTGACCAGGCCAGGGAGGGAATCGGCCTTCATCTTTTGCATCATCTTGCCCCTGTGTGCCTTTACGGTGATCTCGCTGATGCCCAGCTCGCCGCCGATTTGCTTATTTGGCAGACCCGAGACCACCAATGCCAGCACCTCGCGCTCGCGGAGCGTGAGGGTCCTATAGCTGTCCCGGAGCACCCCTATCTCAGCTTCACGACGGAGCGCGGAACAACTGCGCTCGATCGCTTGCCTGATGGCACTCAGTAGTATGTCGTCGCTGAACGGCTTTGTCAGGAATTCCGATGCTCCCGCTTTCATCGCGCGGACCGACATTGGTACATCACCGTAACCTGTGATGAAAATGATAGGCATGTCAGGCCTTTCGCCGGCAACGCGCTTTTGCAAATCCAGACCGTTCAGGCCAGGAAGAGAGACGTCAAGCACTAAACAACTCGGCGCGGCGATGCGGGGAAGGGAGAGGAACTCCTGCGCAGAGGCGAACAGCCGCGGCTCCCAACCTACGGACCGGATCAGCAGTTCCAGCGATTCGCGAACAGAGATGTCATCGTCGACTACGAATACTAACGGAGGGGATTGGGACATGACTGACAGCCTCGCTATATGGTCACGTACGTTGGCCCGACTTACGTATTATCTCTCCAATCCCTGGCTGGCAAGCGCGCCTCAGAATGTCAATTGACTTGCAGTGCGGTATTGAGTGCGTCCAGAAGATCGGAATCGCTGAATGGTTTGAATAGGCATTCTACCGCGCCTTCCTTGAGTAGGCGTGGCCGGACGGTATCGCCTCTTCCTGCGGTCATAAAGATGATCGGAATCTCTATCTGTCTGACCTTCAGTTCTCGCTGTAGATCGGGCCCGGTCATGCCTGGCATTGCGATATCTAGAATCAAGCACATGGTCTGACCGATTTGATCGGACGCGAGGAACTCTTCCGCAGAGGCAAAGGTCTCGGCCGAGAACCCGAAGAGCTTCAGCAAGTCCGGCAGCGACTCGCGTACAGACTCGTCGTCGTCCACCACGGATATGAGCGGCCCATTATTTTTCACGGATTCCTTGTGTCGCACTGGGTGTCCGTCAATAACACACGTCTGAATCACATCGATATTCCCGATACCCCTCCGTCACGCGAGCGTGGGATTAAGAGTGCAGAAGCGGTCCGTCGAACATCATTGACCGTCCTGCAGAGAGGGACAGGGTGACCTTCGATGATGGAACTCAGTATCAATAAGTCCCGCTCCCATAACGGAACTCTTGTTGGCATAGAGCCGGGCAGAAGTCTATCCATGCAGGATGCGCGACTCCACGGGCGGATGTCTATAGGACCTTGGTATCGGTATACCGCTGCCTACCGTCGCTTTTCACGCTATAAAACGCATCGCAGAGCGCTTCAGTAGCTTGACCGTTTAGCACGGCCACGGCGATCCCTACAAAGATTTTGACGACGGCGACAACACTACGGCGGCTTCACTGGTGAGAACTCGAAAAGTGAACGTCTCCTGGAGGTATAGGCGAACAGAGGATTCGGTGTGGCTGAGGTAGCCGATGGAAACATCCTGACCGACATTCAACTCAAAATCACCGCCTCGCGTCGTCAGGACGACTGCGCCTTCCAATGCCGGCGCCCACACAATGTTGCCGTCAACAATGCGCTTCACATGTTCGAGCACAGGGTATCCATGATCGCGAGTCTCCGCGAGGGCCGTGTACTCATCCGCTCCCAGCAGAACCGAGTAGGGTCCATTGACGCCGACCAGCCGCAGTTGGCTCAGCGCGCGGGCCACTGCATCGGGATAGTCGCGCACATCCGCCGGTAACGCATCGGTCGGATTGCTGGTGCCTTCACGAATCCCCTGAATGGCGGCCTCCGCGTACCCATTGAAGATTGCATGATCCTCCGCAAACGCCAGCTTCTTCGCAGCATCTTTTGCGGGCTGCCAATCGGAGTCATCCGATCCGCGCTCGACGTCATCGATCGCCTGGCGGGACAGCTCAAACGGTACCCGCAACTCCAGCAGCGGCTTCACCTCGCGCTGGCTTGCGACGATGCCCTCCGCCGGAGCAGAGATGGACCGCAGATGGCCGGTCGCGACCCCGGGCAGCGCAATTCCTCCCGGCGCAGGGAAGTCCACCACGCGTCGTCCAGCCAGATACCGCTTCAGCGTTCTCGTTGTCTCTTCCTCAATCTCCGACCACGCAGCGTCAGAGATGGGTGCCAGTTCCCGGTGGAGGTTATTCATTTTTCTCTCCCTTGAGTGATCCTATTTTGAGTGACGTGTCATCCACGGACGAGCCCGCTGCCATAGCTTCCCTCTGTGGCGCAGCGGCTTCCGGGGGCACATCTCCGCCGACGCTGTCGAGAAACGTCGCCGACGGCACGAAAAACAGGCTGCCCGTCACGGCAGTGCTGAAATCGAGTATTCGGTCATAATTGCCCGGCGGGTTTCCCACAAACATATTCTGAAGCATCTTCTCCGTGATGCGCGGTGTGCGGCTGTAGCCGATGAAGTAAGTCCCGAACTCACCATATCCCGGCCGGCCAAACGGCATATTGTCTCTTAGGATCTTGATCTCTTTTCCGTTTTCCTCGATCACAGTCAAAGCGTTGTGAGCCGAAGGCGGCTTCTCGGCGTCACTCAGTTCGATGTCGGAGAGCTTCTTGCGGCCAATGATCCGTTCCTGCGCCTCAGTCGAAAGAGCGTCCCAGGCCTTCATGTTGTGAAGATACTTCTGCACAATCACGTAGCTGCCGCCCACAAACGCCGGATCTTCGTTGCCCACGATTGCCGCTTCGCTGGCACCGTCTCCCCGCGGATTCTCCGTGCCATCCACGAAGCCTAGAACATCGCGATCCTCAAAATAGCGAAAGCCCTGAACCTCGTCGGCAACCGAAACCGCATCTCCGAGCCTGTCCATAATCTGAGTTGCCAGCTCAAAACAAAGATCCATCCGCTTGGCCCGAATGTGGAACAGAATGTCCCCCGGTGTAGAAACCGCATGGCGGCCAGCGGAACGAATCTCCTGAAACGGATGGAGCTCAGCCGGGCGCGGCGATCCAAACAGCTTGTCCCAGGCGTCTGACCCGAATCCCACGACGCAGGTAAGCCCTCCCTCAACGTCCCGGAATTCAACTGCACGGACTAATCCGGCAAGATCCGCGCAGAAGGAACGCACCAGCGTATACGCGTCCGGCTGCGGCCGAATGCAGACCACCAGAAAGATCGCCGAGCGAGTCAGCGGGCCAACCACCGTCTGCGGAAGAACGACCTCGTTCAATTCGCCGGGAGGATTCATAGTCGTCAATTTTGGTCCGGGCCCATTCTTATCTATATCTGAAGTATCACATCTGGGCGAGGTCGGAGTCGCTGGAGCCGCCGCAAGTCCTGACCGCTGACATCAACACCCTTGGACAGGTGGCAGTCGGAAACTAGCAATAATAATGCGTGTGATAAGCCCTGGCGCGCAACTGAAGAAGCGCTGGAATTGCATCCACCGCCCCTATAGATTGACCGCGTCGCGGTACCCGCGCTCTCGCTCGTCTGCCGCCATAAGCGCCATTCTTAGCTGCTGATTCTTGAGAAGAAGCTCACAGACACACTGCTGCAATCTCTCGAAATGGCTCTGCCAATCCTCCTCGATTTGCTGCTTCCACTCCTCATGCCTGCATCTTTCACTGAGTTCCCCTTTCGCGCGCTGCCCAGGCGAAATGACTCCCGAACTCATTTGCGTGATTTGGGTTATATGCCCGCCGTGCTTCTGGGCATCCGCAACATCTCCAATACGAATAACCACTGTTTTCATGGTCGGCTCCCCGTGCGCCGCCTGGCTCGTTGTGCGGGCGCACTTCACAGTGTTCAGCCCCGCCCCTCGGACGCGTCTGACTGTTGCCATTACGCCAGAAGAGTCGCGGAGAGTCTATTGGACAAAGGTGTCGATTGATGGCGATGGGGCAACGAATGAGTTGGAATTATCGAGCGAAACGAGAGTCGGCATAACAGGGTACATAACAGAGCAAAGGAGCGACCGCAGAAGTCGAGACAGAGCAAGAAGCAGTCCAGGCGGCGAGACGAACCCCGCTGTGCTCTCTCCTTTGCTCTGTGTCCTCTGTGTTCCGCTTTAGTCTCTAACGAAGATCCCGGTAGTGGACCGCCTCCGACACGCCGATCCAGATGTCCAGCAGTCCCAGCCCGGAGATGACTCCGCGGACAGCGCCCATGTGCAGCACCTGCGCCACCGCCGGATGCGACTGGATCCACAGGTTCTGGTCCCACACCCGCGTCCACCACGGCAGGATCGCCACCAGCACGCCCAGGTAGACGCAGAACAGCACCAGCACAAACAGTGACAGCCGCTGCAGCCAGATGGGCGCTGCATCCACCGTTCGCTCCGGCGCGGCGCGCACCGGGTCCGCCTCCGCTGCCACGGGGCCCGGCGGCGCGCTGGAATCTTCCGATGAGGCCTGCGTCTCCAAAGACATCTGACTCCCATTCTGACACGAGCCGCGCGGCCAATGGGCGCACGGGTCAGGGCTGGGGCACGGGCTGCTTCTCGCGGTGGAAGATCTGGCCGGCCAGTTTGCCCATGTCCACGCCGAACTTCGGGTCGGACTTGGTGCCGTGGATCGTCACCGGCACCTCCAGGCCTGCGCCATCCTTCTTCAGCAGCTTGTCGAACGGCATCGCAACGATGCTCTTCCAGCCGGTCAGCATCTGCGACGCAGTGGCCTGGGTGCGCACCGTGCCGCTGAAGTCGAAGGTCGCGCCATCCAGCGAGTACTTGCCGGCCAGCGCCACCTGCGCGCCGGGCATCTGGTAATGGAGCGCCGGCAGGCTAGCCACCGCGCCGGCCAGCACAAAGCTGCCGCTCATCTCGCTGGCCACCACCGGTGCGGCGGTGGTGTCACCCTTCTCCTTGGGGTTGCCCTGCGCCCGCGCGCTCAGGCTGTCCACCGTCTGCTGCCAGTGCGGATTGCTGAAGGTGGCGCCGCGCACGTGGAACGTTCCCTGCACCCGCATCTTCTGCGAGACGCTTGCGTGGCCCGGCGGAATCGTCAGGTGCGCCCGCAACGTCAGGCCGCCCTCCATCAGCGGAGGACTCGTCCTGGCCGCCAGCCGTAGAATGTCCTCCACCCGCGCCTGGTCGCTGGCCACCGAAATGTCGATCAGGTGGCCGGAGGCATCGTCCGTCGCACCTGGCACATCGCTGGCGCGCACCACGCGGCCGCTCACATCCAGCACGGTATGCTGCAGCGTGGCGTGCACGGAGTTCAGAATGGTGTCGCCGGTGGTGCCGTCCACGGTGGCGTTGAAATCCGTGTGCAGCGCCACCGGGTGCTCGCTCGAGTCCAGCGCAAAGTCCGGCGTGTCCGTCGCGCCGGTCACGCCGATCTCCCCCAGCGTGCCGCTGTAGCTGCCGGTGGAGGAGAGCGTGCCAGCGATGCCTTTGATCGTCCCCAGGTCCGCGTGCGTAAAGGAGTAGTTGCCGTCGATGGGCGTGTCGCGCGGCTCGGCCTCCTGCCACGGACCAAAGTGCCCGGTGGAGTGGATGTCACCTACCGGCTTCGGGTTCACCAGCCGCGCCTCAAAGCGGGAGGCCTGGCCGCCGCCTACGCCGTACAGGGTGATGTCGCCAATGTCGAAGACCAGCGGCTGCTTCCCCGGCTTATTGGTCTCGATGGTCAGCATCATGTTGCTGCACACCAGCCTGTCCACCACGATGCTCAGCTTCGGGCCTGGCTTGCCGGGGCGGGGTTGCTTGCGGAAGAACAACGGCCCGCGTTCGCCTTTGGGCGGGATGTTCAGCCGCATGCCCTGAACCCGCACCGTCTGCACCCGCATCACCGGCTCCAGAAGCTGGCGCACGCCGGTGCGGAACTCGAAGCTGTCGATGGAAACCATGGGCGGCCGCCGGGCCTGCGTGCCCGCCAGGTCCAGTATCCGGAGGCCACTGCCGGAGACCTGCAAGCCCCGCAGCACGGAGATGTGCAGCGCGTCCAGCTCCACCGGCGAGTGGAAGCGGTCTTCGAGCGTCGCAATCACGCGCCGCCGCAGGATTGGCTCTGAATTGTGAACCACATAGGCTACCGCCACGGCAGCTACAGCAGCCAATAGCAACATCGTGCCTCCCGTCCACAGCACCCACCGGGGGAGCCTGTTTCTCGATTGAATCCTGCGAATTCCGGGGTGGACCTGGGCCTCTTTTACGCCGGCTTCGTTCACGTGCACCTCCAAATGCTTGGACGCAAAATCGGGGCTTTGCGGCCCACTTCGTGGTTGTGATTGTCATCACAGCCACGGCGTTCTGGGTGGACTAGCGTTTCCCATATGAAAGGGAGTCTTTTATGTCGAAACACCTCACCGTACTTTTCCTTGCGGTTGTAGCCACAGCCGCCTTCTATGCCATCGCCCAGCAGCCCGCGCCAAAGCTCAAGGACGCCCCCCTGCCGCAAACCTCTCCTGCCTCCGGCCAACAGATGTACGCCAGCTATTGCGCCAGTTGCCACGGTGCCCAGGGCCAGGGCAATGGCCCGGCGGCAGCCGCCCTCAAGACCCATCCCGCAGACCTGACCCTGCTGGCCAAAAACAACGGCGGCGTCTTCCCGTCCGCTCACGTCACCTCTGTACTGCGGTTTGGCCAGGAGAATCCGGCGCACGGCTCCAGCGAGATGCCGATCTGGGGTGATCTGATGCTGACCATGAATCCGCCGAGCCCCAGCGGCAGCATGCAGGTCCGCCAGCGCATCAGCAACCTGACCGATTACCTCAAGACGCTGCAGCGGTAGCGTCGCCTGTCAGTTGTCTGTGGGCACGCGGTCCACATGGTCGATCACCACGCGGTCGACCGGAACCTTCTGCGCCTTCAGCTCCAGCCCCAGCGTCTCCCGCAGGGCGGTAAAGAGGGAGGGCAGTTGGGAGTCGGTCGCCGCGTCCTCGGTCGCGTACCTCAGCCGAATGTCGTAGCTGCCCGCCAGTCCGGTCTGATCCACGACGGGGAGCCCGGCTTTGGGCGTCAGCATCAGCGCGCAGAAGGGCATAGACCAGTTGAAGCCTTCCAGATGGCCGGCGCTCACGTTGGCGCGGAAGTTGGGGAAGTGGTCTGCCTTGGTTGGCTGCAGCATGGGGCCGTGTTTGGCGACCACCAGAGCGTAGCCGGAGACGAGGCTGGTCTCGTGGTGTGCCGCCAGATGGAAACGCTCCTCCAACAGCCGCTGCAGCCGCGGCCGCAGCTCCTCGCTGGTGAGCCGGATCCCGTCTTCGGGCTTGGCGCTTACGTCAAAGCACGCGGAGTCCAGCCACGCCGGCTTGTTGGCGATCTGGCTGGCATCCACGCCGTAGGCCAGCTCTATCAGCTTGCTGAGCGGGAGATTGACGGCATCGAAACGGCCTCGACCCGGCCAGCTCCAGTACCCGGAAGGAGCATTCGGCGGGGTCGGCCGGACGGTAGCGACCTCAAACGACGGGAGCAGCGCGGAGGAAGCTGGAGTGGTGGCGACGGACGGAGCCTGCGCCTGGGTGGCCGCGGCGGTGAGCAGAGCAAGCAGCAGAATCCTGGCCCGCATAGGCAGATACCTCGCTTCCTGCCGATTCTATGGCGTTCGATTGCTTTTCGACGTTCGCGCAGCTCCTTCGTGTGCCGCGTTTCCGCAAAAACTCAGGGCAGCACCTGGTAGCGCGCCATCATGCCGCCTTCCATATGCTCGTCCACATGGCAGTGGTACATCCAGATGCCGGGGTCGTCGGGGACCATGTCCACGGTGGCCATCTGCGCGGGGCTGATCGCGATCACGTCGGTGCGGTGGCCGCCGTCCAGCACCACGTTGCCGTGCCAGTGGGGGGTGTGGAAGTTAGCGCCTTCGCCAATGGTGACCACGTACCAGCGCACACGCTCGCCCTTCTTCATCGTCATCATGGGGCCGTTGGCGAAACTGTAGCCGTTGATGGTGGCCCGGAAGTTGACCGCGATAAAGCCCGAGCCGAAGGGGTTGAAGTTGCCGGTCTCGTCCGTGGGTGCGTTCTCCAGCTTCTTCACCCCGGCGGGATCGCTGGTATAGGTGTCGATATTGTGCTGCAGGTACCAGCTGGTGTTCTCGTCGTAGATCATGTACAGGCTCACGAACTCGCGGTCCACGTCCCTGGGCCGTCCGCTGGGTCCGGCCATGCCTTTTCGGGTAATGATGATGGCGCCGATCAGTCCGCTCTCCACATCCTTCGGCTCATTCGCGTGCGAGTGATACAGCCAGACGATGGAGCTGGGGTCGGTGGGGCCGGGACCGGCGCGCTCCGGCACCTCCCATGTATAGAGGTGGGTCTTGCCCGGCTGCACGCCGTCCTTGTCGTCCATGGAGGAGCCGTCGCTGTAGCCCGCGCCCTCGGAGTGCTTCTCGTAGAAGACCCCGTGCGGATGCATGGTGAAGGGATGGGTGGCGTTGTTCTTGAACAGCACCTGGATGGTGTCGCCTACCTGCGCGCGCAGGATCGGACCCAGGCTGCCGAGGTACTGCTCGTCCGCGCTGCGCGGCTTCAGCGCGGTAAAGGTGTCGTCGGTGTACTCGCGGTAGAGGGCCTTGCGATAGGTGGTGCCGATGCGGTGCGGCCCCTGCTCCGTCAGCAGCTTGGCATAGCCCATAAAGGGCATGCCCATCATGGGATCCATGCCCATGGGCGTGTAGTTCCACTCCACCTCATCGGCGGCAACGTAGTACTTGTGTACCACGCCGGCGGCATTGGCGTGGGCCAGGGAGGCGACCAGACACAGGAATACGGCGAGCGAGGTACGAAGTCCTGGTGTGCGCATGTCGTAGGAGTGTACATGAGTCGAACCCGGCAAGTCTGCGCGGAATTTAGGCCCCTTGCGGGCGGCGCAGATCCGCCAGCGGACGCCGCGGTGGCATAGAATCGCAGCGTATATGGCCATCGCGATGCGAGCTGGCGCCGGAGGTGCGCGCTTCAGGGTGTGCCAACGCTGGGCATGGAAGGCGCTGGTCGTCTACGCGCTGTTCGGCTGCATGTACCTGCGATCGGTCGGCGCGGTGCTGCCCACAGCCGGCAGGCTCGCCCAGGAGCCGTGGGGCAGCATGCTGCCCATGTTCCTGGTGCTCGGCTTTATCGCCATCGCCACCAACCCGCGGCTGATCGGCGGCTGCGAGCGGGTGACGGTGACGGACTCGACACTGCTGCTGGAGACCCGCATGCTGGGACTCACCACCTCCCGGCGCACCTTCAACAACCAGCGGGTGCGCACACTGCGCTGCGACGAGTGGTTCCCCAGCGCCCGCTATGAGCATCGCGAGAGCGGCATCCGCTTCGAGTACGAGGGCCAGACCGTCGACTTTGCCCGGAATGTCACGACCGCCGATGCGCAAAAGCTGGCCGAACGCATGTTTTCGGTCTATCCGTTCTCCCACCCCGCGACAGAAGCCACGGAAGTTGAGAAGCTGCTCTAGTGTCCTGAGTCGCAAGCATCAGCATCTGATATATGTCGGGCCTTCAGCCCTCTGTCTCTTTGGTTTCTGTAACCTAGGCCTTCCCCACCCCAGCGAGCAAGCTCGCCGGGGACCCCGGTTCGGCCTAGGCTGGTATATGTCGGGCCTTCGGCCCTCATCAGAGCAGCCCTAAACTCCATCGACCTAGTGGCCGATAAGACGTTCACAAGTCCTCAGTGCTCTCCCTGCCTTCTCCAAACAGCAGGGGCGGCGGAGGAATTCCATCCAGGGCAGGTTCGAGGAACGCTGCCCCTCGGAACGGCAACTGGAACGTGTGAATCCTGGATGAACGCTGTAGCCACAATTCGATCTTCGCCGCCGCTGCCGCAACGGTTTGTCGCCCGCCAACCCATTCTGAACGTCCGCCGCGACGTGGTGGGCTACGAGCTTCTCTTCCGCGCAGGTTGGGAGAACTGCTTCAGCGGAGACTCCGACGCGGCCACCCGGGAGATCCTGGACAACTGCCTGCATACCGGCATCGACTCCCTGGCGGGCGGCCTGCTCGCCTTCGTCAACTGCACCCGCGATGCCCTGGTGGGCCGGCTGGTGACGCTGCTGCCTCCGGCTACCACGGTGCTGGAGATTCTGGAGACCATTGAGCCAGACGCGGAGGTTGTGGAGGCCTGCCGAGAGCTGCACGCGATGGGCTATCGCCTGGCCCTGGACGACTTCGTCATGCTGCCGGGGATGCAGCCGCTGATTGAGATTGCCAGCTACATCAAGGTGGACTTCCGCGCCTCCGATGCCGCCGAGCGGCGGCAGATTCTGCTGGGCGTGCGTGGCAGCGGCGCGGCCCTGCTGGCGGAGAAGGTGGAAGACGAGGCAGAGTTTCAGGTGGCGCTCGCCGAGGGCTACCAGTATTTTCAGGGCTACTTTTTCTGCAGGCCCGCAATCGTGGCCAATCATTCTATCCCCGCCAACCGGATGAACTATCTCCGGCTGATGGTCGAACTCACGCGCAGGCCGCTAAACCTGCGCGAGGTCGTCGAGATTGTCCGGCAGGAACAATCGCTGCTGTACCGCCTGCTGTGCCTGGCCAACTCCGCGCTGTGGGGCAGATCCAACACCATCGCCAGCATCCGCGAGGCCTTCATGCTGGTGGGGGAAGACCGCTTTCGCATCCTGGTGGCCGTGGCCGCGTCCTGCGTGCTGGGCGGGGAGAACGATCCGGCGCTGATTAGCCTGTCGCTCCAGCGCGCACGCTTCTGCGAGCTGCTGGCGCCGCGCATCGGAGAGAATCCCACCGAGCAGTTCATGCTGGGCCTGCTGTCGCTGGTGGACTCAATGCTGAATGTCCCCATGGCCAACATCGTCAACACGCTGCCGCTGCGGGCGGAGGCGCGCGCCGCACTGCTGGGTGCGGACAACCCGGCCGGCGCCCCACTCCGCCTGATTCGCTGCCTCGAACTCGGTGCGTGGCCGAACTGCACCGCGCTGTCGAAACCGCTCCGGGTCAGCGAAGAGGACCTGGCGCAGATCTACATGGAGGCCGTGCAGTGGGCCGGCGAATCCCTCACCTCCAGCCGCCAACCCTCCCTTCCCGCCCCGGAGACATCGCCCAGATGAGAAAATAGGAGCGATGCTCCAACTCTCTGCTGCCGGCAAACGATTCGGCCAAAAACTCCTGTTTGAAGACGTGAACTGGCTGATTACGCCGGACGAGCGCACCGGCCTGGTCGGCGGCAACGGCACGGGCAAATCCACGCTGCTGAAGATCCTGGGCGGCATGGAAACCCTGGACTACGGCGAGCTGACCCGCGTGAAGGGCATGACCCTGGGCTACCTGCCGCAGGACGGCCTGGCGCTGCGCGGCAAGACCGTCTTCGCCGAGTGCCTCTCTGTCTTCGACCCCATCTTCGCGCTGGAGAAGGAGGCCGAGGAGATTACCCATACCCTCTCCACCGCCGACCCCAAGAGCCGCGAGTACCTGGCCGCCGCCGACCGCTACTCCGACATCGCCGACCAGCTCCACGTGCATGACATCTACACGCTGGACTCGCAGGTGGGCGCGGTGCTGGGCGGACTCGGCTTCAGCAAGGAGGACTGGGAGCGCAAGACCGAGGAGTTCTCCGGCGGCTGGCAGATGCGTATTGCGCTGGCCAAGCTGCTGCTGCAGAAGCCCAGCCTGCTGCTGCTGGACGAGCCGACCAACCACCTCGATCTGGAGAGCCGCAACTGGCTGGAGAACTACCTGCACGACTATCCCAACGCCTACATCCTGATCTCGCACGACCGCTACTTTCTGGACGTGACCGTCAACAAGACGGTAGAGCTGTGGAACAAGCGCATGCAGGTGTACCACGGCAACTACGAAAAGTACGTGACTCAGAAGGAAGAGCGCCGCGCGACCCTGATGGCCGCGTACAAGAACCAGCGCGACCGCATCGAGGCGCTGGAGGCCTTCATCAACCGCTTCCGCTACCAGGCCACCAAGGCCAAGCAGGTGCAGTCGCGCATCAAGGAGCTGGAGAAGATCGAGCGCATCGAGGTGCCGGACGATGAGGCGACCATCCACTTCACCATCCCGCAGCCGCCGACCAGCGGGCGAACGGTGCTGGAGGTCTCCGGCCTGAGCAAGGACTACCCCATGCCGCCCGTCGATGGCGCGCCCGCCGGGGTGAAGCACGTGCTGCATGACCTGAACTTCCAGATCGAGCGCGGCGAGCGCATCGCGCTGGTGGGCGCCAACGGCGCGGGCAAGTCCACGCTCATCCGCCTGCTCAGCCGGCAGGAGGAGCCCACCGCCGGCACCATCCGCGAGGGCCACAACGTGCTCACCGACTTCTTCGCGCAGGATCAGTACAAAGTACTGGACCCCAACGCGCAGATGCTGGACGACATCGCCGGCATCGCGCCCAAGGTGCCCGTGGTGGAGCTGCGCTCGCTGCTGGGCTGCTTCATGTTCTCCGGCGACGACGTGTTCAAGAGGCTGGGCGTGCTCTCCGGCGGCGAGCGCAACCGCTATGCCATGGCCAAGATGCTGGTGTCGCCCTCCAACTTCCTGCTGCTGGACGAGCCCACCAACCACCTGGATCTGCGGGCGAAAGATGTACTGTTGGAGGCGATCGCCAACTTCAGCGGCACCGTGCTGTTCGTCTCGCACGACCGCTACTTCATCGACGGCCTGGCCACGCGCGTCTTCGAGGTGGAGGACCGCCGCCTGCACATCTACCCCGGCAACTACGAGGACTACCTGTGGCGCAAGTCCGGCGGCCCGGAGAAGACCAACGCCGCCATCGCGACCTCGCTCAAGCCAGCTCCTCCGGCTGCCGCTGCAAAGCCCGCCATCCTGAGCGAAGCGAACGGCGCGGAGGCGAAGGACCTCGCCGGATCCCACGTCGGCGCAGCCTCCAGCATCCTTCCGCCGCAACCCGCAACGCCGGTCAAGCGCCTGAACCCCATCAAGCTCAAGCAGTTGGAAGACCGCGTCCTGCAGATCGACCACGAACTCAGCGGAACCGACGCAAAGATCGCCGCCGCGGAGGCGTCCTTGAGCCACTTCACCTCCGCGGACGAGTCGCAGCGCATCGCCGCCGAGCTTGAATCCCTGCGCCAGCAGCGCACCGCCCTGCTGACCGAGTGGGAGCTCCACGCCACGCAGCTCGAGGAACAGATGGCGTAATGCGCCCCTCGCTGCTGCGCTCCTCTTTCCGCGATGACGCTCCAGATCAAGGGCTACCCATTCAGGCAGCGCCGGTTCCAGCGCCCCAGTGGCAATCCGGCGAAACCTCGCCACGCCCGCGTTCCGGCAGCGCCAGATACACCGTCCAGATCGCCAGCACCGTGCAGCTCGCGGCTGTGGAGAGAAGGCTGGACAGCCTCCAGGAACTCGGAGACATGAACAGCCACGCCGACTGCGCCAGGTCAGAGGAAGCCATCACGGCCAACCCCACCGCCACGCCGAACACCGTGTTGCGATACGACACGCGCACCCGGCGCATCCCCGCAAACAGCAGCGCCAGTACGGCCAGCGTCAACAGGCTGCTGGCCCGCTGCAGTTGCGAGATCGCTATGACCATGGTCATCATGCCCGTCATCCGCGGGGTGGAACCCAATCCCAGCGCCCGCGCCACCGCCAGCGCCGCAGCGCCCAGTAGCACCAGCGATCCCGCCCGGCGCAGCCCGTCCCCCGGCCGCATGGTAGTGCGGAAGACGCCCCACAGGATCAGCAGCATCAGCATGGACTCCGCCGCAAACGCCCCCCAGTAGACGTAAAAGTAGGCCTGGTACGCATTTACCTTGGAGTGTCCCGCAACCTGGCTGTATCGCGCGATCAAGCGCAGCGCAATGTCGGCCGCCGCCCGCACCGCCAGGAACGACCCTAGTGCCCAGTAGGTCCGCCACCGCCGCCGGGCCAGCAGAAAGCACAGCGCCGCCGGACCGATGCCAATCTCCAGGTAGCCCGCAAGCTTCAGCCACTCCATAGAGCCCATGCGTAGAATCCTCCTGATGCGCCGATGGTAGCGCATTTCCCGGTCATTCCGGCAGCAAAATGCTCTTGGTGTTAGTCGGATGAGGCGGCCGGTGCGACGGCGTTGCCGGAGCTACTGGTGAAGTCGGGCAGGCGCTGGCGCAGGGCGGGCACGGCGCTGCGGTCCATGGGGCCGAAGAGGACGACAAAGCGATAGTCCGGCAGTTGCGCTGCCCCGGCCAGCTCCGCACCGAGGATGGGCAGGCGCGCCAGGCTGCGCTTGCGTGCGGCGTCGGGGTCGCTGCTGAAGTAGCGCGCGTGCGGCTGCCCCTGGATGGAGGCCAACGTGGATTGCAGTTCCGCGGTGAGGGCCGTGTCCCAGGCAGAGTCGCCGCCCAGGTAGGAATGGACAGCGTACAGCGTGGTGCGCGCGCAGTCGGCGGGCAGCGACTCCGAGCCGCCCAGGATGGTGCCGGAGAAGGGCGACAGGACCATGACCCGCGGCAGATCGGCCTGCACCAGCGCAAAGGCGAGGCCGGTATCGTAGGTCACCACCACGCCGCAGTCGTTGCCGGCGGGTTGCTGGACGAAGGCGACCACCTGCTCCGGGCGGTCGTTCATGGTGGCCTTGGCCAGTCCATGGCGGCGCAGCAGGTGCGATGCGCCCAGCGCGCAGAACAGCGCATAGAAGATGAGGATGGCGTTCTGCGTGCGCGGCCGGCGGGTGGATACGATCCATGCAGCGACGGGAGCCAGCACGGGGACCAGCAGCAGTCCGCTGCGAGGCTTGCCGCCCAGTCCGGATGCGGCGACCAGCAGGAAGAAGAGCACGCCGAAGAGGGCGATGGAGGCGAGCGCAGGATTGGGCGAAGCGGCGCCTGCATCCGCAGGGGCTGCCTGCTGCTCGCCGGCGGTGCGCGACAACGCGAGCCCGCCCCAGAGGCACAGGAGCGCGAAGACCACGCACGCGAGCAGCGCTGCTGGATGCCAGGGCAGGAATGTCTCCGACGCCGCCAGCGATTGCAGCAGGCGCAGGAACGACGCGGCCAGCCCGTGGCGCTGGCTGTGTTCCTGCACCAGGTGTACGGTGAGCATGGTGTGCAGGTGCGGCGCGATGAGAGCCGCAAAGGTGACCAGCGTGAGCAGAGCGGCGGCCAGCAGGCGCGTCCAGTGCTGGGCGCGGTGCCGCACCAGTATGGCAATGGCCAGCGCAAGCGCAAGCGCAAACAGGAAGGTGATGTAGTTGAGGTAGAACAGGCCGGCCAGCAGCATGCCCAGCACAACAGCGCGTGCGGGGCCGAGCGATGGCCGCGCGGACCGCGGCTGCAGGGCGACGGCAATTGTGATGAGCGCGAGGCCGGTCCACCAGCTGTACCAGCGGAAGGTGACGCCCCACATCAGCAGTTGCGGATGCAGCGTGGCCAGCAGCAGCAGGCAGAGCTGCGCCCGAGTGCGAACAAACAGCGGCGCCACCTGGAAGAGGAACACGGCGAGGCCGAGGTAGAGCACCACGCCGGGTACGAGATTCATCCAGCGATAGGAAGGCACGATCGCGTAGGCGAAGTGTGCCAGCAGATACATGCCCGGCGGATGGATGTCGCCCTGAGTGTTCAGTTGCAGGATGTCGCGGACGCTGCCAGCGATGAGCGGGAGCGATGCGATCTCGTCGTCATACAGGTTGCGCACCGCCAGAATGGCGACGGAGAGCGCGGCGGATGCCAGCAGAAAGATGGCCGTGAGCGTGCTTGGGTTTGGCTTACGCGGCATACCGAACGATGTGGAGCTTGACAGTGAAGGCTATCGCACGCGGGTGGGCGCGTCCAGAGAATGTTCCAGTCGCGATAGACTTTGGGGATGCGGATATTGGTGCTTGGGCAGGGAAAGACCGGCAAGCTGGTGGCGGAGGTGGCGGCAGAGCGTGGCCACAGCGTGAGCGGGATGGATGTGGTGGAGAACGCGGGAGCCACTGCGCTGACGCCGCCCATGGTGGCGGGCTTTGATGTGGTGATCGACTTCACCACCCCGGAGGCCGTGGTCCAGAACATGCGCGCGGTGCTGGCCACCGGCGGCAGGATGGTGGTGGGCACAACCGGTTGGTACGACAAGCTGGCCGACATGCGCGCGCTGGCAGAGCGCAAGGGCGCGGGCCTGCTGTATGGCACCAACTACTCCGTCGGCGTGCAGGTGATGCTGAAGCTGGCAGAGCAGATGGCCGCGTCGCTGGCCGGTGCGGGGTACACGTTCTCCGTGGTGGAGACGCACCACACCAGCAAGCTGGACAAGCCGTCGGGCACGGCGATCTCGATTGCGGAGATGGTAGACCGCGGCGCGGGTAAAAAGACCGGGCTGGCGATTGAGTCTGTGCGCGAGGGCGATGCCAAGGGCACGCATGTGCTGGAGGCAACCAGCGCGGCGGACCGGCTGGTGCTGACGCATGAGGCGTTCTCGCGGCGCGGATTCGCGGAGGGCGCCGTGCGCGCGGCGGAGTGGATGGCCGGGCGCACCGGGTGCTACGACTTCAGAGATGTGTGGGAGAAGCTGTAGGCGGTGGTAGTGGTATATTCTGTCACTGATCATGGATATTGTGTCCGAACCCGGTCTGGTTGCTGCGCTCGCTCCTATCTTGAAGGAGGCACAGCGGCACGCAGTCGTGATCCGCGAGGGGGACAGGGACCTGGGGGCGGTTGTATCCATGGAAGACTATGAGATTGTCCGTCGCGCCAAGGTGGAAAAGTTCCTGCGCGCCGCGGATGAACTTGGAGAGCAGATTCGTACGCGTGCTGCCGAAGATGGCCTTACGCCCGACGATCTGATGAAGTTCCTTGACCGAAAAGCCTCGTAGGATCGTTCTCGACACAAACGTTCTGGTATCCAGAGTGATCCTGCCGGGCTCACGGCCCGCATCCGTTGTCGATCACGTCGCAGCTGCCTGTGAACTGCTCTTGTCTGCTGCCCTGATTGCGGAATTGGAAGCTACGTTCCGCAGGCCTAAGCTCGACCGCTACACAAGTCTGGATACGCGGATGAAGTACTTGTGGTCCATGGTCGACCTGGCCAAGCCGATCTCGGTGACAAGTGAGATCACCGACTGCCGCGACCAGAAGGACAACAAGTTGCTTGCGCTCGCTTTCGATGGCCGCGCCGACTTGATTGTGACCGGAGACGTGGATTTACTTTGCCTGCACCCGTGGCGGGGCATCGCGATTGTGAGTCCGGCCGCCTATCTGGCACAGTTCGGGGCGTGATTTGCGCGGATCAGGTCTCGCGGATAGCCTGTAGGAATGAGTGCTTCCACTGTTATCTCCGCGCCCTCGTTTGCTTCCCTCTCCTTCGACGAAAAACTCGACCGGCTGGCCGAGGTGGCCGTGCGCGTCGGGCTGGGCCTGCGCGCCGGGCAGGAACTGGTTCTCACTGCTCCCATCGACGCACTCCCTTTGGTCCGGCGGATTACCGACCATGCCTATCGCGCGGGCGCGCTGCTGGTGACCACCTTCTACGCGGACGATCCCGCCATCCTGTCGCGCTATGCGAGTGCGCCGGACGCGAGCTTCGACTACGCGCCGGTGTGGCTGCAGGATGCGATTGCCACCGCGTTCAAGAGCGGTGCGGCGCGCATGGCCATTGCAGGCGCGAACCCGGCGCTGCTGGCTGGGCAGGACCCGGCGAAGGTGGCGCGCGCGAACGTGGCCATGTCCAAGGCGAGCAAGCCGGCGATGGAGCTGATTACGCGGCACGAGATCAACTGGACGATTGTGGCTGCGGCCACACCGGAGTGGGCCAAGCTGGTATATCCCGGCGAGCCGGTGGAGACCGCGATGGCGAACCTATGGGAGGCGATCTTTACCGCGTCGCGCATCACCGGCGACGATCCGGTGGCGGACTGGCTCGCACATGGCGAACGGTTGAAGCAGCGCGTCGACCTGCTGAATGCGAAGCGCTTTGCGGCGCTGCACTTCAAATCGGCGGACGGCTCGACCAACCTGAAGGTGGGCCTGGCGGACCAGCATCTGTGGGCGGGCGGCGGCACCACCGCGGGCAACGGCGTGTACTGCCAGCCGAACATCCCCACCGAGGAGTGCTTTACCACGCCGCACAAAGACCGCGTGGACGGCATTGTGCGCGCGTCCAAGCCGCTCTCGCACCAGGGCACGCTGATCGAGAACATCCGCTGCCGGTTTGAAGGCGGCAGGATTGTGGAGGCTACCGCGACGGCGGGTGAGGATGTGCTGAACCGGCTCATCTCCACCGACGACGGCGCGCGGCGGCTGGGCGAGGTGGCGCTGGTGCCGGCATCGTCGCCTATCTCGGCGTCGAAGATTCTGTTCTGGAGCACCCTGTTCGACGAGAACGCAGCCAGCCACATTGCGCTGGGGCAGGCTTACTCCACGTGCCTGATCGGCGGCGAGAAGATGGACGAGCCATCGCTGAATGCGCTGGGCGCGAACAGCAGCCTGATCCACGTGGACTGGATGATCGGCTCCGAGCGGATGGACGTCGACGGCATTGCAGCTGACGGTGCCAGCGAACCGCTGATGCGTGCCGGCGAGTGGGTGTAGCGCGTCCCCGGCGATTGCACCGCGCAGTGTAGAGTAACCATATTCGATTGCAGAGAAGAGCTCTTCGGGCCAGTTGGGGAATCCTGCTGTGGCGGCGTATCGAGTGCAAGCTCGGGTAGCGCCAGGAGGTTCGCATGAGCAACGAAAGCGGGTCGGGTGTGTCGCGCAGAAACTTCATGCGCAGTCTTGGGGCCGCCTCGGTGGCGGCTGCGTCGTTCCCTCCGCTGGCCGCGGTGGCACAGGCAGGTGCGCAGCCGGGGCTTGCCGGCATGACGGTCGGAGACATGTCCACGCTCGGCGGGTGGCTGCCGGCCGATGTGGTCGTCATCAGCAGCAACGAGAATCCGCTGGGCCCGGCGCCCTGCGCGCTGGCGGCCATCCGCGATACGGCCGCCGCTGGCAACCGCTATCGCGGCGACATCCTCCAGGGCGCCATCGGCACGGCGTGCGATCTGTTCGGGCTGAAGCGCGGGTATGTCGGCCTGTTTCCAGGTTCAGCCGGTCCGCTGAACCTGGCGTTGGCGTCCAACATTGGCCCGGACCGCCCGCTCATCTACGCCGACCCCAGCTACGAGCAGGGCCCCGGAGTGGCGGGCATGGTGGGCGCGCCCAGGTTCCCGGTCAAGCTGAACGCGGCCTACGCGCACGATGTGCGAGCGATGGTAGCCGCGAGCCCAAAGGCGGGTGCGTACTACATCGTGAACCCGAACAACCCGACCGGCACGGTGACTCCCAAGGCCGACATCGTGTGGCTGCTGAAGAGCAAGCCTGCCGGCTCCGTGGTCATCGTGGACGAGGCGTACCACCACTTCACCAACGAGGAGTCGTGTATCGACCTGGTGGCGGCGGACCAGGACATCATCGTCACGCGGACGTTCTCCAAGATCTACGGCATGGCCGGCCTGCGTGCGGGACTGGTGTTTGCCCGGCCGGACTACCTGCTGCGGTTCCGCGCCACGTCCATGTTTGCGCCCAGCCTGGCCAGCATCTCCAGCACCAGCGCGGCCGCCGCCAACGCGGCGCTGCTGGACAAGGAACTGGTGCCGCTGCGGCGCAAGCTCAATGCGGACAATCGCGATGCGACCATGGAGTTCCTCGTCAAGCGCGGCTATACGGTGCTGCCCGGATCGCAGACCAACTTCTTTATGGTGGACACGCAGCGACCCGGCGGCGAGTTCCAGCGCGCCATGCTGGACGAAAAGGTCGCCATCGGACGCACCTGGCCCGCGATGCCCACCTATGTACGCATTACCGTGGGCAGCAGCGACGAGATGGCAAAGTTCCAGGCGGCCTTTGTGAGGTGCATGGACAAGCGGCTGGCGGCGGCCGTGCACTACCCCACAGCGCTGAACCCCAGCGAGCTCGATCGCGGCGAGCTCGCCTTTGCATAGACCGAAGGGAGCATGTGGCGGGCTCCGTGCTAGGGTATCGGAGTGAGCAGACAAGGCTTAAGCCCGGCGCGGCTGGAGGCGTTCTCCGACGGCGTCATTGCGGTCATCATCACCATCATGGTGCTGGAACTGAAGGTGCCCGCGCCGGATGGTATGGCAGGCGTGCTGGCGGTGCTGCCCACGGTTTGCCTATACCTGCTGACCTTCGTGCAGGTAGGCATCTACTGGGTGAACCACCACTACCTGGTGGACGAGGTGGAGACCGTAAGCCACGGAATTCTGTGGGCCAACTTGATCTTTCTCTTCTTCCTCTCGCTGTTTCCCTTTGCCACGGACTGGATCGGCATCAAGGGGCTGTCGTCGTTTACCACGGCGCTGTATGCGGCGGTCAGCATTCTGCCTGGGCTTGGGTACATGGCGCTATGGATGCAGATACGGTCGCAGAGTTCGGCGCCGGCCCATGCCAGTTGGGGCAAGCAGATTGCGTCGGTTCTGCTGTATCTGGCGGCGATTCCGGTGGCGTACGTCCGGCCAGCCGGGTCGCTGGCGCTCATCGGGATCGTCGCGGTGATCTGGCTGCGGCCGCCCAGCGCCGAGCCGGAGGCCTGAAGCTGCGCCGAATTCTGCGCTTCCACCGGCGCAGAAACGGTAAACTCACAGTCGTCATGGAACTTTCAGGTTGTGGAACGGCACTGGTAACACCCTTTCGCGTGGATGGCAGTGTGGACGAGCCGGCGTTGCTCCGGCTGGTCGACTGGCAGATTGAATCCGGCGTCAACTTCTTGATCCCCTGCGGCACCACCGGCGAGGCGGCCACGCTCAGCGAGGCGGAGACGCTGCGCGTCATCGAGGTCACCGTAAACACCGCAGCGGGCCGCGTGCCCGTGTTCGCGGGCTGCACCCACAACTCCACCCGCCAGGCCGTGGAGCGCGCGCAGCGGCTGGCGCAGGTGCCCGGACTCACTGGCATCCTCACGGCCAACCCGTTCTACAACCGCCCCGGGCAGGAGGGTCAGTATCAGCACTTCCGCGCCATTGCGGAGGGCGTGGAGCTGCCCGTCCTGCTCTACAACATCCCCTCGCGCACCGGCGTGAACCTGGAACCGGCCACGGCGCTGCGGCTGGCGGAGGTGCCGAACATTGTGGGCATCAAGGAGTCCAGCGGCAACATTGCGCAGATTACCGAGCTGATCACGCGCGCGCCCAGGGGCTTTGCCGTGCTGGCAGGCGACGATGGCATGGCGCTGCCAGTAATCGCGCTGGGCGGCGCGGGGCTGGTGTCGGTCGCATCCAATGCGATCCCCGCGCAGATGGCGCAACTGGTGGGCATGGCCATATCGGGCCGCTGGCCAAGCGCGCGCAAGATCAACGGAGAGTACTTCCGGCTGATGCAGGCGCACTTCAGTGAACCCAGCCCGGCCCCAATCAAGGCAGTGCTGGCAATGATGGGCCGCATCGAGGAGCACCTGCGCCTACCCATGGTGCCCGTCTCCGCGACCACGCGGCAGAAGCTGGAAGCGCTGCTCGGCGAACTTGGATTGCTGGCGAGCAGCTAGCGTCCTGTCCCTGCTTCTCATTCCTGTCTCTGCTTGTCATTCCTGTCCCTGCTTCTCATTCCTGTCCCTGCTTGTCATCTCCTATCCTTTACTGCTTGGCATTCCTTTTCGGACTGCTTGTCATTCTGTTCCTACGCTTGTCATTCTGAGCCGCAGGCGAAGAATCCCCGCATTTCGCTCCCGCCCGGCTCAATTTCAGACCTCAACTATCCCTTAGGCACACTAGAATCGAACACAGACCATGACACCTGAGAGTTTGGAAGCAAAGATTGAGCGGCTGTTTGCCGCAGGAGCTGCAGCGGCAGGGGATATGCAAACGCTGCAGGCGTTTCTCGAACTGCGCGGCGCGCTGGAGGCAGGCACGCTGCGCTCGGCGGAGCCGGATGCGGCGGCCGCGACCGGCTGGCGCGTCAACGCATGGGTGAAACGCGGGATCCTGCTCGGCTTCCGCATCGGAGCGCTGATGCAGATGAATGGGTGCGAGTATCAGGGTGCCTCCTCGCTCTCGTTCGTCGATAAGGCGACCTATCCCGCGCGGAGGTTCACGCCGGAGGACGGCGTGCGCATCGTGCCAGGCGGAAGCTCCGTGCGGTCGGGCGCATACGTGGCGCGCGGCGTGGTCGTGATGCCGCCCGCATACATCAACGCAGGCGCGTATGTGGACGAGGGAACCATGGTGGACTCGCACGCGCTGGTGGGCTCGTGCGCGCAGATCGGCAAGCGAGTACACCTGTCCGCGGCGGCGCAGATCGGCGGCGTGCTGGAGCCCGTGAACGCTTCGCCCGTCATCATCGAGGACGACGTGCTGGTGGGCGGCAATACTGGCGTCTACGAGGGCACCATCGTCCGGCGGCGCGCGGTGCTGGCCTCGGGTACGATCCTGACGCGCGGCACCCCGGTCTACGACGTGGTACACGGCACGGTGCTCCGCGCGACCGCGCAGACGCCGCTGATCATCCCCGAGGGCGCGGTGGTGGTGCCCGGCTCACGCGCCGTAACCGGCGGCTACGGCAAGCAGATGGGCCTCAGCGTCTACACGCCCGTGATCGTAAAGTATCGCGACGAGAAGACAGACCTGTCGACCACGCTCGAAGAGGTGCTGCGATAGGCGCTCGTCCCGCTGTGTGCGCGCTGCGATCCCTGCGATGCGCAGCGGCGTTGCTGGTGGTGTTGGGGACGGCGCCTGCGCATGGTCAGGATGGCTGGTTCAAAGCGTACGAGGCGCGGCTGGCGTCGACGCTGGCCGCGCAGCCGCACTGGGCCACTCCGCTGGTAACGACGAATCCGCGCGTGGAGGAGGACATCCGCACGGACTTCGCGCGCCAGTCGCTGGCGGGCCGACATTCGAGCTGGAACTATGGGGGCACGAAGGGATTGCAGATTGTGCCGCTGCGGTGGGTCGAACTGCGATTCAGTCCGCCGCCCTTTATCACGCATACGAATCCGAAGCTTGAAGACGGCTTCGGGGACGTGGCGTTCCGCGCCAAGATGCGCCTGTACGGAAGCAGTGAGCAGAACCACGACGCCATCGTCACCGCGCTGCTGGGGGCGAGCGTGCCGACGGGCAAGAGCGGCAACGGAAGCTGCTGCGCGATTCTGATGCCGACCCTGGAGGCGGGCAAGGGATTCGGCAAAGCCGACTTTGTGACGTCGCTGGGCGGGACACTGCCGGTGACGAACGCACCAAAGCTGGGACGGCAGTTCGTGTGGAACAACGTGGCGCAGCTCCACGCGGTGGGACTGGTGTGGACGGAGTTGGAGATTAATTCGACGTTCTACTACGGCGGGTCGAACGACGCGAAGCAGCAGACGTTTGCGACGCCGGGAGTGATTGTGAGCCGGATTCCGCTGAACACGAGTGGCGGGGTGGTGCAACTGAGGATAACGCTGGCGGTGGGCGAGCAGATCGCGCTGACCCACTTCAACACCTACAACCATTCGCCGATCTTCTCCGCGCGCGTGCGCTTTTAGCAGCGGCGCCAGACATCGTGAAGTACCGCGACGAAAAGACAGACCTATCGGCCATGCTGGAGGAGTTGCTGCGATAGGGCACAACTTGTCCTGCCGGACGGGCGCCCTGCGCAGGCTGCGGTCACTTCGTGACTTATGCCGAGCTTCGCGTAGTCCTCCCGCTGGTCGGCACGGAACTAAGCTTGCGACCGTCGGAAGCACCGTCGCGAAGCCCAATGCGCGTCACGAAGTGACCTTCGGCTGGTTGAGCGGCTTGCGGGCGAAGTAGTACAGGCTGTACGCCAGCAGCACGAACATCACCACGCCGATCCAGTCGTGGTACAGCGGGTTGGAGTGGCTGAACTGGAAGAGCTGCCAATGGCCGCCG
>Ga0302201_10000262_pt1 | contig 47523 bp, 35 predicted proteins | sample II_Bog_N3_2_FD_194586 | JGI IMG/M metagenome (GOLD analysis project Ga0302201, IMG submission 194586) | Peat permafrost microbial communities from Stordalen Mire near Abisko, Sweden - II_Bog_N3_2 | ecosystem: Environmental > Terrestrial > Soil > Wetlands > Peat | place: Sweden: Abisko... | reverse complement strand
ATCAACATGCGAGTCTGGGTCGTTTCGCCAATGAAAGAGATCTTTTCAAGAATGGAACAAAGCTCAGAAAGAACATCTGAGCTTTGTTCCAAGATCAATTGTTGAAGTGGCCGGGGCGATGTCAAGGATCGAGATGAACGCCAAAGAACGGCGCCCTTGACATCGCCCCGACCACCACGGGAAATTGCGCGCCTTTTGGCCTTGACAGGAGAAGACGCTGTCATACATGGGGCACCCGGCACGAGTCCTCTGCTAATCTGCGGCCCAACACTTGACTGGACCGGAAAGTAGCCGACGCTCGAAACCCGGTTGAAGAGCAACCTCAACAGGGTAGGAGACCACTGAGGGATCAGTCTCATCGATGTTGCCACCATACCCTGCACAAACCGGCATCGGCTGAGATTTCAACCCTGACTTGCGCATGATCTCTTCCCAGCATTCGGACTTCTTCAGCGGAATCGAGCATTCCGCGACATCGATGCGCTGGTAGCGCAACACCGACCCCTTCTTATCGCTGACAAAGCGGAGCTTCTCTTCCTTCCCCAGTTCCCGTGAATCCTCAAAGAGTTTCTTTCCCGTTGCTGCGTCGAAGACGCCAAACGGATAACCCCCGTTGAAGCCGTCTTCGGCATTGAGAAAGACAAGATTGCCCTTCACTCCTGCAAAATAGCCCGTCCAGTTTTGAATCACTATCTCTCCCTTGCCATGCTCTTGTGTACAAGGCAACATGCTGGAATCTTCATCGGGAGCGATCGCGATCCACTCATCTCCAAGTTCCTTTAAATCAAGCTCCTTAACCATAAAGCCTTTGAAGTAGTAACAAGAAAGTGCACTGTGTTCGACCGGCGAGACATTAGGAGCGACTCCAAGATCCACCACTGTCTTGTGTAGCGGATCGTCGAACGACTCCTCTTGCGGCACAACCTGCGGCTGGGTTTGCGCAGCTTGCTGAGAAAGCTGGCTCTGCGCAGATGGCTGTGGGTGAGGCTGCTCGCTCTGCGTGCGTATTGAAATTCGATACGCGAGAAAGGCTCCGGCACCGCCAAGCAGAACGACAATCAACGCGATCCATACCACTTTCTTCATGGATTGCCTACTTTCTGATTTCGATCTTATTGTCTCAGCTCGACGAGTGTCGCTCCCTGGCCGCCTTCATTTTGCGGGGCTTCGGCGATGGTAGCTACGTGGGGATGGGACTTTAGGAATTCGCGGACGCCGCGGCGGAGGATGCCGGCGCCGTGGCCGTGGATGATGCGGACGCGTTCGAGGCCGGCGAGGAAAGCGCGGTCAAGATACTGTTCCAACTCCTGCGTGGCTTCGTCCACTGTGCGGCCGATGAGGTTGATCTCCGTGCGCAACTCGTCAGTGTTGGCGCTGGTGACGGTGACGTGAACATTTTTCTGTTTGCGTGCGGCAGCCAGCGGGTCGGGGCGCTTCTCTGCCGCGGACTCTCCTCCAACGGGTGAAGGCGCCAGGCACTCATCGCGCTTAACGCGCATTTTGATGGGGCCGAGCGCAACTTCAAAGACGTCCTTCTCGACCTCGCGCTGTACGACGGCGATTTTGTTCATTGATTTGATGCGGACCTGGTCGCCGGCGGCGATGTGTTTGAGGATGTGCGGCTGGGCGTTTGCGTCGCCAACATCCGCGCCGGTGCGGTGGGCAACGACGGTCTGGTTAAAGCTCTCCTGAAATTCGCGGCGCAGGCGCAGGATGCGGCGTTCGGCTTCCTTCGATAGTTTTTGCTGCCCGGCGCGATCTTCGATGGCGCGGACTGTTTCGCGCATTTGAAATTCGAAGTCCTTGAGCAGTGAGCCTAGCTTGGATTCAAGCTCTCGCGTGCGCTGGCGCATCTCGACGTCGCCCTCGCGAGCAAGCCTGGCACGTTCCTGATTGAGCGCGTACTGCTCGACGCGGGCTGCTTTGCGATCTTCTTCGAGTTGCGTAAGTTCGCTGTGGAGCTTATCGAGGAAGCGAGCAATGTCCACTTGCTGCGAGCCGAGGCGCTGACGGGCGGCGGTGATAATGGCGGCGTTGAGACCGAGACGCTCCGCGGTCTGGATGCCGGCCGACGCGCCAGGTACGCCGAGGCGGAGCTGGTAGTTGGGCGCGAGAGTGAGTTCGTCCACGCCGGCTGCGGCGTTGAGCACGCCATCGGTATTGGCGGCGTAAACCTTGAGCGAGGTGTGGTGCGTGGAGATGAGCGACCATGCGCCCGCGGTGAGAAAGTGGCTGGCGATGGCCACGGCGAGGGCTGCGCCTTCTTCGGGATCGGTGGCGGAGCCTAGCTCGTCGAGCAGAACGAGGGACTTGTCGCCGGCGAGACGCGAGAGACGGTCAAGGTTAACGATGTGCGCGGAAAATGTGGAGAGCTCCGCTTCAATGGATTGCGCGTCGCCGATGTCGGCGAGGAATGCTGTGAAAACCGGAAAGCTGGCTGCCGTGGCGGGGACGGGCAGACCGGCCTGCGCCATCATGGCGAGCAGGGCCGTGGTCTTGAGCGTGACGGTTTTGCCGCCGGTGTTGGGACCGCTGATGATGAGCTGGCGCTCGGCGGCGGTGAGCTCGAGAGTGAGCGGAACAACATGGCCGCCGGTTACGCGGAGATGGCGTTCGAGCAGGGGGTGGCGAGCGGCTTCGAGGCGCAGAAGATCGGGCATGATGGCCGGAGCCACACAGTTGTAATCGCGGCCAAAGCGGGCGCGGGCCTGGAGGCTATCGACCAGCGCAAGGACGCGCGCGCCTTCGACTAATGTTTGAGCATAGCCGCCCACCTGGCGGGTGAGCGCCATGAAGATGCGGTGAATCTCGGCCTGCTCTTCTTCGATGAGGCGCACCAGTTCATTGTTTTGCTCGATGGTTTCAAGAGGCTCGACGTAAACCGTCTGACCAGAAGAGCTGACGCCGTGGACGACGCCGTTGACGCGCCGCTTGAGCTCGCTGCGGACGGGAATGACGAAGCGGTCGCCGCGAATGGTGATGAGCTCTTCCTGCGTGGAGCCTTCGGAGGCGAGCTTGCGCAGGGCGGTGCGCAGGCTCTCTTCAATGACGTGTTGCTGGCGCTCCTGCTCGCGGCGAATGTGGCCCAGCTCGGGCGAAGCATTGTCGGCCAGCGATCCGTCGGGTTGAATCGTGCGCTCAATGGATTCGGCCAACGGACGAAGGTTGCCGGTGAGCGCCGAAGAAATCTGGGAGAGGCCGAAGAGTTTGCCGACCAGCCGCGCCGGGGGCGATTGCAGCAGCGACTGCCAGGAGGCTACGTCGTTGGCCAGGCGGGCGATGGCTTGCAGTTCATTGGCTTCTAGAGCTGCGCCGGGAATCTGGGCTTTGGCGGCGTGCTGGGTCGGATCGAAAAGACCGCCGACAGGGATGGAAGTCTGCTCTTCGAGCAGCAGGCGGAGCTCGCCGGTGAGCTGGTGCTGGAGGGCGATCCAGGCTTCGTCGGTGGAGGGTTTCAGATCGAGAATCGCTTGGCGGCCAACCGGGGATGCGGCGAAGCCAGAGACGAGAGCGAGAAGTGGCTCCCATTCAAGGGCGAAAAAGTCGGCGTCCACGACCGGCGACGGGATGGGATCGAGAAGAGGCATTCTCTTTGTATCTTAGCGGTGGCGGCGGCGTGCAGTGCATCGATCTATGGTCGTGTCCCTGAAGTTCGTTGAAGAAGAGAGCGACGGAAATGCAGGTCCTTCGACTCCGTTTGACGCAAAAGGCGCGTCAAACTCCGCTCAGGATGACATGCATTTTGTAAACGAACTTCAGAGACAGCACCTACGACAGCACTCGACCCAAAAACCCCTTAAGCCCCCAGCGGCCCAACGCGGCGGTGAAGAAGAAAAGCGCCGCCAGAATCGCCCACCAGGGCATGTGCTCGATGGAGGGAGTGACGGCCGCGCGCAGCCCTTCGCTGATGTAGACGATGGGATTGAAGAGCACGCCGTACTTTAGCCAGCGAATCTTGTCGAGCCAGGACCACGGATAGTAGACGCATCCCAAAAACGTAATCGGCACCACGATGATGGAAAAGACCAGCCCGATCTGCTTGGGATTCACTATCGAACCAATCACCAGGCCCAAGGACCCGGCCAGCAGACTCGCCAGCACCAGAACCAGCGCAAACAGGAACCAGTGATGCACGTCGGCCCGCACCGGCACGGCGGGAATGTAGCGGGCCATGGGAATGACCAATAGCGCGGCGATCATGCTTTGCATGGCGCTGAAGCAGACTTTTTCGAGAGCTACGGCCCACAACGGCACCGGGCACATCACGCGATCGTCAATCTCGCGGGTGATGCCGAACTCGTTCGAGAGGGGCAGCGCGACGCCGGCGATGCCGGAGAACATGATGGCCACGGCCATTAATCCCGGCAGAAGGATGGTGCCGAAATCCACACCAGTGCCTCCCACGGTCATCGGATTGCCGTTGCCCATGCGCGGCAGGATGAAGGTGAAGACGAAAAGGAAGAGCAGCGGCTGCATTCCCACGCGCAAAATAAAGGGCAGAAATTCCCGCGTGAGCACGCGCAGATCGCGCAGAAACAGCCCGCCAAAGGCCTTGAAGAAGATGCCGGCTTCGAGGGCGATTGACGCTGGGTTGCCCGAAATGCGGTGGTCCGCATATCTTGTCAGCGCTTCCGCGTCCTGCAGAAACATGCGCAGAATCTCTTTCAGAAATTTCCCGATTTTCAGGCGGAGGTTATTCACGCAGGTCCCTCCCGGTGAGTTGAATGAAGACGGTCTCCAGGCTGGGCTCGGTAATTTGAAGGTCGCGCAGGCCGTGGCCGGCGGCGGCCTGCACCAGGTCAGGCAAGAGGCCGTCGGAGCTGGCCGCAATCACGCGCAGCCCGTCGGGAGTAACGTCGGCGCTGGTCACATCGCGGCGCTCCCTCAGCTTGGCGGCGAGCGCCTCCAATCCGTCCTGCGAACGCAGTTTCAGATCGAAAATGGTGTGTGCGCCGAGGGTGGCTTTCAGCTTCTCTGGCGACCCGAGAGCCAGCACGCGGCCGTCGTCGATAATCGCCAGCCGGTCGCTGAGCGAATCGGCTTCTTCCATGTAGTGCGTGGTCAGCAACACAGTGATGCCTTCGGAGCGGAGCCCTTCGACCGCCGACCACATGGCCATGCGGCTTTGCGGATCAAGGCCGGCGCTCGGCTCGTCCAGAAACAAGACGGTGGGCCGGTGCGCGATGGCGCGGGCAATCTGCACACGCTGCGCCAGACCGCCGGACAACTGCTGCGGGAAGGAGTCTTTGCGCTCGGAGAGCATGAACTGGGTCAGAAGCTCCAGCGATCGGGATTTGGCGTGCCCGTGCGAGAAACCGAAATAGCGGCAGTGGAAATAAAGGTTCTCGAAGACAGTCAGCGAGCGGTCCAGCGTATTGAACTGCGGCACCACACCGATAAGCCGCCGCGCATGGGCCGGATGCTTCACCACATCGATGCCCTTGATGCGCACGGTTCCGCTGGTGGGCAGGGCGCGTGTGGTGGCAATCGAAATGGTGGTCGTCTTGCCGGCACCGTTCGGCCCCAGCAATCCGAAGATCTCGCCCTGTTTCAGCTCCAGGTCGATGCCTTCGAGGGCCACTACGCTTTGCTTCGACAAGTAAACCTTGGTCAGGTGTTCAATCTCTACAATCAATAGATTCACCAGGTGCGGGGAGGTAAGTTTCTATTGTTATTGAGATTATCGCACCTGGCCATCTGTCTGAAGAGCGCCGGCAGGGCTGGCGAGATGGAAAGAAGTGCCTTACAGGGAGGGAAGGTTCCGTGATACAGTGTGGTTGCTCATTGTTATTGCTAATTTTGCGCACCAAAATGAGCCAAGCCGGCTGTCCGGAGCGCAAGACGCAGAGTGGAAGCCAGCGCTACCGGGACAACAACCCGCAAGGTCCGGCTTGAGCAATGATTGGCATGAAAGAGGCTGGCCGAGTGCGGCAGACGTTTCCTATGCAGTAAGGGGAGGGTTTTCCACAGGAGGCTTGTGTAGTTTCTGCGCGGTTTAGCGCTTAACTTTAAAATAACGATACTATCCCCCAGGTGAGGTTAAGGCATGAGCGAACGACCAGGCACCATGCAACCAACTATCCTTTTTGCTGAGGAATGTGACCGCGGCACCCTGCGCGAAGAAAATCAGGATTCTGTCCTCCATGTACGCATTCCCATGGGCGACCTTCTAATCGTCGCTGGCGGCGTCGGCGGATACCCTGGAGGAGCCACCGCATCCCGTATGGCGGTGGAGCATCTTTACGCTCATCTGGCGGCATTGCCGCACGAGTTCCCGGTGGGCAACGCCATTCGCGCCGCAGCATCGCGCGCCAATGAGAAGATCCTTGCGGCTGCCAACACGCCCGGTGCGCCGCGTCAAGGCATGGGCTCTACCGTGGTGCTGGCCGTGTTGCAAGAAGGAGCCGACGGAACCCACGCCTGGATTGGCCATGTCGGCGATAGCCGCGCCTATCTGATGCGCGCCGGCCGGCTGCACCTTCTCACCAAAGACCACTCCGCCGTGCAGGACCTGCTCAGCCGCGACCTGATTACCAAGGAAGAGGCTCCGCGCCATCCTGATTCCTCGAAGCTGACCCGCAGCCTGGGGCTTCAGGCCGAGATCGAGATCGAGATTGAGAAGCACCCGCTCGCCGTCGGCGATACGCTGCTGCTCTGTTCCGACGGCCTTTGGGGATTCGTGCCGGAACGCGAAATCCAAAAGGTGGTGGAGACCCCCGGTTTCACGCTGGAAACCGTGGCCCACAATCTGCTCGAGCTGGCCCTGGCTTCTGGCGGCCACGAAAACGTCGGAATCGAGATAGCGCGGCTGATTGTGCCTCCCGACGTTGCGGCTCTGCTCCCTCCAAAGGAAAATTACATTGCTCTCAAGGTGGTGATTGCCATGCTCCTGATAGCCTTCACCACGATGTGTGTGCTGATTTACCTCACCTTCTTTAACAATTGACGGCTCGCGGCGTGGGCGGTGACCCATCGCCGCGCGCGCGTGGCGCTCAGTACGACGGATGCGCTAGGATGTTCGGGTTGGCAGAGAGACCCTGCATCCTTTTGCGCATAGCTGCGCCGCCGGATTTCTGCCGCGCAGAGCAATCACATGAGAGAAGTTGCGATCATTTCAGCAGCACGCCTCCCAGTGGGCCGGTTCCAAGGCTCGTTGCAGTCTTTTTCCGCGCCGCAGTTGGGCGCGCTTGCGGTGCGCGAGGCAGTGCGCCGAGGGGGCGTTGAGCCGGGAGCCGTAGACGAGTGCATCATGGGCTGCGTTTTGCAGGCCGGTCTTGGCCAGGCTCCGGCGCGGCAAGCCGCGATTTACGGCGGCTTGTCCGATCAGGTGGCCGCGCTCACCATCAACAAAGTCTGCGGTTCGAGCCTGAAGTCCGTGGCGCTGGCGGCGCAGGCCATCCAGACGGAAAACGCCGAGATGGTCGTCGCAGGCGGCATGGAGTCGATGACTAACGCGCCCTATCTGCTGCCGCAGGCACGCGGCGGCTATCGCATGGGCGACGGCGCGCTGGTGGACTCGATGATCCGGGACGGCCTCTGGGAGGCCTACAACAACTTCCACATGGGCGCGGGCGCGGAAAAGATCGCGGCCAAGTACGGCATCAGCCGCGAGGAACAGGACGCTTTTGCGGCCGAGTCGCACCGCCGCGCCGCTGCGGCCACGGCGGAGGGTTTCTTCCGGGAAGAGATTCTTCCCGTCGAGATTCCGCCGGCCAAAAAAGGCGCGGAACCGCGCATCTTCGATGCCGACGAGTCGATTCGGCTCGAGACTACCGCCGATATTTTGGCGCGGCTCAAGCCGGCTTTTCAGGTGGGTGGCACGGTGACCGCCGGCAACTCTCCCGGCGTGAGCGACGGCGCCGCGGCCCTGGTGGTTACCAGCACCGGGCGGGCAGAGAAACTGGGCATTGCGCCGCTGGCTCTGATTCGCGCGCAGGCCACCAGCGGCGTCGCGCCGGAGTGGTTTGGCCTGGCGCCTATTGAAGCCGTGCGCAAGGCTGCGGCAAAGGCGGGTTGGCCGCTGGACAGCGTGGATTTGTTTGAGCTGAACGAGGCCTTCAGCGTGCAGGCGATGGCCGTGAATCGCGACCTGGGGCTCGATCCGGCGAAAGTCAACATACAGGGCGGAGCGGTGGCTATTGGTCACCCGATTGGCGCAAGCGGAGCGCGCGTGCTGACTACGCTGCTGTATGCGCTGAAGCGGCTGGGCAAGAAGAGGGGCATCGCCGCGCTGTGCCTGGGCGGCGGCAATGCTGTGGCGCTGGCGGTGGAGCGCGTCTGAATCGTGCGGAGAATCCCAGGTCTCAAAATCGCGACCTGGGGCACTTGGACCCGGAGTCAATGTTCTCGCGGAACCTGCTTTACCGAGACAATTTTTTTGAAATCCAGTACATACCCACTGTTGCTATCGAGGAGACGGTACGAATCGATTGTGTTCGATGAAATGACTTCGTAAAGCACCTCGTGGTCATCGTATTCCTCGTCATCCGTAACGAATAGAACCTTCGCGACCAGGCATTCGTCATCGGTTGTACGAATTTCGACCAGCTTATCGACATTTTCCTTGAGACACTGGATGTCGTCTTCCGTCATTTATGCCTCATGCGCAGGTTACGGCCCGTCGTATTGTCTTTGATGCAGTGTGGGGAAACGCCAGGGGAATGGTCGTCACGACTCAAAGACTCCCTGGAATCTAGCCTGCAACGAAGACCCCGGCCGATTCCGGCTCAAGTATTCCACCCGGCGGAGAGCGTTGGCAATTGGCCGGATTTTGCTTCAGTCGCAGACCAGCATGTCCGCGGGAAAGTCTGCTGCTGCGGCGTCTTCCGGGGACGCAACGGGCTCCGCGCCGGACGCAAGCTGGGCGGCGAAAAACGCGTCCACCTGCGAGAGCACTTCCGCGCCGGTTCGCACCTGATAAATGGCTGCCCGGAGCTTCGCCCCGCCCGCCACGCCGTGAGTGAACCAGGTGGCAAACTGCTTCATCTTTCCGGCCGTCTCGCCCATTCGCGCGGCGCGGGGAAGATCCTTCGTGGCCTCAGCCTCATCCAGCAGCATCTGAAAGTAAGCGCGGATCATGCGGTAACGATCCTCCGCCGTGGGCCGGTCGTAGCTGCCGGTGGCCGTATATTGCGCAATCTGGCGGAAGATCCATGGGTTGGCCGGCGCGGCGCGGCCTATCATCACCGCATCGCAGCCGGTCTCAGCCACCATGGCCACTGCTGCCTCGGGAGTCTGAATATCCCCGTTCCCGATGACCGGAATCCTTACCGCCTGCTTCACTTGCGCGATCCACTCCCAACGCGCCTGGCCGCTGTAACCCTGCTCACGGGTGCGGGCGTGGAGCGCGACGGCGTTCAGCCCCTCGGACTCCGCCATGCGCGCCAATTCAATGCAAACTATGTCGGCGTCGTTCCAGCCCATGCGGAACTTGACCGTGAAGGGAATTGTGACCGCCTTGCGCACTGCCTTGAAGATTTCCTGAATACGCGGCAGATCGCGCAGCAGGCCCGAGCCGCCGTTGGAGCCGACAACCCGCTTGGCCGGACAGCCCAGGTTAAGGTCAACGAGATCAAAGCCGGTTTCCTCCACAATGCGGGCAGCCTCGGCCAGCGTCTCGGGATTGGCTCCGAAAAGTTGCGCGCCGATAGGATGCTCGTCGTCGTAGAAGGTCAGATAGCGCTGGCGCTTGCTCTCGCGCATGCGGGCGAGGCCGTCGGCAGAAGTGAACTCAGTCATCAGCAGCCCGCAGCCGGATTGGGTGTTGGTTAGTGCGGCGTCGATGAGTTCCGGGGCTAAAGCCCGCTTCGATTCTGCCGGCTTTGTGCGGGAGTTGAAACTCCCGCCTCCCTCCGAACAGACGCTTCCCTCCGAATCAGGTCTTTCCGTTGCATGTGAACTCGTGCCGTGACACGGTTGCAAGCCAGAATCAATCTTTCCCGCATCTGGTGAAGTAGTAAACAAACTGGCGTGGCGAATGAAGCGGCGGAAGACGGTGTCCGTGACCCCCGCCATGGGAGCCAGAACCGTGGCCGGCGCCACCAGGACCGTTCCTATGCGCACTTCGGCCGGCACCCGCGTCTCGGCGGGCATCGTGTGCTCTCGGGGATTGTCCCAGTTCTTCTTCACGGTAAAGCCCTTACCAGCCATAAAACCTCATTCAAAACAGACATCCGGTCAGCCTGGTAACTCATCCACTTCAAAAACAAAAGGCTTGCCCCGCGACTCCGGGTCCCAGCCAGCGTCCATCGCCCGCCGTATGTGAGCCTGCACTCTCGCCGGAGAGATATTTTGCAGCACAAAGTCCGCCCTTGCGTAGCCGACCTTATGCGTGCTCACGGCTGGATACTCCAGGTGAAGCTCACGGCGCACGCCCTGGGCCACGGCGACATGAATGGCCACGCCCTGCCACCCATCGGCAGTGGTTAGCTGCTGCTCGCGGTGCAGACGCCAGATCAGCGAGAAGCCGTCGAGGTTGATTTCGGCCTGAACCGAGCGTTTTGCGTGCGGCATGGTGAAGCCATTCTCACAATCAAATTCCGTGGATTGCCATTAAAATTCTGTCCCGCACCAACACAACGAGGCCTCCGCCATGGCGGAGGCCCTTTCGTTCCTGCCGGTTGCCGGGGCGGTTACTTGGCCGCTGCTGCTTCTTTGGCGCCGTCAGACTTGGCAAACTTGCGGCGGAAGCGCTCGACGCGGCCTGCCGTGTCTACCAGACGCTGTTTGCCGGTATAAAACGGGTGGCAAACCGAGCAGATTTCCACGTGAATGTCGCCCTTGTGGGTCGAACGGGTCTCAAAACTGTTTCCGCAGGCGCACTTGACGGACACTGCGGCGTAATTGGGGTGAATCTTTTCCTTGGGCATCGCTGAAGGTAGACCTTTCCTGCAATGTTTCTATTGTAGGGGGAATTGGCCCGTTTAGCAATCTAGTGGTTAGTGGCTAGTGATAAGTGGCCAAACCGAAAAGAGGATACTGGCTGTTCCACGTTCATCAAGAAGCTGATTATCCGATTTAGGCATTCAACAGTTGTTGATCCTCAGTATCGGGACCTGACCACTGATCACTAGCCACTAGCCACCATTCACTGTTCTTTCAGCGCCTTCTCAATTCCCGCCTCGACCAGCGGCGTCATGATGGCATAGCCGGCCGGGGTGGGATGGACGCCGTCCTTGCTGAGGGCAGGCGGCAGGCCGTCGCGCTGGTCCTTCATGGGCGTGTGGTAGTCCACGTAAACGTAGCCCTTCTGAGCCGCGTAAGCCTTGATCCACTCATTCAGCGCCACCACCTTGGCCGCCGGCGCCATGCCCGGCTTCCACGTGAAATCGAAGGCTGGCAAGACCGAGCACAGCACCACGCGAATCTGATTGGCCGTGGCAAGGTCCGCCATGGAGGCCAGGTTGTCCTCGATCTGCTCCGGCGTTTCCGGTCCTGTGTTGCCGGCGATGTCGTTGATCCCAGCGAGGATCACCACCACTTTGGGCTTGAGCGCGATTACGTCCTGCCGGAAACGCACGACCATCTGCGGCGTGGTCTGCCCGCTGATGCCGCGGTTGATGTAGGACTTGCCGGGGAAGGAACCCTCCGGCCCTTCGATCTTCCAAAGCTGCGTAATGGAGTCGCCCATGAAGACCACGCGGTCTTCACCGGCGGCGGGCGCAGGCAGCGTCCGATCAGCGTCCTTGAATCTCGCGAGCCAAGGGAAATCGATCTTCAACTGCTCGTCCCGCGCCTTTTGCCATTCGGAAACCGGCGGCGCAGCGGGTACCGCGCAGGGAGCTTTGGGCTCAGGCGTGGAGGCGGGAGTCTGCGCCTTGAGCGTGGAAGTAAAATGCAGGTTTACGAGGACGATGACTGCAAAAACTGCACTCAAAGCTGTTCGTTTCACGAGTGAATCTCCATTTATACGCGGATCAAAAGCGGCATTTCCGCTCAGTTTCGATTGTAAAGATTCGCGCTGCGGGATGGCACGGTCTTTTCCACAATAAGGAACCGGACCTGCACCGGCTCACCGCGCGGTCCTTTGCGCTAGGCTTGAAAGCAGATGACTGAATGTATGATTTGCGATGGAGTGGGGCTGGTGCGGGTGGTCAACGCTCAAGGGCAATGGGTTTCGCGCGCCTGCGAGTGCCAGGAGATGCAGCGCTATCAGCGGCGCCTGGCGGCGGCGCACATTCCCGAGCGTTACCGCCATTGCTCGTTGGACACCTATTCAACCGATTTCAGCGGCGTAAATCCTTCTCTGGTGAAAGCCAAGTGGACCGCGGGAAAGTTCGCCGAGGCTTATCCGGTCAATACCGCGGGGAACGGCCTTCTTTTTGTGGGCACAGCCGGATTGGGCAAGACTCACCTGGCCGTGGGAGTGCTTTCCCGCCTGGTGCAGGAGCGCGGCGTTCGCGGACTCTTCTGCGATTATCGCGAGCTGCTCAAGAGCATCCAGAACAGCTACAACTCCCAGGTTCAGACCACAGAGCTTGAACTGCTCAAGCCGGTCTTTTCCGCCGAGGTGCTGGTGCTGGACGATCTGGGCGCGCAAAAGCCCAATGAGTGGGTCTGGGATACGGTGGCGCTGATTTTGAATACCCGCTACAACGACAAACAGACCACCATCATCACCACGAACTACCCCGACCTGCCGGCAGGAGCGGGCTTCAAGGTCGATGCGAAGGGCAACAATCCCGCCAGGAACGAGGACACGCTGGGCGACCGTATTGGGGACCGCATGAGATCGCGGCTGGCCGAGATGTGCGTTCGCGTGGAGATGAGCGGTGAAGACTTCCGCCAGAGCGTCAAGAGCGCCCGTTTTGGGTGATTTCCGGGGTGGGGCCGATGGCGCTGGAGTAGATTTTCTCAATACATATGCCACGGCTGCACAGGAGGGCACCGAGGCGTGGCGTTACTGTCGCGCTGGTCAACGGCCAGTTGCAGCCTTCAGAACAGGCCTCCCAGCAGCAGCAGAATGGCGGCTACGGTGACACCCTGGTAGACAAAGTCGTCTGTCTGCCGCGAGCGCCTTCGCTGATCTGCGGGCGGTGGCATGGAGATGGTTGCGGCTTGGAGGGAGGATTGCATCTCTGCCTGTCTTTCAATGCCTTACGGCGAGGGTTACACATTCCGAATCTGGCGAGTCTTACTACCTGCTTATTTAGACACCAGAATCCCTCAGACGATGCGAGGAAAAAGTGAAGAAACGAACAAAATTCAGCTTTGATTTACTTATCGGTCAGGGGTAAGTAAGCATCTAGCTATTGACCAAAACGGGACAGTCCGAAAAGTTCCTATGGTAACGTGCGGAAAATGCTTCTGGCGGGCATGAAATGCGAGCATGTCCCCTCTTTGGAAAGGAAGGGCGCAACAGGCTATCTGCTGGCGCCATCGTTTTGCCGATCGCAGGCACTGAGACTGGAGCGTGAAATCGCCCCCGGCAAGGACCTGGCAAGGTTATCTTGCTATCCAACTCCCGACCCAGGCCACAGCGCGCGCAATCCATCCTAAATGAGGCCGTTTCAACTCCTCTTGTGTCACAAATGTTGGCGCATAGGGGGTAAATTTTATTTTCGTTTCTTCCAGGCCATCGAGTATTTCGCTCACAATCGGATCGCCGCCATGGCAGTTGGCCGCCCTCACGAACTCGTCGCCCCTCGCTCGCCGCGAGATAGCCAGGTCCTTTAACAACCTGGATTCCTCCTGGCGGTCCTCGGCGTGAGCCTCGATTGCGCGGTCAAACAGTTGGTCCGCTTCCAGGTGATGGATGCGAGCCATTTCAAGAAACTGGTCAGCCGGCGAGTTGCCCTGGAACGTGTAGGCTGACGTCTTGCCGTGAGAATCCTTCGCTGCCATTTTTTCCTCCTCGCCGCGAGGCATCCAAAACCGCAAGCATCCGAAAAAAGCGCCTGATCTATCGATCAGTATCGCGTGATTTCATATTATTCCTCAAAACAATTGCAATATGAGGAACTTGTTCAGTAACTGGTGTAGAATTTCGCTCGTGAGCATTGGTCCTGAACTCGTGTCGTCCTCCGAAAAAGAAAAGCGCAACTGGCTGCCGCTGGGTTTGGCTGCCGGCGTGGTGATGGTGATTGCCGTGGTGGCCGTCCTGAGCCTGGAGCACGCCAGCACCCGCGGCAAGATCACGGTGGCGCCGATCTCCGCGCCGCTGGACCCTTACGGGCAGAGTCTTTCGCTGACTCGCCTTGCAATGAGCGAGGCTGGCAACCTGGCGGGAGGCAAGGTCACGTACCTGGATGGCCACATCACGAATCAGGGCGCACGCATGGTCACTGCCGTCACCGTTCAGGTGCTTTTCCGCGATGTCGCTCACGAGGTGGCGCAGAACGAGACGCAGCCTCTCAAGCTGATCCGCGTGCGTGAACCCTATATAGATCTCGAACCGATCTCAGCGGCCCCGCTCAAGCCCGGCGACGAGCGGGAATTCCGGCTGATCTTCGATGGCGTCAAGCCCGACTGGGACGGTGCCTATCCGGAGATTCGCATTCTTCACGTCGAGACAAAATAGGCCGATCGAAATAGGCCGTTTTGGCGAATTTACCGGGTAGAAACTACCGTACCTGGAAAGATTTACATGCGGGGCGAGTGAGGCAAGCGCTCAAACAGGGCCGGCCACCGCTGTCGTTTCGCGCCAAGTTAAACAATCCAAAGGATATTGGAGATTTTTCCGCGATGCCGCAAGGTTTGGCGCGAGGCTTGCTATCTCTACGGGCGAGCAGACACCACCGCTCACCCCGCGCAACTCTGGCGGAGAAAGACATTCTGGAGAGTGTCAATACATGAAAACATTCGAGCCAATTCGGACCTTATTCCCACGCCAGCTTGTCTTTCTTTTGCTGGCATCTGCGTTTGCACTTCCCGCCCTGGCGCAAAATGGGCAGACCGCACCGGATCAGCAGAGCGCTCCGGCCGCCATGGATCAGCAGCCCTCCCCCATGGCATCCGATCAGCCTCCCGCCCCCAGGGCTGCTCAGGCGCAAGTCAAAGAGCCTAGAGAGGGATTCTGGGGCCGTGTCAATCCCTTTGCACGCAAGAAGTGGGTTAATGACCGCGTGGAACCCATCAAGGGCCAGCTCGGCGAGTTGGATGAAGTGAATGCGCGGAACGGTCGCGACATTCGGGATCTGGACGCAAGGTCGCAGGCGGGCATCCGCCGGGCACAGTCCAGAGCCGAAGAAGCGAACCAGATGGCAATGAACGCAGGTAATCAGGCGCAAAATGCCAGAGCCACGGCGCAGGGCGCTTCCGGTCATGTGGACCGATTGAACACGACCGTTAACGGTCTGGACCAATACCACCAGGCGACCGAGGTGGAAATAAAGTTTCACGGCGGGCAGCCGATTCTTCATGCGGCTGATCGCAAACAACTGGATGACTTTGCGGCCAATCTGACCGGGCGCAAGGGCTACATCGTGGAAGTGGAGGGATATTCCCCACTGGCCGGCAACACTGGCATCCAAAGCTCCAGACGGCTGACCGAAGCGGTCAATCGCTATCTGGTCATTGAACATGAGATTCCCGTCTACCGTTTGCACGCAGTCGCTCTCGGCAACTCCCCTGTTACAGGCATGGATTCTGACTCGGATGAGACCAAGCCTGTAAGGGTAAGCTGCGTGCGCATCCGGTTGATGGAAAACACATTGGCGGCCCAGGAAGGCGCGTCTCCCCATGACGCAACTTCCGCGACCGGCGCGGAGGAACGGCCCTAAAGCCCTAGCCCTCCCCCGAGGCTCCATCCGTACCGGCGGCACCCCTTGCCGTTTGGCCGCCAATCAAGCTCTCGAATACGAGAGAACCAAGGCTATTTGGCCCCCGCTCAAAACGGGGGCCGATTTTTGTATGGTCGAGCTCTAGCAGGATCTGTTTCAGGCGCCTCGCAAGCCACATATTTCTGGCGATATACGCCAAGTGCTTTTATTGATCCGGCCCTTAAGATATGCATCGTGGCCTCCCACCCTTTCCGCAAAGAACGCGGAAAGGATGGGGCACCCTGTTCAATTTCATTTGGGCCGCATCAGTAAAAGGGTGGAGATTGAAGCGCATCCGTGCTCGCGCGCCCGATAAAATCGACTCTGTATGAATCCAACCAATCCAAACCCGGCAGCCGAAACCGCTCCAGAGACCAATCCCGACGGCAGCCGCTTTATTCGCGCTTGCCTGCGCCAACCCGTTGACCGCACCCCGGTGTGGTTCCTGCGCCAGGCCGGCCGCTATATGCAGGAGTATCGCGAGGTGCGCAAGCACCACACGCTGGTGGAGATCTGCAAGCAGCCGGAGCTGGCCGCCGAAGTCACCATCACTGCGGCCGAGAAGCTGGGCGTGGACGCGGCTATCATCTTCGCTGACCTGCTGTTGCCGCTGGAGCCGATGGGCCTGGACTTCGAGTTTCAGGCCGGAGAAGGGCCGGTTGTCCATCATCCTGTACGGACCGCTGCTGACGTTGCCGCTCTGCGCACCGACCGCGCCGGCGAGCTGACATACGTGGCCAAGGCAATCGAGAAGGTTGCAGCGCATTTTCGAAACGAGTTGGGTATCATCGGCTTCTGCGGTGCGCCTTACACGCTGGCCAGCTACATGATCGAGGGCGGCGGCTCGCGCAATTACATTCACACCAAGCAGATGATGTACTCAGACAGCGATGCGTGGCGATTGCTGCTGGACAAGATCGTCGCGGTGCTCGAAGAGTATTGCCGCCTTCAGGTGGATGCCGGTGCGGACGTGATCCAGATTTTCGACAGTTGGGTGGGCTCGCTGGGATTGGCCGACTATCGCGACTACGCCTTTGAGGCTTCGCAGCGGCTGGTGCGCTCAGTTCAGCAGATGGGCGTGCCGGTGATTTATTTTGGCGTGGAAACCGCGGGCTTGCTCGCGCAGATGGCATCGACCGGAGCGGACGTCATAGGTCTGGATTGGCGGCAGCCGCTCGACGAAGGCTGGCGCGCCGTGGGCCACAGTCACGCGGTGCAGGGCAATCTGGACCCCATCACACTATTTGCGCCGCTGGAAGTTTTGGAACAGCGCGTGAAGGAGATTCTGCGGGCCGCAAATGGCCGTCCCGGCCACATCTTCAACCTTGGCCACGGAATCGTTCCCAACACGCCGGTCGAGAACGTGCAGGCCGTGGTGCGCATGGTGAAGGAGTTTCGCCTGGAGGCATCTCATGGCTAAACAAGCCGTCCTATTACTAGCGCACGGCACACCGGAGACCATCGAGCAGATTCCCGCGTATCTGCGCAACGTCGTCAGCGGCCGGCCGCTGCCGCAGCACCTCATCGAAGAGATACAGCGCCGCTACGCGCTCATCGGCCACAGCCCTCTGACGGAAATCACACTGGAGCAAGGGCGGCTGGTAGAGGCCGAACTGGCGGCCGCCGGAGAGCAGATTCCTGTTTACGTCGCCATGAGAAACTGGCGTCCGTATATTCCTGACGTGATCAAAAAGATGCGCGCCGACGGGGTGGAAGAAGTCGCGGCTCTCTGCCTTGCGCCGCAAAACTCGCGCACCAGCGTGGGCCTCTATCGCCGAGCAGTCGAAGCTGAGTCAGCTGGCTTGCGCATCGACTTCACCGAGGGGTGGGCGCAGCATCCGCTGCTGATTGAGGCTTTTGCCGAGCGGCTGCGTCCGGCGTTTACGCGGCTCCGTGCGGAAGCGGGCGCACCGGTTCCGGTGCTCTTTACCGCGCACAGCGTTCCCAGCCGGACCATTCAGGCCACAGAAGGGCAGGCCGCCGATCCCTACGCCGAGGATGCCAAGCAAACAGCGGCGCTGGTGGCCGAACGCGTGCCGGAAATCCCGCAGTGGTGGTTCGCTTTTCAGAGCCAGGGCGCAAGCGGGGGTGAGTGGATTGGGCCGAGTGTCGAGGAGACTCTGGAATCCATCGCCGCGTCAGGCGTGCGGACGCTACTGCTTCAGCCCATTGGCTTTCTATGCGATCACGTTGAAATCCTCTATGACGTGGATATTCTCTTCCGCGAATTTGCCGCCAGGCTGAATCTCCGGTTGGAGCGGCCGGAGTCGCTGAATGCGTCAGGCACCCTGGCCAGGGCAATCGCGGACCTGGCGCGGCAAGGGTTAGTGCGGTTAAATAGTCACTAAGTCGAATGATCAGATCAAGAGCACTAATCCTTCTCACCTTTCGGTTAGTTTGGAGTGACCTACCTGGATAAGATAAGAATCATCTTCCTTAAAGTAAACTTTCGCCTTTTTGATTGACCATAATAGAGATAGCCTTTACTTGAAGTACACAGCGATTGTGCCTATAGTATGGCGGCAGAAGATCTTAGACTTACTTCTGCCACTAATGAAGAAATGAAGACCTAATAGTAATCACAAGAGTGGTGCCCTTTGTGCTGAATTGAGCAGCGCGTATGCCGATAGTAGTGCTGCGATAGAGACTCTGCACTTGTAATGCGCAGGACGGTTACACGACCCCAGGTGCCAAGTTTTCATTCCCCGATCCAAGCGACTGACTGTATCCGGTGTTAATCAAGCGCGCCTCGGCGAGTGGAGCGGGCAAGCGGATGTAATTGAATTTGATAGCCCTACCCCGGGTACGGCCTGTACTAACGGAGCTGATCATGCCAGTAAGTCTCGACATTAGTGAAGGTATATCCCTGATTCGTATCGAAGGGGATGTCAACATCGCAATGGCTGCAGAGATGAAAGATCTCTTAGTCAAGGCGCTGTCATCGGGAAAGGATATGCACTTATCGATGGCAAGTGCTGCCGAGCTGGATGTTACGGCTTTGCAACTGCTATATGCCGCTGATCGAGAAGCGGCGAAATCAGGCATGAAGCTCACGCTTGATGACCACGTGCCTGAAGAGATTTTCTCCGCGATGACCGATGCCGGTTTCGCGATGTTTCAGTTCCAGCAGTAAACCCGCAACGGAATTCCGGGGCCCAGATTGTCAATCGCGAGTAACATCGACAAACACAAACAGGCCTTCCAGGAAGAGGCTCGTGAGGTTCTTGTCGAGCTTGAATCGTCGCTTCTTGAACTGAACGAGAACCCGGGTAACAGCGAGTTGGTTGGGCAAGTTTTCCGCGCCATGCACACCATCAAGGGCTCGGGATCCATGTTTGGCTTTGATGAGCTGGCCGCATTCACACACCACCTTGAAACAGCCTTCGACGAAGTTCGTGGAGGGCGGCTCGCCGTTACCTCCGGACTCGTCGACCTTTCCCTGGAAGCGCTTGACCAGATCAAGTTCATGTTGGAAGAGCCTTCCGGACAGACTGCTGCGAACCGCGCAGTCGCGGCCAGCATCCTGACGAGATTGCAGGCTCTGACTGGAATCGCTGAAACCAAGCGCGCCGACCCTCCCCCGTCTGAGCCACCGTCTGATACTTTGGCGATTAACGGCGTGGTCCGCGACTGGACGGTTCACTTTTCTCCCGGTCCCGACCTGATGAGAACCGGGACCAATCCTCTGCTCTTGCTGCGCGAGTTGAGGCAAATGGGGACCATGCAGGTGACGGCAAACATGGCATCGCTGCCGCCATTGAGCGAGTTGGATCCTGAACGATGTTACATAAGCTGGGACATCGTGCTCACGACGGCAATGCCGGGCGACGCGATTCGCGATGTTTTCATCTTTGTTGAAGATTGCTGTGAGCTGATTATCGAGCCGGCCGCAACTCAAGCTCCCGCTTTGCCGGAAGCGCACAAGAAGTCGCTGGAAGAGCAGCGCGTCAACCCTGGGCGGCGCGATTACGACAAACCAGACACTGCAACCAGCCTCCGCGTACCAGCCGCCAAGCTGGACCAATTTGTTGACCTGGTCGGCGAATTGGTTACGGTACAGGCGCGGCTGATTGAGGTTGCCGCGCGGTACGACGATCCAGACGTCGCCTCTGTATCGGAAGAGATTGAGCGTCTGACTACGGCCCTTCGTGAGAACTCAATGAGCATCCGAATGTTGCCGATTCGGGCAACCTTCGAGCGATTCCGCCGCCTGGTACACGATCTGGCGCGCGACCTCCACAAGGACGTCGAGCTCACCATGGAGGGTGCTGATACGGAGTTGGATAAGACGGTGATCGATCAGCTGAACGATCCCTTGATGCACTTGATCCGCAACAGCATAGACCATGGGATTGAATCGCCGGAGACAAGGCTCGCTGCCGGCAAGCGTCCCATTGCAACGATTCATCTTTCCGCTCGCCACTCTGGAGCCAATGTCCTGATCGGCGTTACGGACGACGGGCGCGGCATTGACGCCTGCGCGGTTCGCGAGCGCGCGGTCAAGAACGGCCTGGTCGCCGCTGATGCGCAACTGACAGAGTCTGAAGTTTTCTCCTTTATCTTGATGCCCGGCTTTTCGACGGCAAAGCAGGTGACAGACGTTTCCGGCCGCGGAGTGGGAATGGATGTGGTCCACCAGCGCGTCGAAGCTCTTCGCGGAACGATCGATATTGCGAGCGAGTTTGGCGCGGGCACATCTGTAACGCTGCGCCTGCCTCTGACGCTGGCCATTATCGACGGGCTGTTGGTGCGAGTCGAGCAGGCCTACTTTGTTCTGCCGCTGGCCAACACGTTGGAGTGCATTGAACTGACGAGGCAGGACATTGAGAAGGCCAACGGCAAGCACGTCGCCAACATACGCGGAGAGATTGTTCCCTATATCCGCCTCCGGGACTTCTTCGATATTTTGACGGAGCGTCCTGAGCGCGAGCAGATCATGATCGCCGAAACCGAGGATGGGCGATACGGTTTCGTTGTTGACGAGGTTTTGGGGGACCATCAGACAGTCATCAAGAGCCTCGGACGATTCTACCGGCAGGTACAGTTTGTATCCGGCGCCACCATCCTCGGCAACGGAAATGTGGCATTGATCCTCGATCCTCATCGGCTGGTGCAGGAAGTCATCAAGGCAAGTGTTCGAAGCTCGCACGGGCATCCGAACTCTATTGCGGCGACGAACTGCGGAAAGGATGACTTGCTTTCGAAGTCTCCTTGAAAGTGCCGTCGCACCGGACACTGCGCAACCAGTACCTAGGAACGATCCAGACTGACAAACATCGTTTCCTGAGCTCAAAGAGCGAAAGAACCAACGAATTCAGTTCCAAAGGATGGAGAGAATTATGCCAACAAAAGTTGTAAAGGGAAACGCCAAGTCGCGCGGAGCGCACAACGGGAACGGCGCGCACTCGAATGGTAACCAGGAACTCCGCACAGGAAGGCAAGAGTCACAGAATGGCGAGATGCAACTCGTATCTCAAGAGATCGCGCGTCTGGTAGAGGCTTCAAAGGAAGGGAGGCTCTCTGATCGAGGCAGGGCTGATCAATTCACTGGTGTCGCTCGCGAAATGGTGCTAGGCGTCAATGAGATGCTTGACGCCATTTTGCTCCCTATAGGCGAAGGCAACCGCATCCTTGCTCAGGTCTCCGCCGGCAAGATCGACGAACTGATTACCCAGACCTACAAGGGCGATCACGAAAAGATGAAGCTGGCTATCAACAATGTCGCGGTTGTCCTTCAGAATCTGCGCAAAGAAATGTTGCGCCTGACGGCTGCGTCAAAGGAAGGCCAACTCTCCGAGCGTGGCAAGCCGGAACAGTTCCAGGGCGAGTTCTCGGAGATTGTGCGCAGCGTGAATGACATGCTTGACGCTATTCTGCTGCCTATCGGCGAAGGGAACCGCATCCTTGCCCAGGTCTCGAACGGCAAGATCGACGAACTGATTGCCCAGACCTACAAGGGCGACCACGAAAAGATGAAACAAGCCATCAATAATGTGGCCGGGGTTCTGCAGGCTCTGCAAAAGGAACTTGTGCGTCTGACCGATGCATCGAGAGAAGGGCAACTCTCCGAGCGCGGAAAGCCAGAGCAGTTCCAGGGAGCGTATGCGGAGATTGTGCGCGGCGTGAACACCATGCTGGACGCGATTCTGCTCCCTATTGGCGAGGGCAACCGCATTCTCGCTCAGGTCTCCAATGGCAAGATCGACGAGCTGATTGCCCAGACCTACAAAGGCGATCACGAAAAGATGAAGCTGGCTATCAACAATGTCGCGGTTGTCCTTCAGAATCTACGCAAAGAAATGTTGCGCCTGACGGTTGCTTCGAAGGAGGGACAACTCTCCGAGCGTGGCAAGCCGGAACAGTTCCAGGGCGAGTTCTCGGAGATTGTGCGCGGCGTGAATGACATGCTTGACGCGATTCTGCTTCCCATCGGCGAAGGCAACCGTATTCTTGCTCAGATCTCCAGTGGCAAGATCGACGAACTGATTACCCAGACCTACAAGGGCGATCACGAGAAGATGAAGCAGGCCATCAACAACGTCGCTGCCGTTCTGCAGACATTGGAGAAAATGTTAGTGCGGGTGGCTACCGCAGCCAAGGAAGGGAAGCTGGACGAGCGCGGGCATCCGGATATGGTGCAGGGCGCATACGCTGACATCGTGCGCGCCGTGAACGCCATTCTGGATTCCGTAATTGGACCGCTCAATGTTTCCGCCAAGTATGTGGAACTAATCAGCAAGGGGGATATTCCTGCGCAGATCACAGACACATACCATGGCGACTTCAACCTGATCAAGAACAACCTCAACACTCTCATCGCGGCTATGAACGAAATCACCTCGGCAGCGCAAGAGATTGCCGAGGGCAATCTGACAGTAGTCATCCAGGAGCGTTCGCCGCAGGATAAGTTGATGCAGGCGCTGAGTTCGATGGTGAGTGGTTTGGTGCGGACGGTAGGAGACATTCGCTCAATCGCAGGGGAAGTATCATCAGCCAGCCAATCCATCAGCACAGCCTCGGTCCAGGTGTCGAACGGAGCCACTGCGCAAGCGGCTTCAGCCGAAGAGGCTTCGTCGTCGATGGAGCAGATGGTTTCCAACATCAAGCAGAATGCAGAGAATGCACAGCAGACCAACAAGATAGCCACCAAATCGGCCAAGGACGCGCAGGAAAGCGGCAAGTCCGTGCTGGAGGCGGTTGCGGCGATGAAGGAGATTGCAAGCAAGATCTCCATCATTGAAGAAATTGCCCGCCAGACAAATCTGTTGGCCCTGAATGCGGCCATCGAGGCGGCGCGTGCTGGTGAGCATGGCAAGGGCTTTGCCGTGGTCGCTGCTGAAGTTCGCAAGCTTGCCGAACGCAGCCAAAAGGCCGCAGGCGAAATCAACCAGCTCTCAGGCACGACGGTCAAGGTGTCGGAGAAGGCCGGCGAGATGCTCGACAAACTGGTGCCCGATATCCAGAGGACAGCGGAACTTGTTCAGGAGATCACCGCTGCAAGCAAGGAACAGGATACCGGCGCCGAACAGATCAACAAGGCGCTCCAGCAACTCGAGCGCGTCATTCAACAGAACGCTTCCGCTTCCGAAGAGATGGCTTCCACCACGGAGGAGCTAACTGGCCAGTCCGACCAGCTCATAGGCGCGCTCGGATTCTTCAGAACGGGCGAAGACGGTCGTGGTTCAACGCAGCAGTCCGCAAGCGCAAGGCCATCCAGGCAAGTCAATGCCGCGCCTCAACGGGTCTCAAAGCCAAACGGCCATGCGGTCCCGCCCGCAGCGAAAGCGGCCGCCAAGTCCGGAGTTAGTCTCAGGCTCAAGGACAAGGAGGACGACGTTGACAAGGGCTTTGAGCGTTACTAACCAGATCTGGCGCGGATCGCAAGCCGTCCGCGCTCGTTCAGAATGCGAAGGGAGCGGACTATGAGCGTTACAGAAATCACTGAATCGCGACAGTATCTGACCTTCAAGCTTGGCAATGAGGTCTTCGCGACCGACGTTGCCAAGGTGAGGGAGGTACTCGATTTTACGAATATTACCGAGATTCCCAGGACACCGGAATTCATGAGCGGCGTGATCAACCTGCGGGGAAGCGTAGTTCCCGTTGTCGATCTGCGGCTTTGTTTCGAGATGTCAAAAACCGTGAAGACCCGAAACACCTGCATTGTGGTAGTCGAGGTGGTGCTGGAAAACGAATCATTTGTCATTGGCGCGCTAGCCGATTCAGTAGAAGAGGTGATTGACCTTGAACCGGATCAAATCCAACCGCCGCCGAGAATCGGCACGCGTATTCGCACCGACTTTATCAAGGGCATGGGAAAGCGCGACTCGGAATTCATCATGATTCTGGACATCGACCGCGTCTTCTCGGCCGAAGAGTTGGTGGCCGTGCGCGGCGCTGAAAACATCAAATCGGCTGCATAACCGCCGCTTGACGAAAGGGGTGGGGGCGCACAAGCGCCCCCTTTCATTCTATGAGTATTCGCGAAGAGACAATTTCGAACGCAGATTTTGGCCGGCTCCGCACTCTGATCTATACCCAGTCGGGAATCAATCTGAATGTCGATAAAAAGACCATGCTTGAGCTTCGGATCAAGCGTCGGTTGAAGAGCCTGGAACTTACTTCATTCTCCGACTATTGTGAATATCTATTTGGTCATCAAGGGCAAAGAGAGGAGATGGTCCAATTCCTCAATGTTGTTACGACAAACAAGACAGATTTCTTCAGGGAGCCCGATCACTTTGATTACCTTGTGCAGAAGGCCCTTCCCGACATTCTCGCGCGGAATGGGTGCGAACGTTCAGTGATGGTCTGGAGCGCAGGCTGCTCCACTGGCGAGGAGCCATATACACTCGCAATGGTGATGAATGAGTTTGGACAGACTCACCCCGGCTTTCACTTCCGCGTGTTGGCCACGGATATTTCCACAGAAGTGCTGGCCAAAGCGAAAATGGGAGTCTTCAGCGAAGAAGTTGTGCGGCCTGTATCGGCCGATCTGCGTAGAAAGTACTTCATGCGCAGCCGCGACCGCAATTCCAACCTTCTGAGGGTAGTGCCTGAGTTGCGGCAAATGATCGAGTTTCGGCGGTTGAACTTTATGGATAGTGACTATGGGCTCGCAGAAAAAGTGGATGTGGTTTTCTGCCGCAACGTGATCATTTACTTCGATAGGGATACGCAGGAGCAAATTCTGCAAAAGCTCACTCACAATCTCTTGCCGGGGGGCTACGCGTTTGTCGGCCACTCCGAGGCCCTGCACGGGATGGATCTTCCTCTGGAGCCGGTTGCGCCGGCTTTGTATAGGAGGGTTGATGTCAGAACCTGAAGTCGAACTGACTGACGTCTATCTGCAGCCCGGCGAGATGTTTCTCGCTCACGAGCCAACGATTATCCGGACTCTGCTCGGGTCATGCGTTGGTGTGACCTTTTGGAGCGCCAGGCTTGGGATCGGAGCGCTATGCCATGCCATGTTGCCCGAATGTCCAGAGCACTCTTCAGGGAGATTACTCCCGGAGGTTGGCTATCGTTATGTGGATTTTTCTATCCGCGACATTGCGCGGAAGTTCGATCAGTTAGGCGCCCACCGCTCGGAGGTACAGGTAAAGCTGTTTGGGGGCGCCGACGTGCTTCTCGGCGGACCTGGGGCGGCCGACAGGCCCACCGTCGGCAGCCTGAATTGCGATTCGGCGCTCGCTGTCCTAAGCGCCGAAGGTTTTCAAGTGACGGCGTCTAGCCTGCGAGGCACCACAGGCTTGAACATTCATTTCGATACCGGAAACGGAGAGGTCCAGCTTCGCCGACTCAAGGATTGTTCGCTTCTCAATCCACCGCACAATCGGGCAAAAGGACGGCGCGCATGAGCATGAAAAAGATTCGTGTTCTCATCGTGGACGATTCAGCGATTGTTCGGCAAACACTTAGTGAGGTGCTCTCGTCCGATCCGGAGATTGAGGTCATTGGGACCGCGGGTGACCCTTTCGTGGCGGCCGAACGAATAGCCGAACAGGTGCCGGATGTCATCACCCTGGACATTGAGATGCCGCGGATGGATGGGCTCACGTTCCTGCAGAAGATCATGAGCCAACACCCGATACCGGTCGTGATCTGTTCGAGCCTCGCGGAAGACAGAGCACAAAGCACCTTGAAGGCACTTGAATACGGAGCGGTGGATATCATCACCAAACCGCGCTTTGGCACGAAGCAATTTCTGGAGGAATCCCAAATCATACTTTGTCAGGCCGTCAAGGCCGCGGCAGCGGCGCAGTTGCGGCTACTCACCCCAAGCCGTGTCGTTGAACCAAAGCTGACTGCGGACGCCATTCTGTCTCCTGGCACGAGCGCGATGCTCGAGACGACCGAGAAGGTGGTGGTGATCGGCGCATCGACTGGCGGAACGGAAGCACTCAAGACTCTGCTGGAGGTGCTTCCAGCCGATTGCCCGGGAATCGTGATCGTGCAGCACATGCCGGAGTTGTTCACTCGCGCCTTTGCCAAGCGACTAGACAGTTTGTGCAGTATTACCGTTAAGGAAGCAGAGAGCAACGACACCGTGCTGCGAGGGCGGGCATTGATCGCGCCGGGGAATCATCACACGTTGATCAAGAGGAGCGGCGCACGCTATTACGTCGAAATCAAGGATGGACCGCTTGTCTGCCGTCACCGTCCGTCGGTCGACGTGCTTTTTCGATCCGCGGCCCGTTATGTCGGGCAGAATGCGGTCGGAGTGATATTGACCGGAATGGGCGATGATGGCGCGAGGGGAATGCTGGAAATGAAACAGGCGGGAGCTATGACGATTGCGCAGGATGAGGCCAGTTGCATAGTTTTCGGTATGCCCAAGGAAGCTATCAAGTACGGTGCGGTGAATAAGATATTGCCGCTACAGGCAATCGCTGGAGCAATGCTGATTTGTGCAAAGTGACGCGACGAGGAGGCACGAAGTTGAAGGGACGGAGTCAATGAGCGCGAAGATCAACGCAGAGGCTGCCCACACCCTTGAGAAATCCGGAGCCGATCTCCAATGGGTGCTCCGGACCGCCGAAGACGCGATGAGCGCGCTGGTCGGTTCCTTTCAAGGTCTAACCAGCGATGCTGACGCGATCTTGAAGCAGGCGGCGGCCATCGTAGTTTGCGTCGAGAACGAAAGCGTAAGCTCCGTTCTGCCGAGCGTGCATAATCTGGGCATCGCGGCCAGGCAGTTTGTTGATGACAGACTCCAGGCAACTTCCCAAATACTCGAAACCGTTTCAACGGAAACGGAGTTGCTGCACAAGTTATCTATGGTGACGGACGGACAAGAGGGACTTGCTTTCAAGATAAGAATGCTCAACGTGCATACAAAAATAGAGGTGGCTCATCTCGGGTCTGTGGGCGCCGATTTCGAGTATCTCGCTCGCGAGTTGGCCGACTTTTCGAAGACTTTAGCCCAAAATACTAAGGATCTTACGAGTCACACGGATGATCGTAGGGCGGCGACTGAGAAGACAAGGTTCATGCTTTCCTCCGAACTCCCACACCTGCGAGAAGAGTTGACGCGCGTTGGAATCAATATAGGCAACGATTTGGCCGCTCTTGACCCAGGTCTGGCCAAGCTCTCCAAGATTCCTGCGCAATTCAAACAGTCCACGGAAGATATTGCCCGCCAGATCACAGGTGTAGTGGTCGCCGTCCAAGGTCACGACATTACTCGCCAACAAATCGAGCATGTGCAAGAGGCGATAGAGACTATTTCAACCACAATGCTCGCAGAGGCCAGTTCGCCGGTCGGAATCACCCCTGAAATTGCTCGCGCCTATGCTGGCCTCACAATCCAGACCTTTCAACTGAAGGCCATCAAAGGGACGATAGCGGAATGGACGTCGCAAATCAGGGTATGTCTGGATAGCATCTTCGGCGTTAGCGTGTCTGAGTTGGTCGGGATCGGCCCATTGGTGCTTGAACAGGAGCGGTTGGTGTCGTTCCAGCTAGCGCACATAGAATTGCTCGAACGCGAATGTCAAGCATACAGCGAGCGAGTCCGGTCTACCCTTGAGGGGATCTCCAACCTCTCCCAATTGGTCGCGGAACATCTGCAGAATGCTGAGTCCGCACGCAGCCGCCTTCGACTACTTACGTTCAACTCCGTTATAGAGGCCGCTCGCCTGGGGAAGCAAGCGGACACAATATGTGTGATCGCGGACGGTATCGCGGAAGTTTCGAATGAATGGGCCAAAATCACCGAGCAATCCGAGAGCGCGCTGGGGGAGATTCTAGGCCTATCCAAGCGCATAAACGAAGTGATGGCAAACTTCTCGCAAGCCAGCGGCGAGAAATTCAAGGAAGCTCAAGTACAGACGAAATCGGGTCTCGACACTCTGCGAGACGCTGCCACCTTCGCAGTCGCACAGGGTCAAAAAATAGCAATCGTGACTGAGACCATGCAGATCAAGAGTGGTGAGATAGGGAAATCCAGTGACCTTTTGAATGCATGTTTTGCTCGCATTGACGAGGTATCCGCAGACATAGAAAGCGCGAAGAAGCAACTGGAGTCCTATTACCCGGATGTGAAGGGAAAATGCAACGCCGCAGAAGTTGAGCAGCTATTCTCCGCGGCCTACACAACGCAGACGGAGCGCGACGTAATGAGGGCGGCGATCTACGGCACCGAATTCTCCGCGCAGAAGCAAGGCTCGATAGGTAACGATGTTGAATTGTTTTGACTCTGACCTCGCGTCAGGAAAGTACTACATTCTCGTACCAAGGAAATGAGTACAGGCGATGAAACACATATTGACGGTGGACGATTCAGCCAGTGTGAGACAGATGGTCAGCTTTACTCTGCGCACGGTAGGCTATGAGGTGACAGAAGCTGTTGATGGCAAAGATGGCCTCGTCAAAGCAGAACGCGGAAAATTCGACTTGATTATCACTGATCTGAACATGCCCATTATGGACGGCATTCAACTAATCACCGCTTTGCGCAAGCTGCCTGGATATTCCTTTGTTCCTATCTTGATGCTATCTACCGAGTCTCAGGCGGAGAAAAAGGACGCGGGGCGAAAAGCCGGCGCCACCGGCTGGATTGTGAAGCCGTTTAACGCCGATCAGTTGGTCGCGGTGGTTCAGAAGCTCGTCAAGTAAGTTGGTGTTCACCTGAGGAGCGTGTAATTAAGAAAGCACTTGGGCAAAGGGCACCGCATGTGGGCCAACAAATGAACATGAGGTTTAGTTCATTGGAGTGAGACGTGATTCCGGAAAACAGACCATTTGAACAGACGGGTTTGATCACAGCTGTCGAGCAGGCTGCGGACGGGATCGTGATCACAGACACTGATGGCAACATTCAGTATGTCAATCCCGCGTTCACAAAGATGACCGGATACAGCCGCGAGGAAGCGGAAGGGAAGAATCCGCGCCTTCTCAAATCGGGACACCACGCGCTCGGATTCTACGAAGATCTCTGGAAGACGATCAAATCCGGTGAAGTTTGGCACGGCGAAGTGGTCAACCAGCGCAAGGATGGAACCCTCTATAACGAGGAGATGCGGATCGCCCCCGTGCGCTCCTCGACTGGCGAAATTGTCAACTTCATAGCGATCAAGCACGACGTGTCTGACCGGCGAGCCGCGGAAGAAGCGAGGGCGCTTCTTGCGTCCATTGTTGAAGGCTCCGAAGACGCCATTATTGCCCATTCGCTGGCGGGAATTATTCTTACTTGGAACCGTGGCGCCGAGGCTCTTTTCGGCCATTCTGCCAGCGATGTAATCGGGCGTCCGATGTCTCTTATAATGATGCCCGAACGCGTGCATATCCTGCCGCAGTTTACCGCAGACGTATGTCGAAGCGGGCGAGTTCCGCAGTATGACACTACGTGCCTACATAAAGATGGACGGAGGATTGACGTATCAATTATCGGGTCTCCGGTGAGGAACCAGGCGGGCGAGGCAACGGCCATTTCCGTCATCCTTCGCAACATCACGAAGCGGCGCAAAGCAGAGCGAAGGATTCAGGAGAGCGAGGAGCGCCTCCGCAAGGTCTTTGAAAATGCGCCCTTAGGAATCTGCGTAGCAGGCCGGGACACACAATACATTCAGGTGAATGAGGCTTTCTGTCGAATGCTCGGCTATAGCCAGCAGGAGTTGCTTGGCAGGAAGTGGACAGAGTTGTGCCACCCCGACGATCTCGCGACGGCGATGGAGGGTAAGGAGAGACTGTGGGGTGGAGCAACCGATTCTCTCGACGGATTAAGGCGCTACATTCACCGTGATGGAACCGTGGTTTGGACCCAGATCAGGGTCTCGATAGTAAAGGCCAGCGACGGACAGCCGCTCTATTCTGTGGTTCATGTAGAAGACATCAGCGAGAGAAGACGGACAGAGGAGGCGCTGCGCGAGAGCGAAGAGCGCCTCCGCAAGGTCTTTGAACAAGCGCCAGTAGGAATCTGCGTAGCAGACAGGGACACACGATACATTCAGGTGAATGGGGCTTTCTGTAGAATGCTCGGCTATAACCAGCAGGAGTTGCTCGGCAGGAAGTGGACAGAGTTGCGCCACCCCGACGATCTCCCGGCGGCAATGAGGGGTAAGGCAAGACTGTGGGGTGGAGAAACCGAATCTCTCGACGAATTTCAGCGCATCATTCATCGGGATGGAACCGCAGTTTGGACCCACGTCAAGGTTTCGCTAGTAAAGGCCAGCGACGGGCAACCCCTCTATTCTGTGATCCATGTAGAAGACATTACCGAGCAAAGACGGGCGCATGAGGCGCTGCGCGTCGCCCAGAAGTTCTCCCAGGCCGTGATCGATGCAATTTCATCGAGCATTTGCGTGCTCGACGAGTCCGGCATGATCATTGCCGTGAACAATGCATGGAGGGGGGTTGCAGAGGCGAATCGAAAAGAAGACCGCGGCGTACACGAGGGCTTTGCTTCAGACAACGAAGGCATCTGCGAAAGCGTCAACTACCTCGAGGTCTGCGACCAGGTGACTGGCCCAGAGTATGAGGAGGCGGCCGAGTTCGCTAGGGGCATTCGGGCTGTTTTGCGTGGAGATCAGGTCCGGTACTCCAGAGAGTATCCGTGCCATTCCCCCACTGAGCAGCGATGGTTCTTGTGCAAGGTTACCCAGTTTGAATTCAGTGGCCTGGCCCGAGTCGTAATTGAACATATCAACATTACGGAACGCAGGCGTTCGGAGCAGGCTCTGGCTGAGAGCGAGGAGCGTTTCCGTTCCATGGCCGACGGCAGTCCGTCGATCATGTGGGTGACCAATATTGATGGGAATCTCCACTTCATTAACAAGGCATACCGCGAATTTTTCGGCGTCACCGCCGAGGAGGTTGAACATGGCAAATGGCAAATGCTCGTTCACCCGGACGACGCTCCCGAATTCACGGCAGCGTTTAGCCGTTCAGTGACGAGTCACACCTCTTTCAGCGCGGAGGCAAGAGTCAGGCGCGGTGACGGCGAGTGGCGCCTCGTGGGATCGAGAGCCGAACCGCGCCTATCGCCGAGCGGTGAGTACCTGGGGCATATCGGCCTCAGCGCAGACATCACCGAACGCGAGCGCGCCAATCAAGAGCGTGAGTTTCAGCACTCCCTCATTCACGCGATACACGAGGTGTCACTCGACGGGATTCTTGTCCTGAATAACGCCGGCCTTATCGTGTCGCACAACCAGAGGTTCAAGGATATTTGGCAATTTCCCGCGCTTGAAATCCCGGAAAACCTACCCGACTATTACATAGGAGATCAGCCACCGCGAGTTTTATCGGCAGGTGCCGAGCGTGTAAGAGATCCCGAGGCATTCATTAAGAGGGTTCTGGAGATTAACGAAGATTTGGCAGCAATCGATCACTGCGAAATTGAAATGAAGGATGGCAGGACACTCGAACGCTATTCGACGAGCCTGCGAAGTAAAGAGGCCCAATACCTGGGACGCGCGTGGTTCTTTCGAGACATCACCGAGCGCAAACGGGCAGAGGAAGCGCTGATCGAGAGTGAACATCGCTTCAGGACCATGGCAGATAGTTGCCCGATTGGGATTTGGGTCACCGACAGAACTGGAGGGACCCAGTTCATCAACCGGACCTACCGGGAATTCTGCGGCATAACCTCAGAACAGGTTGAGGGAGACGAGTGGAAGTCGCGGATTCACCCGGAAGATGCGCCGGAGTTTGTAGCGGCACTCGAACGCGCGGTGAAAGAGCAGATGCCATTCAAGGCTGAGGAACGGATCCGGCGCGCCGATGGCGAGTGGAGGTGGGTGGAGTCGTACGCGGTACCGTACTTTTCTCCGAACGGTGAGTTCCTGGGGCTTGTTGGTACAAGCAAAGACATCACCGAGCGCAGACAAGCCGTGTTGGCTTTGGAAAGCAGTGAGGAGAAGTTTCGTCAACTGGCAGAGAACATTCGGGAGATTTTTTGGGTCAAGGATGCGGGAAGCGAAGGTTTCCTCTACGTCAGTCCAGCGTACGAGCAGGTCTGGGGAAGAACCTGCGCAAGCATCTACGAAAACCCGGCGTCCCGGTTAGAGGCGATTCACCCGGATGATCTCGAAAAGGCCTGCCTGGTCTTTGCACGGCAAAAAGAAGGAGAACCAGCCGAGACGGAATACAGAATTCTGATACAAGATGGGCAGGAGAAATGGATACGGGATAGATCATTCCCTATCCGCGACCGCGAAGGGCAGTTGATTCGGCTCGTCGGAATCGTTGAGGATATCACCGAACGAAAGCGCTACGAGCAGGAGTTGATTAGCGCTCAGGAGGGCGCCGAGGCCGCGAACCACGCCAAGAGCCGCTTCCTCGCCAACATGAGTCACGAGATACGCACGCCGATGAATGGAGTCATTGGCATGAATCAGCTGCTGCTTGAAACGGATCTCACCCCTGAGCAGCGGAAATACGTTCAGATGGCCCAGACCAGCGGGCATACACTTCTTGCGCTCATTGATGACATTCTTGACTTGTCCAAGATCGAAGCGGGGAAGATTTCACTTGAGAAGCAGATCCTCGACGTGCGGCAAGTTATCGCAGATGTCATTCTTCTCCTGCAAGACCGGGTAACCGCGAAGGGACTCCAGCTGCTTTCGTGCGTGTCTCCAGATGTTCCGCCGCACATCCAAGGTGATGCGCTCCGTCTACGCCAGATCCTGACCAATCTCGCCGCGAACGCTGTCAAGTTTACCGACCATGGCGAGGTGACGTTCAATGTGGAACTCATGAGCGAAAGCAATGGCATTGCGACCCTCCGTTTCGCTGTCAGCGACACGGGAATCGGAATACGACCGGATCAGGTGAAAATACTTTTTTCACCATTTGTTCAAGCCGATGCCTCCACGACGCGCAAATACGGCGGCACGGGGCTTGGACTGACGATATCAAAGCAGCTTGTGGAGTTGATGGGCGGGAAGATGGGTGTGAATAGCCGGGAGGGTAAGGGTTCAACCTTCTGGTTCACAGCTGTCTTTGAAAGTGCAGTTGCCAGCGAGAGAAGGTCCGCAGGCGAGCTGCCGAAGGATCTCGTCATGGAGCCGCGTCCTCAGACGACAATCGGGCATGGAGAAAAAATCCTGGTGGCAGAAGACAACCTCACCAACCAGCTTGTGGTTCTGGCCCAATTGCGGAAACTTGGATACAAGGCGGATGTTGTTATGAACGGCGCGAAAGCCGTCGAAGCGGTTGAGCGCGGAGGGTACGACCTGGTGCTGATGGACTGCGAGATGCCGGTCATGGACGGCTACGAAGCAACCCGGCGGATTCGCAAATCGCTTCAACCAGGCATTCCGATCGTTGCTCTCACGGCTGATGCAATGTCGTCTGCCAGGGAACGATGCCTGAGCGAGGGGATGAATGACTATCTTGCAAAGCCGCTTGAACTTCCGCGGCTGGCGGACGTGCTCGTCAAGTGGTTGCGCGCAGCCCGCACCAACGCTCTTCCGGAACCTCTCCCGCGGGACGCAGGAGAATCAATCGAATGCACATTCGATGAGGAGGCTTTGCTGCGACGGCTGATGGGAGACCGCCAACTGGCCAGCGCCATTGTCAATGGATTCCTTGATGATTTTCCCATTCAATTGAAGAATCTACACGGGCTGCTCTCAAGGGGAGACGCGCCGGCAGTCCGGTTGCATGCGCACGCACTCAAGGGAGCGGCGGCAACGGTTGGGGCCGAGGGCCTGCGGTCAATCACCTCGGCCATTGAAGAGGCCGGGAAGGCCGGAAGCCTCAACCGCTGTATCGAACTGCTCCCCTGCGCGGCGAAGGAATTTGAACGATTCAAGACCATCGTGGATCGGACGGGATGGTTAGAGCTCCAGACAGCACCGGTAGTTTTGAGGATGAATGGCAATGATTGATTTGAATGACGAGTTGGCACAGGACTATTTAGCCGATTGCCGAGAACACTTGGCGATGATCGAGGCGGATCTTCTTTCTCTGACGATGGGCGAACCTCAAACTGGTGAGGCTCAGCTAAGTCGAGTCTATCGAGGCATGCATTTCATCTGGGGCGGCTCGGCATTTTTCGACCTCATCAAGATCCGCGAGCTTGCATACAAAGTGGAGCAGAGTCTGACATTTCTTCGATCGCAGAACACTGCGATCACGGCCAATCAGGTACGCTCCTTGATTTCCGCGTCTGACACATTGAGCGAACTGATTCGACACCCAGTCGTGAGCAATGAAGCTAACATTCAAGGAATCATGGACGATCTGGACAGACTACTGGCCGATAGCCAATCTTCCACCGGCTCGGCCCAAACCGCCCCGCTCAGCCAGTCTCGCCATAAGGGAAAATCTTTGCGCATCCTCCTGGCGGAGGACGACTTTGCCTGCCGGCTGCTATTGCAGACTTTTCTCTCTCGCTACGGCGAATGCCACTCCGCTGTAAACGGCAAAGAAGCTGTGGAAGCGTTTCGCCTCTCGATGGAACGGAATCAGCCTTACGACCTTATCTGTATGGACATCATGATGCCGGAAATGGACGGGCGCGAAGCAGTCCGGCGTATTCGCGCCATCGAGGAAGCCAGCGGAATTCTGTCGACCTCGGGCGTGAAAATCATCATGACGACGACGGTAGAAGACGTCAAAGAGGTCATTCTCTGCTTTCAGGAACTCTGCGACGCGTACCTCATGAAGCCTATTGACCTGACGGAATTAATTGGCCAGATGAAGCACTTTCAACTAGTGTGACGGGAGTCTCCCCGGCCATTCGTGGAATTCCATGCCGCGAGTGGCCGAAGCCGCGTCAACTTGCCCTCGAAATGATATCTAAGTTGTCTTATAGAACCAATGCGCGTCGCTGCCTCCGCCCCAAAACAAGCGCAATCCGACTTTAGTCGGATTCAAGTCGCGTCGAGACGGCGTAACATGCGAGTCGATGGTTCAGTAATCGCCCATTGGCTCTCCGCCGCAGCCGTAGCGCAGCATGAGCAGCCAACTAGCAATGCCCGGCGGTAAATTCCGCCGGCAAAGGATTTTCGGAGCGGAATGCTGGTTTTGCTCCTTTTTTAAATTGAACGTGCGCGCTTTGAAAGGTATGTGAGTTATGCGCTCTCCCGCAGTATTCCTATTTCTATTCGTCTTTGCGAGTTGCTTGTGCGCGCAGCCGCATTCCAATCGTTTGGTTTTCGATGCGACGGCTTCCAGCGCTGCACCCGGGTCTGTTCCCACGCAACTTGGCACCAATCGCGCTCCTAACGGAAATACGATCACCGTCAATAGCCAATATCTTATGCGAGACGGCAAGCCCTGGATTCCTGTAATGGGTGAGTTCCACTTCACGCGCTATCCGGAAGCATACTGGGAAGAAGAGATTCTCAAGATGAAGGCTAGTGGCGTTGAGATTATCTCGACTTACGTTTTCTGGATTCATCACGAAGAGATTGAAGGCCAGTTCGATTGGAGCGGGCAGAGAGATTTAAGAAGATTTGCCGAACTATGCGCCAAGCACGGAATGTTGCTCTATCCGCGCATCGGTCCGTGGGCCCACGGTGAGGTCCGTAACGGCGGTTTGCCCGACTGGGTGCTCAAGAAAAGCGCAGTGCGATCCAATGATCCTGTCTATCTGGCTGAAGTAAAGCAATTCTATGCGCAGATCGGACAGCAGCTTCATGGGCTGCTTTGGAAGGATGGCGGGCCCGTCATCGGTATCCAGATTGAGAACGAGTATGCTGCGAATGGTCCGGGGCAGGGACGCGAACATCTGGCTTCGCTCAAGGGCCTGGCCCTCGAAAGCGGCCTTGATGTGCCCTTGTATACCGTTACTGGTTGGGATAACGCGGTGGTTCCTGACGACCTGTTTCTGCCTATTTATGGTGGTGGCTATCCCGACGCGCCCTGGGACTCCAGCACCGATGTCCTTCCTCCGGCCGCAGTATATTCCTTCCTCTTTGGCAGTCGAGTGGCTGCAAATATGGGAGCGATTGGAGATAATTCCGCAGCCGGGAATCGGCACGACGACCAACTGCGCGCCGAAACTCCATTTCTCACTGCGGAAGTTGGAGGCGGCAATCAGGACACCTATCACCGCAGGCCGGTTCTGGCCGTGGGCGACGTGCCGGCGACGATTCCTGTGGTGATCGGTTCGGGGGCCAATCTCCTCGGCTATTACATGTACCAGGGCGGCGAAAATCCCGATGGAAAACTGACCACGCTTCAGGAGTCGCAACGAACCGGTTATCCAACCGACGTTCCTGTAAAGGGCTACGACTTTCAATCGCCTCTGGGTGAGTTTGGCCAGATGAATGAGACATTGCGAGAGTTGAAGCTGGACAGTTACTTTCTCGAGGACTTCGGTGCACAGTTGGCTCCGGCGCGTGTCATCGCGCCAGTATCGCGCCCCGCGGGGCCGGCCGATACATCGGTCTTGAGGGCTTCGGCGCGCATCGACGGACAGCGCGGCTTTCTGTTTGTGAACAACTATATCCGCGAGCGGGAGGTCGCGGCCCGGCCCGGCACGCAGTTTGAAGTTAGAGTCCCCGGCAAGACGCTGCTTGTTCCGGAGATGCCCATTACCATTCCGGCGAACAGTTATTTTTATTGGCCGGTGAACCTCGATCTCGATGGAGTCACGCTTTGCTATGCAACTGCCCAGCCCATTCTGAAAATTGACTTGGGTGGCGAGACGTATGCCTTCTTCAAACAAATTCCGGGCATTGCCGCGGAGTTTGCGTTTCCGGCGGCAGACTCATCCGCAATCCACGCAATGCAAGGCACACTATCCCAGGAGGGCGACACGTTGCACGTGCGAGACGCGGAGTCGGGATTGAGTCCTGTAATCAGGATTCATGGCCGCAGCGGTCTTACGCACATTGTGCTTCTCAGCGCGGAACAGGCAGGAGATCTTTGGAGAATAAACTTCGAGGGAAGCAGCCAACTGGTGCTGACCAAGGCTCAGGTTTACAGCGATGAGTCGCATATTATTCTGCGCCAAATCGGTAAATCGTCTTTTGACGTAGCGCTTTTCCCGGCCCGTAGCCTCACTGCCGGCAAAGCAGCACCCGAAGCTGAGGCAAGCAAAGAGACAGGGCTTTTTCAGGATCTGAATTTCCGCGAGTCCGAGCGAAAGGTTGCGCTACAGTGGGCGCAGACAAAGACTGTGGGCAAGGCGCCCTCGCCAGTTTTGGGGCCGAAGCTGCCGTGGCAGCATGGCGCAGTGGTTATGGCTCCGGATGACTCCAGCTTTGGTGAGGCCGGCGAATGGAAAATTGTGGTTCCGCAAGGCGCGCTCGATGGGCTAAGCGATCTCTATCTCGGAGTGCATTATCAGGGCGACGAGGCACGCTTGCTAGGGAATGGCCGTTTGCTCACCGATAACTTTTTCAATGGGACCGAGTGGCAAATTGGAATGAAGCGATATCTTTCAGGTTCTTCCCCGGCTGCATTCTCGCTCCAGGTTCTGCCGCTAAGCCAGAAGACTCCCATTTTCTTCGAGCCAGGCAAGAAGCCGATGTTTGGCAAGGATGGTCAGGTGGGAACTCTGGACTCGGTCGAGGCTCTTCCCGAGTACGAAGTTGACTTGTCAAGATGATGTATTACTACAGATGAATCAAGCCACGTTGCAGCGCTATTACCACAGCCTGGGTGCGGTCACTGGCGTCCAGGCGCATCAGGATGACGCTTACGTGGCACTTCACTGTAGCCTCGGAGATGCCCAGGCAGTTGGCAATCTCTCGATTGGACTTGCCCTTTGCCAGTAGGCCGAGTACCTCGCTTTCGCGAGGGCTGAGGCTTGAGTCGGGCATGCGCGAGGCCAGCACCTTGGACATGGGTGGAGGCAGATATTGGCCTCCTGCGTGAACCCGCTTCACCGCATTGACCAGCATCTCCTGGGGCATGCCCTTAACCAGGTAGCCGCCAGCTCCCGCCTCCATCGCCTGGAAAATGTCTTCGTCGCCATCATAAGTGGTGAGCACGATAAACCGGGCCTTGGGGGACTGGCCGCGAATGGCGCGAATCGTTTCCACCCCGCTAATGCCGGGGAGCCGTAAGTCCATGAGAGTAATGTCCGGATGATGAAGCGCGTGCAAGGCGAGCGCCTCTTCCCCGCTGGCGGCCTGTGCCACCACCTCCATCTCTTTACTGGACGCGATGAGCGCCGTGATCCCAATCCGCATAATCGGGTGATCATCAACGATAAGAATGCGGATCGGAGGCATAAGCAGATTATAGGGCGTTGCAGGCGTCATGTTCGGCTCCGGCGCGTAGACACATCTGTCGTCGCGCATCATCAGGCCATGGCCGCGCGGGGAATCTCCAATCGCACGCTGGTTCCCTTATGAAGGGTGCTCTCGATCTCGAATCTCCCGTTGAACTGGTGAATCCGTTCCTTCATCCCGCGCAAACCGAAGTGCTCATCGGAGAAGGCTTTCGAGGCATCGAAGCCCTGCCCATCGTCCTTTATCGTGAGTGAAAGCGACTCGTTCGTGTAGGAGAGCTCTGCCACGATTTCTTGCGCGTGCCCGTGCAGAATCGCGTTAAATACCGCTTCCCGCGCCACCATCATCAATTCATGGGTAGCAGGCAAGCTGATTGCAAAAGGATTCCCGTGCAGACGATAGACCATCTCCACGCCATGTTCCCGCCCAATCCGTTCGGCCATGCGCTGGAGCGCCGTTCCCAGATCGGCGCTGGCGCGCTCTTCGCCACGCAGATTCCATACTGCCTGCCGCGCCTCATCCACGGTTGCGCGGATTTGCGTGGCGGCATAGTCGATCATGTGCGCTTTTGACTCGCTGTCTTCAACCTCGCCGCTTGATACGGCCTCGAGCAGAGCGGAAATGCTGACGCAGCCTTGGATGAGCGTGTCGTGCATCTCGCGCGCCAGCCGCGTCCGCTCGGCCAGTACAGCCTTGAAGCGATCGTGAATCTGCTTCATCCGCATCTGATATGCAGAGATGGATAACAGCGCCGCCAGCAGCGCGCAGAGAGCTATGAACCACGGCATCCGATAGAAATAAGGTCTCTTGATAAATCCAATCGCGGCGCGGGTCAAATGCTCCGGATGATCCGTCTCCCAGGTTTCCACAAGAAATGTGTATTTTCCGGCGGGAAGATTGGTGTAGGTTGCCATCCGTTGTTGCGCGCTTGCATAGGTCCAGCTCCGCTCATATCCGTCGAGCCTGTAGCGAAAGCGAAGTCCTTCCTGCGAGCGCAGCAACACCGGCTCATACCCGATCTCCAAACGGCTGCTGCCTGCATCCAGGCTCAGTGCTCCTGTCAGCGGCACGGGCCGGCCGTCGACCGTAACCGCGTCGATATTCAAGTTCGAGACGAGCGGACGCTCCAATTCATCGGGGCGGATACTCCACAACCCCTGACTGGTGGGAAACCAGGCTTCGCCCGTCCCGGTCAGAGCGCCGGCCGGCTGCGTTCCCCCGTAAAACTGCGTGGTTTTGCCGCCCTCATTCGCCCGGAAGATTCGCAGGGAAAGAAGCTTCTCTTTGTCCTTGGCCTGAGCATCCAGTTCGGCGCGGTTCAGCAGCATCACTCCGGAGGGGCCGCTAAACCAGAAATGGCCTTGCTTGTCCTCGAGAATGCTGTAGATGCTGTCGCTGGCCAGTCCGTTGGCCGTAGTGTAGTGGGAAAGCTCGCCATTACGGTAGCGAAAGAGCCCATGGGCGCGCGTACCGATCCACATTCCGCCGTCCGCATCCTGATGGAGCGCCCACACTTTCTCGTCACTGAGCGCAGTTGTCATCGCATCGTGAACAAATTCTCCATTTCTGTATTGGCTTAGCCCGTGTTCGGTGCCGATCCAGATGGTTCCATCCCGATCTTCCAACAGCGAGCGGATGCTGTTGTAGGCTAGTCCATTCTGCGCGGTGAAGTTATGAATGCCTCCTCGATCAAGATGACTCACGCCGTTGTCGGTGCCGATCCACAGGGTGCCATCCTTGGACTCAAGGAATACGCGCACAAAGTTGTTCACTAAGCCTTCGCGCGTGGTGAAGTGCGTGGTTGTCTGTGCAGAGAGATGATAGACACCGCCGCCGTCGGTTCCGATCCAGAACGAACTATCCTGACTGCGCAGCACATTGCGAACCCGCACGTCGCCCAGTCCGGGAAATCTGAAAGGCTTGGCCTGCCCGCTCTGCACATGCACCAACTGGTTGGAAGCGGCCCACAACGAACCGTCCGAATCCAAAGAGACGGTGCCGAAATCCGAGTCAGCGGCTTCGGAGAGGGCCAGCACGCGCACCGGAGTGCGGCTGAGGCGCATCATGCCGGCCTGGGTTCCTAACCACAGATCCCGGCCGGAATCGGCAAAGATAGAGAGTACGGTGTTGCTAATCAGCGGGGAAGGCGCCTTCAGGCGGGTGACGCGATTGTTGCGAATCCTGAAAATCCCCGCGCCGATTGAGCCTGCCCACAACTCACCGTTGGGCGCCTCGCGCAGGGATCGAATCGTGCCGGAAACTCCCGGAACCGGCTCGAAGCGGTCCTGTCCGGGCAGCAGCCGGTACAAACCGCCGACCGTCCCCACCCAGATCACTCCGTCGGAGGTCTGCAGAAAGGATTTCACCTTATTCTTGCTGTCATTGCCAGGTAGCGAATACTCGTGAGACTGGCCGCCCTTGAGCGAATAGAGGCGCGAGCCACCCACCCAGATGCGGCCGGAGCGGTCTTCCAACACGGCATGAACGTTGAAGACGGGCAAGCCGAGTGGTTTGTCGGCGCGTTCCAGGCGACCGTTTTTGGCCCAGAACAGGCCATCGTCCGTGGCCACCCACAGCAAGCCGTTGTGGTCCTCGGCGAGCGAGCGTACAAAATCGGCAGTCTGGCCCTGGGCGACGGGATAGGCATGAAATGCCCCATTTTGCCATTCAATCAAACCGCTACCGTCGGTGCCGATCCACAGACGGCCATCGCGGGCGGCCAGCAGGCAAAAGACGCTGTTCTCCCTGAAGGCGGGCGTATTCTCATGGGCAAAGAGGCGGAAGCGAGCCCCATCAAAGCGCAGCAGCCCGCCACTGGTTCCCACCCAAAGGTAGCTATCCGAAGTCTGTGCAAAGGCCTGCACCGTCTCCTCCGGCAAACCATCCTGTGATTGCCAGGACCGAATGGTGTAGTTCCACTCTTCGCTGGCCGCCGGGAATGGCTCAATGGCCAATTGCTGAGCGTGAATGCTCTGGGTAGCCGGCGTGAGGATTCCAATAATTGCCAGCAGAAGCCCCTGCAGTAGCAGCCTGGCGGAGCATGGAATTCCGTGTGGCCGCAAGGAAACGCAACTTGGATGTGGAAAGGCGTTCATGCGTTATCTATCATTCTCGCTCATTGCGTATGGAACGAATCCCCGGTATTCGCCATCCGGCGACGATGGGCCAACGCGCGTGAAAAAAGGCCCGGACGATTCTCATCGTCCGGGCCTCAGCGGAAGGTGCGTTATCAGAAGGTCAAGCGAAGCGCGCCTTGGAAGATACGAGGATTGCCGTTGGTGCTGGTAATTACACCAAACGTGCCCGCGGCCTGATTCACAGTGGACGCTGGCCCGGAGAAGTTCGGATGGTTGGTGGCGTTGAAGGCATCCCAACGGAACTGGAAGGTCTTTCCTTCCCTCAGAGTCCAGTTCTTCATGATCGATGCATCAATGCCAAAGACACCCGGTCCCCAGTAAGCGTTCTTGCCGGTGTCGCCGAAACCGCACCATCCCGGCGTTTGGTCGTCACAAGACGTGGGAAGGGTAAAGGCGGCCGTATTGAAGTAGCCTTTGTTCGGGTTGACCCAATCCCAGTGGCTGCCCTTGCCCATGTTGGGTGCCACGCCGGAAACGGAATCGGCGCGGTTATCCCACATACCGACTCCGGGGTCCGTGTTCCACTGGCCGATCGAGAACGGGCTGCCCTTCTGCCAGGTGAGGATGCCGCTCAACTGCCATCCGCCGACCGTCTCTTCCACCAGCTTGCCCTTTTCCTTGAACGAGGGGGCTTGGTAGATCATGTTGGTTTTCCAGGCCCAGGGCACGTCCGCACTGGAGTTGCCGCGGTTCCACTTGGCGCTGATCGGATTGCCCAGCGCCGGATTGCCGTAGGAGCCGTTGCTGGAGCCGGTAATGTCGATGGTATGCGACCACGCGAAGCTGGACTGCACCTGGAGGCCGTGCCACACGTGTTGATCCAGGCTGACCTGCAGCGAGTTGTAACTCGCCGTCGCCCAGCTCTGGTCATCGTAGATGTCCCCTAAGTTCGAATTTACCGGAATCTTGGTAGCCCACTCTGGGTTATCGTCGATGAGCACCGAAAGGTGATCGGTTTCGTTGCCCACATAAGCTACGCGGAGGGCCGTCGTCGGGGTGAGCTGGTTCTCGACCGAGAAGTTCCAGGCATAGACTGTGGGCAGCTTGAAGTTGCGCGCGAAGCTCTGGCCGACCTGCTGGCCCTTGGGAATGGCTGAGCTTTTCCCAGGCTTGGTCTTGTAGGTGGTAGACGCCCAGGCGAATGTTCCTGGGAAGGGGCTGCTGGTATAAGGAGAGACTCCGGCATAGGAATCCTGGAAAGCAGCGGTGCTGCCCCAAGGATTATCAAAGGCGATGATCGCGCCTCTGGCAACAGAATCGGGGCACGTGGTAGCGCCCTTACCACCGTTGCAAGTGCCATCCCAAGCCCAACCCGTGAAGTTAAAGGTGGGGCTGAAGGGTGCGACGTCGGAGGCATGGTTGTATTCCGAGTACTGCAGTGGACCGGTAAACATGCCGAAGCCGGCGTGGATGACGGTATTGTGCAGGAACTTCGGCTGGTAGGCAAGGCCGATGCGAGGCTCCCAGTAACCGTAGTTGCTGTCCATCAGGGTATCGGGTACGCCGGGGTCACCGGGGAAGAGCAGTCCCGCGGGAGCGTTGGGATACACGATGCTTTGCTGACCGGCTGCGCTATTCGCGAAACCGGCGACGGTGTTCGCGCCGGGAACCCATGCAGAGCCGCGGCCGTTCTTGGAGACGGGAGGCGTGTTCGGATCCCAGCGCAGGCCCAGGTTGATGGTTAGATTCGGACTCACCTTCCAGTCGTCCTGGATGAAGGGGCCAACCTGCCAGCCGGCCACATCGGCGATTTCGCCGGCGCCCTGCATATAGCCCAATGCGTAGCCCAGCATATAGTCGGCCAGGTATCCACTGGAACTGTTGGTAAATGCACTCTTGGCCGCGGCTGTTCCATTTCTTCCAAAGCCGATCATCGGCTGAGTCGGATAAGCCGTATTCTCGACCGCGTGCTGATGCAACAGGTCGATGCCCGCGGTGATCGAGTGCTTGCCGAGGATCTTGTTGAGCGTATCGGAGAGGCCCAAGGTGTTGCGGACTTCCGACGAGGGCTCATCCCAGCCGCTCTCAAAGCCGTAGTTCGAGTTGATGCGCAGCGCGCCCATATAGCAACTGCCCGTGGGTTCGTTGACCCCAATACCAGCAAAATTAGTATCCGCGCTGTTATTGGAGAAGCACATCGCCTTTCCATCGCTGCCCAGCTCCTGGGCTCCGCTGTGCGCGGTCTGCTGGTTCATGAAGACCGAGATGGTGTTGACTGTCTTCGGATTAATCGTCCAGGTGTGCTGCAGCAGGTTGTTGAAAACATACATCTGCTGCCAGAAGCTGGCCGTCCACGAGCCGTGGTTGTAAGCGCTCTCCATGTTGCCCGCTTTGTCGCTCGACGGAGAACCGAATTCGTTGGTATACGAACGCAGGGTGAGGGTCTGGGAGGGCGAGATGTTATAGTCCACCTTGACCGTGCCCTCGTTGTAGCCGTCGTGGACGGTGGGATAGGTGTACATCATATCGCCGTTTTCCCGCTGCTCTCCGAGCTTCAGAGCCGCGGTGTTAGGCACCGTCGTGGTGCCTCTGATCATGCCATATTTGGCAAAATAAACCGCAGCCGGCGATAACTGCACTGGAACAACACCGCTGCATGATGCTGTAGGAGAGTATTCACACGCAGAAGTTGTAAGGCTGGTGTCGAGCTGGTCGTGATTGCCGGTCACAGGGTTCAATTTGAAGGGGCCGCCGAGGTCTACGCCCAAGCCGCTGAAGTCGCCCTGGAGCATGGCGTTGGTCGGCGTGGAGGTCAGCGTGTCGGTCGAGTTCCAGATGATCTTGGTGCCCTGATAGTTGGCAAAAACAAAGAGCTTATCCTTGATGATCGGTCCGCCGCCGAACAAGCCATACTGGTTGCGCCGCAGTGTATCGGCTGTGTGGCTGAACCAGTTGGTGGCGTTCAGGTCGTTGTTGCGGACGTACCAGAAGGCGCCGCCGTGGAACTGGTTGGTGCCGCTCTTGGTGGCGATGGAGACCACCGCACTGGGCGCAAAGCCATATTGCGCGCCGTAGTTGCTGGTGATGACCTTGAACTCCTGCGTGGCGTCGGCATTCGGGAACGGAACCGTCAGCCCGTCGTAGTTGTCCATGTTGGTGACGCCATCGAGCATATAGAACGTGCTGCCGTTGCGGCCACTGCCGATGCCGGCGCCGGTCTCGGTCGGGAAAGAGAATCCGGTCTGGATGGTTTCACCACCATGATGCTGGACGTCAACCGAGCCGGGGATCAGGAAGACGAGGCTCGAAGGATCGTGCCCGTCGAGCGGCAGCGCGGCGATGGCGGCTTCATTGACCGTCGATCCGAGCTCAGCCGATGTGGTGTTGATAAGCTCGGCATCGGCCGTGACAGCGATCGTCTCCGCCTTGCCCGCGGCAACCGTGAGGCGCACATCCTGCGTTGCGGCCAGGCCTACAGTGAGGACGATGCCCTTCTGCACATAGCGGGCAAATCCGGCAGCATCGATGGCCAGCGTGTAGTTGCCAATCGGCAGCGGCCGGACCAGGTAGTTTCCTGCGCCATCCGTCTTAACAGACGGGGCAAAATTTGTGTCGATGTTGGTGACGGTAACAACCGCTCCGGCTACAGCTGCTCCGGATGGATCGGTAATTTGGCCGGTTAAGCTGGCGCTGGTGCCTTGTCCATAGACGAGAAACCCTGAGCCAACGAGACCAACGAGGATAATAAGCAAGACTGCGCGTACATTCTTTCCTTTGACGAATCCCACAACTGCCTCCTAAATCAAGTTCCTGGCGATGCGTAGAGTGAGTGGCTGCGATTGTAAAGCTGTTTGCGTTTGCCTCTGAAGCAGCTTTCAATCCTTCGACCGCCCTACCGAGCCGTGAATGTTCAGAGTTCTCCGTTCTAATCTCGATTGGCCGTTGCCAAGTGAATCGGAATGGAGATTTCTGAACCGAACACATCCTACCCTTCGCCTATATCGGGATGTATCCGCCGAAAGTAGGATTGATATGATTTTGTTTTCGCGGGTGCTTCAATACACGATAACAACAAGTTGCGGGCGCTGTAATCTGGTTGCGCCGTCTATGGTAGAACTATCCTCACATGTATCCACGTTTGGAGGCTGGTCAGTGGTTCGGAGCCGGTAGTAAGTTTTCAGTGGCCCTCAACAGCCTATCGGCAACGATTGGCACTCTGTTCACACCCTTCTACTGAAAACTATTCTTGGGAGTACGCATGGAAAAGATCGGTCAGTTTCCGCATCGGCGATGGAACCCCTTGCGGCAGTCATGGGTGCTGGTTTCGCCGCACCGCACTCAACGTCCCTGGCAGGGAGAAGTGGGTCAGAAGACGGCTTCCTTGGAGGTCGCTTACGATCCGCAGTGCTATCTCTGCCCCGGCAACCAACGGGCGGGCGGGGCCATGAATCCCGCGTATGAAGGCGTCTTTTCGTTTGTCAACGATTATGCCGCCCTGCTGCCTGATTCTCCGCCCGTGCCGGAGCAGGCGGCGTCATCGCTTCTGGTGGCCGGGTCCGCGCGCGGCTTGTGCAAGGTGCTCTGCTTTCATCCCAACCACAGCCTGACCCTGGCCAGCATGACGCGCGCCCAGATTAGCCGCGTGGTGGACGCATGGACGCAGGAATACAGCGAGCTCGCAGGTCTGGACTGGATCGAATACGTGCAGATCTTTGAGAACCGCGGGGCGATGATGGGCGCCAGCAACCCGCATCCCCACGGCCAGATCTGGGCTACGAGCTTTGTGCCTGACGAACCGGCAGCCGAGACCAAAGCCCAGCGCGAACATCTCAGCCGGACCGGCCACTGTTTGCTCTGCGACTATCTGGCTGCCGAGAACGCGGCCGGAGAGCGAGTCATTTTTGAGAATGAGCATTTTGCGGCTCTCGTTCCCTGGTGGGCAACCTGGCCTTTCGAGGTGCTGCTTGTCTCTCGCCGTCATCTGGGAGCGCTGCCGGAGTTCAGTGACGACGAGCGGGATGGGCTGGCCGACGCCTTGAAGCGGATGACCGCTCGTTTCAATAATCTCTTTCAAACGAGCTTTCCTTACACCATGGGCTTCCATCAGAGCCCAACGGGTGAGTCAGACCATCCCGAGTGGCACTTCCACGCCCATTTCTATCCTCCGCTGCTGCGCTCGGCCACGGTGCGAAAGTTCATGGTGGGCTTTGAGATGCTCGGAATGCCGCAGCGCGACATCACGCCCGAAGACGCAGCGCAACGGTTGCGCGCCTGCTCGGAAGAACACGCATAGCGGAGAGCCAGCTTTGAGCGCTGCAAGCATTTCGGCTCGGCGCTCTTAGCTATGGGACTGACAGACGGGCCATTACAGGGGCCAGGAGCGCCTGTTGTCCTGGCTCTTGTACAATTGCGTTGTCCTGCGACTGCCGAAAACTGAGCTCTGGAAATTGCGATAACTCCGGCTGGCTCGTTGGTGAAAACGGGGCCGTTGCTTTCGTGCTTTTTCCAGGCCACTCCGACTTCTGGCCGATGACTGTTGATTTTCAACCCAATTAGAGTGTGACCTGCCATGCACGATCCTGCCGTTTTTCGTTCCATGCACTTAGCCCGCTTCCATGCCGCGCCGGCCGTCTATGCCGCGCCTGGCCGCGTCAACCTGATCGGCGAACACACCGATTATGCCGAAGGCTTTGTGATGCCCGCGGCCATTGACTTCGCAACCCTGGCCGGCATCTCGCCGCGCTCGGACGGCAAGATCGTCGTCTACTCGGAGAACTATGGCGAGGAGCGCGAGTTTGATGCGGCTTCGTTGCCCGCCAGTGCCAGCAAGCACTGGAGCGATTACCCGCTCGGCGTAGTCTCGATCCTGGCCGGGGAAGGCCATCGGATTCCCGGCTTCAGCCTGAGCTTGTGGGGCGATGTTCCGCTCGGTTCGGGGCTATCGAGTTCAGCTGCCGTTGAGGTGGCGACGGCTCTGGCTGTTCTGTCTCTTATCGGCGCCAGCTACCCCGGCCCTGTGCTGGCGCGGCTTTGCCAGCGCGCCGAAAACGA
>Ga0302201_10000260_pt1 | contig 47559 bp, 37 predicted proteins | sample II_Bog_N3_2_FD_194586 | JGI IMG/M metagenome (GOLD analysis project Ga0302201, IMG submission 194586) | Peat permafrost microbial communities from Stordalen Mire near Abisko, Sweden - II_Bog_N3_2 | ecosystem: Environmental > Terrestrial > Soil > Wetlands > Peat | place: Sweden: Abisko... | reverse complement strand
GAACTCCTGCTCCTGACGGGGACCCTTCAGTGCTTACCTGGTGGCCTGGGCCAGGATGACTTCTGTGCCCTGAATCGCCGGGTGGTTTGCTGCCAGTTCCAGGGCCTCCTTCTCGGCCCTCGAAGGAAAGACAACCATGGGCTCTTTAGTTCCGTCCGACCAAACCTCCGAGAGGAAGTACTGGCCGCCAACCCGGTGGAAGACGACCTTGCCGCCTGTGATCGCACTATTATCGCCAGACTTAATCGGCGCAAACGCACCGTATTCCGTGCCGCGAACATACAACGTAGAGCCGTTCAGCATACTGACGGTGTAGACGCCGGGCGCGAAGTGGGCCGGCCCAACCTCGAACGCGAACGGAACTTTGATCTTGGCCCGCCCATCCGGGGCCTGGGCGTGCAGGGTGGAGGCGAGGGTGAGAACGGCGGCGAAAAGGCTCAACTTCAGAATCGATGACTTGTTCATGACGGCTTCTCCTTTTGGATAGGCGCATTGCTGAACGCCTTCACTCAATAAGGCGCAACCGCCTCCCCAAAAGGGCCACACACCAATCTCTTATTTCTCCGCCTCGGGCAAAGGCTTCCCATCCTGTTTCAACTGGCGATACAGCCATATCCTGGCCAGCGACCAGTCCCGCTTCACCGACCGTGGCGAGAACCCCGTCAACGATGCGATCTGCTCCACCGACAGTCCGCCGAAGTACCGCAACTCCACCACCTTTGCCTGGCGCGGATGTTCTTTCTCCAGAAGCTCCAAGGCCTCATCCAACTGCTCGACCTCATCTAGCTTGCCGGCGGAGATGGCAAGATCGTCCTGCAACTCGACCCGTTTCAGCCCCCCACCGCGCTGTTCGGCCCTATGAGCGCGTGCATAGTCCACCAACACGCGCCGCATCACATTGGCCGCCACCCCGATAAAGTGCTCGCGGCTATTCCAGTTCGTATGCTCGCGCACCAGCCGCAGGTACGCTTCGTTGATCAGCGCCGTAGCCTGCAGCGTATGGCCCGGCCGTTCCCGCCGCATGTACGATTTCGCCAGCCGGTGCAGCTCTCCATAGACCAGAGGCAGCAGGCTTTCGGACGCCTTCGGGTCCCCATTCGCCATTGCCTCCAAGAGCTGCGTTATGTCGCCGCTTCCGCGTTCCATGGGTGTCCTCGCGAAGTGCTCTACCGTATGAGCGTGTCCTATTATCCACCTATTCCAAGGCCATTCCCGCTCATGTCCGGCAGCCTGCTGTAGATCTATCGCATGGCGATTCACAAGCCGCCCGATGAGAATTGTGGCGAACAACTATGGCGAGGCCGGAGCAATCCGCCGAAGAAATATTTGGAGCGGCCCTCGATCTGTCTCCGTACCGGCGGTCCGTTTATCTGGCGGAGGCCTGCCGCGATGCCCCCGAGCTGCGCAGCACGGTGGAGCGCCTTCTCTCCGATTACAGCCGCTTAGACGGCTTCCTCGACGTTTCGCCGACGAGCCTGTCTCCCGGGTCATCATCGAGTGTGACTGGTTCCAACGCGCACGTTCTCGCCGAGAGCAGCAAGCTCGGCCGCTATGCAATCGTCGAGCCACTCGGCGTCGGAGGAATGGGGGCTGTCTATCAGGCGCGCGACGAAAAACTCGAACGCGTCATTGCGATCAAGATTCTTCCGCCCGGTGTGCTGACCGGGGCTGAAGCTCGCCGCCGGTTTCGCAAGGAAGCTCTCGCCCAGGCCAAGCTCAGCAATCCTAACATCGCTTCGAATCGGACCGCCCCGACCAGCACAACTCGTTAAGATTCAATACGATGCATATTTCCGGGTACATCTAATGCGGCGAACGGATCGGCAGACATGACTAAAACAGACGAGATGAGGGTTTTATTAATCAAAAGCAGGTCAGCAGTCCGGCTGGAGAGGAAGCAGCGGTCGCTGCCTCCTCCTCCAGAGTTAATGAACACATAAAATAAGAACCATTTCTAGAAGGGGATGTCGTCGTCGGTGATGCCGTGTTCAGCGTAGTCGGGCGCGGAGGCTGGGGCGGTGGAGGGGGTTGAAGAGGAGCGGGAGTAGCCGCCGCCCTCGCCGCCGCTGCCGCCACCGGGCTTGCCGAGGAGCGAAAGCTCGTTGACGAGGATCTCCGTGCGGTACTTCTTGGCTCCGGACTCCTTGTCGTCCCAGGAGCGGGTCTGAATTTTACCTTCGATGAAGAGCTGGGTGCCCTTCTTGACGTAGTCGCGGACCACCTCTGCCGTGCGCTGGAAGGCGACGAGGTTGTGCCATTCGGTGGTGTCGCTCCAGTTGCCCTGGGCGTCTTTGCGGCGGTCGGCGGTGGCCAGGGTGAAGCTGGCGATGGTCATGCCGCCGGTGGTGGAACGAATCTCGGGGTCTTTGCCGACGTTGCCGAGGAGGAATACTTTGTTGACGCCTTTTGCCATTTCGGTGTGCTCTTGTCCGCTGGTAATTTCGGCTGTCCTTGGTAATATGGGCTGTCCATACCGACAATGCCGGTGGTAATTCTTGGTGTCCAATTCCCTTTTGGGTTGGCGGACACCAATCTTTTTTGGACTTTCGCCCCTCCGCAGGCCTCCAGCAGACTCCTTTCAGTCGATTTCGTTGCGATCGTGCCAAGTATACCCTTTAGGACAGGTGGTCCCGAAATGACAAGAGTCTCGCGACACCTGTCCCTCGCCAAAATCGCATGCGGGTACAAAGCGGAGCTCATGTATGAATTCAGCGTCCGGATTTGCGGTGACTTTCGACAGGAGAGGGCTTGATGCGCGGTCGAAGATGAGATATTTGACTGCCGGGTCATAGGGAAAGCCTCGAGCAATTGCTGGGCAACCCATGCGCTCGTCGGATGCCGGGTGACATTGCAGTGCAGGATGCGCCGTCGGTCATGCGAAATCACGAAGAAGCAGTGGAGCATCCCAAACGTGAGCGTCGGCACGGTGAAGAAGTCCATCGCAGCAATCGCTTCTCGGTGGTTACTCAGGAAGGCCCCCAGCGCTTCGCAGGTTCCGGGGATCTGGGTGCCTTCCGCATCCAACGCAGCACCGTTCGCTCGGAGATATCGAAGCCGAACAGAAATCGTAGCGGTCAAAGCACTCAAGAGCCGCAAGGATCAACAAGGACAGCGAGCCGAGCGGTAAGATATTCAATCAAAATCACTTATTTACACTCGATTTCAACAGACTACAATAAGCGGCGTGACCCGTTTTGGGAGCAAAGGGTCGTCCGTTCGAATCGGACCGCCCCGACCAGCACAACACTCGTTGAGTGCGTTCGCGCATCCCCTCGAAAATGCTGTAGCGGATACTGTGGCGGGTTGGAGCCCTGGCCATCGCCGCAGGCTCCATGGTTACGGCTGTGCTGCCGCCAAAGTGGCCAAACCCACGCGTGGCTCTGGTCGTCTTCTTCGTCAACGGCTTGTTCTTGGCCGCAATGGCAGTGGGCCCCATGCAGCAGTGGAATTACTTCGCTGGCACGATCCTCTATCTCTTCACGACGGGCTGCTGCTATTCCCTTGGCACCGCGGTCATGCTCGAGTTCATGGGAGCTTCCGGAAAGAGCGGCAGCGGGCGCTACTCCGTCATCAACGGCCTCGCAAATGTTTCGGTACTGCTCATGATCTCCGTCGACGGATGGGGCGCGGCCCGCTGGGGGGCGAGGGGGCTACCCGCTATCGAGTGCGTCGCCGCTCTGGCAACCTGTATTCCGATGCTGATCTATGTCTCGCTTCACCCGCTCCGTCCCACCGTCATCCACACGCCGCTGCTCGAACCCATGCCGGTGCAAATCCTGGCAGCCGACTGAGCGTCGGGTCTGAACCTCCCGCAATACGGGGTTAGCGGTACACTGTCCACCCTGCACCCAGATCGAGGCCTCCAAAATCCTCCGCCTCGGCCCCTCCTTTGTTCATAGTCACCTCCTCTGCGCCCACCCAACACCACACATCTGTGCCCACGGTCACATACAGCTTCATTTTCCGCCCAGTATCAATGGTTTCAGCTGTTCGTATCGGTTCAGCTTGCCCGCCATAAGCCGCCGTACCAGGTCCAGTACTTCCGGAAGGACATTTCGCTCGATGAGTCACTTCAAAGACACAGGCCATCTCCTCCGATTTGCCGCCTTGTTCGTCATCGCCTTTGTAATGTTTCTGGTCATTCGCCACTTCGTCGTGCCCAAGACCTTCGGGGAGTATGGCCATTACCGCGGAGCCGCCATCGCGGAGATCGCAGCCAAGCCTGTCAAGTTCGCCGGCCACGAGACCTGCGAGACCTGCCACGCCGACATCCTGAGCATAAAAGCCCCCGGCAAGCACGCCAACGTGAACTGCGAAGCCTGCCATGGGCCCCTCGCCAAACACGCCGACGATCCCTCCATCACTCCTCCCAAGCTGGATACCGCGGTCCTGTGCATCCGCTGCCACGCCGCCAGCGCCGCCAAACCCAAGGGCTTCCCGCAGGTCGACGCCGACCAGCACTCCGGCGGAGTTCCCTGCGAAACCTGTCATCAGCCCCACAGCCCCGCCATTTCGGCCGGAGGTGCCAAGTGAACGTCGACCGACGCCATTTTCTTATCATGCTGCCCGCCGCAGCCATCGCCTGGAAATATGTACTCGCCGGAACTCCCGAAGAGTCCCCGAACTATACGATGACCGATCACTGGTGGAGCATGCTCATCGACATCCCCAAGTGCATCGGCTGCGGCAACTGCGTCCGTGCCTGCGCCGCGGAGAACGATGTCCCCGAAGGCCACTTCCGCACCTGGGTCGAGCGCTACCACGTCACCGACTACGACATGGTCAACCCCCAGGTCATCTCGCCCGACGGCGGCAAGGAAGGCTTCCCCACCGTCGCCGAAGACGCGGGCAAATACTTCTTCGTCCCCAAAATGTGCAACCACTGCGCCGATTCGCCCTGCACCCAGGTCTGCCCCGTCGGCGCTACCTTCGTCGCCCCCGATGGCGTCGTCCTCGTCGACCAGACCTACTGCCTTGGCTGCGCCTACTGCGTGCAGGCCTGCCCGTATGGCTGCCGCTACATCCATCCCGAAAAGCGCGTCGCAGACAAGTGCACGCTCTGCTATCACCGCATCACCAAGGGCCTCACCACCGCCTGCGTGGAGAACTGCCCCACCGGCGCGCGCCAACTCGCTGACCTCAAGAACCCCAATGATCCCATCCACGCCTTCCTCAAGACCCATCACGTCCAGGTCCTCAAGCCGCAGATGGCCACCGGCGCAAAGGTCTTCTACAACGAACTGGACGGTTCAGTCCGCTAAGCATCAATTGTCATTCTGAGCGCAGCGAAGAATCCCCGTATTCCTCTCTGCCTCCTCAGCCACGGAGAGCATTATGAATGGTGTTGAAGGCTACATGTACCCGAACGAAGTCAACCTCATCTGGAGTGTGTTGATCGTTCTCTACCCCTACATCACCGGCCTCGTCGCCGGCGCATTCATTCTTGCCTCGCTGGTCCGCATCTTCAACGTCAAGGCGGTCGCGCCCACCTACCGCCTGGCGCTGCTCACAGCACTGTCCTTCCTCATCGTGGCGCCGTTACCGTTGCAGCTCCACCTGGGCCACCCGGAGCGCTCGCCAGAGATGTACTTCACCCCGCACGCCACCTCCGCCATGGCCATGTTCGGCTTCGTCTACCTCTGGTATCTGATGGCCGTACTCGTCTTCGAAATCTGGCTGGACTACCGTCACGAAATCGTTCTACTGTCAAAATCCAGCAAAGGGCTGTTGCGCCTGATCTATAAAGTAATGACCCTGGGCTCCGACAACATCAGCCCGCGCGCCCTCGCCATCGACCATAAAGTCAGTTGGATCGTCACCCTCATCGGCATTCCCTCCGCCTTCATCCTGCACGGATACGTCGGTTTCATCTTCGGTTCCATCAAGGCCAACCCATGGTGGAACTCGCCGCTCATGCCCGTGGTCTTCATCTTCTCCGCCATGGTCTCCGGAATCGCTGCCGTCATGCTGCTCTACATGGTCACCACCAAGTGGCGCAAGCTGCCCATCGACATGCCCTGCGTAGACACCACCGCCATGTACCTCTTCTACATCTTCATCATCGACTTCAGCCTCGAAATGCTCGACCTCATCCATCGCATCTACGAGGCCGACGAGAGCTTCCGCAGCCTCAACTTCATGGTCCACACCAAGCTGTACTTCTCGCAGATCGTGCTCCAGCTCCTGGTTGGCACTGTGACCCCAATCATCCTGCTCGGAATCGTTCAGGTCACCAAACTCCCCGCCCTGATCCGCCGCCGCATTTATGTCATCGCGGGCTGCCTGATACAGGTCGGCGTCTTTGCTATGCGCTGGAACGTCGTCATCGGCGGCCAGCTCTTCTCCAAGAGCTTCCTCGGATACACCACCTACAAAATGACCCTCATCACCAAGGAAGGATTGCTCGCGGCAATCGTTCTCAGCATTCTTCCCCTCATCATCCTGGCGGTGCTGGTGAAACTGCTGCCGCCGTGGCCGGACAAAGAGCTCGACTACATCGAAGCCGCTCCTGCACCCACCACCTAGCAGCAGGATGCGATTGGACTTTGCACGCGGGTAATCAAGATGGACGAACCACCCGAAGTCCTAACCCGGCTTAGCACGCGGCTCGAAGCGCTCGAAACCCGCGTCGCCCTCCTCGAGCATCCGGCAGACGCACCCGCTCTGCGCGCAGCGGCACCGCTGGAACTCCCTCCCGCATATATAGTCTCGTCTTCCTTCACGCAGTCCGGAGCCACCTTCGCCGTCCTTGGCCGTGCCATGCTCGGCATGGCAGGTGCCTACGTCCTCCGCGCCGTCGCGGAATCGGGATCGTTCCCCAAACTGGCCGCCGTCGCGCTTGCCATCGCCTACGCACTCGCCTGGCTCATCCGCGCCGCGCGCGTTCCCGTCGGAGAGTGGTTCGCCGCCACCATCTACTCCGGCACCTCCGCTCTCATCCTCGCCCCCATGCTCTGGGAGCTAACCCTCCGCTTCAAAGTCCTCTCGCCAACAGTCGCAGCCGCTCTGTTGGCTGGGTTCCTATGTGCCGCTCACTCGCTTGCGTGGAAGCGCAATCTCACCTCCATCGTCTGGGTCGCTGACCTCGCCACCGCCATCGCCGCCATCACCCTGCTCATCGCCACCCACGACATCGAGCCGTTCCTCGCCGTGCTCCTGCTCATGGCCTTCCTCAGCGAGGCCTCCGCCTGCCGCAACCGCTGGCTCAGCCTCCGCCCCATCGTCGCCTTCGCCGTCGATCTCGCAGCATGGACTCTCCTCTACATCTACGCCAGCCCCGACCGCAGCCTCACCGACTACGCGAACCTCGGCGCCACTTCACTCCTGGCCCCCGCCGTCACTCTGTTCCTCATCTACGGAATCAGCGTCGCCCTACGCACCATCCCGCTTCGCCGCGAGATCACGCTCTTCGAAGCCGCTCAGGTGATCGTCGCCTTCCTGCTCGCCGCCTACGCTGTGCTTCACTTCGCCCCCACCCTTGACGCGCCCCTCTTCGGAGCATTCTGCCTCTCGCTCTCGATCGCCCTCTACGCAACCGTCTTCGTCTTCCGCGGGATCCACGGTCCCCGCAACATGCGTGTCTATACCACCTGGAGCCTCGCGCTCTTCCTCATCGGCAGCTTCGTTTGCCTGCCTGCTCCGTGGCTTGCAACCAGTCTCGGCATAGCGGCGATCCTGGCCACCTCGGCTGGCGTCAACCTGTCCCGTCCAAGCCTCGCTTTCCACGGCCTCATTTATCTCTGCGCAGCCGCCCTCGCCTCCGGATTGCTGCAGTACTCCGCCCACGCAGTCGCCGGCGCATTTCCCCATCCGCCGGAGCCAATCGCATGGATCATCGCCGCCATCGCCCTCCTTTGCGATGCCATCGGCGGCCTGATCCAGAACACTGGCTGGAAGTCGCAGTTCTTCCACACGCTCTCCGCAGCGATGGCCGTTGGCTCCGCGGCAACCGTTCTCGTCTCAGCCCTCGTCTGGGTCACCACCACCGTCATCACTCCTGGCGCACCCCACGTCGCCGTCATCCGAACCCTCACCGCTTGCGCGATGGCGCTCGCACTCGCGTGGCTTGGACCCCACTGGCGTCGCATGGAACTCGTTTGGCTCGCCTACACAACCCTCGCCGCCGTCGCCGCCAAACTCCTCTTCGAAGACCTCCGCCAGGGCCACCCGGAGTTCATCGCCGCATCCATCTTCCTGTACGCAGTCACCCTCATCCTTGTCCCTCGGCTTGGGCACAGATCGTCTTAGGGAGCGGACCGAGGCGTCTCCACCCGACGCATGATCTCGATCATGGACCGAGAGCCGACGGGAAGGCCGTATGCATCAATTTTCGGCGGGCTGCTCGACGGCGGAGGCGCCGGAGCTGTGCGATTTCAAGAACCTAGACTCTAAACGAAAGATTTACAGTGTTGCACGTCACATCGCGGACCGCGCACAAACGGGTAAGCTTACCAGCAGTGAGTTCGGTAGCTTAATGGACGTGCCACGCGTTTGGCAAAATGCACCTCCCGGGTCCAACCCGGGCGCAACTTCCTCAAGTCCAGACGCGTCGCCCAGTTGGCGAGTCTCCCGGAGTTTTCCGCCGGGGCGGCTCTCGTAACCTACGGTCAGGATGAACATGGCAAAGCATATTGACGTAACGGAGCTGATTCTTCGGGATGCCCATCAGAGCCTGATGGCCACCCGCATGTCGCTGGAAGACATGGTTCCCGCATGCGCGGACCTGGACCAGGCAGGCTTCTGGTCCGTGGAGTGCTGGGGCGGCGCAACCTTCGATAGCTGCATCCGCTTTCTCAACGAAGACCCCTGGGTGCGGCTGCGGACCTTCCGCAAGCTGATGCCGAACACCCGGCTGCAGATGCTGCTGCGCGGCCAGAACCTGCTGGGCTATCGCCACTACGAGGACCATGTGGTGGAGCGGTTCGTACTGAAGGCCGCGGAGAATGGCATGGACGTCTTCCGCGTGTTCGACGCGCTGAACGACATCCGCAACCTGAAGGCCTCGGTCGCGGCGGTCAAGAAGGCCGGCAAGCACGCGCAGGGCACCATCTGCTACACCACCAGCCCGTTACACACGCCGGACCAGTTTGTGGCCATGGCACAGCGGCTGCTGGACCTTGGCTGCGACTCCATCTGTATTAAAGATATGGCCGCGCTACTGAAGCCGCAGCCAGCATATGACATTGTGAAGGGCATCAAAGACGCCTGCGGAGAGCACGTCCGCGTGCAAGTTCACGTCCACTCCACCACCGGCGTAACCATGGTCAGCCTGATGAAGGCGATTGAGGCAGGCGCGGACTGCGTGGATACCGCGATCAGCTCACTCAGCCTGGGCCCGGGCCACAATCCCACGGAGAGCCTGGTGGAGATGTTGACCGGAACCGGCTTTACCACCAGCCTGGACAAGCAGCGGCTGTTGAATCTGAAGCACTACTTCAATAAGGTTCGGCCGCGCTATGCGGAGTTCCTCTCTAACATCACGGGCGTGGAAACGGAGATCTTCGACAGCCAGATTCCCGGCGGCATGATCTCCAACATGGAGAGCCAGCTCAAGCAGCAGGGCGCCGGCGACCGCATGCAGGAGGTGCTGGAGGAAGTTCCCCGCGTTCGCAAGGATGCCGGGTATCCGCCTCTGGTCACACCTTCCAGCCAGATTGTCGGCACCCAGGCCGTGTTCAACGTTCTGCTGGGGCGCTACAAGGTGCTCTCGGCAGAGTTCGCCGACCTGATGCTGGGCTACTACGGCGAGACCATCGGCCCTCGCGAGCCGGCGCTCATCGCACAGGCAGCAGCCCAGGCCAAAAAGCAGCCCATTCAAGGCCGTCCGGCAGATCTGCTCAAGCCGGAGTGGCCGGAGTTGCGCACGGCAGCCATCGAGCTGAAGGGCTGCGACGGCACCGACGAAGATGTATTGACCTATGCGATGTTTCCCGCCGTGGCGGCCAAGTTTTTTGCCACGCGTTCGCAAGGGCCAAAGAATCTGGGCAAAGACCCGAGTGCAAAGCCCGCAGCCGCGCCCGCCCCGGCCAATGCGACGAATGGCAATGGCAGCGGTCCGGTCAAAGAGCCTGTCACCTACGACGTCAAGCTCAATGGAACAACCCACAAAGTGACTGTTTCCCCAGCATAGTAGGGAGTGAATGATGCCGACATTGGAAGAGAAAGCAACCAGCCCGATGCAGAAGAAGGTCGATGAGCTGAACCAGCGCCAGGCCAGGATAAAACTTGGCGGCGGAGCCGACCGGATTGACAAGCAGCACAAGGCGGGCAAGATGTCCGCGCGCGAGCGCATCGATGCGCTGGTCGATGCCGACAGCTTTGAAGAGAGCGGTCTGTTCGCCCAGCACCGCTGCACCATGTTTGGCATGGAGGGCAAAGAGCTGCCCGCGGACGGCGTGGTGACAGGTGCAGGCTCCGTGGCCGGCCGGCTGATACACCTGGCCAGCCAGGACTTTACGGTTGCGGGAGGAGCCGCCGGCGAGGTGCACTCCACCAAGGTCGCCGAGGCCATGATGCACTCCCTCAAGACCGGCTCGCCGTTCATCTTCATCAACGACTCCGGCGGCGCGCGCGTGCAGGAAGGCATCGACGCGCTCTCCGGATATGGCAAGGTGTTCTACACCAACGTAATGCTCTCCGGCGCGGTCCCACAGATCTCGCTGATCTGCGGCCCCTGTGCAGGCGGCGCGGCCTACAGCCCGGCCCTCACCGACTTCATCATCCAGACGCGCCAGGCGCAGATGTTCATCACCGGACCGCAGGTGATCAAAGGTGTCACCGGCGAAGAGGTCACAGCGGAGGAACTGGGCGGCGCGGACTCGCACATGACCCGCTCCGGCGTTATCCACTTCATCGCCAACGACGACAACCACGCGATGCAGCTCTGCCAGAAGCTGCTGAGCTTCCTGCCCTCGAACAATCTGGAAGACCCGCCGCAGGTGGAAGGCGACAGCAACGTCGACGCGGACGACAAGATCGGCGAGATTGTTCCGGTCGACAACAAGAAGAGCTACGACATCCACGAGATCATTGAGCGCCTGGTCGACTTCGGCGACTTTCTGGAGGTGCAGCCGGGCTACGCACCCAACATTGTGGTCGGCTTCGCGCACATCACCGGGCGCAGCATCGGCATCATCGCCAACCAGCCCTTGGTCCTCGCCGGCGCGCTGGACATCAACGCATCCAGCAAGGCAGCGCGCTTCATCCGCTTCTGCAACGCCTTCAACATCCCGCTGGTCACGCTGGCAGACGTGCCCGGCTTCCTGCCCGGTACGGAGCAGGAGTACGGCGGCATCATCCGCCACGGCGCCAAAATGCTGTTTGCCTACTCCGCGGCCACGGTGCCAAAGATCACCGTGATTCTGCGCAAGTGCTACGGCGGAGCCTACATCGCCATGTGCTGCAAAGACCTGGGTGCGGACCGCGTCTTCGCATGGCCCACCGCGGAGGTTGCGGTGATGGGTGCGGAAGGTGCGGCTGAGATTGTCTTCCGCAAGGAGATTCAAGAGGCCAGGGACAAGAAGGCGAAGCGGGCGGAGCTGGTCGACCACTATCGCGAGGCCTTCTCCAATCCGTACGTCGCGGCTGGCCGCCGCCTCGTCGATGCGGTCATCGATCCAGCATTGACCCGGCGGAACGTTGCCCAGGCACTCGAGTACCTGCAGACCAAGCGGGAACTCCGTCCGCCAAAGAAGCATGGGCTGATGCCACTGTGAGGGCGCTGTGACCGGAACCGACGTACAGGAAGCGACACCGAAGATGAGCGACTCTGTCCCCCAACTCGAACTCGACCAACTGCGCTCGACAGTCGCAGAGCTCCGTGTGCAGCTTGCGGGACTCTCCGAACGCGTGGCCGGAATGGAGCAGTTGGCCCAGCCAGCGGCAAAGGCTGCGCCGCAGGCGGCGAGCGTCGCCGAGGCGCCTGCAACTAATGCTTCCGTGGCGGCGGAAGCGGGCATCACAGAAGAGGAAGTGCTTGCCATCTCCGCTGCTCTCGCGGCCTGGCTGGGAGTGCATCCCCACATCCGCCAGATCCGCCTTATCCGCAGCGGCAGTTGGGCGCAACAAGGCCGCGTAACCATCCAGACCTCCCATGGACTGCATTACTAATGCGTGCACAACGAAGAGACCGATGAAACTAAAAATCACCATCGATAGCAAGCAGTATGAAGTGGACGTCGACGTCGCAGAGCCCGAAGTTGCCGGTCACGCACGTCTCCAGACTGTGGAATCCGCGGCGGTCCGTGTCCCTGTCTCCCAGGCCTCGTCAACTCCTGTAGACACCACGCCGGTCATCGAGGGCAAGGTGTGCCGCAGCCCGGTATCTGGCATCGTGGCCAGCATCACCGCACAGCCTGGGCAAACACTGCAAGTGGGCGATGTCCTGCTGGTGCTGGAGGCCATGAAGATGGAGACGCAGGTGACCGCGCACGTCGCCGGCAAAGTTGCAACAATCAAAGTTAAGGCCGGAGACAGTGTGCAGTCCGGCCAGATTCTTGTGGAGTTTGAATAAATGAGCGCAGAGCTGGAGCAAGTGCCGGGATTCCTGTTTTTTGACCATGTTGCCGTCTCCGTCAAGGCCGGCGAACTGGAGCCGCAGGTCGCGGCCTACAAGGCGATGGGCTTCAAGGAGCTGCATCGCGAAGACGTGCTGGGCGGCGATCAGGTCCGCGAAGTGCTGTTGCAGGTGGGCGATGGCCCCAACCTGATCCAGTTGCTGGAGCCCCTGACGCCGGAGTCGCCGGTGGCGAAGCAGTTGGAGAAGAACGGCGGCCGCGGCGGCTTGGCCCATGTCGCATTCCGCGTGGCCGACATCCAAAAGGCATTCGACTACCTGAAGCAGAACGGCTTCAAGGTCATCGACCCGGCTCCGCGCAAAGGATCGCGTGGAACCACAGTATTCTTCGTGCATCCGAAGACGACCGAGAAGGCGGCCTTCGGATATCTGTTCGAGGTCGTCCAGGAGGGCACCCATGTCTGACGAAGGCACCGGCACCGAGATTCTGAATCTGGGCCTGGACTTTCCCCCGGTCGCGACCGCGACGTGGGAAGCCGCGATCCAGAAGGACCTGAAGGACGCGGACTACGAGAAGAAGCTGGTCTGGCGCTCCGACGAAGGCCTTACCATTCGTCCGTACTACCGCAGCGAGAGTCTGGCCGGGCTGGAGGCGCAGACCAGCTCTGTCCCTGCGCAGTTCCCGTTCGTACGCGGAAGCGGCAAAGCGTGGGAGATCGATCAACAGGCAGTTCCGGCCGCCGATGCAGTCCGCGCCGACCTGGTGCAGGATTCTGGCGCCGACGCAATTCAGCAGCTCGGAATCGCACTCGCAGCCGGTGTTGAAAAGCTGACACAGCTCTGCGAGGACCGCCCCGTCGACATCGCCGCCCGTGAGATCGACTTCCTCTTCGCGGTTGGCTCGACCTACTTCTTCGAGATTGCCAAGCTGCGCGCAGCACGCCTGATCTGGGCCCGCGCTGTCCAGGCCTTTGCACCCACCGATCCTGACTCCTGCCGCATGAAGCTGCATGTACGCACCGCGCGGCTGAACAAGAGCTCGTGCGATCCCTACACCAATGTCCTGCGCGTCACCACGGAGGCCATGTCGGCCGCAATTGGCGGCTGCGATACATTGACCGTCGAGCCCTTTGGATTTGACGAGCACATTGCGCTCGGCGTGCAGCGGGTGATCTCGGAAGAGGCACACCTGAACGCCGTCGCCGACCCGGCCGGCGGCTCGTACTACATTGAGACGCTGACCGCATCGCTCGCACAGGAGGCATGGAAGCTCTTCCAGCGCATCGAGGCCGCAGGCGGCTACTCCCAGGCGCTGGCCGCGGGCTGGCTTGCGCAGGAGATTGCCAAAACCCGCGCTGGCCGCGAGAAAGCAATCTCGTCCCGGCGCAAGGCAATGGTCGGGGTCAACAACTATCCCGACCTGAACGGCAAGCCGCTGGAGGCAGTTCCCGCCCCGGATACCACCGCCGCACCCTTCCCGCAGTTCCGGCTGGCAGAGCCGTTCGAGAAAATCCGCGAACGCTCCGCGGCCCATGCGCTCGCTACCGGGCGCCTGCCAAAGGTGTTGCTGCTCAAGCGCGGCGACGTGAAGATGCGCACCGCCCGCGCCAACTTTGCGCTCAACTTCTTCGGCTGCGCCGGGTTTGCAATTGCCGAGTCGGAGGACTACGCCGGCACGGACGCGGACCTCCTCATCCTGTGCAGTTCCGACCCGGAGTACCTGTCCTTCGCACAGGAAGTTTGCGCCGCCGTCCAGGTTCCGGTCATCGTGGCCGGCAATCCCAAGGAACAGATCGACGCTTTGAAAGCAACCGGAGTCCAAGGCTTCGTCCACATTGCAAGCGATGCCGTCGAGATGCTGACGAACTGGCAAAACCGGTTGGGAGTGAGGAACTGATGAAACCTGATTTCTCCAGGATCGACCTTGCAGCACCACTTGCAGCGCCCGCCGCTGTCCCGGCCGACGACAGCGCGCCCGCATGGCTCCCGCCCGAGCACATTCCGATCAAGCACTACTACACTGCCGACGATCTGCACGCGATGGAGCATCTCGAGTACGCCGCCGGCGTCGCTCCCTTCCTGCGCGGGCCGTACTCCACCATGTACGCCATGCATCCGTGGACGATTCGCCAGTACGCCGGCTTCTCCACCGCCGAAGAGTCCAACGCGTTCTATCGCCGCAATCTTGCCGCCGGGCAGAAAGGTCTCTCGGTCGCATTCGACCTCGCCACGCACCGCGGCTACGACTCCGACAACGAGCGCGTCGTCGGCGACGTAGGCAAAGCCGGCGTGGCCATCGACTCCGTCGAGGACATGAAGGTCCTCTTCGGACAGATTCCGCTGGACCAGATGTCCGTCTCCATGACCATGAACGGCGCCGTGCTGCCCATCATGGCCTTCTACATCGTCGCCGCGGAAGAGCAGGGCGTCGCGCCGGAAAAACTCAGCGGGACCATTCAGAACGACATCCTCAAGGAGTTCATGGTCCGCAACACCTACATCTATCCGCCGGCGCCATCAATGAAGATCATCGGCGACATCTTCCGCTACTGCTCCGCACGGATGCCGAAGTTCAACTGCATCTCCATCAGCGGCTACCACATGCAGGAGGCCGGCGCCACCGCCGACATCGAGCTGGGCTATACGCTCGCCGATGGCCTGGAGTACATCCGCACCGGCATCGCCGCGGGCCTCAGCATCGACGACTTCGCGCCGCGTCTCAGCTTCTTCTGGGCCATCGGCATGAACCACTTCATGGAGATCGCCAAGATGCGCGCCGCGCGCGTCCTCTGGGCCAAGCTCATCCAGGGGTTCAACCCCAAGAACCCGAAGTCCATGGCGCTGCGCACACACTCACAGACCTCCGGCTGGAGCCTGACCGCGCAGGATGTCTTCAACAACATCTCCCGCACAGCCGTGGAGGCGATGGCCGCCGCGCTGGGCCACACCCAGTCGCTGCATACCAACGCCCTCGACGAAGCGATCGCCCTCCCCAGCGAATTCTCCGCCCGCATCGCCCGCAACACGCAGATCTACCTGCAGGAGGAGACCGGCATCACCAAGGTCGTTGACCCCTGGGCGGGTAGCTACTACGTCGAAAGCCTCACCCACGACCTGATGCACAAGGCGTGGCAGCACATCCAGGAGATTGAAGCGCTCGGCGGCATGACGAAGGCCATCGAGACCGGCATCCCCAAGATGCGCATCGAGGAGGCCGCGGCCCGCCGCCAGGCGCTCATCGACTCCGGCCGCGAGACCATCGTCGGCGTGAATAAGTACAAGCTGGCGCACGAAGAACTGCTCCCCGTCCGCGAGGTCGACAACCAGGCTGTGCGCGAGTCGCAGTTGCGCGGGCTGGCCGAGATCCGCCGCACCCGCGATGCCGCCGCCGTGGCCGCATCGCTCGAAGCCCTTACCGCCTCCGCCCGCAGCGGCGAGGGCAACCTGCTGGAGCTGGCCGTCAGCGCCGCCCGCCTGCGCGCCACGCTGGGCGAGATATCCGCCGCGCTGGAGAAGGTCTTCAGCCGCTACCAGGCTGTCAGCCGTACAATCTCTGGTGTGTACTCCTCCGAGAGTCAGAACGATCCCGAGTTCCAGAAGGCCGTTGCCATGGCGCAGGAGTTCGCCGATCTTGAGGGCCGGCGCCCGCGTATCCTCGTCGCCAAGATGGGCCAGGACGGACACGATCGCGGCGCCAAGGTCATCGCCACCGCCTTCGCCGACCTCGGCTTCGATGTGGACATGGGTCCGCTCTTCCAGACACCGGCAGAGGCCGCAACCATGGCCGTGGAAAACGATGTCCATGTGCTGGGCGTTTCCACCCTCGCCGGCGGCCACAAGACCCTCGTCCCGGAAGTGATCGACGAACTCAAGCGCCGTGGCCGCGGAGACATCCTCGTATACGCTGGCGGAGTCATTCCGCCGCAGGATTACGAGTTCCTGCAGAAGGCCGGCGTCGCAGGCGTATTCGGTCCGGGCTCCGTCATCCCCATCTGCGCGCAGACCATCCTCTCCGCCCTCACGAGCAGCATTCGTGCCTAGCTCCTCTGGAGCAGTCCGCGCGGGCGGCAGACGGCTGCCGTTGCAGCAGTACGTGGACGGCGTGCTGGCCGGGGACCGCGTCGTACTGGCCCGCGCCATCACCCTGATCGAGAGCCGCCTGCCATCGGACGCGGAGAAATCTGCTCAACTGCTGGACGCCATCCTGCCGCACACCGGCCAATCGCGCCGCGTCGGCATCACAGGCGTGCCCGGAGTGGGCAAGAGCACCTTCATCGACGTGCTGGGAATCCACGTCACCCGCGAACGCGATGAACATCTCGCTGTCCTCAGCGTCGATCCCTCCAGCCCCATCTCCGGCGGCAGCATCCTGGGCGACAAGACGCGTATGGAGCGGCTCGCCGCAGAACCGCGCGCCTTCATCCGCCCCTCTCCATCCGGCGGACACCTCGGCGGAGTCGCCCAGCACACCCGCGAAACCATCCTGCTGTGCGAAGCCGCCGGCTACCGCAACGTCTTCATCGAAACCGTCGGCGTCGGCCAGTCCGAGACCGCAGTCCGCTCCATGTCGGACTTCTTTCTGCTGCTGATGCTGGCCGGCGCGGGCGACGAACTGCAGGGCATCAAACGCGGCATCATCGAGATGATCGACGGCATGGCCATCAACAAGGCCGATGGCGACAACCGGCAAAAGGCCGAGCGCGCCCGCATGGAGTACTCCTCCGCGCTGCATCTCTTCCCTGCTTCCGGCGACGGATGGTCGCCGCAGGTGCTGTGCTGCTCCGCGCTGGACAACACCGGCGTCGCGGAGATCTGGCAGATGGTGCTGGACCACGAGGCGCAACAGCAGGCCTCCGGCTGGATCGAGAAACGCCGCGCGATGGGAGCACTCCAGTGGATGGACGACCTCCTCTCCATGGGCCTGGGAGAGATGTTCCGCGCCCAGCCCACTGTAGCCGAACGCCTCCCCGCACTGCGTAACGAGGTCCGCTCCGGCCGTACCACCCCGCTGGCCGCCAGCCGCGAACTGCTCAAGGCATTCCAACCCACGACGGAATAGGACCTCCAGCGACTTCCCGCCAGAGCGAAGTTCCCCATAGATGTTCAGATCGTCGGATGTATGGGAACTTTGCTCTAGGCGTGGAGTTTTGAAAAACTCGAAGGGGCAGGTCGCAGGGGCTAAAGCCCGCATTGGTTTTGCGAAGGTGGATGCCGGCACTGAAGTGCCGGCCTATCCAGTTCCTGTATTTCAGCATCCTCTTAGGCGGGTTGGGCAGCGCGATTATTTGCTGACGGGGAAGGTTTCGAGGGTGACCGGGCCGGTGAGCCCGGAGGGCAGCAGCGGCGAGTTGGCGTTGTATTTGCGGATATTGGTGCGGGTGTAGGTGGTGGTGACGTTGGGCTGCGCGTCGCCGATGATGCGATTGGGCCAGAGGTTGGTGACGTCCAGCTCGATGGTGTTGCTGCCGTCGTGCAGGCCTGCGGTGATGTCCAGACTGTAGGGCATGGCCCAGAGCGTGCCGAGGGTCTTGCCGTTCACGCGCACGGTACACACCTCGTGCAGCCCGGCGAGCGAGAGGCGCACGCGCTGGTTCCGCTGGGGGTGCAGGTCGATTGCGGTGCGGTAGGTCGCGGTGCCGGAGAAGTAGCGGACGCCGGGCAGCGTGGACTGCGACCAGGACTGGAAACCGGAGAGCACGCTGGTAAGCGGCTGTGGTCCCACGGGTGCGCCGCGACCGGGTTGGAAGGCGATGGTCCACTGGGTGGCGGTCAGTTCCTGGACGGCGGAAGGTGTGGGCGTCGCACCGGTGTCGCGCGGTGCGTGGATGTTGGTGGCGTTTGCGGCGTGGGCGAAGACGACGAAGGTTGAGCCGTAGGGCGCAACGTGGAGCGGCATGCTGGTGACGCCGTCGGCGGCGGCGAACTCCCGCTGCGGGGTCACGCTGCCGTCGAGCGCGTTCCAAAGCTCCGGCGCGCGACCTGCGATGCGGAAGCGGACGGTGGTATCCACGGCGTCCGCGGTAGCGTTGCGGACGAAGTAGATGTCGGTGAACGCGGTGGCGCGGTGCACAAAGTCCAGCTTGCCGGAGGGATCGTCGAAGTCCGGGGCCAACTTGAGGTGTTGCAGCAGGGTGCGCGTGTCCGCGCCGCAGTAGACCAGGCCCTTGCCATACACATGTGGCGCAGTGCCGCAACCATCCCAGAGCGCGTGGGAGAGTTCGGAGAAGCGTGCGTCAGTCGCGTCGTCCACAATGCCGGTGGGCCCCAGTGGAGGCATCCCCGCAAGGCTGCCACCATGGTGCACGTAGTCCGCAATGCGCTCCAGCGAGGCCAGGTCGAGATGCCGCCCAATGGGCATCACCAGCACTCGATATGGATTGCCGGCCGGTGTGGAGAGCACTCCGTTGCGAACGGACAGCGAGTGCAGCAGCGCGTCCCTGCCGGTGACGTCGTAGTCGTAGCCAGGGAGAACGCGCGCCGGGTCGTCCTGCTTCAGGCGGACGAAGTTGGGCACCTCGTCCCCGTAGAAGTAAAGCACGTCATCCACGGAGTGGCCCTGCTGCAGCAGGAACTGCGAGCGGTTGAGGTACTGGAAGAACGCCACCGACTGTGGCCACCAGGTGATCCGTGGATTCATGTGAGTGCCGGCGAAGAACTCATTGCCGGGCAGGCCGTAGGATGCGGGCGATGAGGTGAACTCGTGCCAGACGAGGCGGTTCATGCCCTCGGTGAGCGCGCGGTCGAAGGACGGCTTCAGGTCGGTGGCGGGCGACTCGCTCCACTGCGGGCCGATGGAGGTCATGCCTTCGTCGGCGGCAAAGCGCTTGCCGTAGATATCGGCTGCGCTGCCGACCTCCTTGGTAAAGTAGCGGTCCTCGTCGCGCGGGCGGTGTTCTTCGGATTGGGCCCAGTATTCTGTCTGCGGTGTGGCGGAGTTGCGGAAGGTCTCGAGCGCGTCCAGTGGAGCGCCCTGTGGGCCGCCGGACTCGCATTCGATACCAAGGCCGTAGACCTTGGCGCGCGCGGCGAAGTGGTCGTAGTGGTCGGTGATGAGGTCGCCGACGGTGCGGCGGAGGTCGTTGAGGAAGCGATTGCTGGTGGCGCGGTCGTCGACGATGCGCCCGGCAATGATAGGCAGGTAGGGGATGGGGTCGTAGCCGCGCGAGCGTTGGAAGGTTGCGGCCATGCGGCCGGTCCAGTTGGTGCCGCCCACCTCCCAGCTATCTGTCGCCAGGTTGACCAGCGTGGTCTTGAGGTAGGGGCGCGCCGCCTCCAGCAGCGGGGTAAGGGTGTGGTCCCAGTAGTGATCAAACGCGCCATGGTCCAGATAGTCGATGGCGAGTCCCTGCCATCCATCGCTCGACGTAGAGACGCGCACGTCTGTATCCGTATAGCCGATGCGGAGAATCTCCCACGGCCCCGGTGAGGGCGGGGTCCAGTGGAGATGGCCCGTGGCGTCCACCTGGCTGCTGATATTGATGACGCTGGAGACCAGCGTGTCCTGCTCGCCGGGAGTGGCGGGCACGTCCTGCAGCAGCGACTCGGAGTGCGGCATGGACATCCCGGTCTCCTCTGCGGCGGTCTTGTGGCGCAGATCGCGAATCGGCGCCCGGGTATCGCCGGACGCACCGGCCAGGGCGGGTCCATGGGCCAGCGGATACGCGAGCACCGCGATCTGGCCGTAGAAGCCGTTTTGGATGGGCGGCATCTGCAACTGGCCGTCGAAGCCGGCTGCGTCCACCTGCTGGCGCGACCAGGTGAGCGCCTTGGAGGCGTCCGCCGGCGTCACATCCGGGCCGCCGAGGTTCCAGCCGCTCAGGATGTTCAGCGTCACCTGAAGGTGCAGCGTGGCGGCTGTCTTCAGCGCGTGGAGGTAAAGCCTGGTCCAGGCCGGGCTGCCGAAGTCCGGTCCGTGCGGGACGTCGTCGTTGCCATTCTGGTTCGAGCCGTTGGCATCGATCAGCAGCACGCCGCCGTAGCCTTTGCGGCTCATCTCGGTCAGGTCGTTGGTGATGGTCGCTTCCGTGGTATTGCCGTTGAGCCACCACCAGTAACACCACAGCTTCGCTGTCTGCGGTGGCGACTGAAACCCTTGCCGCAAGGCGCTCTCGGTCAGCGGCCTGGTCTGCGCTGCACCGGACTGCGAGCCAGAAGAAACTACGAGCACGGCGATTCCAAGGAGCGCCGCAATCGGCTTCCTCATCGCTCCTCGATTCTGACTGTGCCGGACACGTCCGCCTCCAGTGCCCACCATGGACCTTCGCGATGCGCCTTGACGGGGGTGCCATCGACCGACAGTTGGGTGGCCCCATCCAGTGCGGGCAACGTAACCTTCGCCGTCATGCCAGCCGGTAGAGCCAGGTTCAACACAAAGTTTGTGGCTCGTGTCCAACCCACGGACAGCTCGCCGAGTGGCGTTGGCATTCTGCCGGCGGCGCTGGAGAGACTTCCCGGATGAGGTTGGATGAGCGCACGACTCCACCCTGGCGCCAGGGGACGGGCGCCCAGTACGAACCGCGGCAGAAGGTTCGCCGGGGCCGCTCCCCAGGCGTGGTTCCAGTCCTGATTCGGCTTGTACTTCTGATCCCAGGCCTCCCAGGTGATGGTCGTATCGCTGTCCACCATGTGGCGCCAGCTACGATCTCCAGGAGCTGTTATCAGAGCCAATGCAGCTGCGTCCTGGCTGTTCTCGAACAGGCCCTCCAGCAGATACTGCGCTGCATACACTGATCCAGCCATGCCGCGGCCAACCAGCCACTGCGCTATCTTTGGCCTGTTCTCCTCGGGCACGAGCCCGAAGTCCAGCGCAAACAGATTGGCGTGCAGCGAGGCATGGTCCGTGTCAATGCCATCGCGATAGAGTCCGCGCGCCGGATCGAAGAGCCTCTGCTGAAAGGCTGCGCGCGCCTTTTGCTCTCGCGCAGCAAATGCTGCCGCCTCGCCCTGCTTGTGCAGGGCCGTGGCCATCTGACTCATCTCTTCCAACGCCCGCAGGTGAAAGGCGTTCACCACCGTATTGACTTTGGTAAAGACGTAGTGGTCGCGCTCATGCTGCGGCCAGTCGACAATATCTCCGTGCCTGATCTGCTCCGGCGTGCTTGTAACCAGGCCGTCCGGTCCAACACGCCCATCCAGCAGCTTGGTCTTCAATCCGTCGTAGTGCGCTGCCAGCCACGCGGTGTCGCCGGTTTGCATCCAGTCGGCGTAGGCCATGAACACCATGTGCGGCGCCCACTCGGATGGCCAGGTTGGATGCTGCATCAGGCGGTCGAACGTGACGCGCGCCATCCGGGGGTCGGCGTCGCCGGCATAGTAGCTCAGTTGCGTCAGGTAGGCATCCGCCTCATAGGCAAGTCGTTCGCGATCGCCATCCACAAAGACACCGGCAAACGTGGTCGCCTTGATCGAGTCGTGGCAGAGATTCCAAACCTTGTCCAACATGGGGTCGGAGGAGTGGAAGGTCGCGGCATCGTCCACCCAGGTGCTGTCGAATGCGGCACGGCGCACGATCTGGTCCGCGCGCAACTCGGTTGGCCAGCCCTGCACCTCCACCCAACGAAACGGCATCAGGACTTCCCAGGAGGCCGGGGTCAACACGGCGGGAGTCAAGGTGTTTCGCGCGTCCGCCGGGGGAGCGACGATGAAGGCTCCGTGCGGGCTGGGCTCGATCTTCACTTCGGCGAAGCGGACTGAGCCCGGTGGATGCGTGTCCACCCGGCCATCCTTGAGCGCCTCACCGAAGCGGACCGTAACCGCCGGCGTCTTTGTCTCCGCGGTGAGCGAGAGATTCCCAAAGGCCACTTGGCCAAAGTCCACCAGAAACACGTCTGGCGCGACCCTGCGTATGCTTACGGGCGCCTGTTCCACCAGATGCGCCAACTCGGCGCATTGGCCCATCTGCGATCCCACCATCAATCCGAACAGGATCGCGATTCGTGTGGATGTATGCATGCCCGCTCTTTATCCCTTGCCCTGTGGGGTCTTTGACCTGCGCAACATCACTTTACGCTTGCTTTCGAAGGGACAGATTTGCCGGACGCTATCATCTTGCGCAGCAGGTCGCCGGGGGACAGGATGCTGCTGTCGGCGGCGCGGGATGGATTCGGTCTCTGTTCCAGATTGCCGGTTCCAGAGATCGCGATGAGAGTTGCGCCCAGACCCACGTGCGCCTGGGCGAGACGGGCAGGGAGGGTCTGGGGGTGGATGGATGGGGAGGAAGACATGCAGTTCACGCTCACTACACTTTCATAGTTGCGAGGTTCGCTCACAGAATACGTCGCTGGTGTAACACTTTCTTTCGAGAAGTGCAGCCCCCGCGCATTGGATTGCGCGAGGGCTGCTTGGTTTGGGTTTAGAAGTTGATGCGTGCCGTGAGCTGGCCGATGCGGGCGTCGTTGGCCTGAACAAAGTAACCCGTTGGGTTAGTCCCCGAGTACGAGCTGGAGGACGATCCCGCATTGGAGGAACCAAGTCCTCCGGGACCGCCCCATTCCGGTGTGTTGAAGAGGTTGAAGAACTCGCCGCGGATCTCGAAGTTCATCCCTTCACGAATGGCGAACCGCTTGAAGAGGGACATGTCGACCAAGGGGTGAAGCTGCTGGCGAATGTTGAGAACATTGCTGTTGGACTGCGAGGTAAAGGCCAGGCGTTGAATGAAGGCAGGGGTTGGCGATGTCGAATCGCAAGCCGTCACCGAGTTGTACGGTGAGCCTGTGGCAGGAGTTACAACGGTGTCGTTGACCGGCGTGCCAGCAGTGTTCTCATAGCAGGTGTTGTACTGGCGGTGCAGGGACCAGTTGGGCTGCTTGTAGTTGCCGATGATGTTGACGTTTCCCGGTGCGCCGAGCAGGGAGCCGTTGGAAAAGCGCATTACTCCGTTCAGCTTCCATCCTCCAATCGCCTCCCGCGCGTAGATGGGCATGGCGCCGAAGTCGGGCAGCTCATACGTTCCGTAAACCGTTCCGAAGAGATTCGGGGCACCATCCTGGACGTGGTCCAGTTGGCCGGTTACGGCGGCGTAGTTGTCGAGGAATCCGTTATGCAACATCAGCTTGTCCCAAGTGAAGTTGCCTGCGACGGTGTAACGATGCTTCATTGGCTTGGTGATTTGAATCTGCAACGCGTTATATGGAGCAGAGCCGATGGGGGAGTAGTTTTCGTTGACTGCCTGGAATTCGGGGAAGGGTAGATTCAGATATTGAGGCTGAATCGAGGTGCCATTGGCATTGCCGTTCGACGGGACCAGGCCATGCAGTGGATTGTTGGGTACGGGCGTGGTCAGGTACGTGACCTCGGCAGCACCAAGGTTGTAATCAGTGGCTGGCAGAAGGTTGATGTTGTGGTTGACCTCAAGATGGGTTGGCCGGCCGCCGACATAGGCAACCTGTACGACCAGGCTGTCGGGCAACTGCTGCTGCAGATTGAGGGTGAACTGGGTCATCCTGGGCTGTACGTGGGCTGGGTCGATAAAGGAAACGCTCTGCCCCAACGCAGTTCCGAGTCCCAGAGCGCTGCCGGTGGGAAGCGTAATGCCGCTTGGATATGGATTGCTCAGTGAGTTGGTCGGATTGTAATTGTTGACCGAGTTGCCACCGCCAGTGGTCGCACTGTAGCCCGTACCGATGGGGCTCTCGAACGTGTTGAAGTAGATGAGTCCATAGCCCGCGCGGATGACCGTGTTTGGGGTGGCCTGATACGCCACGCCGAGACGAGGCTGAATAGCCTTGTAATTTGCAGGGTACGGGTTGCGGTTGCTGGAGTTGGTGTACTGCAGGCCGCCGTATAGTTGCAGACCGGCGACCGATGCCTGCAGCGGGTTGACGCAGGTGGTGCAGAAGGTCGTGACCAGCTTGTTGAACCGTTCGGTGTAAGGCGATTCGAGGTCCCAGCGGAGGCCAAGGTTGAGGGTGAGTTTCTTGCTGATGCGCCAGTCATCCTGCACCCAGGGTGCAATGTAGATCTGCTGCAAGGCGTAGGAGGGGTTGATCGTGTAGGTGTCGCTCGAGAAGTCGCCGAGCAACATGTCGGCAAAGGCATCGCCGGAGTTGGGGTCGGCCCCAACCGAGGTCGAGGTCACGTTCTGCTGGGTGAAACGGTTGTCGAAGGTGAATCCTGGGGTGCCGCTGCCGCTACCGAAGCCGCTCTCAGGATTCTGCTGGTTGTAGCGAAGGATGTTGCCCTCGAACCCAAAGCGGATGGAATGGGTGTTGATGGTCTTGGTGGCGATTTCGTTCAGCGAGCCGACCGTGCTGGTGCTGACCTGACCGCCGGCACCGGGTGCGAGACTGGCATAGCCGCCGTTACTGAAGCTGACACCCGGAAAAGAGGCATACGGATATGTGCCCGAGATGCCAAGAGAGCTCAGATTGAAGTTTGCATTGCCTGGATAGATGAGCCCAAACGGATGGACTTCAAGTCCCAGACGCGAGTCGAGGACAAAGCTCGGAGAAAACACATGGACTTCGTCCAAGCTTCCACCGCGTGTATTGCGGATGACGGCGTATCCATAGCCGCTGGGAGCGATACCCTTGGGAAAGCCCTGGAACGGGAAGCTCTGGGTAAGGCCGGCCTGGAAATAGATGGCGTTGATCTTATCGTTCACGCTGATTTGATGGTCGATACGGACGTCCCAGGACGGGTAGGAACTGCGATAGGACGTTTGGGTGGAAACGTAATTCGGCGAGGTTGTGGGGCCGGCGCCAGCCACGTTTGGGGCGGGATAGTAGCCGGCGAATGCGGTCCCGGAGGACGAAAGCGCTGAGGCGATGTTGTTATTGGGGAAGTACTGGGTGCGGTTGCCGTTGGCATCGATTGGGGAATTCGGCATATAGAGCTGGATGCCCGAGGTGCATAGGCCCGAAGTGTTAAATGTGTTGCAGAGACCGGAAAAATCACCCTTCAATTCGGCAGCCGTGGGGACCCGCGAGGAATAGTTCTGTGCCTGGTGCGATAAGTAGCGCTCGTAAGCGACCATGAAGAAGGTCTTATCGTGGCCGTCGTACACCTTAGGGATGAACACGGGGCCATCGAACACGAAACCGGACTGGCTCAGTTGATCGTTGTTGCGAGTCTGCCCCAGATGGCTCTTCTCGGATGTGTTCGCATTGAGATAGGTATTTTGAAACACATAGTACGCCGCACCATGGAACTTGTCGTTGCCAGACTTAAGGATGGTGTCGGTTACGGTTCCGTTGCCGTGCCCTACCTGGGCGTCGAAGATGGACTGCGTAACCTTGACTTCCTGCACGGATTCCGGAGAAGGCGTGAAACCGGCGTAGGTAGTGCCGGACAGGCGCTCGGGAGGATCGTTCGGAATGCCGTCGATGGTAAGCCGGTTGTGGCCGCCGCTTCCATCAGTAACGATCTGAACCGCTACGCCGCTGAAGGGGTTCGTGTACTGGCTTGACTTGCCCTGGAAGTATCCGCCGGACCCACCGTTGATAACGCCGACGGTGAGGGTCGCCAGGACGTTTGGATTGCGGCCATTGTTGGGCAGGTCTGTAACCTCTTGATTGGGAATCGTCGTCGAAAGACCTGCGGACTGCGTATCCAGCAACTGAGAGTTTTCCGTGACAATCACCGACTCCGTCAGACTGCCAACCGTAAGAGCAAAGTCCACCCCGGCGGTCGCGCCCGCAGTCAGCGTGATCCCGGTACGAGTCTCAACGCGGAAGCCTTTGGCGGTAACGGTGATGGAATAGACATCGGGAGTCAGCGACGGGATGTTGTACTCACCGGAGTCATTGGTCACACCTTTTGAGACAAAGTGGGTTGTCGTGTCGGTAGCGGCAACCTCTGCACCCACTACCTTCGCGCCGGTAGGATCGCTCACGGAGCCACTGAGCGAGCCAAGATATTGCTGGGCCTGGGTGGGGAGGGCGAAGCCCAGAGTGAGCGCCAGGAGGACGCAGAAGCCGCCGATGAATCTACGAAGATTGAAAAGATACACAAGCACCTCGATTGAACGTAAAGGGTTAGAGCTGTGGGCCAGCCGGTGTACCGGACTCTGTTGGAGCAGCCGGGCGCATCGACGGGCGTTTGTGATTGCCGGCCTATCCTCAAGATCGCATGTGGGAGTGGCAAGTTAATTTACCGGAAGGCGACCGGGAGTTTTACCGTAAGAAGCCGCTCAAGTCTCAAAGAATGTGATCGTTGAGGTGCGACTTGCGGCGAGCTCTTAACCTGGCGGGCAGGGAGATCGGGGGTCTTGTCTGCGTGCTACACTGGTCGGTCTCAGCGGTTATTGCTCTATTGGAATTGCGGATCGGGTATGGGCACAACCACACACACGCCAATCGAAGTGAACCCGGATCAGCCCAGCGTGGAGGAGCGGCGCGCGCTGATCGAGCGGGTTGCCGCCAGCGAACACTTCCGGCGGTCGGTCCGGCTGCGCGATTTTCTGCTCTATGTGGGCCGCCAGTCGCTGAAGGAAGGCTGTCCGGAGATTAATGAGCAGGAGGTGGGCGCGCACGTCTTTGGCCGGTCGGCTACGTATGACCGCAGCCAGGACAATATTGTCCGCGTGAACGCGACCGAACTGCGCAAGCGCATCGATGCCTACTTTGAGGCCGAAGGCGCATACGAGAGCCTGGTGCTGGAGATTCCGCGCGGCGGGTACAAGCCGGTGTTTCATCGGCGCGGCCGCACGTCCGCATCGCCGGTTGCGGAACCCCAGGGCTCGTTGGCACAGGTGGCCTCTCCTCCGGAGGCCGTTGCGCCGGCTGCCCCTGCCGCGGCATCGCCAACCAGGGCGAATCTGCTGTGGGCGACCGCCTGCCTCGTTCTGGCGGCTGCAGCCGTCTTCCTCTACCTGCAAAACCGGACGCTGCGCACTCCCCAGGGCGGGTTGGACGGGAAGCCAGCGCTTGCCTCCTTCTGGGGCGGGTTCCTCAGCGACCACCGGCAGACCGACATCGTTCTGTCGGACGACTCACTCAGCGTGATCGAGGACGTGACGCACCGGCCGGTGTCGCTCCAGGACTACCTGAACCACAGTTACATGCGGGACATCCAGGCTTCGGATTTGAGCGCGGACCGCAAGGCGGACCTGATCCAGATCTTCGGCCATAACCTGGTCACCTTTGGCGCGATTCGCGCAGCGGAGAAGATTCAGTCCGTCCTGCCTGCGTCTTCGACCAACCTTACGCTCTCGCGGTACTACCTCGCCGATTCCATCAAGCAGGACAACGTGATTCTGGTTGGCGGGATGAAGGCGAACCCATGGGTCGATCTGCTGGACGCCAAGATGAACTTCAGCCTGCAATACGACGGAGAACATGCCCTGGGCTTTATTGCAAACCGCAACCCGCGGCCCGGCGAGCAGACGCAGTACTCGTCCACCAAAGACCCAACTGGCTTTGTAGGCTATTCCGCACTGGCTTATCTGCCCAACCCCGGCGGAACGGGCAACGCGATCATCCTGGCGGGGACAGACTCCGACGCAACTGCCGCCGCCGCCGAGTTCCTGACGTCGGAAAGCGACATGGAAAATCTTCGCAATGCGCTGCACGTCAGGACGCTGCCCTATTTTGAGGTCTTGCTCAAGACCTCCCGGATCAGCGGCACCTCGTTTAACTCGGAGATGCTGGCCTATCGGTCCTACCCGGCGAGCCAGTAGACTGGCAGTCGTAACCTGCGTGGCGTGCGCCAACCCATGTGGGCAAGAATCCAGCGTGCCGCTTTGCTGGGCAGCGCCGAGGCATACGTTCATGGAGCCAACAAGCGTCTTTCTCGCGTCCCTGATTGTGAGGGGCTCCCGTATCGCATTTGCATCTGCTATCCTCGCCCTTTGCGCCAGTGCGCAGCCTGGCAAGCCGGCCCAGCCGCATGCCTACACCCTGACGGGAGAGTTCGCCGGTACCCACGATCCCTCCATCATTAAGGATGGCGATACCTGGTATGTCTTTGCCACTGGGCGCGCTCCGAACAATGGCGGGCATATTCCGATCCGCTGCTCCAAGGACCTGGTTGCGTGGAAGCTATGCGGGAGTGTATTTGCCCAGTTGCCGGCCTGGCTTGCCAACGACCCCGGCGTGCCCCATGCGCGCGGGATCTGGGCGCCGGACATCTCCTACTTCGACGGAAAGTTCCATCTCTACTATGCGTATTCGGCCTTCGGCAAGAACACCTCCGGGATTGGACTGGCGACCAACGTGACGCTCGACGCCTCGCGCGCCGACTACAAGTGGGTAGACGAGGGCTTTGTGCTGCGCTCCGTTGCCACTGACGACTTCAACGCGATCGATCCGAACCTTGTCATCGACAGGAACGGCCAGACATGGCTCGACCTGGGTAGCTTCTGGTCGGGCATCAAGATGGTGATGATCGACCGCAAGACCGGAAAACCGGCAGCAGATGACACCAGACGTTATGTGCTGGCGATGCGCGCCAAGCCGGCCAATGCCGATCCAGCCCGCCCGAACCTGCCGCCGGACTGGGAGGCAGTGGAGGCGCCGTTCCTCGTGATGCACGGCGGCTACTACTATCTATTCGTGTCGTGGGACCTGTGCTGCAAGGGAGCGAAGAGCACCTATCGCACCATGGTGGGCCGGGCAAAGAACATCACCGGGCCCTACCTGGACAAGACCGGCATGGCGATGAGCGATGGCGGCGGCTCCGAGCTGCTGGTGGGCAACGACACCTGGGTGGGCCCGGGTGGCGAGTCTGTGCTGCTGGGCAAGGGCGACGACCCGGACATCCTCGTGTACCACGCGTATGACGCGAAGACGGGCACGCCGTCACTACAGATATCCACACTGGCGTGGAAGGACGGCTGGCCAGTCGCTGCCGTGCAGCGTTCGGTGCCGGGCACCCAGTAGTTTGGGTCTAGCGCGGGAGATCCGTTGAGCCCGTGATGCGCAGCGTGGCCTGTACCCCTGTCGTCGTGCCCGGCTGGCCTCCGCCGACCGAGAGGGTGTACTCGCCCGCGGCGATACGGCGCACGCCTTTGTCGTCCACGCGGCTGAGGGAGCGGGGATCGATGAGCACGCTCACGCGCTTCGACTCGCCCGGAGCAAGATACACGCGCGCAAATCCGGCGAGCGATGGATGCTCGACTCCCGTGTCGTCGGGCGCGTCGATGTACACCTCGGCAACCTCGTCGCCCGCGACCGCTCCGGTGTTGCGCACCTCGGCGGAGATGGTGACGGACGCGCCAGCCGCGATGGAGGTGCTGGAGAGCTTGGCGCCGGCATATGCGAACCTGGTATAGCTAAGGCCATAGCCAAACGGATACAGCACCGGCCCATTGAAGTAGCGATAGGTGCGATTGTGCATGGAGTAGTCCGTGAATGCGGGCAGGTCCGTGGTGTCGCGGTAGAAGGTGATAGGCAGCCGGCCTGACGGATTGTTGATTCCGGCCAGCGTTTCCGCGATGGCTGTGCCGCCCGCTTCGCCGGAGTACCACGCCTCCAGCATGGCGTCGGCGTTTTGGTTGGCCCAGTTTGCAGCGATGGCGCTGCCGGAGGTCAGGACGACGACCAGCGGCTTGCCGGTTGCCTTCACGGCCTCCAGCAGCTTCTCCTGAGCGGCAGGAAGTCCAATGTCCGTGCGATCTCCGCCATCAAAGCCGGTTACGTGGACATTCATCTCCTCGCCCTCCAGGTCCGGCGACAGGCCCACGAATGCAACCACCACATCCGCCGCTTTGGCTGTGGCCACGGCCGCGTCCAGCAGAGGCTGCGCCGGTGGCAGCCATTGCAGGCTCACGTTGCGGTCGAATGCGGTGCGGATGTACTCGACGCGGAACGCGTGCGGCCGTGCGTCGGCGATATCCACCTCCGCCGTCGGCTTTCCGTCGTCGACGTCGTAGACCTGCTTGTCATCCACAAAGATGCGTAGCGAATGCGCCGGCCCGCTGCCCGCCGCCGTGGGCAGGGCCTCGCCCGTGGGGCCGATGCGCGGCGGCGTGGATCGCGCGCCCGGACGCAGCGCGCGCGCGCCCTTGAAGCTGAAGATGTAATGGCCGGGGCCGGGAGCGGTCAGCACGCCGCTCCAACGAATCGACACGCCGAGTCGCGGCAGTCCTGGCGCTGGCGAGATGTGGTCCCAGTCGAAGTCGAGAATCGGGTCGACGCGGATCGCTATAGGCTTGCCGCTGAAGTCGGTGTTGGCGAAGTACTCGCCGCGCAGCCCTGCCTCGGCGCTGTCCGCGGAGGGATGTAGCACGCTGGAGGGGATGGGAGTCTGCAGCCCGTCGGCCAACACGGAGCCGGCGGAGTAGGTGACATTGGCCGTTCCAAACTGCTGCCGTAAGCCGGCCAGCGGAAGCACCGGAGCAGACGGGGTGCCTGTATAGTTGCCCTCCAGGATCTGAATGAGTTCGGCCGTCGGCCCCACCACGGCAATGCGGCCGGGGTGCTGCAACGGCAGCATGTTGTGCTTGTTGCTCAGCAGCACGATGGCCTTGCGCGCGGCCTCCAGCGCCACGGCGCGATGAGCTGGCGTGTCCAGGTCCGCGAGGGTGATTTTGGAGAATGGCACCAGTTCCGGCGGATCGAACATGCCCAGCCGCATGCGCGCGGTGAATAGGCGCACCAGCGTCGTGTCCAGCTCCGCCGCGCTCAGCAGGTTGCTGTGCACCGCATCCGTCAGCGTGGAGTAGGCGCGTCCGCAGTCGAGGTCAGTGCCCGCCTGCAGCGAGACCGCCGAGGCATGCGCATCGTCCGCGGCAAAGTGGTGGCCGCGATTCACATCGGCGACGGCATCGCAATCAGAGACCACGAATCCGTTGAAATGCCAGGCCTTGCGCAGCGTGTCCTGCAGTAGCAGGTCGCTGGCGCAGGCCGGCTTGCCATCCACGGCGTTATACGCGCACATGATGGAGTCGGCTTTGCCCTCTGTAATGGCCGCGCGGAATGCCGGCAGGTAGGTGTCTTCCAGGTCGTGCGGAGACACGTCCACATTAAAGCCATGACGCAACGGCTCGGGTCCGCTGTGTACGGCAAAGTGCTTGGGCGTGGAGACCAGTTCCAGGTAGTGCGGATCGTTGCCCTGTAGGCCGCGCACAAAGGCGACCCCGATGCGCGAGGTCAGGACAGGATCTTCGCCGTAGGTCTCCTGTCCGCGTCCCCAGCGTGGGTCGCGAAAGATGTTGATGTTGGGCGACCAGAAGGTGAGGCCCAGAAAACGCTCGCGATCGTTGCGCGCAACGCCATCGTTGTACTTGGCGCGACCCTCCACGGCGATCACACTGCCCTCACGGCCAATGAGCGGCACATCCCATGTGGCCGCCATGCCGATGGCCTGGGGAAAGACTGTCCCGGCACCGATGCGCGCCACGCCGTGCAGCGCCTCGTTCCACCAGCCGTACTCCGGCACGCCGAGCCTCGGAATCGCCGTGGCGTTGTCCAGCGTCTGCGAAACCTTCTCCTCCAGCGTCATGCGGCCCACCAGGTCCCCGGCCCGCGCTTCCGGCGCAAGCGCGGGATTAAGATACGCGCAGGTCTGGGGCGTACACGTATTCGCAGCGGCAGAACCGGCGTCTCCGGATTGCGCATAGAGCGCCGTTGCTGCGAGAACCGCAAGCAGGCAAAGCGCGAACGAACGACGGAGGCAAGGGCGTAAGGAATCAGTGGCGGCAAGCGTGAGCATCGGTGGGCAGTGCTCCTGAAACTGCTGGAATAGCGGCCTTGCCATGCTACACCAGCAAAAGAGCCGAGGCTTCGCCAGGGTGAAGGTGGAGAACGCAAAGAAGGCCAGTGGGCAGCATTTCTACAGGGTCCAGCACCAGGGCTGGCAGAATAGACTCGCGGTGGCCGCCTTGACTATCGTTCGCTTGCAGTCCGATACTGATCCGTGCCTGGGTACGCCGTTTTTCGTCACATTGGTGCGTTAATCGCACAGCTTTCTCCAGGATGTACACGCGCTTTTTGCTGGACTGCATGCGATGTAGCAACCGCACGCGAGGTGCGCTGTGATTCCGGGCACCGTACCTCGTCCTCCACTGGATGTATACAACGTAAGGAGTTAGGAATTCCGATGATGCTCCGCGACACGCACTGCAACAAGGCTGGGGAGAACTAATGGGTACCGCTGGGGTCGTCCCGCAACACGCTCGACCGGTAACGTTCTGGCAATCCACGAACGGCAAGAAAGTGGTCATGGCAGTCACCGGCGCCATGATGTTCGCCTTCGTGATTGGCCACATGCTGGGCAACCTGCAGATCTTCGAGGGGCCGGGCACGATGGGCAACCCTGCCAGGATCGATGTGTATGGTCACTTCCTGCACAGCCTGGGTGAACTGCTCTGGATCTTCCGCGGCACCATGCTGCTGGCCATCGTCCTGCACATCACCGCCACCGTCCAGCTTGCGCTGCGCAGCATGGCGGCGCGGCCGGTCGGCTATTCGCGCCAGCAGGCGATCAACTCCTCCTACGCGTCGCGGACGATGTATTGGAGCGGCCCGATCATCCTGGCCTTCATCATCTTCCACCTGCTGCAGTTCACCGCCGGCGTGCTGCATCCGCACGCAACCTTTGTGGAAGGCCATGTCTACGCCAACCTGGTGTCCGGCTTCCAGGTCTGGTGGGTCTCCGCCTGGTACATCTTCGCGATGTGCCTGCTCGGCCTGCACTTGAGCCATGGCATCTGGAGTATGTTCCAGTCCGTCGGGCTCGCGCATCCTCGGCACACGCCGCTGCTCCGCAACGCCGCCCGCGCCATCGCCATTCTCATTGTCCTGGGATACATTTCCATCCCGATTAGCGTTTTGCTGGGGTTCGTAAAATAAGATGACACTCGACGCAAAAATTCCGTCCGGACCAATCGAACAGGCGTGGGCCAAGCACTGCTTCGACATGAAGCTCGTCAACCCCGCCAACAAGCGCAAGCACTCCCTGATCGTGGTGGGCTCCGGCTTGGCTGGCGGCGCTGCAGCCGCTTCCCTCGGCGAGCTCGGCTACAACGTCAAGTGCTTCTGCTTCCAGGATTCCCCCCGCCGCGCGCACTCTATCGCCGCGCAGGGCGGCATCAACGCCGCCAAGAACTATCCCAACGACGGCGAGAGCGTCTTCCGCCTCTTTTACGACACCGTCAAGGGCGGCGATTTCCGCGCCCGTGAGGCCAACGTTTATCGCCTCGCCCAGGTCAGCGGCAAGATCATCGACCAGTGCGTGGCCCAGGGAGTTCCCTTTGCCCGCGAGTACGGCGGCTCCCTCAGCAACCGCTCCTTCGGCGGCGCGCAGGTTTCGCGCACATTCTACGCGCGCGGCCAAACCGGCCAGCAGCTTCTCCTGGGCGCATACCAGGCGCTGGAGCGCCAGGTTCGCGCCGGCTCCGTCACCATGATCCCGCGCACGGAGATGCTCGACCTGATCGTCGTCGACGGCCGCGCCCGCGGCATCGTGGCCCGCGACCTTGTCACCGGCGCGTACAGCGTACACATCGCTGACGCGGTTATCCTCGGCACTGGTGGCTACAGCAACGTCTACTACCTCTCCACCAACGCCAAAGGCTCCAACACCACCGCCATCTGGCGCGCGTACAAGCGTGGCGCCCTCTTCGCCAACCCCTGCTTTACGCAGATCCATCCCACCTGCATCCCCGTCTCCGGCGATTATCAGTCCAAGCTGACGCTGATGTCGGAGTCGCTGCGCAACGACGGCCGCATCTGGGTGCCCAAGAAAAAAGGCGACCCGCGTCCGCCCAACGAGATCCCCGAAGACGAGCGCGACTACTACCTGGAGCGGAAGTATCCAAGCTTCGGCAATCTGGTCCCGCGCGACGTCGCCAGCCGCAACGCCAAGGCCATGTGCGACGAAGGCTATGGCGTCGGCAAGTCCGGCCTCGGCGTCTATCTCGACTTCTCCGAGTCCATCGCCCGCCTGGGCGAGAAGACGGTGCGCGAGCGCTACGGCAACCTCTTCGACATGTACCAGCGCATCACGGACGAGAACCCCTACAAGGTTCCCATGCGCATCTACCCGGCCATCCACTACACCATGGGCGGCCTGTGGGTGGACTATGAGTTGCAATCCACCATTCCAGGCCTTTTTGTGCTCGGCGAAGCCAACTTCTCCGACCACGGCGCCAACCGCCTGGGCGCCAGCGCGCTGATGCAGGGCCTGTCGGACGGTTACTTCGTCATCCCGTACACCATTGGCAACTACCTGGCGACGAATAAGTTCCCGAAGGTGGAAGAGTCCAACCCTGCCGTGCAGGAAGCCCTGACCGAGGTGAAGACCAAGATCGACAAACTGCTCTCCATTAAGGGCAACCGAACTGTGGACTCCTTCCATCGCGAACTCGGCAAGATTGTATGGGACTACTGCGGCATGGGGCGCACCGCCGAGGGCCTGGAGAAAGCCATCGGCCTGATCCGTGCCCTGCGCGAGGAGTACTGGAAGAACGTGACCGTGGCCGGCAGCGCCGACGACCTGAACGAGAGCCTGGAGAAGGCCGGCCGCGTAGCGGACTTCTTCGAACTCGCCGAACTGATGTGCATCGACGCCCGCGCCCGCAATGAGAGCTGCGGCGGCCACTTCCGCGAGGAGTACCAGACCTCCGAGGGCGAGGCTCAGCGCGACGACGAGAACTACTCCTACGTCGCGGCCTGGGGCTATAAGGGCGACAACGCTCCGCCTGAACTCACCAAGGAGCCCCTGGAGTTCCACTACGTTCACCCCAGCCAGAGGAGCTATAAGTAAATGAAACTGACACTGAAGATCTGGCGGCAGAAGAACAGCAACGAAAAAGGCGCGTTTGTCCGCTACCCCATGGACGATGTCGATCCGGAGATGTCGATCCTGGAATGTCTCGACGTGCTGAACGAGACTCTCATTCTGAAGGGCGTGCCGCCTGTCGCCTTCGAGCACGACTGCCGCGAGGGTATCTGCGGCATGTGCGGCTTCGTTATCAACGGAGTCGCGCACGGCCCGGAACGCGGCACCACCGCCTGCCAGCTGACCATGCGCCATTTCAAGGAAGGCGACGAGCTGACCCTGGAGCCGTGGCGCGCCAAGGCGTTCCCGCTCATCAAGGACCTGGTCGTCAACCGCCGCGCCTTCGACCACATTATTGAAGCCGGAGGCTACGTCTCCGTTTCCACCGGCCAGGCGCCGGACGGCAATGACATCCTCGTCGGCAAGGAGGTCGCGGACAAGTCCATGGATGCGGCCGCCTGCATCGGCTGCGGAGCCTGCGTCGCCGCCTGCCCCAATGCCGCCGCCGCGCTCTTCACCGGCGCCAAGATCACCCACCTCTCGTCGCTGCCACAGGGCGAGCCGGAGCGCGATCGCCGCGCTCTGGCCATGGTCGCGCAGATGAATGCGGAGGACTTCGGCAGTTGCACCAACATTGGCGAATGCACCGCCGCCTGCCCCAAGGAGATCCCACTGGACGTCATCGCCAAGATGAACCGCGACTACATCTGCGGTACTGTTCGCACTCGCGACGACCTGCCCACCCCAGTCACCCCGGTCTTGGCCAAGTCATAAATCGCAGCCTCAACCACACGTTCTACCGACGCCGCCTCGCACCCCGGGGCGGCGCTTTCATCTACCCAACAACGTGGCCATCCTGAGCGAGTTGCCTTGAGCAACTTCCTGATAATGTGCTCTAAACCGCACCCTGCTTCCGCTTCGCCCGGTAGTAGAGCGTCAGCACCGTCACCGATCCGCACGTCAATAAGCTGGCGATCATCCCTTGAATCAGCGCAATATCGTGCTGGTAGAAGCCGTGCACAATCGCAATCGCCTGCAGCACGTTGAATCCTCCAAACGTAATCAGCGAGATCCCCTCGTCGCTCTTCTTGCGCCACACCGCCAGCACCTGCGGCACAAACAGCAGGGCGTTCCCAATCAACCCCAACCCAAACACCACTGCAACAATCTGCTTCATGCGGAACTCTCTCCTGGGGCTCAACTTCGGGCTTGCCGCCCGCGCCCACAGCCCTGCTTCCAGACTACCCGCGCGGCTCAATCCCCTGCCCCATCCTGATACTCTACTGATAAGGCTGAGACTTTTCCCGGCCGCGACAGTCTGAATACCTGGGAGACTAGCACCATGGCACTCATGAAGACCTCGAACCCCGCACTTGGCGACAAGACATTTCAAGACCTCGCGAACAACCAGTCTGGCTCGCTGACGGACGCCGGACGCATGACCCTGAGCGGCACCGTGAACAAGACCGGCATCCTCCTGCTCTGCGTCATGGCCACCGCCGCCTGGACCTGGCACCAGTTCCTGGTTTCGGGCGACATGGCCGCGGTTGCGCCGCTGATGATCGCCGGCATGATCGGCGGATTCATCTGCGCCATGGTCACCATCTTCAAGAAGGAGTGGTCCCCGGTCACGGCCCCCATCTACGCGCTGCTGGAAGGCCTGGTCCTCGGCGGTCTGTCGGCAGTCTTTGAAGCGCGCTATCCCGGGATCGGCATCCAGGCCGTCAGCCTCACCTTCGGCACGCTCTTCATCCTGCTGCTGCTCTACAGCTCCGGCATTATCAAGGTCACGGAGAAGTTCCGCCTCGGCATCATCGCAGCCACCGGCGGCATCATGGTCTTTTACCTGTTGGAGATGGTGCTCGGCTTCTTTCACATCAACTACTTCGCGTCCGTCAACAGTTCCAGCCCGGTCGGCATCGGCTTCAGCCTGGTCGTCGTCGCCATCGCCGCCCTCAACCTGGTGCTCGACTTCGACTTCATCGAGCGCGGCGTGCAGGTCGGCGCGCCCAGGTATATGGAGTGGTACGGCGCCTTCGGCATCATCGTTACCCTGGTCTGGCTCTACCTGGAGATCCTCCGCCTGCTCTCCAAAATGCGCAGCCGCAACTAGCCTCCTGTCTCTGAAATAAGGGGCGTTGCTGGTAGGATCGCGCTGAAGGCGCGTGCTATCGTAGCCTGGGGCAACGTCCCAGGTAGTCCGGCCCAAAGGCCTGCGGGCTGAAGGCCCGCGCTAAAATCAAGCAGAATCCCCTTCTGTATCCATCTCTGGGCGTGGGCCATATCTGGATATACTCCCCCCCCCACGTCACTTTCCAAAACTCCTGTGACTTACTAGTCCTATCTCCAGCACCCTTCCACCGGCTATTGTCGACAGTGGAAGGCTGCCATGCTGACCGAAACCGTCGCATCTCCCGCTGCTCCCACCTCTGAAAGGCCCAGCCCAAAGCGAGAAAGCCGCTGGTGCGCAGGCTTGCGCGCGACCGTTAACACCAGGTCCGCCGCGCCGTGCAGTTCGCGTTCCTGGCGTTGAACGCGTGGATCGCAGTCGAGTTCCTCCTGTGGGCGCGCTTCTACGAGTCCCAGGGCGCCACCCGTTACTTCGACCGCCCCGCCGGCGTCGATGTCTGGCTCTCCCTCCGCTGTCCCGGTTCGCGTCTTTGAGGTATCGTCGTAAGGAACTTACGACTCAAAGGAACTGCGCTTCATGCAAATTGTGGACATCCGGGAAATCGTCCTACCCATCGCATCCGCCATTGCAAATGCCTACATCGACTTCTCCAAGATGACGTTGTCGCTGGTCGCCGTCGTCACGGATGTCGTCCGCGACGGCCGACACGTCGTCGGCTATGGGTTCAACTCCAATGGCCGCTACGCCCAGGGCGGCCTCATCCGGGAACGGTTCGCGCCGCGCCTGCGCGAGGCCGACCCAGCCACACTGCGCAATGACGCCGGCGACAATCTCGATCCGGATCGCATTTGGCGCACGTTGATGCAGAACGAAAAACCCGGCGGCCATGGCGAACGCTCCGTCGCCGTCGGCACCATCGACATGGCGGTCTGGGATGCAACTGCCAAGATCGCCGGGCAGCCGCTCTTTCGCCTGCTGGCATCGCGCTACGGATGCGACGCCGCCCCGCGCGTCTTCGTCTACGCGGCAGGCGGCTACTACTATCCCGGCAAGCACCTGGACGCGCTGCGCTCCGAGATGCGCAGCTACCTCGACCGCGGCTACACCGTCGTCAAGATGAAAATCGGCGGCGCCCCCATAGCCGACGACCGTAGCCGTATCGAGGCCGTGCTGGCGGAGATTGGCAGCGACGCGCAACTCGCAGTGGACGCGAATGGCCGCTTCGACCTGGAGACGGCCATCGCCTATGCAAAGATGCTGAGCGAGTTCCCGCTCTTCTGGTACGAGGAGGCCGGCGACCCGCTGGACTTTGCGCTACAGGCCGCTCTGGCGGAGTTCTACCCCGGCCCCATGGCCACCGGAGAAAACATCTTCAGCCATCAGGATGCGCGCAATCTGCTGCGCTACGGCGGCATGCGCGCGGACCGCGACTGGCTGCAGTTCGACTGCGCGCTCTCCTATGGGCTGTGCGAGTATCTGCGCACGCTCCATGTCATCCGCGCCGCAGGCTGGTCGCCGCGCCGCTGCATCCCCCATGGCGGCCACCAGATGTCACTCAATATCGCGGCGGGCCTGGGTCTGGGCGGCAACGAGAGCTACCCAGACCTCTTCCAGCCCTTCGGCGGATTCCCAGACGGCGTCCGCGTCGAGAGCGGATACGTCACCATGCCGGAACTCCCGGGCATCGGCTTCGAGGGCAAGTCGGACCTGATCCGGATCATGCGGCAACTCGCAGAATGAGCGTGCCCGGGACTGGGAAAGCCGTGTCTCCCCGTCGTCCGCTCCCTACGCGGGCCGTCTTTGCTTAAAGGCACGGCTTCAGCCGTGCCATAATTGCTCGCCGAGAAAAGAGGCCAGGGCCTCTGAGGTCAACGTTGATAGACCAAACGCCAGCTCTTGATCGCAACCCGCCGCCGCGCCGCTCGTTCCTCGGCCCGCTGTGGCTGCAGGTTATGGTCGGCATTCTGCTCGGCATCGCCATCGGTGTGCGGTTTCCCCACTTCGCCGTCGCGCTCAAACCCCTCGGCGACGCCTTCATCCAGCTCATCCGCATGACGCTCGCACCCATCATCTTCGCCACCGTCGTGGTTGGCATTGCGCGCATGGGCGGTCTGGGCGAGGTTGGCCGTGTCGGCGTCAAAGCCATGGTCTACTTCCAGGTCGTCTCCACGCTGGCGCTCGCCGCGGGCCTCATCGCCATCGATCTGCTGCATCCCGGCGCCGGCATGAACATCGACGCCGCCAAGCTTGACTCTGCCGCCGTCGTCGGCTACGCTGCCAGCGCGCAGCATGTGGGCTTCCTCGCCTTTCTGCTTGATATTCTTCCCACCAGCATTGCCGGCCCCTTCGTCACCGGCAACATACTGCAGATCGTATTCCTCGGGGTCCTCTTCGGGCTGGTCATCTTGCCCATCCGCGCCACGGTCCAGCCGCTCGTCGACCTGCTTAATCTCATCCTCAAGGTGATGTTCGGCATCGTCCGCATCGTTATGCTGCTTGCCCCGCTCGCCGCGCTCGGCGGCATGGCCTACACGGTGGGTCAATACGGGTTGGCCAGCCTGCGTCCGCTCCTCCTCTTCACCGGCGAAGTCTGGGCCGTTGCCGCCCTTTTCGTCGCCCTGATCCTTGGCCCCATTGCGCGCCTCGCCGGGTTCCGCCTCACGCGCCTGCTCGCGTATCTGCGTGACGAACTCCTGATCGCCGCCGGCACATCCTCCTCGGAAGCCGTGCTCGCGCAGGTCATGCTCAAGCTCGAGCACCTGGGCTGCGCGGAGCCTATCGTCGGCATGGTGATGCCTGCCGGCTATACCTTCAACGCCGACGGCACCTCCATCTACCTCAGCATGGGAGCCATTTTCCTGGCGCAGGCTACCAACACCCACCTCGGCCTGCGAGAGCAGCTCACCCTCATGATGGTCCTCATGCTCACCTCCAAGGGCTCGGCCGGCGTCGCGGGCGCGGGCTTCGTCACGCTTGCTGCAACCCTCGCCTCCATGCACTCCATCCCGGTGGCAGCGCTGGTGCTTCTCCTCGGCGTGGAGCGCCTGACCAATGTGCCGCGCGCCGTTGTGAACGTCATCGGCTCCGCTGTCGCTACCATCGTCATCGCAAAATGGGAACACGCATTCGACGGCAACCGCGCGAATCTCTGCCTCAAACAACATCGCCCTGAGTGACCATACCGTGAGCGACCTGAAGCAACTCGCGCGCACCATCTTCCATCAGGCGCTCGCCGACTGCAGCATCGCCCGCTCCCTGGATCGCGTGCTGCGCACCACATCAAACGCCGCAGGCGCGAATCTCATTCTCGATGGCTGCGACCCAGTACGCCTGGATCAGCTGAAGCGCGTCCGCATTCTCTCCATCGGCAAAGCCGGCTCAACCGCGTTGGATGCGTTGCTCTCGCGGCTGCCTCTGCCGCCATCCTGCGATGTGCGCGGCGTCCTCATCGCGCCCAGCCCTCCGCCCAACCTGCCCGCAGCCATCCAGTTTTTTCCCGGCGGCCATCCACTTCCCAATCAGACTTCCTTCGACGGTGCTACCGCCGCGCTCGCCATGCTGCGCGCAGTCGCCGATGCGCCACCCAATGAGACGCTCTGCATCTTCCTCATCAGCGGCGGCGCCTCCGCCATGATGGAGCTTCCGCTCGACGCTGCAATCTCGCTCGAGGATACGGTCGCCTTCCACCGCACGCTGGTGGCCAGCGGCGCAACCATCGTGGAGATGAACTGTGTCCGCAAGCACTTCTCTGCCGTCAAAGGTGGACGCCTCGCCGTCGCCGCCGGCAGAGCGCAACACATCTCACTGCTGATCTCCGACGTGCCCCCTACGCACCTCGACGCGCTCGCCTCCGGCCCTACGCTTCCCGACTCCACCTCGGTCGCGCAATGCCACGCAGTCATCGCACGCTACCACTTGCTGACGCAGTTCCCGCCCGCCGTAAGCCGCTTCTTCGCATCGCCCAATCTGCCCGAGACGCCCAAGCCCGGGGAACTGCACTCGCCATGCTGCACGCTCCTCGACGCCGAAGTCTTCGCCGAGTGCGCACGCACCTCCGCCGTCAGCCTCGGCTTCCACACTGTCGTGGACAACACCTGCGATGACTGGCCCTGCGACGCCGCCGCGGACCACCTGCTCGACCACCTGCGCCAGCTCCGTCGCGAGCACTCACGCATCTGCCTCATCTCCACCGGCGAAGTCTCCGTCAAGCTGCCCCACCCGTCCGGTGCAGGAGGCCGCAATCAACATCTCGCGCTCTACCTCGCGGCAAAGCTGCAACCAGCTGACGCTCCCATCGCGATCCTCTCCGCAGGATCTGACGGCATCGATGGCAATAGTCCCGCGGCCGGAGCCGTCATCGACAACCATACGCTCGCTGAAGAGTCCCAGCGCATCGCCGCGCAGCAGGCGCTGGCCGCCTTTGATTCTTACTCGCTGCTCAACTCGCTGAATGCCACCATCGTCACCGGCCCCACCGGCCACAACCTGCGCGACCTCCGCATCCTGCTCGCAGACGCTAGAGCAAATTTCCCAGATGTGCAGATCGTCTTCACAGGCCGAACGCCCGACCCATACCAGCCTAGTTCACAGGGCCGAAGGCCCGAAATATACCAGCCTAGGCCGAAGGCCTAGGTTGGCGAACCTCCGACAATTCGAGGGCCGAAGGCCCGACACATCGAACGTCTGCACGTCGTCAGGAAATTTGCTCTAGCGGCTAACGCCCTACTGTTGCAGCACCACCTGATCGCCTTCCTTCAGCCCGCTCACAATCTCTGTCACCGAGCCGTTCGAAAGGCCTACCGTCACCGCGACCTTGCGCGTGCCATCCTTCTGCTTGTCGTCGGGCACCTGCACGGACGCGTTCTTCTGGCTGTCATAGCTCACCGCATTCTCCGGAACCGTCAGCACCCCTTTGTGCTCATCCAGCAGGATCTCCGCATTGGCCGTCATGTTCGCCTTCAGCTCGCCGCCGGGGTTGTCGATCGAGACCCGCACCTCGAAGGTCGTCACGTTGTCCTTCTCCACGCCCAGCGGTGCAATCTTCGTCACCTTGCCGTTGAACACGCGGTCGCGAAAGCTCTCCACCTTGATCCGCGCCGGCTGGTTCATGTACACATGCGCAATATCGGCCTCGTCCACCTTGCCCTGCACGTACACCTGGTTGATGTCGCCCTCGGTCATCACCAGCGTGGCTGTCGATCCCAGCACCAGGATGGAGCTCACCGCGTCGCCAATCTCCACATCGCGCGACAGAATCACGCCGTCCATCGGCGCCGTAATCGTCGTGTAGCCGAGTTGCTCCTCCAACTGCTTCAGACTCGCCTGCGCCTGCAGCACCTGTGCCTTCGCCTGCTTCAGCTTGGCATTGTCCACGCCAACCTGCGCCCGCGCCGAATCACGCCGCGTCAGCGCCGCCAGGTAATCCTTGTTCGTATCGTCGTACGCTTGCTGACTCACAAGGCCTTCTTTCCGCATCTCCGCGTTGCGGTCCAGCGTGGCCTTGTACATGGGCAGGTCCGGCGCGGCGGCGTTCACCTTATCCTGCTCAATATTTGCTTCAAAAGCAGTTACATTTGCCTCGGAAGACGCAAGCTGCGCCCGCTGCGCATCCACCTGCGCTGCAATCTCCTGCTCGTCCAACTGCGCCAGCGCCTGCCCCTTCGTCACCTTGTTGTTGATGTCCACATACAGCTTCTCCACAATGCCAGACGCCTTGCTCTTCACCTCGACTTTGGTAATCGGCTGGATCTTCCCCGTCGCCACCACGGACCGCGCCACATCGCCGCGCGTCACCTTGGCCAGGCGGTTCGGGTCAACGGTCAGCCCCTTCACCAGCCGCGCTAGCGCGAACCCCGTTACGGCAACGATCACCACGACAATCACACCCAACACAATCCAAAAACGTTTGCTCTTTCGCGACGCCGCCACTAGAAGCCTCCCACTACGCGAACAGAGCCAAAGCCGCCCTGCGCGATTAAGCAGATTAATTCGTTGCGATAGGTATATCAGTTCCTGCAACGCCGCCTGTACCGCCGCCCGCTAATCGCCTATACGCAATCCAGCACACGCCGGTTCCCCGGCACACGCATGCGGCTGGGAACTACAGCTCACACATCCGCGTATCATTCTCGACAAGCGCTTTACCGTGTCCACCGCAACCGCATGCAGAGCTTCTCAGACATTCTCGGCCAGGTCTTCCGCGCCATCGCTGCCAACAAGCTGCGCAGCTTCCTCACCATGTTCGGCATTGCCTGGGGAGTGGGTTCGCTACTCGTGCTCGTAGGCCTTGGCGAAGGCTTTCGCTCCGGCCAGCATCGCCAGTTGGCCACCCTGGGCAGCGACATCGTCATGATGTTCAACGGCACCATCCCCGCCGTCGCCAACCAGCACACCGGCATGCGCCCCTATCAGCTCACGCAGGGCGACGAGGCCGCCATTCGCAGCCTGCCGCAGATCCGCGCCGTCACCGTGGAACTCAGCCGCTCCGACCTGTACGAAGTGAGCCAGTGGAGCAACACCTCCAGCCGTGTGCTCGGAGTTGAGACCAACTATCCAGCCGTCAAACTCATTCCTCTGACCCAGGGCCGCTTCCTCGACGACACTGATATCGCCGAGCGCCGGCGCGTCGCAGTCCTCGGCCTCAAAGCCGCCAAGCTGCTGTTCCCCGGGCGTCCTCTCGTCGGCGAGACCATCACCATCAACGGCACCGCCTTCACCGTCGTCGGCCAGGTCGGCAAGATCAGCCGTGGTACGGACGACGAAGCCGACCAGCGGCTCTACATCCCCGTCAGCACCATGCAGGAGCTCTTCGCACTCAAGGGCGACAACATCGCACGCGACGCGCTCAGTTCCATCCAGTTCCAACCCAGGCAGAGGGACGACTCCGTCGCCGCTCTGGCCGCGGCCGATCGCGTCGTTGCCCAGCGCCACGGATTCGATCCCTCACTCCGCGATGCCTTCAATCAGTTCGACACCATCGAAGAAGAAAGAATGGTCGGCGCAATCTTCAACGCCATGGACATCTTTCTCGGTGGCGTTGGCGTGGTCACCCTCGGCCTCGGCGCCGTGGGTGTCGTCAACATCATGCTGGTCTCGGTCACGGAACGCACCCGAGAGATCGGCATCCTCAAGGCCATCGGCGCTACCCGGCGCAGCATTGTGGCGCAGTTCTTCTGGGAAGGTCTGCTGCTCACCGCCATCAGCGGCATCCTCGGAGTCGCCATCTCCGCGGGCTTTATGTGGGTCCTGCAGCAGTTCCTTACGGACAAGATGCCCGGCTTCGATCCGCCGCGCCTGGTGCCTTGGTCCGCTGCGCTCGCCGTTGGGTCGCTCGTCATCTCCGGCGTCGCCGCCGGACTCTATCCCGCCACCAAAGCCGCAGCCCTGGACCCAATTGAAGCCCTGCGCCGCGAATGAAGTACAGCTCTTAGCTCTCCAGGGGAGGCTCTGATTACGTGCCGCGAGTCAACATGGAAGCGTCATTCTGACCCGATTTTGGGTCAGAATCTCAGTAGTTAGATCGCCGCCGAAGTAACATTGGGACTTATTCAGACCTTCCTTAGCTCTTAGCTGAAAGCTAACTGCTAAGAGCTAACAACTAATAGAGGCGCCTCACATGCTCAAAGACATCCTCGCTCAGGCCTGGGAGGCGATGCTCTTCAACCGCCGCCGCACCGCCATCACCATGGTCGGCATGGCCTGGGGCATCGCCACGGTAGTACTGCTGCTAGCCTATGGCGCGGGCTTCAGCAACGCCATCCAGGCCATCTTCGAGGAGTGGGGTACCCACACCATCGGCGTCTTCCCCGGCCGTACCAGCGAACAGGCCGGCGGAGACAAGGCCGGCGTGCGCGTGCGCTTCACCATGGACGACGTGGACCGCGCCTCGGCCTCCGTGCCTGGCATCACGCGCATCTCGCCTGCAACCTGGAAGGATGTCACCGTGCAGGACGACCTGCACACCTTCACCTGGAGCGTCAACGGAGTCCGCCCCGTCTACCAGAGCATCATGAAGCTCGACACCAGCCAGGGCCGCTTCTTCAACGGCGCGGAAGACCAGCAGCGCGCACACGTCTGCGTCATCGGGTCAGAGGCCAAGACCCGGCTCTTCTCCGGCGGCTGGGCCCTAGGAGAAAGCATCCGCCTCAATGGCGAGGTGTTCACCATCGTCGGCGTGCTCGACCCCAAAATGCAGGAGGGCGACGACGACGTCAATCGCCAGGTCTACATCCCCTACAACACCATGGGCGATATCAAGGACACGGAGTATGTCGACGGCATCTGGTTCAGCTACACCGGCGACAATGAGCTGGTCGAGAAGAGCCTGCGTCAGACCATGGCCGCGGCGCACCACTTCACCCCTTCGGACCACAACGCCATCTACGTCGCCAACCTGATGTCCGAGCTCAAGCAGTTCAAGATTCTCTCCATCGCGCTGCAGGTGCTGCTCTCGCTCGTGGGCGCGCTCACGCTCGGCATCGCGGGCATCGGCCTCATGAACATCATGCTGGTAGCGGTGCAGCAGCGCACCCGGGAGATCGGCGTGGAGAAGGCGTTGGGCGCGCGCCGCAAGCACATCCTGCTGCAGTTCCTGGCGGAAGCCATGGCCATCACCGCGGTCGGCGGAGCCGCCGGCATCGCCCTCGCCTACGCCGTCTCCGCCATGGTCGGGCGCATCACGTTCTACAGCGCCCTGGCTAAGAACGCGGACGCGGCCGATATCCACCTCATCGTCTCGCCCGCGTCCGTGCTCGTCGCCACCGTCATCCTCGGCGTCACCGGACTGGTCAGCGGCATGATCCCCGCCATCCGCGCCGCCAACCTGGACCCCATCGAGGCCCTCCGCTACGAATAACCGCCGCCTCTACTTGCCCGCCATCGGATAGCCCTGCCACAGATACTCCATCGCCTCCGGCAGCACCTGCCCACGCGTCGCGCGATCGGTGTGGCCGGCGTTGCGTGCAAACACAAACTGGTAGTGGTAGCCCTTCGCCGCCAGCACCTTCGCCATGTTCTCGTTCGCAATTACCCAATCGTGCATGTTGTCCCGCATCGTGTTCTGGTTCAGGTTGTCGTGGTCGCCCACTTCCATCCAGATGCGCAGCGGCTTGACCGGGCTGTTCGGAAACAGGTGCTCGTGCAGCTCCCACGCGCCGTGCGGCACCGCGGGATCGTGCGGCCACTGCTGGTTCACAAACGTCCCGGAGACCGTCAGCACGCGGTGATACCACTCCGGGTGATACCACGCCATAATCATCGCGGCCGATCCGCCGGAGCTGGAGCCCATCGTCGCGCGCCCATCCGGGTCCTTCGTCAGCTTCACGTTGTACTTCTGCTCCACCAGCGGCAGCACCTCCGCCTGCACAAACTCCGCATACTTGCCAGACATCGTGTCGTACTCCAGGCCGCGCTCGCTGCCCTGCGCATCCCCGCCGCCGTTGCCGATAAATACGCCGATCATCACCGGCAGCCGATGTGCGGCAATCATGTTGTCCAGCATCGTCGCCCACGTGCGATCCATCCCATCCGCCCCCACAATGAACGGCGCTGCCGTCCCCGGAACATACTGCTTCGGGATATACACCGAGACGTGCCGCGTATACGGCCCGGCATGACTCGTGGGCACCAGCATGGCCGTAGAATCCTTCGGATCTGGGATGCCGTACGTGTTGTCATCGCGCACGACCCCCGGATAAAACTTGCTGTCCGCCGAGCTCATGCTGAACTCCTGCACCGTCCCCTGCGGCACGCCGACCTGCTCGGTAAACTCCGGCGCGCGCGTGTGCGTTGGCCCCAGGATAAAGTTGCCATCCACCGTCGGCGGAGGCAGCGCGCCGTCCGGCAGCTCCGTGGCCGTCACATACCCCGGCGTGTGCGGATCGCGCAGCGGATTCGGCGGCCGCACCCTCGGCACTGGCGCAGGCACAGCAGGATTCGCAGCCGGTGCCTGGCCCATCGCCAGCCACGCCCCGCACAGCAAACTCATCGACCACACAACCCGCAAACCACCCCGCATGGAAGCTCCTTGTCGCCGCAATCGCAGCAAAATCATTGGCTGCTCGGGAGCGCGGTACGGACGCGCCCGCGCCCGCTTGCAGCCAGCCGGGGAAATATATCACCCGCGCTATGCGGCGCGCGACACCCGCTCGGCCCCCGCTCGGCGCTGTTGTAAACTTGGGGTGTCCCTATCGTCTAGTGGCCCAGGACTCCGCCTGTTCCCGGCGGCAACACAGGTTCGAATCCCGTTGGGGACGCC
>Ga0302201_10000257_pt1 | contig 47895 bp, 38 predicted proteins | sample II_Bog_N3_2_FD_194586 | JGI IMG/M metagenome (GOLD analysis project Ga0302201, IMG submission 194586) | Peat permafrost microbial communities from Stordalen Mire near Abisko, Sweden - II_Bog_N3_2 | ecosystem: Environmental > Terrestrial > Soil > Wetlands > Peat | place: Sweden: Abisko... | reverse complement strand
TACGCGCCCGCGAGTCCGGCCATCGTCGCGTGCTTGGCCGCGTCCTCGACGGTGAGGCACAGATCGCAACTGCGTTGATCCAGATACAAACGTCCGGCCTGAAAAATCGCCGGGATTTTACGGCTGTAAAAATTTTTGAAGCTTACGAAATTGACGCAAAGCGTGTAAAGGTCGCGGTTGAAGCGGATCAATTTTTCCACGGCGGCGATGGCGTTGGCCTCCGGTTCGAGCGCCTTGTCTTTGGCGATGAGCGCGTCAATTTTTACTTTTGCGTCGCCCGCCAGAATTTCGCGCACGCGCTTCAAGCCGAGTTTTTCCACCGTCGCGCCGACCTTGCCCGCCGACCACGTTTCAAACGGCGCGAGTTTGGCGTTCAACGAATTCCAATCCGCCTCCGTCAAAGAATTTTTTCCGCCAAGCAATGGTTTAACCGCCGCAGTTTGCAACGTTGCCAGCGCCGCCGCCCACGCGGGATTCACGCCGTCCAACAATGGCAATGATTTGCCGGCGGCAATTTGCGCGAGCGGCAAACTGGCGATCTCGGCGGCATTCACCGTCAAATCTTTTCCTGCGAGCGCGACGTATTCGGATTCCGACCGATTCAACGCGGAAACCGCGCGCGCGTCAAATGCCGCGAGCTGGCAGCGCGCAAAAAAATCGTCCGCTTTGACTTTCACTGCGTTGACGGCGGCGGACGCGGCGGCGGTGGCTTCGCCGAGCGGCAGAATATTTTTGTCGCCCTCGGCCTGTTTCCACCAGTCGGAATGCGCCTGCGCCTCCGCAAAAAATTTGTCGGCCTTCGCCTGCCCGATGCCCGGCTTGCCGCTGCGGTCGTTCTCAATGCCGAAGCAGGCCATGATGTCGGCGAGCACGGCTTTCGTCGCGTCATCGCTTGCGGCGTCGGCGGGGATGATGCCGTCGCCATTGAAATTGGTGGCGGCAAAAATTTTCACCGTGTCCGCCGCGTCTTCGAGGCCGATGGCCGTGGCGTCGGTCTTGCCAAGGTTGGCGAGAATCTGTTTGGCCGAGGCGAGAATTTGTTTTCCTTCCGGCGTCGTGTCGTTGATCGCGGCGAGCGGCAGCGCGGGCGAACCTTTGAGCAAATCGTCGGGATTTTTGAGCAGGCTCGTCGCCCATTTCGCGGCGGCGATGACTTCCGGCACACGCACGCGACCATCCTTGTCCGTGTCCACGAGGTCGAGCGTGCGACTGTCGAACTCCAGCCCAGTCGTCGGACACGCGAGCGCGACCCAGAGCTTTTGGTCGAGCTGGTCGAGATTCGCGAGGTCGGCACCGGATTCCAGTTTGACCTGGTCAAAGCCGCCGGCGCGGAAAAACTTCCATTTGTAGCTCATGATTTTTCGTCTCCTGAATTGAATGTGTAGAAAATTTAACCACGAAGACACGGCGACACCAAGAAAAGTTTGCAGCCTACATATCCCGATAAACATCGCGCCGATGACGAATCACCGAAACATCAATCATCTTGGAAAAATCATCAATCGAATAAACCACGCGATAATCGCCGACACGCATCCGCCAGAGATTTTTTTGGCCGTGAAGTTTGATGACGCCGACCGGTCGAGGATTTTCGGCCAACGTTTCGATCTTTGCTAGAATTCGTTCAGTGAGCTCGCCGGAAAGATGTTCCAATTCCTTGCGCGCGGAACGGGCGAAGCTGATGGAGTAATCAGCCATGCCGCCGGGATTTCAGCCGTTGCCGGACGGACGCAAGGCTTTCGCGCGGCTCGCGGGCGCGCGACTTGGCCAGCAGCACGTCGTGAAAATCCTCCCAAAGCTGTTTATGCTTCCGCAGGTCAATGACAGCGGCCGTCTTCTGACCGCGTTCATCCACCATGAAAGTGATTCCGCTCATGGTCACAATATGGTGAAAAAATGCGTGGAAGTAAATTCAAAACAAGAGCAGCAACCAAATTGCTGAAACGGTGTTGAAATTATTTGAATGAGCGAACCAAAGAAAAAATCTTCCGGTAGAAAAATAATTATTAAAGTTGTCGTTTGTCTTCTCTTCGGGCTTGCCTTGGCCGTTGGCATTCCAAAATTCATTCAGGCTCGACAAGCATCCGTAAGATTAGCTTGCATGAATCATTTGATTCAAATTGACGGAGCAAAACAGCAAAGGAAAATAGAACATAACAAAACTGATGCAGATGTTCCAACTTGGGAAGATATTAAACCGTATATTGCAGAAAATGCTGAATTAAAATGTCCGGCTGGCGGCATTTATATAATTGGAAAAGTTGGCGAACTTCCAAGTTGTTCGATTACCAACCACAGCTTGCGATAGAGTTAAACCAACTGCGACTCTTCAATTTTTTCTGGTGGCCGACCGCAAGGTCTGCCGTCGGGCGCTTCGGGATACTCAAAAATTTTTCCCTCGAAATTGCGGATGAGCACGCGGCCGGCGTTGCGGCACAGAACATATTCGGGATTAATCGGCACCTTGCCGCCGCCGCCGGGCGCGTCAATCACATACGTCGGCACGGCGTAGCCGGTCGTGTGGCCGCGCAATTTTTCCATGATCGCCAAACCTTTTGCCACGCTCGCGCGCAGATGCGCGGAGCCGGCGATCAAATCGCATTGATAAATGTAATACGGCTTCACGCGGCACATCAAAAGTTTTTGCACGAGCGCCTTCATCACGTCCGCGTCGTCGTTGACGTGCTTGAGCAGCACGCTTTGGTTGCCGAGCGGAATGCCGGCGTCGGCCAGGCGGCCGAGCGCGTCGCGCACCTCGGTCGTGAGTTCGCGCGGATGATTCGTGTGGACGCTGATGAACAGCGGATGAAAAATTTTCAGCATCGCGCAGAGTTCCGGCGTGATGCGTTGCGGCAGAAAAATCGGGATGCGCGTGCCGATGCGCAGAAATTCAACGTGCGGAATCGCGCGCAGCCGGCTCAACAAATTTTCCAGTTTTTCGTCGCTCAACAGCAGCGGATCGCCGCCGCTCAAGAGCACGTCGCGGATTTCAGGATGCGCGGCGATATAGGCGATTTGCTTGTCGTATTCGGGATGAAAATCGTAGCCGCTCGCGTTGCTCACGAGCCGCGAGCGCGTGCAATAACGGCAATAACTCGCGCAACGATCCGTCACCAAAAATAAAACGCGGTCGGGATAGCGATGCACCAAACCCGCGACAGGCGAGTGCGAATCTTCGCCGCACGGGTCGCTCATTTCCCAGGACGCGGTATGCGTCTCCTGAATTTTGGGAATGACCTGCTGGCGGATCGGGCAATTTTCATCCGCCGGATCAATCAGGTTGAAAAAATACGGCGTGATGCCAAGCGCGAGCTTGGTGTTGGAAAGCTGCGCGCCGGCGCGTTCCTCGGGCGTGAGCGTCGGCAGAAATTTTTCCAACTGCTCCACCGTCGTGATGCGGTGCTTCATCTGCCAGCGCCAGTCGTTCCAGTCCGTTTCCGCAACGTCGCGCCAGAAGCCACGTCCGGCGGAACGGAATTGTTTCAACGCTTGAATCGAGTTACCCGAAGGCGGTTCGCCGCGTTCCGTGGATGAATTTTCCGTCTGCATTGTCTAATGGCGAACTATAATTCCGGTTTGCGTCCTGTCAAGTTGACCGCTCACGGCGCGTTTAGGTTCAAATCCGGCGGCAGCACACTTAATTTCAACCTGGATTCGACTTCGCGCCGCTGGGCGTCGAGCGCGTCCAGCGCCTTCATCGTCCCATGTGCGCCCGCTGAACGGTGAAAAGAACCTTTCGTCCGCTCGCCGAGAAAATCCGCCAGAACTTTGCGGTAGCCGGCGGCCACGGCGGCCAGCGGCGGCGTGAGGCGGAGCTGGATCAGCTCAAGGTCGCGCAGCTTGGTCTGAAAAATTTCAACCTGCCCGGACGGGTCAAAGTTTTTCAGGACGGCTTGCAGGGAAATTTCGGCATACGACGGCAGCGAGTTGGAGGCGTAGCGGATGTTGACCGGCACGGCGAGCGCGGCGTCCAATTTGTCGCGGCTGACGGCGGGCGTCCATTGCGGACCGGGCGCGCGGGCGGCGAAACTGACGACGCGCAACGCCCACCATTTTTCCACGTCGAGCGGGCGGCGGAAATCTTCACGAAACGCGGTGAAGAAGGCGGACTGCCAGTTTTCGTGCGCTGCCAGTTGAGCGAGCAGGGCGCGGATTTTGTCTGGACCGGCTTTCAAAGCGAGCAGGTCGTGGATAAACAATTGCGCGCTGGCGAGATACATGCCGCCGTCGTCACCATTCAACTGCGCGTCCGTCGGCCAGCTCAACTGCTCGAACGTGAGTGCCGGAAAATTTTGCAACGTGCGCCGCGCATCGGCGAGCGGATCAACGCTGCGCCGTTGTTCATTTAGGCGTGTTTGCGGAATATCGTTCAGGGTTTTGACGGGCGCGGACAGAATGACTTTCGTCTCTGCCGATTCCAAAATCTGCCGCGCCAGTCCATCCGCGAGCCATTGGGGAATCACGGCGGACCGGCTGCCGACCGGCACATTGCGGTTGGCGATCTCCAGCAGCAGCACGTCGCTGAAAGCGCGGGCGCAGCGGTCGCGCGCAATGAGATCGGGCAATTCCAGCCGGTAGTTCCAGTTGCGGATGAAGGGTTGCGCGGCGATGACCACTTCTTCATCCGTCGAATGCGCCGAATGCAGCGCGAGAAAAATTTTCCCGGTCCACGGCGCGTTGGCGGCGAGACCGATCTGCGTCCAGAGCGCGGTCTTGAAGCGTTCGGCGGAGACCGCGAGCAATGACGGTTCCAGCCGGAGCCAGTCGGTGTTCGTGCCCGTGTCCGGACGGCGATAATAAGGATCGTTATCCGGCATGAAGGAAACAACGAACTGCCCAGACACGCTGCTGGTCGTGTCCAGCGCGAAGAAGGACGACTGGCCACGGGCGGCGGCGAGGAAAAGCATCAGGCCGGCAACCAGCACACAGGCCGGGCGCGAACAGTTCATTTTTTCTCCGGTTTGGCGGCGGCCTTGGCTTCGGTTTTGGTCTCGGACTTGGCGGGCGTGGCATCTTTTTTCGCCGCCGACTTGTAGCCTTCGCTGCGATAGTCGGTGATGTAAAATCCGCCACCTTTAAACAACAGACCAGCGCCCGCGCCGATTTGTTTGGTGACTTTACCGCGCCCCCATTTTTTCTGCGCGCAAAGTTCCTTGGGACAAATTTTCAGCGCGGGGGCGGACATGGCTTGTCGCGCTTCAAACTCGTGACCACATTTTTTGCAAACGTATTCGTAGGTGGGCATGGCGGCACGGCAACAGTTGGCAGACGAAGGCGCGACTCAAGGCGCGGGCGCATTGGTCGACGCGCCCAGCGGCGGGATGACCTTGACCGAGCCGTCGGAGCCAACTTCAACATTGAGGCCATAGTTCGGCGCAATGGGGGCGTTGGTGACCGGAACCGACCGTTGCATGAGCAACTGCGAACCTTTTTTCTGGCTGTTGTCATTTTCCATGAACTGCAAACGGCGGGCCATGAATAGGTCGGTCTTGATTTTTTTTACCTGCTGGCGGAGTTCATCCAGGTCGTTGAACTTGTGTTCGATCTCGGCCTTCTCGGCCATTTGTTTCTGAAGTTCCTGCTGCAGAAAGACATTGTTGGTCTCGGAGGTGTTCAACTTGATGCGCGTGTCTTCAATCTGGCCGTTCAACTGGGCGATGGTGTTGGAGAGTTCATTGGCGCGCTGGTCGAGCACCTGGTTTTGCGTCTCAAGATCGCTGATGCGCGTGTCGAGATTGGTAATCTGATTCTGGGCGTTCGCGAGCGCCGCCTTGCCGTCGGCGATCGCGGCGGTGGCCGTGTCGAGGCTGTTGGAAAGCTGCACGGACTGCTGCTGGCTCGCCGCCAGATCATTTGTCAGCATCAAATTGACCTGATTGAGATCGTTAATTTTCAGGTCGGCATTCACCACCTGGTTGGAAAAATCCACGATGGAACTCACGTCGGCGATGTGCTGCTCCTCGCCCTGTTTCTTAACGGCGAAAAGCGCAATGGCCAACCCGACCACGGCGACGGCCAAAATGACAATGACAATCTTTATCTTCATAATTGAATTCTCTGCCTGCGCCTTTTCTTGTCAAGCCTGCTTAATTGGACGGGTCGGCGGCAGGGGCGTTGGTGTCGGCAGAGGCGGCTTGGGCGCGGACGGCATCATCCAGCGCCTTGAGCGCGGGATCAACAATCTCCACGTCTTGATCGGCGCGGAGCTTCTTGACGTAATCTGGCGCGAGCTTCTTGAGGGATTCCGTTTCCACCTCGTTCTTGCAAATATCGGCCACCGTCTTGTCGGATTGTGGCAACGTGTCGGTGTAGGCAAATTTTTTCGCCGGCGTCTTGTCAATCATCTCGATGATATGGTAGCCGAACTGCGTAGTGACGACGTCGCTGACTTGATTGTTCGTCAGCGAAAATGCGGCAGACTCGAATTCCGGCACCATCTGGCCGCGCGAAAATTCCGGCAGTTCGCCGCCTTTTGCCTTCGAGCCGGGGTCTTCGGAATACTGGCTGGCCAGCGTGGCAAAATCTGCGCCGCCGCGAATCTGGTTGAGCAAGTCATCAATCTGCTTGCGCTTGGCGGCCACCGCGTTCGTCGGGAGCGGCGTCGGCGGCTGCGTGGACGTATCAATCGTCATCAGCAAAATGTGCCGGACATGCGCCAACTCCGGCTGTTCAAAGTCCGCCGCGTGCTTCGAGTAAAACGCCTTGGCTTCGTCATCGCTGACGGTGATGTTCAACTCCCGCTTGAGCGCGGCTTTGGCCGTCGCTTCCTGAGCGGCCTTCGCGCGCAACTCATCCGAGGTCATGCCCACGGCCTTGAGCTGGCGGTCAAACGCCTCAACCGAGCCGAACCGCTTGATCAGATTCGTGTATTGCAAATCCGCATCAATCGCACCGGCGGCGCGGTCGGCGGGCGTCGCCTGTTGCAACAGCGCCTGGATGGTGATCAACTGGTTCAGGATGGCGATGGAAAATTCCGGCGGCAACTGCTGCCCCTGCGCGGCGGCATTGGCCTTCGCACCGGTCAAAACCTGATCCAAATCGCTCTGCTTGATGTCAAAACCCTTGGCCTTGACGATCACCGGATCGCCGAAGAGCGCCTTCATCGTCGCCTCGGGGCTGGCGTTGGTGTCGGCTGGCAAAGTAACCGGATCAGCCACGGCCACGGCGGAAATCACACCGGCCATCAGCGCGGTGGACAGTAACAATTTTAATTTCATTTGGTCAATTGGACTTGAAAGTTTCATTTCGGTTCAAAAACAGAGTTACAACGTTACCACCTTTACATTGCTAATGTCAGTGTCTTTTTTCAACTCATCCAACAACGCCTGCGGTGGCACGCTGTCCAGACTCAACACCGTCAAAGCTAGTCCGCCCACCGTGTCGCGCCCGAGGCTCATGCTCGCGATATTCACCTTGTGCTTGCCGAGCAGCGTGCCGAGGTGGCCGACGATGCCGGGCTTGTCGGAATTGTTCAACAACAGCAACGTGCCGGTGACCGGAATCTCGACCGACTGGCTGAACAGCCGCACGATGCGCGGATTGTTCGGCGAACCAAAAAACGTGCCGCCCGCCGAAATCAATTTTTTCGCGCCGCTGAAAAGCTGGACGTGCACCCATTCGTTGAACGTGACCGGCTCGTCCGATTTTTTTTCTTCGACCGTGATGCCGATGCTCGCCGCCGCCGAGCGGACATTGACATTGTTCACGTCTTTCAAATTACTGCTCGCCAGAAAACCCTTCAAAATCGCGCGCGTGACCGGATCCGTGTTCGGCAAATTTTTTGCGTTGCCGCCAAACGTGATGTAAATGCGGTCGGCGGTCGCGGCCGAAAGCTGCGAGAGCAATTTTCCGAGCGCTTCGCCGAGCGGCAGATACGGCTTCACCTGCTCGTAAGTTTTCGCGTCGAGATACGGCAAATTCACCGCGTTGCGCACTTCGCCGGTAAGCAGATAGCCCGCGATGACTTCCGCGACTTCGATGCCGCATTTTTCCTGCGCCTCTTCCGTGCTCGCGCCGAGGTGCGGCGTCAGAATTAAATTGGGCTGTTTGCGATACGGATGATCCGCGGGCAGCGGTTCGACCGCGAATACGTCCAGCGCGGCTCCGGCAACTTTGCCGGATTCGAGCGCCGCGATCAGATCCGTTTCCGAAATGATTTCGCCGCGCGCGCAGTTCACAATTTTCACGCCCGGCTTCATTTTCGCGAACGCGGCGGCGTTTAGCATTTCTTTCGTCTCTTTCGTCACCGGCATGTGGACGGTGATGAAATCCGCGTTGAGATAAACATCATCCAAGCTCGCGGCAAATTCCGCGCCGATGGCCTTCGCGCGTTCCTCGGTCAAATACGGATCGTAGGCAATCACGCGCATTCCGAATGCAATCGCGCGCTTGGCGACTTCCGTGCCGATGCGGCCCATGCCCAAAACTCCTAGCGTTTTGCCTTGCAGTTCCACACCTTGAAATAATTTGCGATCCCATTTGCCCGCGACCATCGTCGCGGCGGCCTGCGGCACTTTGCGCGCGAGCGAAAGCAGCATCGTAAAGGTGAGTTCCGCCGTCGTCACGGTATTGCCGCCGGGCGTGTTCATGACGACCGTGCCGTTTTGCGTCGCGGCTTCGATGTCCACGTTGTCCACGCCCACGCCGGCGCGGCCGACGACGCGCAATTGCTTCGCCGCAGCGATGATGTTCTTGGTGACTTTGGTTTCCGAACGCACGACGAGCGCGGTCGCGTCGGCCACGAGCGGAATCAATTCCGCTTCCGGAAGGCGTTTCGGCAAAACGACGACTTGGAATTCAGGCCGCGATTGCAACAGCGCGATGCCTTTGGGCGAGATGGGGTCGCAGACGATTATTTTCATATTAAAATCAAAATGGACGAAAAGTTTAGTTTGCCGCGCCGTCTTGGTCAAACCACGAATCCGATTTTTCGCCGCATAAAATTCACTGCGCCCCGGAAAAGTTTCGTTTATGCTCCGGCCAAGATGAGCAAGCTGCTGTTGATTGATGACGAAGAAGACGTGCGGTATTCCATCCAGCGGATTTTTGATTCGCCGGGAATCGAGCTCGCCACCGCGTCCAGCGGCGAGGAGGGATTAAAAGTCATCGCCAAATTCAAGCCCGACCTCGTGCTCATGGACGTGCGCATGGGCGGCATGAACGGCCTGGAAACGCTGCGAAAAATCCGCGCGACCGACCCGAAATTGCTCGTCATTCTGATGACCGCCTACGGCACGACGCAGACCGCCATTGAGGCGATGAAGCTCGGCGCTTACGATTATCTGCTCAAGCCGTTCGACATCCCCAAGCTCAAGGAAGTCATCGCCAATGCGCTCAAGGCCGCGCGCGACATGAAGCAGGTCGTCTCCTACGCGCCGCTGCTCGAATCCGAAGATTACGAACTCGGCATCATCGGCCGCAGCGGGCCGATGCAGGGCGTTTTCAAATTGATCGGCCAAATTGCCGCGACGGATACCACCGCGCTCATCACCGGCGAAAGCGGCACGGGCAAAGAACTCGTCGCCCGCGCCATTTATCATCACAGCGACCGCGCGCAACAGCCGTTTCTCGCCGTCAACTGCGCCGCGATTCCCGAGCAGCTTTTGGAAAGCGAATTGTTCGGCCACGAAAAAGGCGCGTTCACCGGCGCGACCCTCCAGCGCATCGGCAAATTCGAGCAATGCAACCACGGCACGATTTTCCTCGATGAGATCGGCGACATGACACCGGCGACGCAGACGAAAATTTTGCGCGTGCTGCAATCCGGCACGTTCGAGCGCGTCGGCGGCAACTCGCCGCTGCAAGTGGACGTACGCGTCATCGCCGCCACCAACAAGCCGCTCGAGGCCGCCGTCGCCGCGCGCCAGTTCCGCGAGGATTTATTTTATCGCCTCAACGTCGTGCGCATTCACCTGCCGCCGTTGCGCGAACGCCGCGACGACATTCCGCTGCTGGTGAATTATTTTCTGGAAAAAATTGCGCGCGAACAAAACCGCAAGCCCAAATCCATCGCCAGCGCCGCCGTCAAGCTGTTTGAAAAATATCACTGGCCCGGCAACGTCCGCGAACTCGAGAACGCCATCCGCCGCGCGCACGTCCTAGCCAAGAGCGACGCGATTCTGCCCGGCGACTTGCCGCCGGAAATTTCGGGAGCCGCCACCGGCGTCGCCGCGCCGCCGACCAGCATCGCCGCCGGCGACGGAACGGCGAATGATGCCGCCACGCTCGCACGCCAGCTTTTTCAGATCGCACGGCGCGACCCGAAACTGAAAATCATTCCCGCCGTCGAGCGCGAACTCGTGATTCAGGCTTTGATTGAAACGGACAACAATCAAGTTCACGCCGCCAAAATGCTCGGCATCACGCGCGCTACGTTGCGCAAACGCATCGAAAAATTCGGCATCCAGCGCGAGTTGAACGTGAAGTGAGCCATGGGGTTGCATTACATGCCCTACAACTTTGCGCGTCGCGCCCGCAATGGCTGCAGGCGTCAGCGAACACGTCTGGAGCTTGGAAGAAATTACGAATTTGCTGGCTTGATTTTGGGGCGGTATGGATTCAAGGTTGGTCTGTGAAAAGCCAAAACCCATTGTTTCATTCAGGACTCGGATTGATTCTTATTGGTTTTGGTTTAACGCCTCCTTATCACTGGACTTCGATACTTAATGTCGCATTGGGGATAATTTATGGTTTTATATTTTGGCGATGGCGTCTGCATGATGCATCCTCCAAAGATTCACAGAGTCACGCAGATTCAGACTCGAAATGAGTCGAGAATCGAAACTATACCACTGCCCAAATGCAGCGCGGATTGACTTGAGTTGTTTGGGCAGTTAGCCTTGGGCACACATGCAGGAAATCATCGAGAAACTCCTCGTCTTACAGGATCGCGACCGGAAAATCTCCCGCGTCACCCAGGAACTCGCCCACATCGGCCCCGAACGCGAATCGCTCAAGGCCAAGGCCGCCAGCACGCAAACAGCGCTCGACGCCGCGAAGTTGCGCGTCAAACAAATCGAATCCGAACGCAAACAGCGCGACCTCGAAATCGAGGGCAAAAAATCCCAGATCGAAAAATATCTGAACCAGCAATTGCAGACGCGCAAGAACGAGGAATACAAGGCGCTCACCCACGAAATTGAGATGGCGAAGGAAGTCATTTTCAAAATCGAAGACGCGGAAATTGTTTTGATGGAACAGGCCGAAGTCGCGCAGAAAAATGTTGTCGCCGCGACCGCCGAAGCCGCCGCCGCGAAAAAACTCGTGGACGAGCAGATTGGCCAATTAAATCAGCGCGAGGAAAATTTGAAGAAGGAATTTGCCGAGCTGACCGGCAGCCGCGCGCAATTGGCGTCCGCCGTGGACGACTCCACGCGCAGCCGTTACGAACGGCTGTTCAAGAGCAAGGGCGAAAACGTGGTCGTGACCGTGGAGCACAGCGCCTGCGGCGGCTGCCACATGAAACTGCCGACGCAAATCGTGACCAACTGCCGCGCGCAGGCTGAACTCGTGACCTGCCCGAACTGCGGCCGGATTTTGTATTTCACCCGCGACATGATTTTGACGGCGGCGGATTAAGCGACCTTCAAGACATCACTTACGAAGCCTGTGCCGGGGGCCCGGTGAAACGGTCAGCCGGAATCTGCAATGTTGTCAAAACAATATCTCCCCAATAGCCTGAATAGTTTTCAAAATTCATGAAACTATTTATTTCTCACGCTACAGAAGATAAGGAAGCTGTTGCACGTCCGCTGGCATCTACATTAATTAAACATGGCCATGCGGGACTTCGCCGCCCGCATTCGTTCCGAAGTTTCGCCGCTTGAGAAATCCGGCCTCTGCGTTTATTCTACAATTGGTTTTGGAAGGGCGGAGAATCGCTGCTGGTTCGCCGGTAGAGGAAAGTCCGAACTCCATCGGGCGCGATGCTGCGTAACCCAAGTCTGTTCGATTGGGATACACGCAGGCGGAAAGTTGAAAGACTTTTCGACGGACAGTGCCACAGAAAATTAGACCGCCGCTGGGCGCAAGTCCGACGGTAAGGGTGAAAAGGTGCGGTAAAAGCGCACCGCGTGAAGCGCAAGCGACACGGCACGGAAAACCCCATCGGGTGCAAGGCCAAATTGGAAACCGAGGAGCGGCCCGCTCCGCGTCCGCGAAAGCGGACAGGTTTCGGGTATCGGTCGCTCAGACAAATGATTCTCTCCGTCCGCAAGGACGCAGACAGAATTCGGCTTACAGCCCTGCCAAAACCACTTCAACCTTGCGCCCAAAGGCAGAAGGATGAATGCAGAATGATGAAGTGACAGCTCCCGCAAAAAATTTCTGCATTCTCCATGCTTACTTCTTCATTCGCTCCGCGCCGTGCGCCGTGTCCGGCGGGGAAAGTTTTCTCGGGGTCCAGACCGTCGGCTCGCTTAAATTTCCCAGCCGGTCCACGGCGCGGAGGGAAATGGCCTCGGGAACGCCGGCGTTAAAATAGTAATCCGCCTGGCCGCCGGGGAAAATCTGCGTCGTCCAGTTGCCGTTCACACGTGACTGGAACAGCCAGTTGCGCGGGGATTCGTCGCCGGCATTTTCCCAGCGGACGTGCGCGGACGCCGTGCCCGTGTCCACCGTAAGCTTGGGTTTCAGCGGCGGAATCGCGGCAATCCACGGCGACGCAGGCACGAGCGTGGGCTGCGCGTAGAACGCGCGGACGGCGGCGGCGAGCGCGGGATTTTCCGTGACGCTGCGGAGGTGATAATGGACTTCGCCGCCGTTGCTGGTCTGGGTGCGGACGGCTTGGATCTGCCGCGCGATTTCATCGGTCGAAAAAGTTTTTCCCGCCGCCGCGTCGTTCAAGCCGGCATAGACGTGGCGGCCTTTGGGGTTCTGCGCGCGCCACCATTGCAGCAGCGCCGGAAAACTTTCCTCGCGCGGCGCGATCGGCCAGTAAAGCTGGGGCGCGAGATAATCCACCCAGCCGTTGGCCAGCCACGCGCGGCCGTCGGCGTAGAGTCTGCCATAGGCGTCGAGCGCCTTGGGGCTGATGCCTGCCGGCACGCCGGGTCGCCAGATGCCGAACGGGCTGATGCCAAACTGCACCCACGGCTTCGCGACCTTGATGGACTGGGAAATTTTTTGGATGAACCGGCTCACGTTGGCACGCCGCCAGTCGTCGCGGCTCAAGCCGCTTTGCACTCCATATTTTTTCCAACTCGCGTCGTCGGGAAAATCCAAAATATTTCCCGCCCAGCCTTTTTCAGGATACGGATAAAAATAATCATCAAACACGACGCCGTCCACGTCGTAGCGTTTCACCACATCGAGAACGGCATTGAGAGCGCGGATCTGGGCTTCGGGTTCGCCGGGATCGAGCCAGGTTTGCCGGCCGTAGTGGCGGATGATTTCCGGGTGCGTGCGCGTGACGTGGTTGAGCGCCGGCGGCGACTTGGATTCGGGATGCGCGGCGCGGAAGGGATTGAACCACGCGTGAATTTCGAGTCCGCGCTTGTGCGCCTCGGTTACGGCGAATGTAAGCGGATCGTAAAACGGCTGTGGCATTTTCCCCTGGATGCCGGTGAGATATTCCGTCCACGGCTCCAGCGGCGAGGCGTAAACTGCATCCGCCACCGGGCGCACCTGGAAAAAAACGGCATTCAAGTGAAGCTGCGCCGCGTGGTCGAGCAGGGAAATCAACTCCGCCTTTTGCTGCGCGACGGGCAGGCCGGGCTTGGACGGCCAGTCAATATTCGCCACCGTCGCGATCCACGCGGCGCGGAATTCACGCATGGGCGGCGGCGCGGAAATTTTCTCGTCTGCCGCCAAAAGAATTGTGGGGAGCAGCCAAAGAATGGCGAAAATGGAACTGATCGGGTTCATCCGGTTGGTCAATGAGACGCGGCAAACTGCTTTTTGGCAACGGTTTTCTGAGGTTTTCGCGAGAAACTTGACAAACGGCGGCGACTGTGTTTTAGTCATTCTGTTGCAGCCGAAATCCGGCTTCCTTCCTGGAGCCGGATGCGGGAGACCCAAAATCCTCAGCGATGAGGACGGGGCGAACGAAGCCAGGCAATTGGTTTCAAGGCCACTTTCAAGGCCAAGCCCGACAGCTAATCTCGTAGGCAATTGGAAGGGCGATCCTCTGGATTTCGCGTGTGCGAAATCATCACGGTCACCCCGATTAAAAAATGCGCTGTCGCGTCGTGCCCACGAAAAATGGCCGCGAACGGCAGCCACAATTGAATTGGTTATGACCGCAAATACATTTGCCGGCAGCTACCGGCACACGCAGCGTGGAACACTGATTCTGGCCGTGACGCTCGGCTTGGCGGCGCTCTTCATCGGGCTGGGATTCACCGCGCAAAAACCGGTTTGGGTTTCCGTGCCGATTTTGGTGGTGTGTGCGTGGCTGTTTCATTCGCTCACCATTGAAATCACTGGCTGCGAACTGCGTTGGCGCTTTGGTCCGGGGCTGATCCGCAAGAGGGTTCCACTCGCGGAAATCATTTCCGCCGAACCGGTGCGGACCGGGCCGAGCTGGGGCATCCACTGGAGTCCGCGCACGGGCTGGCTTTACAACGTGTCCGGCTTCGACGCGGTGGCCGTCGCCCTGCGCAGCGGAAAGAAATTCGCTCTCGGCACCGACGAGCCGCTGGCGTTGGCAGCGCGATTGACGGAAGTAATCCAGCAAAACCAATCCGAAGCTTCTCACGCCTGAATAATTTTATGCTCGATGCCATCTACATTGGAACCGCCGTCCTGTTTTTCGCCGCGTTCGCGTTCTACGCGATTGGCTGCGAAAAGCTCTAACCCAAACTTTTATGGAAAACCTCATTCTCGGAATCATTTCCCTCGCGCTCTGCGTTTATCTCATCGTGGCCATGATCCGGCCGGAAAAATTTTAACCCCACTGCCATGAATGCTCATCAATGGTTGGAACTCGCGCTCTATCTCGGCGCGCTCATTCTCATCACCAAGCCGCTCGGCCTTTATCTCGGCCGCGTGTTCGACGCCAACGGCCGCACCTGGCTCGACCCGGTGATGCGCCCGCTGGAAAGACTGACATATTGGATTTTTCGCGTTGACCCGACGAAGGAGCAGGGCTGGAAACAATACACGTTCGCGCTGCTGATTTTCAGCCTGGTGAGCCTGCTGTTCACTTACGCAATTCTGCGGCTGCAAAATTTTCTGCCGCTCAACCCGCAGCATCTCGGCGCGCTGTCGGAACATTTGGCGTTCAACACCGCCGTCAGTTTCACGACGAACACGAACTGGCAGAGCTACGGCGGCGAATCCACGATGTCGTATCTCTCGCAGATGGTCGCGCTGACCATCCACAACTTTTTCTCCGCCGCCGTCGGCATGGCGGTTGCGGCGGTGCTCGTGCGCGGCATCGCGCGGCATTCGGCGCAGACCATCGGCAATTTCTGGGTGGACGTGACGCGCATCACTTATTATTTGCTGCTGCCAATCTGCCTCGTGTTCGCGCTGGTGCTCGTGTCGCAGGGCATGATTCAAAATTTCAAGCCTTACACAACGGCCACCGTCATGGAACCGCAGACCGTTTCCGTCCAGGTCACCGATGCGAACGGCAAGGCTGTGGTGGATGCCAAGGGCAATCCGGTGATGACGAACCAGGTGATCAGCACGCAAACCATCGTGCAAGGGCCGATGGCGTCACAGGTCGCGATCAAAATGCTCGGCACGAACGGCGGCGGCTACACGAACGCCAACGCCGCGCATCCGTTTGAAAATCCCACGCCGCTCTCGAACTTTCTGCAAATGCTCGCGCTCCTGTGCATCGGCAGCGCGCTGACGTATCACCTCGGACGCGAAACGAAAAATCAAAAGCACGGCTGGTCGGTCTGGTCAGCGATGTTCGCCATGTGTCTTGCCGGCGTTTTGGTCTGCTGGTGGGCGGAGGCCAAAGGCAATCCGATTCACCAGCAGCTTGGCGTCGCAGTCGCCGACGGCAACATGGAGGGCAAGGAAGTCCGCTTCGGCATCTTTGATTCCGCGCTCTTCGCGACGGTCACCACCGACGCCTCGTGCGGCGCGGTCAATTCCATGCACGATTCGTTCACGCCGCTCGGCGGACTCGTGCCGCTGTTCAACATCCAGACGGGCGAGGTGATTTTCGGCGGCGTCGGCGCGGGGCTTTACGGCATGTTGATCTTCGTCGTGCTGACCGTGTTCATCGCCGGGCTGATGGTCGGGCGCACGCCGGAATATCTCGGCAAAAAAATCGAGGCCTACGACGTGAAAATGGTGCTGCTCGCGTTCGTCATTCTTGCGTTTATCATTCTCGGTTTCACGGCCTGGGCATCGGTGAGCAACTGGGGCACGTCCAGCCTGGCCAACAACGGCCCGCACGGTTTGAGCGAAATGCTCTACGCCTACACTTCCGGCGCGGGCAATAACGGCAGCGCCTTCGCCGGCCTCAACGCCAACACGCCGTGGTGGGACACGACGCTCGGCGTGGACATGCTGCTCGGCCGTTTCGGCATGATTGTGCCGCTGCTCGCACTGGCCGGTTCGCTCGCGCGGAAAAAAATCGTCCCCGCCAGCGCCGGAACATTTCCAGTCAGCGGCTTCACCTTCGTCACGCTGCTGTTCGGCACGGTGATTCTGGTTGGCGCACTGACCTTCCTGCCGGCGCTCGCGCTCGGCCCGATCGTCGAGCATTTCCTAATGTTGAAAGGCAACCTGTTTTAACCCGCATTTTTTATGTCCACAAAATCCGCCTCCATTTTTGACGCCCAGATTCTTTTGCCAGCGCTGGGTGACACGTTCCGCAAGCTCGACCCGCGCCTGATGGTGAAAAATCCCGTCATGTTCGTCACGCTCATCGGCGCAGCCATCAGCACCGTGGAGATTTTCCGCTCGCCCGGCGAGACCGGATTTGTCCTGCAGATTGCCGTCTGGCTCTGGTTCACGGTGCTGTTCGCAAACTTTGCCGAGGCCGTCGCCGAAGGCCGCGGCAAGGCGCAGGCCAAATCGCTCCGCGCCACGCGCACCCGCACCAGCGCGAACAAAATTTCCGGCGACGGCAAAATTGAAACCGTGGACGCCGACTCGCTGCGCAAGGGCGATGTGATTCTGGTTCGCGCCACCGAAATCATTCCTGCCGACGGCGAAATCATTTCCGGCGCAGCGACGGTGGACGAATCCGCCATCACCGGCGAATCCGCGCCCGTCATCCGCGAGGCTGGCGGCGACCGCAGCGCCGTCACCGGCGGCACGCGCGTGCTTTCGGACGAAGTCAAAATCCGGATCACCGCCAATCCCGGCGAAGGTTTTCTGGATCGGATGATCGCGCTCGTCGAAGGTGCGAGCCGCCAGAAGACGCCGAACGAAATCGCGCTCACCATTTTGCTCGCAGCGCTGACGATTGTGTTTCTGCTCGCGGTCGTGACGCTGAAGCCGCTGGGAATTTATTCCGGCGTGACCTTTTCCAACGCCGTGCTCATCGCGCTTTTGGTCTGTTTGATTCCGACGACCATTGGCGGCCTGTTGAGCGCCATCGGCATCGCGGGCATGGATCGTTTGCTTCAGAAAAATGTCCTCGCGATGAGCGGCCGCGCCGTCGAGGCGGCGGGCGACGTGGACGTTCTGCTGCTCGACAAAACCGGCACCATCACGCTCGGCAACCGCCAGGCCACCGCGTTTTTGCCCGCGAACGGCGTAACCGAAACGGAACTCGCCGACGCCGCGCAACTCGCCTCGCTCGCCGACGAAACGCCCGAAGGCCGCAGCATCGTCGTGCTGGCGAAAAATTTCGGCATCCGCGCGCGAGCGATCCATGAGCTGCCCGGCGCGCAGTTTATTCCGTTCACGGCACAGACACGCATGAGCGGTGTGGATGTTGAAGGCAAACGAATCCGCAAAGGCTCGGCCAACGCCATCCGTCAGTTCACCGGCGGCATGCTGCCGGCGGACATTGAAAAAATCGTGGAGGCGATTTCGCTTTCCGGCGGCACGCCGCTGGTCGTTGCCACGCGTGACCGCGCGCTCGGCGTGATTCATCTAAAGGACATTGTCAAAGGCGGCCTGGCTGACCGGTTTAAGCGCTTTCGCGCGATGGGTATCCGCACCGTGATGATCACCGGCGACAATCCGCTGACCGCCGCCGCCATCGCGCAGGAGGCCGGCGTGGACAGTTTTCTCGCCGAGGCCAAACCGGAGGACAAGCTCGCGCTCATCCGCCACGAACAGACCGGCGGCCGCATGGTCGCGATGATTGGCGACGGCACGAACGACGCGCCGGCGCTTGCTCAGGCCGATGTGGGCGTGGCGATGAACACCGGCACGCAGGCCGCGAAGGAGGCCGGCAACATGGTGGATCTCGACTCCAATCCGACGAAACTTTTGGAGATCATCGAAATTGGAAAACAACTGCTCATCACGCGCGGTTCGTTGACGACCTTCAGCATCGCGAACGACGTGGCGAAATTTTTCGCGATCATCCCGGCGATGCTCATGGTGACATTCCCGGTCATCGCGCCGCTGAACATCATGCGCCTGCACAGCCCGAACAGCGCAATCCTGAGCGCCGTTATTTTCAACGCGCTGATCATCATCGCGCTGATTCCGCTGGCGCTGCGCGGAGTTAAATTTCGTCCGCTCGGCGCGGTGGAAATTCTGCGGCGCAACCTGCTCATCTATGGCGTCGGCGGCGTCATCGTGCCGTTCATCGGCATCAAGGTGATTGACGTGGTCATCGCCGGCCTGCACCTCGCGTAACTCTACACTCGAAAACTTATGAAAAATATTTTTGCTGAATTCGGCCGCTCGATTGTGGCGACACTGTTCTTCGCTCTCGTTTTGTGCGGGCTGTATCCGCTCATCGTCTTTGGCGCGGGGCAACTGCTGTTTCCGCATCAGGCTAACGGCAGTCTGCTCATGGACAAATCCGGCGCGGTGCGCGGCTCGGCCTTGCTCGCGCAGAATTTCACCGGCGCGCAATACTTCCATCCGCGCCCGTCGGCGGCGGGCGCGAACGGCTACGACCCGACCAGTTCCGGCGGCAGCAACCTCGGCCCGACCTCGTCGAATCTCGTCGCCAACATCACCGCGAATATCGCCACCTACCGTTCCGACAACAATCTGGCGACGAATGCGCCCGTTCCCGCCGATGCCGTGACGGCCTCCGCCAGCGGCCTGGACCCGCACATCAGCGTGGCCAACGCAGAAATCCAGATTGCGCGCGTCGCCAAGGCGCGCGGCTTGGCAGAGGACCGCGTGCGCGAGCTGGTGAAGCAAAACACCAGCGGACGTGACCTTGGTGTCTTCGGCGAGCCGCGTGTGAACGTGATGACGCTGAACTTCGCGCTCGACCAAAAGTAAACGCCTTCATCTTCGTTGCGAACCGGCCTGCTTTTGAACATCATGGGCCGCGATGCCAGAGCCGAGCCGACCTGCGATTGAACGATTGAAGCCGGAAGATTTTCTCCGGCTGATCGAGAAGAGCCGGCTGGGCAAATTAAAAATTTATCTCGGCCACGCCGCCGGCGTCGGCAAGACGTTCGCGATGCTCGAAGAGGCGCATCGCCTAAAAAAAGCCGACGTGGACGTGGTCATCGGCTGGATCGAAACCCATGGGCGCGCGGAAACCGAGGCGCTGGTCGCCGGTCTGGAAATTATCCCGCGTAAACAAGTTCCGCACGGCACCGGCACGGTGGAGGTGCTCGACACCGAGGCCATTTTTAAGCGCTATCCGACGGTTTGCATCGTGGACGAACTGCCGTTCACCAACGTCGCCGGCTCCCAGCATCCCAAGCGCTACCTCGACATCCATGATTTGCTGCTCGCCGGCATCAACATCATCACCGCGCTGAACATCCAGCATCTCGAGAGTTTGCACGACACCGTGCTGCGCGCGACCGGCGTGGACGTGCGCGAGCGCGTGCCCGACCGCTTTGTGCTGGACGCGGATCAAATCATCAACATTGACCTGACCGCCGAGGAATTGCGCGAGCGGCTGCGGCTGGGGAAAATTTATCCCGCCGACCGCGCCGCCGCCGCGCTGGAGAATTTCTTCACGGAAAATAATTTGAACGAGCTGCGCGAACTGGCGTTGCGCGAAACGGCCAATGCGCTCGACCAGCGTCCGCGCATCGGCGCGGTTTCGCCAACGGAGGTCAGCGAAAAAATCGCCGTCTGCATCAGCACCAATCCGGTGACGACCGCGCGGCTGCTGCGCGTGACCTCGCGGCTCGCGGGCCGCCTGAACCGCGAGTGGATGGCGGTTTATGTCCGGCGAAAAAAAGAGGATCCGATGCGGATCCCCTCGGAGTTGCAGCGGCAATTCATCCAGAACGTCCAGCTCGCGACGGAACTCGGCGGCAGCGTCACGGTTTTGGTAAACGAAGACGTCTGCGAGGCGCTGCTGAAGTATTGCCGCGAAAATGACGTGAACCTCGTCGTGCTCGGCACGAGCGAGCGGCGCTGGTGGCAGTTCACGCGGCCGAATGTCATTGAATTTTTCATGCACCACGCGCCCGGCATCGACCTGCACATTGTTGACCCCAACGGCTGATTTAAAAACTTAATGAACATCTTTGGCTTCCTGAAAAACACGTTCATCGGCCGCGCGCGCAACGTTTCCGACAAGCGCATTTTCCACAATATGTCGCTCGTGGCGCTGCTGGCGTGGGTCGGCCTCGGCGCGGACGGCTTGTCATCCTCGTGCTACGGCCCGGAAGAGGCGTTCAAAGCGTTGAATGGCCACACGCACTTGAGCCTGTTCGTCGCGCTGGCGTCGGTGCTGACCATCGTGGTCATCTGCCTGAGCTATTCACAGATCATTGAATTGTTTCCGAGCGGCGGCGGTGGTTATCTCGTCGCGAGCAAACTGCTTTCGCCCACGCTGGGGGTGGTTTCCGGGTGCGCGCTCATCGGCGATTACATTTTGACAATTGCCATCAGCGTGGCCAGCGGCGCGGATGCGCTGTTTAGTCTGCTGCCGGAAAAATTCCAGCAGCAGGCGCTGGAAATGATCCAACATCAGAAAACCGAATTCGCGTTGGGCGTCGTGGTTCTCCTCACGTTGCTCAACCTGCGCGGCGTAAAAGAATCGGTCATGCTGTGGGTGCCGGTGTTTTTCGTGTTCGTTCTGACTTACTCGTTTGCGATCGTCTGGGCGGTCGTGGCTCATTTTGGGGACTTGCCGGACATCGCCCACGGCGTCGTGGCCGATGTGAGGTCGGACACCGCCGAGGTCGGGCTGCTCGGCTTCATCGCGCTGGTGCTGCGCGCCTACAGCCTCGGCGCGGGAACCTACACCGGCATCGAAGCCGTGAGCAACGGCCTGAACGCATTGCGCGAACCACGCGTGCAGACCGGCAAACGCACGATGCTTTACATGGGCGCGTCGCTGTCGTTCGTCGTCGGCGGACTACTGCTGGCATATCTTTTGTATCACGTCGGGCACGTTGACGGCAAAACGCTGAATGCGGTGTTGTTTGAAAAAATTACAACCTTATGGCCCGGCTGGTTATCGCGCGGATTTGTCATTGCGGCAATGGTGTCGTCGGGCGCGCTGCTGATCATCGCGGCGCAGACGGGATTTCTCGGCGGCCCGCGCGTGCTGGCGAACATGGCGGTGGACAGATGGATGCCGACGCGGTTCGCCACCTTGAGCGACCGGCTCGTCACGCAAAACGGCGTGCTGCTGATGGGCCTCGCCGCGTTTCTGGTAATTTTCCTTACCAAAGCGTCGGTGGACATGCTCGTCGTTCTTTACAGCATCAACGTCTTCATCACCTTCAGCCTTTCGCAGCTTGGCATGGTGCGGCACTGGTGGCTCGAACGCGCGCTGGAACCGAAATGGAAAAATAAAATTGTCATCAATGGCATCGGCCTGCTGCTCACCAGCGGCATTCTCATTTCGTTGTGCATCGTGAAATTCGACGAAGGCGGCTGGGCCACGCTGCTGGTCACCGGCGCGCTCGTGGGCGTGGCCTTCTGGGTGAAACATCATTACCGCCAGACGCAGAAAAAACTGCACCGGCTTAACGAACTGGTCGCCGCCGCCCTGGCCGACGACGCCATCGTCGAGGAAAAAACGCCGCCGCCGTGCGACGCGAACGCGCGCACCGCCGTGTTTTTAGTCAATGGATTCAACGGCCTCGGCCTGCACACGCTGCTCGCCGTCGTGCGGATGTTCCCGAAAGTTTACCGGAACTTTGTCTTCGTGCAGGTCGGCGTGCTGGACGCCGGCAATTTCAAGGGCGCGGCCGAGGTGGAAAACCTGCGCGAACACTCGCAGCAAGAGGTGGGCCGCTACGTCGCCTACATGGGCAAGCGCGGTTTTTACACCGAGGCGCACCTGGCGCTGGGCACGGACATCGTGGACGAGGCGGCAAAGCTTTGTGATGTCATCGCCGAGAAATTTCCGCAGGCGCAGTTCTTTGCCGGCCAGCTCGTGTTCAAGGACGAGAGCATGGTCACGCGCTGGCTGCACAACCATACCGTCTTTGAACTACAGCGCCGCCTTTACCAGAACGGCCGCGCGATGCTCATCCTGCCAATCCAAGTCTGAAAACAAAACCGCCCGCGATTTTTAAGTCGCGGGCGATTCTATTGAATTCAGATTTCTTACGCCGTCACTTCCGCGCCTTCGAGGAAGCCTTGCAGGTGGCGGACGCGCGTCGGGTGGCGCAGCTTGCGCAAGGCCTTCGCCTCGATCTGGCGGATGCGTTCGCGCGTGACGTTATACATTTTGCCTATTTCTTCGAGCGTGCGCTCGTAGCCGTCCGCGAGGCCGAAACGCATTTCCAAAATTTTCCGCTCGCGTTCGGTCAGGGTCGTCAGCACGTCGCTCAATTTTTCGCGGAGCAAACTGTAGCTGGTCACGTCCGACGGATTTTCCGCCGACTTGTCCTCGATGAAATCGCCAACGCTCACGTCGCCATCATCACCGACCGGCGCGTGGAGCGACACCGGCTGTTGCGCCATCTTTAGCAGCGCGTGGATGCGCGAGACGGGCATGTGCATTTCGTCGGCCAGTTCTTCCGGCGTGGGTTCACGGCCGAGCTCCTGCGTGAGCTGTTTCTGCGCGCGCCAGAGCTTGTTCATGATTTCAATCATGTGCACCGGAATACGAATCGTGCGCGCCTGGTCCGCGATGGAGCGCGTGATGGCCTGACGAATCCACCAGATTGCGTAGGTGGAAAATTTGTAGCCACGGCGATACTCGAATTTCTCGACGCCCTTCATCAAACCGATGTTGCCTTCCTGAATCAAATCCAGGAACGACTGACCGCGGTTGGTGTATTTTTTGGCGACGGAAACGACGAGGCGCAAATTGGCCTCGGCCATGTGCGTCTTGGCCTTGAGGCCACGGTCAGCCGCCGCCTTTAATGCCTTGAATGCCGTGTAAAATTCCTCGCGCGGCAGGCGCACGAACTGTTCGAGCGTCGCGATTTTCTGATGCTCGGCCTCGACGGCGGCGCGCTTTTCCGCCGTGTTGCGGTGGGTTTCCAGTTCTGCCAGATGCCGGACGCTCGCCTGGAATTTTTCGTGGATGTTGCCGGCCACGACGATCATTTCCTCGACGACTTTCTGCTTGTAGAAAAATTTCAGGAAGGTTTCCTGCAGTTTGGCACCCAGCTTCTTGAGTTCCTTCTCCATCTTTTCCTTGCGACCCTTTTGCTGCGCCTTCTGCCACGCAAAATACTTCGCGTCCACGTTTGCGTCCATCGCGTGCACCTTCTTGATGAGCTTGCGCAAATCCTTCAGGTGGCCTTCGCGGTTGGCGATTTTTTTGTCAACAATGACGCGGTCGAAACGCTCCTTCGGCGGGTCGGACAAAATCTTTTCGGCAATGGCGATGTGTTCCTTCGCCGTGAAGCCGAGGCCGTAAACGATGCACTTCATCTCCACTTCCGCGTCCTCGATTTTTTTGCAGATCTCGACTTCCTGTTCGCGCGTGAGCAAGGGGACCTTGCCCATCTGGTTCATATACATGCGAACCGGGTCGTCCAAAATTTCCAGGCGTGAATCGTCGTCGGCCTCCTCCGGCTGCGCCTGTTCAGGCTTGGTGCGCTCGTTGCGTTCAGCCTCGGCCTGATCCATGACGATTTCCACGTCGAGGCTGCGGAGCTTCGTCAGCAGTGCGTCGAGGTCTTCCGGGCTCAGATTGTCCGGGAGAATGTCGTTAATATCGTCGTAAGTGATGTAGCCATGCTCCTGCGAGAGGTGCAGCAGCGTCTTGACCGTCTCGGTCAAATCCACCGTGGTCAGCGCGCTGCCCGTCGTGGGCGCGGGCGGCTGGCCGTTGGCCGGGGCTTTGGCCGGCGATTTGGCCACGGCTACTTTGACGGCCACAGGAGCCGGCTTGGCGGCTTCCGGTTTGATCGCCTTGCTGGAAATGACAAATCTCCGCCGGACGGGCGGAGTTTTGACTTTCGGCACTTTGGGCGAACTGGCACGTTTGCTGTGCGGCGCGGATTTGGGCGCCGTAACTTTGCGTTTCGACATAAATAATCAGACCAAAAAAACATGCGCCGGTTCAGAAAAATTGACGATTGACCGTAAAAACACGGCTTCTGACGAGACACCCGCGTTCATGGCCGTGAAGCTGGAACTGCGAACACCAGAAGACTGACGCGCGTCAATACTAGCCCTTTTGCTGGAAATTACAAGGATAATATTTGCTTCACCAATGGCTTTCTGACGCCCGAAGCATCCGTGCCAGCGGCTGGCAATGGAAATTTCCGGCGCGAAGTCAGGTCGCCGCCCGCACCGCCGCCACGTCCCGCTGAATCTGTTCCCGCAGTTCCGCCGGCGACGAAAATTTGCGTTCGTCCCGCAGTTTCGCCCCCAATTCCACCTCCAACTCCGCGCCATAAAGCTCGCCGCTGAAATCCAGCAGGTGCGCCTCCACGCGCAACTGCGGCCGCGCCGCCGCCACCGTCGGTCGCGTGCCGATGTTCAGCGCGACGCGATAAAATTGCCCTTGAACTTTTGTGCTCGCCGCATAGACGCCGTCCGGCGGCAGGATCAAGCCGGTCACATCCAGATTTGCTGTTGGGAAGCCCAGTTCATGACCGATTTGATCGCCGGTCACGACGCGCCCGCAAATCGCATAAGGCCGGCCAAGCATCTGGCTCGCCGCGTCAAAATTGCCCGCGCGAATCGCCTCGCGAATCCGCGTGCTGCTTACCACTTGCCCGTCCAGCGCCACCGCCGCGAGGCCATGGACTTGGAAATTCAGTTCCGCACCCAGTTTTTTCAACAGTTCTACATTGCCGCTGCGCTTGTGCCCAAAAACAAAATCCGCGCCGACGCAAATGCTGTGGATTTTTCCGAGGCCATGCGCCAGTTCGCGGATGAAAACCTCGCCAGATTTTTCGCTGAAAGTTTTGTCGAAGGGAATTTCCAGCAGCGCGTCCGCGCCGAGCGCTTCGATGGCGCGCAATTTTTGCGACCGCGAAAAAATCTGCGGCGGCACACGCTCCGGCGCAACGATGGCGTTCGGATGTTTGTCAAACGTGACCACCAGCGCAACCGCGTCATGCGTGCGCGCGTCGGCCACGGTCTGCCGGATGATCTGCTGGTGGCCGAGATGCACGCCGTCGAAAACGCCAATGGCCACACAGGCTTTCCGCTGGCCATTGCCCAATTCGCTCGCGGCGCGGATGATTTTCATGGGTCACGCATTGGCGGCGAGCTTCAAAAACGGCATCACCCGTTTTTCCAGTTCCGCCGTCGTCAGTTTCAAAATCGTGTCCAGTGGCAGCGCATCAGCCACGTCGAACTTCCCCGACGCGCTGCGCCGCAAAGTCGTCAGGTGTGCGCCGCAGCCGAGCTTCTGGCCAAGGTCGTGCGCGATGCTGCGAATGTAGGTGCCCTTCGTGCAGGCCACGCGAAATTGCCCGAGCGGCTCCGCGTAACTTGTGAAACGGAAATTATAAATGTGAACCAAGCGGGCCTCGCGCTCGACCTCAATGCCTTTGCGCGCGAGTTTGTAAAGCGGCACGCCGTTTTTTTTGATGGCGGACACCATCGGCGGCATCTGCATCTGGTCGCCGATGAACTTCGCCGCTTCTTCGTTGAGCTGATCCAGCGTCAGCAGCGGCACCGGCAACGCGGCCGTGATTTCACCGTCGCAATCGTAGCTGTCCGTCGCCTCGCCGAACTTGATCGTGCCTTCGTAAACCTTGTCGTCGCCCATGAGCCGCTCGGACAATTTCGTGCCGCGACCGAGCACGATGATGAGCAAACCGGTGGCGTTCGGGTCGAGCGTGCCGCAGTGGCCGACCTTCTTGATGCCGAACTTGCGGCGAATCGCATCCACGACATCGTGCGAAGTCGGGCCGGCCGGCTTGTCAACGAGGATGGCGCCGTCGAGTGCGGAAAAATCTTGCATGAAAAATCGGGAATTACTTCGCGGCTTTCAGCGCGCGTTTCACGGCGGCGATGACCTTGCGCTGCACCGAAAGTGGTTTGCCGGGAATGCGCGCGCCCGCCGCCGCCGGATGGCCGCCGCCACCGAACTGCCCGCAGATTTCGCTGACGTTCACGCGGTCGCTTTTCGAGCGCAGGCTGATGCGCGTCATTTCCGGCTCGATTTCCTCGAACACGCAGGCGACGACGACCGGCTCGATGGCGCGCAGGTGGTCAATCAAGCCTTCCGTGTCGTCGCTCTCCGCGCCGGTGCGGGTGAAATCTTTTTTCTTCAGCCAGAGCCAGGCGATGCGGTCATTGTCCGTCAGGCGGAATTTGCTGTAAACATGTTTGAGCAGCTTCGCGCGCGAGAGCGGATATGACTGGTAAACTTCGTCGCAAATCTTCGCGAGGTTCGCGCCGCGCGTGACCAGCTCCGCGCCGGCGTGAAACGTGCCCGGCCGCGTGTTCGGATACTGGAACGAGCCGGTGTCCGTCGAGATGGCCGCGAACAGCAGGTCGGCGATCGGCGGCGTGATCGGCCAGCGCGCGACTTTCAGCAGGCGGTAAATCAGTTCGCCGGTGGAAGGCTCGCGCGGCGACACCCAGTTCACGTCACCGTAGCGCGGGTTGGTCGCGTGATGGTCAATGTTGATGAGGACTTTGCGCTGTTTGACACAATCGCCGACTTTGCCCAAACGTTCGTAGCTCGCGCAATCGGTGGCGATGACACAGTCAAATTTTTGACCGGCCTTCGGTTTTTCAATCAGCCCGTCGCCGACGAGAAATTTGTATTTGAGCGGGATGGCGTCCTGGTTCCAGACCGTGACGCGTTTGCCCTCGTTGCGCAGCGCGAGCGCGAGGCCGAGCTGCGAGCCGATGCAGTCGCCGTCCGGCCGCATGTGGCCGACGATGCAAAAAGTTTTGTGCTCGCGGATGACTTCGAGAACGCGATCAATGACTTTCGGGTAACTTTTCACTTCGATTCTTTGTTGGAGCCGTCGTCGGCGGCCGGAGTTTTGTCCAGTTCATCCAAAATTTGCAGCACGCGGTTGCCGCGCACGATGGAGTCGTCCACGATGAATTTCAGCGTCGGCGTGTATTTCAGGATCACCGATTTGGCGACGAGCCCCTGGATGCGAATACGATTTTGTTCCAGCACTTGCAGGCCGTGCTTCTGCTGCGTCGGGTTGCCGAGAATAGTGATGAAGACCACGGCGGTGCGCAAATCGCCGCCCACGTCAATGTCGTTGACCGTGATGAGGCCGACGTCGGAAACGTGAAATTCGCGGCGGATAACCTCGCCAATCGCACGCTTCAGCAGTTCGCGCACGCGCTCATGTCGGAGATTGGGCATGATTTTGTTGAATCGTTAAATGGTTAAACCGTTGAATCGTGAACCAGTTCAACAATTGAACGGTTCAACAATTCAACAAATCACAATTTTGCGGCAATTTTTTCCACCGCGTAACATTCGATGGCGTCGCCCACCTGAAATTCGCCAAAGCCCTCGATGCGGATGCCGCATTCCATGCCCATGCGCACCTCGTTGGCCTCGTCCTGAAACCGGCGGAGCGACTGCGTGACGCCCTCGTAAATAATGTCTTTTTTGCGGCGCACGCGCACCTTGCCGCGCACGATGCGGCCGGCGGTGACCATGCAACCGGCGACGGGAATGCCCTTGGACAGTTCAAAAATCTGCCGCACTTCCGCCGAGCCGACGACGGTGTCCTTGAGATCGGGATCGAGCAATCCGGCCATCGAGTCCTTCACCTGATCGATCAATTCGTAAATGATCGCGTAAAGCTTGACCTGCACGCCGGCGTGTTTGGCCTTTTCGGCGGCGGTGCTGTCGAGCCGCGTGTGAAAACCGAGGATGACGGCCTTGGACGCGGACGCGAGCGCCACGTCATTTTCCGTGATCGTGCCGACATCGCTGTGCAGCACTTCCATTGAAACCTTGTCGGATTCGATTTTCTTGAGCGCCTCGACAATCGCCTCGACCGAGCCCTGCGTGTCCGCCTTGACGACCACGCGCAACACCTTGCTCGACGCCGCTTCGAGCGACGCAAACAGGTTTTCCAGCGTGACCTTCGAGCGGTTTTCCAGATCCTGGCTCTTCGCCTCCTGGGCGCGTTCTTCCGCCAAAACGCGCGCGGCTTTTTCGTCGTCCACGGAGCTGAATTCCCAGCCCGCTTCCGGCACGCCGTTCAGGCCGAGCACGCTGACGGCCACGGACGGCCCGGCTTCTTTGAGGCGCTGGCCTTCCTCGTTGATGAGCGCGCGCACCTTGCCGTAAAACTCGCCGCAGATCACCACGTCGCCGAGATGCAGCGTGCCTTTGCGCACCAGCACCGTGGCGGTCGGGCCGCCGGGCGAAACGCCGGACTCGATGACATTTCCTTTTGCATTGCGATTTGGATTCGCCTTCAACTCCAGCAAGTCCGCTTGGAGCAAAATCATTTCGAGCAGTTTATCAACGCCAGCTTTTGTCACCGCAGAACACTCGACGAAAATGGTGTCGCCGCCCCAGTCGTCGGGCACAAGACCTTTTTCCTGCAATTGCTGGCGGACGCGCAACGAGTTCGCGTTCGGATGGTCAATTTTATTTACCGCGACGAGAATCGGAACTTTCGCCGCCTTCGCATGCGCGAGCGCCTCCAAAGTCTGCGGCATCACGCCGTCGTTCGCCGCAACGACAAGGACGACGATGTCCGTGACGTTTGCGCCGCGCGCGCGCATGGAACTGAACGCCGCATGGCCGGGTGTGTCGAGAAAAGTGATCTGCGCGAGCTCGTTTTTGCGCTCCGGATGCGGCACGGCAATCGTGTAGGCGCCGATGTGCTGCGTGATGCCGCCGGATTCGCCGGCCGCGACATTCGCCTTGCGGATGACGTCGAGTAGCGACGTTTTGCCGTGGTCAACGTGACCCATGATGGTCACAACCGGCGCGCGCGGCTTCAAATCCTCCGGCTTGTCGTCAATGTCCAGCTCGACCTTTTTCTCGGTCGTGTGGACGACGCCTTCGCCCTTGGCGCGTTTTTCCGCTTCAAACTTGAAACCATAATGCGCGCAGACCTGCGCGGCGATTTTTTCGTCAATGGACTGGTTGACCGTCGCCATGACCTTCAGCTTCATCAGCTCGGCGATGATGGCAAACGGCTTTTGCTTCAACGCCTCGGCCAAGGCACGCACGACAATCGGCGGCTTGATGGTGATGACCTGCGCGTCGGTCGGCAGGGAAATTTTCGGCTGCTGCGGAGCCGCAGGTTTTGGCGCGGGCGCGCTTTGCAGCGGCCGCCCGTCGCGGCCGCGCTGTTGAAACTGTCCGCGACCATCGCCGCGCGACGGCGGTTGGCCGGAACGACCGCCTTGCGCCGGCTGACCCGGACGGCCACCGGCGGTTTGCGGACGGGGCGGCGGACCGCCACGTTCACCGCCGCGTTCGCCAGGACGCGCTGAACCGGGGCGCGGAGCCAATTGGATGAAGCCGACCTTCTCCCCCATCTGCGGTTTCGGCGGCGCGGGGGGAATAACCGGTTTTGGCGCGGGCGGCGGAACCACGATTTTGGCGGGCTCGGAAATTTCACTGGCTGGCGCGGAGACGGCTTCGGCAATAGTTTCCCGGCCGTTGGCCGGTTCCGGCTCCGGCCGGATTTCCACAACTGGTTCCGGCGGCGGTTCCGGCGCGTGGATGATCTGGATTTTTTCCTCGACTACGGCCTTAGGTTCCTCGACCGGCTTGGGCGCGAACCGGGCGGCGACGACCGGGTTGGTCCGGATGATTTCTTCCTCCAGCCATTCGGCGCTGATTTTGTCGAGCGAGCTAGATGGAACCTTGGCGGCAGCAATGCCCAATTCCTTGGCCTTCGTGAGAATTTCTTTGTTCTCGAGGCCAAGTTTCTTCGCAATGTCGTAAACACGAACGGGCATAAATATTTTTTACCGCTACCAACCGGAATGTGCAATTCGCCTTCATGGCTTAAATCGCAAAAACAAATTTGATTCCAGTCTGCACCATAAAATTAACGATTGGCGGTTTCGCCACCAACATTCAACTGGCGGCGGCCCATCTCGGCCCGCGCGGCTTCCAAAATCGCCGCCGCGCTTTCGCCGACGCCGGGAATGTCCGCAATGTCGCCGGGCTCCGCCTGCACCAAATCTTCCAGCCGCGTCACGCCGGCGTGCACGAGCGCATCCGCCTGCTCGCGCGTGATGCCGGGAATCGCCGCGATCTGTTCGACGGCTTCCGCAACCTTCTCATCAAAGCCTTTGGTGACGATGTGTTCCGCGTCAATGTCCACTTCCCAGCCCGTCAACCGCGCCGTCAGCCGCGCGTTCTGGCCGCGCTTGCCGATGGCGAGCGAAAGCTGGTCTTCCGCAACGAGGACGTGCACGCGCTTGCGCTGCTCATCCAATTCGATGCTGCGGATTTGCGCCGGCTCCAGCGCCTTCGTGACAAAGGCCTTGACGTCGGACGACCACGGAATTACGTCCACCTTTTCGTTGTTCAGCTCGCGGACAATGTTTTTCACGCGCTGGCCGCGCAGGCCGACGCACGCGCCAACCGGATCCACTTTTTGGTCGCGGGAATACACCGCCATCTTCGTGCGGAAACCGGGTTCGCGCGCGATGCCCTTAATCTCAATCGTGCCGTCGTTGATCTCGGAAACTTCCAGTTGGAACAGCTTCACGATGAACTTCGTGTCCGCGCGGGACAAAATGATTTCCGGGCCGCGCTCGCCTTCCTGCACCGCCTTGATGATGGCGCGGATGCGTTCGCCGACCTGATATTCTTCAGTCGGCACGCGCTCCTTGTTCGGCATGACCGCCTCGTATTTGCCGAGGTCGAGCACCACGTCCGAACGGTCAAACCGGCGCACCGTGCCGCTGACGATGTCGCCGACGCGGTCTTTGTATTCCGTGAGCAACATGGCCTTTTCGGCCTGACGGACTTTTTGCATCAACGCCTGCTTGGCGTATTGCGCGGCGATGCGGCCGAAACCCTGCGGCGTGACTTCCTTTTCGATTTCATCGCCCACCTTCGCGTCGGCCTTGATGCGGCGCGCGTCGAACATCGAGATTTGGTCGTGCTGCGAAATGACCTTGTCCGCAACGATGAGCTTGGCGAACGCCTTGATGTCGCCGTTCTTGGAATTCATCTCCACGCGCAGCTCGCGGGCGGGGCCGACGGCCTTCTTGGCGGCCTGCAAAAGCGCCTCCTCGACGGCAGCCATGAGAACCTCACGGCTGACGCCTTTTTCGCGCTCCCAAAATTCCAATCCGGCAATAAAATCTGCATTCATAACTGATTTGCGGCGCACTTTGCGGCAACATCCGGCGAACAAAAAAGCCGGAAAGACTTATGTCTCCGACTTTCGCACGCTGGTGAGCCAGCAATTAAACCGCTTTGTGATGGGAAAGTAGCCATTCCCGCAACGCCCGTCAAGCCCAAACGCCGCGCGTCAAACCCACGCAAAATGCGTGAACCGCACGCCGGCGCGGAATGGGGAACTGCGTATTTCTTTGGAAAACGACGCGGCATGTGCTTTGCTTAAATAATTCTATGAAGCCAAACCGCACTAATCAAAGTCGCCGCGCGTTCACGTTGGTAGAGGTAGCGGTCGTCATTTTTGTGCTGGTAGTTCTGGTGGCCATGATTCTGCCTCAACTTGCGGCCGCCAGAAAAAACCGCCCCAGCCCCAGAGGTTGGTGCGCCTGCAATCTGAAACAAATCGGCCTTTCCTACCGGCTTTGGGAAGGCGACAACGGCGACAAATACCCCATGAACGTTTCCGTGACGAATGGCGGCACAATGGAATTAGCCAATGGGAGAAATGCTTGGATCAACTTCCTTGTCATGTCCAACCAATTGAGCACGCCAAAGGTTTTGCACTGTCCGGCAGACACGGATGGATCGGCTACAAATTCATGGAGTGGGTTGAATAATAAAAACGTCAGTTATTTTGTTGGCTTGAATGCCAGCGAAGACGATCCGCAAGCAATCCTTTCCGGCGATGACAATTTTGAAATCGGCGGCATTGCGGTAAAATCTGGTTTGTTGGAACTTCCAACCAATTCACCAATTGCTTGGACAGTCGCACGTCACAAATTCTCCGGCAATATTTTGTTGGCTGACGGCTCGGTTCAAACAGTCACAATCTCCGCCCTCACAAATCTTCTTCACCAAACCGGCCTCGCCACCAACCGACTCGCGATTCCGTAATCTGTGTTTCATCTGTGGGCATCTGTGGCTAGATTCCCCGCGTGAAACTGTTTTACACCGGCCCGGTCGTCAACGCCGAGATGCTCGTCACGATGCTGGAGCGGCACGGCATCGCCGCCACGCAGAATTTCACGGACGCCACGTTGCCGGACGACGGCGACCTGAACCGCCCCGCCCAGGTCTTCGTGCCGGAGGCGGATTATGACCGCGCGTTCCAGCTTTTTTACGCCGAACGTCAGGACGAACTTTGATTTTCCGCCGCAAGTTTTGACTTTTGCGGCCGCGGTCGGTGGTGTTCAATCAGTGCCTTATGGATCAGACCCATCCCCTGACGACGACGGCGTTCGAGCTGCCGGGCTTTCGCATCACCAAATCATTCGGCGTCGTGCGCGGCATCATGGTGCGGTCGCGCTCGGTCATCGGCAATTTCGGCGCGAGCATCCAGTCCATCTTCGGCGGCAACATTTCCATCTACACCAACCTCTGCGAGCGCGCCCGCGAGGACACGTTCAACCTCATGCTCACCCACGCCGGCCAGCTCGGCGCCAACGCCGTCATCGGCGTGCGCTACGACGCCACGGAAATCGCGCCGGGCATCACCGAGGTGCTGTGCTACGGCACGGCGGTGTTTGTCGAAAAGGCGTAAGGCACGATGAAGGCGTTGAGTCCAGACAGTTTTCTCGCGCGGGTGCTGGGACGGCTCACGGCGGCGATCATCCGCCGGCCGCGCTGGTTTTTCTGGCCGCAGGTGGTGCTGTTTTTTTTGAGTATCGCGGTCACGGTGAAGTATCTCCAGTTCGACACGAACCGGGATAATCTCGTCGGCGGCAATCAGCGCTACCACCACAACTTTCTGGAATTCCAAAAGGAATTTCCGCAGCAAGACGATTTGGTCGTCGTGGTGGAAAGCGAAAACGTGGAGAAGAACCGGCAGTTCGTCGAGCGGCTCGGCGCGCGGCTGGAGGCGGAAACGAACCTGTTCAAGGACGTTTTTTACAAGGGCGACCTAGCGATGATGGGCAGCAAGGCGCTGCTGTTCGCGCCGGAAAGCGACCTCGCCGGCCTGCGCGACACGCTGAAGGATGACCTGCCGTTCATTGAAAAATTTTCGCGGACGACGAACCTGGTCTCGTTTTTTGAGCTGGTCAACACGCAGTTCCGCACCGCCAAGCAGGAGGAAAACGCGCAGAACGACGCGCTGATAAAATCGCTGCCGGCGCTGGAGCGCATCCTCCAGCAAGCGCGGGACAGCCTCGAACGCCCCGGCACGCCGCCGTCGCCGGGCGTGACGGCACTGTTCGCCGCCGGCGACGAGGCGACGGCGGGAACCTACATCACATTCAACCAGGGAAAGATTTTTCTGGTCACCACGCACGCGCCGAGCGACGACTTGAGCGACGCCGCGGTCGAGCGCATCCGCGAGCTGGTGCAGCAGACGCGGATGGAAGTCACCGGCGTCAATGCCGGGCTGACCGGCCAGCCGGTGCTGGATCACGACGAGATGGCGCAGTCGCAAAAGGACACGACGGTGGCGGGCGTGGTGGCGCTGGTGCTGTGCGCGATCATTTTCATCTACGGCTACAACGAGACCGGGCGGCCGATCAAGGCGATCATCTGCCTGCTGTTCGGGCTGGCCTACACCCTGGCGTTTGCGACGGTGACGGTGGGGCACCTGAACATTTTGACGATTACGTTTCTGCCGATGCTCATCGGGCTGGCGATTGATTTCGGCGTGCATCTGATCACGCGCTACGAGGAGGAATTGCGCCACGGCAAAACGGAGGTGGAGGCGCTGACCAAGGCGATGGTGTTCACCGGCCAGGGTATTTTCACCGGCGCGCTGACGACGGCGGGTGCGTTTGGGGCGATGGCCTTCACGCATTTCAAGGGCATCCAGGAGATGGGCGTCATCTGCGGCGGCGGCCTGATGATCTGCCTGATCCCGATGCTGACGATCTTGCCGGTGTTGCTGCTGCGCGGAAAACAAAATGTCATGGACCACACCATCCAGGAGGACGACCGCCGCGCGCACATCGAAAGTTTCTGGCTGGAACGGCCGGTGCTGGTGGCGCTGGTGATTGTGGTAATCAGCGTGGCGGCGGCGTTCGAGGCGCGAAAGGTTTTCTTCGATTACAATTTGTTGAATATGCAGAGCGCCGGGCTGCCGGCGGTGGTGTATGAGCAGAAGCTGATTGATTCGGCGGATAAATCCGTGCTGTTCGGCGCGGTGGTGGCGGACAACCTCGACGACGCGGTCCGGCTGGAGAAAAAACTCCGCACGCTCACGAACGTAGTGGCGGATGTGGAATCCATCGCCGGCTTCCTGCATCAGGACCAAGGCGCGAAGCTGCAGCTTATCTCCGACATCAAGGCCGAGGTCGCGCCGCTGGATTTCAATGCGCCGGACCTGCGGCCGGTGGATGTCTATGACTTGAGCCGGACGCTGTATTCTTTCTCCGGCTATCTGGGCGCGGCCCTGGACGAGGTCAGCAAGACGGAGCCAGTGCTGGCGCAGCAACTGGCGTCGCTGCAAAAAACCGTGCTGGCGCTGCGCCGCACGATGCTGGCCGGCGACAATTCGGCGCTGGCCGAACATGGCGAAAAACTCGGCGAGTATCAGCAAGCCCTGTTTGACGATCTGCGCGTGACGTTCCAGACGCTGCAAAGGCAGGATGACCGCGCGCCGCTGCACATTGCGGACCTGCCGCCGGCCTTGCGCGACCGGTTTGTGGGCGTGACCGGGAAATTTTTGTTGCAGGTCTATCCCAAGAAAAATGTCTGGCAGCACGACAACCAGAAAGAGTTTGTCAAGACGCTGCGGCGCGAACTCGACCCGCAGGACACCAACCTGCCGAACATCACCGGCACGCCGGTGCAACTGCTCGAATACACGACGCTGCTTAAGAACAGCTACATCACGGCGGCGTGGTATTCGCTGGCGGCCATCGCGGTGATGGTCTTTTTCCATTTCCGCAGTGTGACGGCGGTGGTCTTGGCGCTGATTCCGGTCGGCCTTGGGACGCTTTGGCTCGTGGGCCTGATGGGTTGGCATGGCGTGCCATTTAATCCGGCGAACATCATGACGCTGCCGCTGGTCATCGGCATTGGTGTGACCAATGGCATTCATATCCTGAACCGCTACGCCGAGGAGCGCACGCCGGGAATTCTGGCGCGCAGCACGGGCAAGGCGGTGCTCGTGTCGGGATTGACGGCCATCGCGGGATTCGGCAGTCTCATCCTTGCGCAGCATCGCGGCATCCACAGCCTCGGCTACATCATGTCCGTGGGTATCGCGATGTGCATGATTGCGGCGCTGACCTTTTTGCCGGCGTTGCTGAATTTGATCGGCCGGTGGAAACCGCTGGTGGAAAATAAAAAACCCGATGCTGGCAACGCATCGCCAACACCGGGTCAGGAGGAACCGAGGCAAAAACCTCAATTGAACCAAATTTAAGTGATAAACCGATAAAGTCAATCTCAATGTTAAATGCGCCCAGATTTAACTTGGATAAATGAAGTTCCCAGACAAAATAACGATAAAGAAAAAACGGTCTTCCACCGGCAGCAACCAATGTTACCGGTGGTGGTTGGTGTTGGCTATCGTTCTCGCCGGTTTCTGTCATTCAGCAGCGGCGGACGGAACGAACAGCTTTGGATTTATTTTTGACCACTTCCATCTAACGCTCGAAGCCGGCCAGCGCACCGAGGCCGCCGGGCCGTTTTATTATTCGCAGCAGACCGTGGATGAAAGCATGCTCGCGTTCCCGCCATTTTATTCGCGCGTCAGCAATCCGTCCGTGGAATACACAAACCAGGATTTCTTGTATCCGCTGCTGACGCGTATCCAATATGGCCAGGAGCGGCGCTGGCAACTGTTCCAGCTCCTCAGCTTTTCCGGCGGGCAGGAGCCGACCGACGCCGACAAAATCCGGCATACGATTTTTCCGTTTTATTTTTCGCAGCGCTCCAAGACCGACACGAATCTGGACTACACCGCGTTTTTTCCGTTTTACGGCACGTTGAAAAACCGGCTGTCGCGCGACGAAATTCACTTTGTGCTGTTCCCGATCTACAGCGAGACGCGAAAAAAGGATGTCGTCACGGACAATTATCTTTACCCGTTCGGCGACGTGCGCCATGGCGACGGTATGCACGGCTGGCACATCTGGCCGTTGGTCGGCACCGAGCAAAAAATTGTCACCCTGCACACGAATGGCTTTGGCGACGTTGAAACCGTGGGCGGCTACAAGCGCTCCTTTTTTCTGTGGCCGCTGCATCTCAAGCAGGACAATGGCATCGGCACGGACAACCCGGAAAAATTTCGCGCCAGCATCCCGCTTTATACCTACACGCGCTCGCCCAAGCTGGATTCCACGACCGTCATCTGGCCGTTCTTCACCTGGATGGACAACCGCGAGAAAAAATATCGCGAATGGCAGATGCCGTGGCCGTTTGTGATTTTCGCGCGCGGCGAAGGCAAGACCACCTCGCGCGTCTTCCCGCTGTTCAGCCAGTCGCACAACGATACTCTGGAAAGTGATTTTTACCTCTGGCCCATCTACACTTTCCGACGCACCCATTCCGATCCGCTCGACCTGCGGCGGACGCGCGTGGTTTTTTACCTTTACGAAAACACCGTCGAGAAAAGCACCCAGACCGGCATCTGGAAACAGCGCGTAGATATGTGGCCGTTTTTCACCTGGCACCGCGACTTCAACGGCAACCAACGGCTCCAAATCTTCGCGCCGATCGAGCCGGCCGTGCCGGAAAACCCCGGCGTCGAGCGCAACTGGTCGCCGCTCTGGTCGCTCTGGCGCGCAGAAACCAATCCCAAGGCCGGCGCGGCCAGCCAGTCGTTGCTGTGGAATTTATACCGCCGTGAGACCGCGCCGGCGCACAAAAAAGTCTCGCTCCTGTTCGGCCTTTTCCAGTATCAATGTGACGGGGATAGCAAACGGACAAAGTTGTTTTACCTGACCGTTTTCAAAACCACCGCCGCCCAATGAAACCGCGCATGAAATATGTTTGAGAACATCGGAGAAATCATCCTGCTGTTCTGGCGCACGCTGCTAGCCCTGCCGCAAACGTGGCGGCAGCGGCAGAAGGTGTTTGACCAGTTTTTTGAGATCGGCAACGCCAGCCTGCTGATGGTCTGCGTGCTGTCGTTTTTCATCGGTGCGGTCATCGCCTTGCAGACCGGCCCGGTGCTGGTGGAACGCAGCCTGCCCAGCGCCGTCGGCGGCGTCGTCGGCATCGCCATCGCCAAGGAACTCGCGCCGGTGATGATGGCGATTCTCATCGCCGGCCGCATCGGCTCGGCGATGGCGGCGGAAATCGGCTCGATGCGCGTGTATCAGGAAATTGACGCGCTGCGGACGATGAACATCAACCCGATCCATTACCTCGTCCTGCCGCGCATCCTGGCCATTGCCGTCGCGCTGCCGATGCTGGTGGTTTTTTCCGTGCTCGTCGGCTGGTTCGGTGGCGCGGTGGTGGCGGACATGAACCACCGCATGGAAATTCCGTTCCGGGTTTTCTTTTCCGACCTGCGCGACATCGTGGAAATCAAGGACGTGGCCAACGGCGTCTTCAAAAGCTTTTGTTTCGCCATCATCATCGGCACGGTGTCGTGCCATCAGGGGCTGGTGACCATCGGCGGCCCGCGCGGCATCGGCCGCTCGGTCACGAAGGCCGTGGTGAACTCCATCGTGCTCATCGTGATTTTTGACTACATCCTCACGCGCTTCCTGTTGAAATGAGCGAGAACCAAAACAATAATCATTCCGGCGTCGGCCTCATCGTGCGCGGCCTGCGCAAAAGTTTTGGCGACCAGGAAGTGCTCAAGGGCGTGGACATCGACGTGAAGCCCGGCGAAATTTTCGTCATCATGGGGCCAAGCGGCAGCGGCAAGAGCGTTTTGCTCAAGCATCTCATCGGCCTGGAAGAACCGGACGCCGGCGAAATATTCATCAACGGCGAACCGCTCACCACGCCGGAAATCGCGGCCAAATACCGCATGGCGCTCGTATTTCAGTCCGGCGCATTGCTGAATTCCCTGACCGTTGGCGAGAATGTCGGGCTGTATCTGACCGAACATCGCCTCAAGACACCGGAGGAGATTGAAAAAATCGTCGTTGAAAAGCTCGACGATGTCGGCCTCAAGGACGCCGTGAACAAGATGCCCAGCGAGCTTTCCGGCGGCATGAAAAAACGCGCCGCCATCGCCCGCGCGCTCGTCATCGAGCCGCAGCTCATCCTTTACGATGAGCCGACGAGCGAGCTGGATCCGCTGTCCGCCGTCGTCATCGGCAACGAGATTCTCGACCTCAACCGCCGCATCCACGTCACCACGCTCGTGGTGTCGCACGACCGCGACCTGGCGTTCGGCGTGGCCGACCGCATCGCCGTCATCATAGACGGGCAGATTGTCACCGTCGGCACGCCGAACGAGGTGAAAAATTTCAACGACCCGCGCGTTCAAGAATTTTTGAACGCGGATTTCAAACGTGAAAAATAAGAGACTACGCCTATGAAAAATTCACTGGAAACCAAGCTCGGCTTTTTTGTGGCCATCACCGTGTGCGCCGCCGTGCTAATTATCGAAACGCTCGGCAGCGCCGACCTGTTCAGCCGCGGTTACCACGTCAGCGCGCTGTTCGACTCGGTGCAGGACTTGAAGGTCGGCGACCGCGTGAAGATGGCCGGCGTTGAAATCGGTCGTGTGGAAAAAATCGAGCTTGCCGACGAAAAAGTCAGCGTGACCCTGAAACTCAAGCCGACGGCCGGCGTGAAGACCGACAGCAAGGCCATCATCAAGTTCACCGGCCTGATGGGGCAAAATTATGTCAATGTCTCTTTCGGCGCGCCGGGTTCGCCCAAGGCCGAGGACGGCGCGGTGCTACAGACGCAGGAGCAGCCGGATTTGAGCGCCATCATGGACAAGCTCGACAAGGCGGCGACGGGCATTGCGAACTTCGGCAACAGTTTCACCGGCGACAAGATTGACAACCTGGTCGGGCCGCTCACCGATTTCATCAAGCAGAACAGCGCGCCCATCACGGCCACGATTGCGAACGTGAAAAATGTCACCAGCCAGATTGCCGCCGGGCAGGGCACGGTGGGCAAGCTGATCTATGAGGACGCGCTTTACAACACGGCGCTGAACACCGTGAGTAATTTGCAGGACACGGCCGCCTCAGCCAAGGACATGATTGCCTCGGCCAAGCTGATGATGAACGATGTTTCCGCCGGCAAGGGCACCATTGGCAAGCTGCTGACGGACGAGACGCTCTACCGCGCGACGACCGCCTCGATGACCAACCTCGAGTCCATCCTGATCAAGGTGAACCAGGGACAGGGCACCGTGGGCAAGCTGGTGAACGACCAGGATTTTCTCAAGAACGCCAAGCTCTCGCTCCAGAAGCTCGACAAGGCGGCGGACGGACTGGAAGACACTGGCCCATTGAGCGTCATCGGCATCATGGCCAACCAGTTTGGATTGTAAATTTCCGATTTACGATATGCAATTTACGCGCTGCCGGAAATTTTAGGGCGGCTCGTAAATCGTCAATCGCAAATCGTAAACGATCAGTCCAGCCCGAGATTTTTCACGACCTGCACGGTGGAATGCGCCTTGTTGAGCGTGTAGAAATGCAGGCCGGGCACGCCGGCGCGCAACAGTTCCTCGCACTGGCGCGTGGCGTATTCGATGCCGAAATTCAGGGCGGCTTCATCATCGGTGCCAATCTCATCCAGCTTCGCCCGCAGCGCCGGCGGAATTTTCGCGCCGCACATCTGCGTGAACTTCGTGATTTGCGTCGCGCTGACGATGGACACAATGCCCGGCACGATGGGCACTTTCACACCAAGCTTCTGCGTGAGGTGGTCGCGGAATTCAAAATAGTCCGCGTTGTCGAAAAATAACTGCGTGACGACGAAGTCCGCGCCGGCCTCGACTTTATCTTTCAAATGTTGCCAGTCGGCGTGCTTGCCGGCCTTGCAGGCGATGTGGCCTTCGGGAAAGCCCGCGACGCCCACAGAAAAATCGCCCGATTCGCGGATGAATTTCACGAGCTGCGCGGAAAACTCAAAGCCGCCGGGCGTGGGCTGGAATTCGCCGCCGCCGGGCGGGTCGCCGCGCAGGGCGAGAATGTTTTTGCAGTCCAGCGCGCGGATTTTTTCCAGCAGGGCGCGGACTTCGGCGCGGGTGTGGTTGACGCAGGTGAGGTGCGCGAGCGCGGTGAGGCTGTGTTCGCGCTGGAGGCGATCCACAATCATCAACGTCTTGTCGCGGGTGCTGCCGCCGGCGCCGTAGGTGACGGAACAGAAATCGGGGCGCGTGGCGAGCAGGGCGGGCAGGTGTTTTTCAAACAGGGCGCGGTCGCCGTCGTCGGTCTTGGGCGGGAAAAATTCCAGGGAGATGACGGGCTGGCCGGTCGCCTGCTTGGCGGCGTAAATGTCGCGGATGAATTTCACGGGGCGGAATTATGCCGGAAGCCGGCGAAAGGGGAAACAAAAAGCCCCTGCCGGCTAACCGGCAGGGGCCAATGATTCTAAATCAGATTAGAACTTGTAAACCACGTTGGCGTAGATGCCGACGGATGAAGAGTTGCTAACCACGGCTTCGTTCGGCAGAACAATGTAGCCAGGGTAGGCACTGCTCGTGGCCTTGTCATAGCGGACTTCCAAACGACTGACGACATTGGCCCAGAGGTCATACTCGACAGTCTCGGTAAGCGAAATACCGCCGTCGCCACCTTGATAGCTGCCACTCTTGCCATCAATTTCCCAATATTCAGCACGGGAATTGAAGCTCAATTTGTCGGTGGCTTTGATGGTGTTATACAGGCCAACGATGTAATCATTGGCGTGAACATTGTTGATCGGCCCATAAGAATAGGCCGTGCCACCAACGTTTTGAACAAAGTCAAAGGAGGCACCGAAGGTGACATCCTTCCACGGGCTGTTCAGCGTCGCACCAGCGTAATAATTTTGCTGGTTGCCACCTTGAGAGCCTGCTGTGAGGCCAGTAGAGCCCTGCTGATTGCTTGGATTTGAGCCGCCAAAGCCATAAACCATGCCCACATAAAAGGCAGAGCCAGAAGCCCAACCCCAGTTACTGGGAGCATTGAAGGTCACAGAACCCATGACGGTCTTGTGCCACGGGCTACCATTGCTGTTGTTGTAGTTGTTGCTCGTGTTAATGCCCGTAGAGAGCGTGTTGGCCACACCAGCGTTGAACGACCATTCGTCGTTAATCTTGTAGGCACCGAGGATACCGGTGTGCTCGGTCGGTTCAACCGCCCAACCCCAAGAACGGGTGTAGTTCGGATTGCTGGCCGGGTCGAAGGATTCGTAGCCGATGACGGTGTTCCACACGCCGAATTTCCAGTCAATGCCGTTGCCCACTGGTGTGCGCAGGGAAATGTAGGCCTGCTGGATGGCAAAGTCGGCACTGGTGCCACCGGCGTATTGACCTCCGGTTGCCTTCGATGACGGATTCCAGCCGACGGCGTCCGGGCCGAAGAGCAGGTCGGCTTCATAGCCGGAAGCCCAAGGGGATTCATCCTCCGCCTTGCTGATGGAGAGCTTCACGACGTCAAGACTGAAGCCGTTGGCTTTGCCTTGTTGCAGCGGGATCTGGCCACCAGGAGAGTTAGCAACTCCGTGATTGTAAAAAGGGCTGCTAGTAGGCGTAATGCCATTGTCGCCAGTGCCGTTACCAGGGGTCAACTGCCAGTTCGCCGAGGCGCTGACGTAGCCGCTGATGATGGTGTTTGAGAGCGCGGTCTGCACCGAGCTCAGTTTCGCTTCGTCTGCGCGGACGGCGGAAGCCATGCTGACGGCTCCGACGGCGGCGAGACCCAATGTCCATTTATTAAACTTCATCTGTTCCTCCGATGTTGTTTGGTTTGTTGTTTGACTGCGTTAAACGGGATAAAAACAGTTTACCCCAGCACCTTGAAGGTGCGTTTGATTTCAAAATTAGGGAAAAAACCGCCGGTTGACAACAAAAATTTTTCGGAAAGCGATTTAGATAATTAGCTGAATTTTAACAGCTTATCAAAAACAGCCGTTTGATGGCTTCCTAATCCCCGACTTTTTTCACCGAAAAACCGCTTCCATCCGGCTTGAAAAAGCCGTTTTGAAGGTTTTTAATGTTCCGGCATTCGCCAACCTTGGAACAAATCGTGCTGATGTTTCGAGCCAAGGTGAGGATTGCGCTTGCAATTCCGCCGCATTGAATTATTCACGGACACAGGTATGCCATTATTTGCCTACACCGCCAGAGAAACGGCCACCGGCCGCGAACTTCGCAACACTGTCGAGGCCGCCACCGAGCAGGCCGCCATCGCCGCGTTGCTCAACCGCAACTTGCTCGTCGTCGAGATCCGCGAGAAGACCGCCAAGCGCGGCCAGACCAAGGGCGGCCGGGTGGCGCTCAACGACTTGGTCGTCTTCACGCGCCAGCTCGCCACGATGATTGACGCCGGCATCGCCATCGTCCAAGCGTTGCAGGCGCTCGCCGACCAGACGCCCAACAAGGTCATGCGCGACACCATCCGCGATGTCTGCTCGCGCGTGGAGGCCGGCGAAAGTTTTTCCGAGGCGCTGACCCGCCATCCCAAGGCGTTCAACCGGCTCTATGTCTCGATGGTTTCCGCCGGTGAAAAGGGCGGCCTGTTGGCGGAAATTCTCGGCCGGCTCGCCACCTATCTGGAAAACACCGAACGGCTCCGCAAAAAAGTGAAGACTGCCCTGATGTATCCCACCGTGGTGAGTGTCGTGGCAATCTGCATTACCATCTTCTTGCTGGTTCGGGTCATTCCCACGTTCAAGGAAGTCTATTCCGGCTTCGGTGCCAAGCTGCCCGGCCCGACCCAAGTCTTGATTGACATCAGCGAAATCGTCCAGAGCTACCTGATCTATCTCATCGTCCTGGTCGGCGCTGCCGTCTGGGGCTGGTTATATTTCATCAAGACCCGGCAGGGCCGTGACTTCTGGGACCGGACCCGCATCAAGCTGCCCATCTTCGGCGTCATCGCCCACAAAATCTGCCTCGCGCGCTTCACGCGCACGCTGGCTTCGCTCGTCCGCAGCGGCGTGCCAATCCTAGAAGTCCTGCAGATTGTCTCCGCCACCGTCGGCAACACCGTCATGGAAAAAGCCATCAAGGCCTCCGCCCTCGACATCGAGCGCGGCGAAGGCATCTCGGCCGCGCTGGGCAAGCACCCGATTTTCCCCAGCATGATCATCCGCATGCTGAGCGCCGGCGAGCAGACCGGCAACATTGACAACATGCTCGAGCGCGTCGCCGACTTCCTCGACGAGGAGATTGACACCACGCTCTCCGGCCTCATGTCGCTCATTGAGCCGCTGCTCATCGTGTTTCTCGGCATCGTCATCGGCGGCATGGTTATCTGTATGTTCCTGCCCATCTTCAATCTGGCGAACATCGTCAACGGCGGCCACTGAAAATCTGAAAACCAAAAACCGCCGGAAGATTTTTCTTCCGGCGGTTTTGTTTTTGGAAAACGTTTTGTGTTCCGTGCGTTCGGTTGCGGCTACACGGAAACCATTTTTGCCGGCTGCGGCTGATAAACTTTTATTTTCGGCCAGCGCAAATTGATCTGTTCCTCGAACCATTTGCGCGCCGCGTCGTCGCCGTGGCCGAGCAAAACCGCGCGCGGCGCCACCTGCCCGACGAACTCCAGCAGATCCTGCCGATTCGCGTGTGCCGTCAGGTCGAACTCCTGCATATCGCAGCGTTTCGTCACCTGTCCCGCGCTCGGGCTGAACACAAACGTCTCGCCCGGCTTCGCCGCCTTCAAATGGCCCGCCGGCGAATCCGGATCCGCGTAGCCCACGAAGAAAATACTCTGCTTCTCGTCGCCGATCATCCGCGTCGCCAACGTGTGCGCCGCCGTGTTCTCGCTCATCATGCCAGCGGTGATGACAAAAATTTTCCCGCCCGTCAACTTCATGCTGTCCGCCTGGCCCTTTTCCAGCACGACCAGCTGCAACGCATCGTTCAGGTGCAGGTTCGTGTGCTGCCGGTGCATCCGCGCCGCCTCGATGTCGTAAATCTCCGTGAACACGCGCCCCAGCCCGCCAATATAGATTGGCTGCTTCTTCAATTTGCCCTCGCGCATCAGCAGCGCCAGCAGCGCGAGAATTTCCTGCGTGCGCCCGAGCGCGAACGACGGGATCATGATCGCGCCCTTCTTTTTTTCCGCCGCGTGGATGGCCTCAACGAGCCGCTCGATTTCTTTTTCGCGCGTAAAATCCTTCGGCACCTCGCGGTTGCCGCGCGTCGTCTCCATGATGAGCACATCCGCCTTCACGTCCTCGAACCGCGCGCTTTTCAAGATCGTCTGGTCGTGAAAACACACATCGCCGGTGTAAAACATCGTCTCGCTTTTTCCGCGTAACAAGATGCCCGCCGAGCCGAGCGTGTGGCCGGCGTCAAAAAATTCCAGCGTCGGCGACGGCTGCCCGACCCGCGCCTTGTGATAAGCCTGCCAGTCCACCTCGCGGTTATATTTAAAACCCTGGAAGTGCGGCGCAATTTCGTCCAGCTCGTCGTGCGTGTAGAGCGGGTATTCGCGGATGCCCAACTCGTCGCGCTGGCGCGTCATCACGTTCACCGAATTGTGCAGCACGCGTTCCACGAGCAGATAACTCAGCTCCGTCATCAGGACGTGCGCCTTGGGAAATTTACGGCACGCCAGCGGCAACGCGCCGACATGGTCATGATGGCAATGCGAAAGGGCGATGGCATCCACGTCATGGGTGCCGGCCTTGTTGAACAGCGGCATCGCGTCGCGCCCCTCGCGTTTCGGATGCATGCCGGCGTCGAGCAGAATGCGGTGTTCGTCCAGCTCCACTAGCCACGCGCTCGCGCCGATGTCCGTGTCCGGGTTCAAATTCGTGATGTTCACAAGCTAATTGAACCACAGATGCGCGCGGAGGGACACAGTTATTATCGCAGTATCATAATCAGATGCGCCCAAGAACTGAACGACGATACCAAAGCTCAATCTATTTGTGGAATTCAGGTCACACAAAACAGCCAGAGCCGTCGTCCAAAGAGTCAAGTCGATATTGGCTGCTGATTCCTCATTCTTCAGTCCACCCAGTCGTCACTAGGGAAAATGCATGAGAGGATGCGAATGAGCTTGCCTTTGACCCCCATTCGGGCAAAATATGCCCCGGACGGCACGTAGCGGGTCAAGGTTCGCATAGTGGGTTTTCTGCCACATATCAGCAGATATTGACGTATGTTCTACAGCTTTCATGCAAGTCGTATCAGAAAGCAGTATCAAATTGTCAAGCCGACGACGGATGGCAAGCGGTAAAACTCAATAAAATCAACGGTCGCACCCATAGCTCAATTGGATAGAGCGGCTGACTACGGATCAGCAGGTTTCAGGTTCAACTCCTGATGGGTGCACCACTAAATAAAGGGTTTTTCAGGCTTTAAAGCCAGGCGGCTTGCAAATCTGATACTGATATTGTATACTGATGGCGTGAAAAAGAGCCAAACAGCAGCAAAAGATGGAGTTGAAAAACCCAAGCTCTGGCAAAAAACCTCCTTCGCCAATCTCATTCGCTACCTTCCCAGCGGAGTTTATTTTCTTCGGGTGCGCGTTCATGGCCAGCTCATCCGCAAAAGCCTCAAGACTGATGTTTTGTCCGTGGCCAAGCTGCGGTTGACCGACGAGGAGAAAAAATATCGGCAGGGTGCGCAACGGCAATTGGCGCTGCAACGCGGGCGCGGCCAGATGAATTTCAGCGACGCGCTGGAAATTTATTGTGCCCGGCTGGCAGCCAACACCGAAATCAAATCAAAAACCAAGCACTACTACACCCAGCGCATTGAATCGCTGTTGCGGACGTGGGCAGGCCTGGAAAAAACCAACGTGCGTGACATCTCCAAGCAAAGTTGTCTGGATTGGGCGGCGAAATACAAGGGCAGCGCGACCGCGTTCAACAACACGGCGCTCGTATTGCGGATGGTTTTGGACATTGCGATGGAGAGCGGAGTGATTTACGAGAATGCCGCACGCCACATTGTCCGCCGGGCGATCAAGCCGAAGGAATTGCATTTGCCGGACAACGCCAAGTTTGTCGAGATGGTGCAAACGATTGAGAACGCCGGCGGGCGGTTCAGCCGCGATTGCGCTGATCTGGTTCGTTTTCTCGCTTACGGCGGATTTCGCTTGGGCGAGGCGGGAAATGTCACCTGGGCGGATTGTGATTTTAAGAAAGAAGAAATCGTGGTGCGCGGCGATTCAGAGGAAGGCACGAAAAACAGTGAAATCCGCCGGGTGCCGATGATCGCAGAGATGCGCCAGCTTTTGGAACGCCTGCGTGAAACGCGCGGTGAAGAATTGCCCGCTGCCCGCGTCATGCGGGTGGGCGAATGTCAAAAAGCGATGGAAGCAGCGGTAAAAAAGCTGGGGATCAGTCATTTGACCCACCACGATCTGCGCCATTTGTTCGCTACGCGCTGCATTGAAAGCGGCGTGGACATTCCCACGGTTTCCCGCTGGCTCGGTCACAAGGACGGCGGCGGATTGGCGATGAAGGTGTATGGCCATTTGCGCAATCAACATTCGACGAGCATGGCCAAGCTGGTGAGTTTTGCGCCGGTCACCAATGTTCCGAACCACCAAACCAAAGCGGCATGATTTTCAAGCCGGCTCCTAGTTTTCCGTGATTTCAATGGTCTTGACCGAACCTTCCTTTATAGCCAGCGACGAATACCGATCAAACACCGGCATGGGTTTGACGAACTCCACGGCGCGGTCTTGCAGTGCCAGTCCCAATTCACGCAGGTTTTTGCCCGTGATCAGCACCGTGCGTCTCAGGAATAACAGCGTGAGTGTGTCCAACCCGTCGCCGGCTTCAAATTTGACGAGTTCCAAATGGTGGTAGGGCAACAGGTAGAAACCTTTGGGGTCTAGTTCCAACCGCAAATTATCTGCTGGGACGTTACTGCCGTTGACGCCTCGCTTGATGTTAAAACAAATGTTTTCAGTGCTCATACTCTCATGCCTTTGCTTTTTTGTTGGGTTTGTTTTGGTGGAATCGCAATGTGCCGCCGGGTGGTTTCAGATTTTTGAACCGTTGGCTTGACCGCCTCGGTTGGGGTGATGGATTCAGTTTGCTTCGCGGTTTGCGATTGCCCGACCGCCGCATCTTGCCGCAGAGCCTCGGCCAGCCGTTCTGGAAACTGGCGTTGTGCCTGTTGAACATTGAGGACGTAGGCAATATCGCGGCCCCAAATCTTG
>Ga0302201_10000253_pt1 | contig 47981 bp, 47 predicted proteins | sample II_Bog_N3_2_FD_194586 | JGI IMG/M metagenome (GOLD analysis project Ga0302201, IMG submission 194586) | Peat permafrost microbial communities from Stordalen Mire near Abisko, Sweden - II_Bog_N3_2 | ecosystem: Environmental > Terrestrial > Soil > Wetlands > Peat | place: Sweden: Abisko... | reverse complement strand
ACATTTACGACTCGGAGAGTACGGCGAACACGTCGGCCACGGTAACCGGCTTGCCTTCAAACGGCGAGACCGTCTACGCAACGCTCTACTCGCTCATCAACGGAGTGTGGCAATCGGTGCAGTACACCTATACCGCTTTCTAGCCGCCGGCAACGTAAGCGCGATGGTCCTCCCGCCGCGCCTGGCCGTACGCCGCTGTGACTCCGTTGAGTTGGGGGCGACCGGGACCAATGCGGTCACCCCCCTTTGGCCTTCCACCGATGATGCCGGGACAGGCATCACCGGATGAATGTGAAAGATATACGATGGTTGAGCAACCTTGCCATGTCGTTCTGCCATCAAAGCAGATGAGGTTTATCCCCCGCCGAGGAAGTTTGCCGCGAAAACTACTGCCCGCAGGCCTGAATAAAAGTCCTGGTTTTTATGCATCGTTGGAACAGAAATCCGCAATTTGGCCGCATGGCCACACTCGCGTGCATCGCTCTGGCGTTTTGCCTCTTCGCGTGGGGCCTGCAATACAAGCTTTCCTTGTACGATCCGCCCGAGGCCGCTTCTCATCGTGTTCCGACGGCCAAGCTGCTCTCGAAAAACGAGCAGTCCAGTTCCACTGAAAGCCCGCAGGTAGTCAGGACTAAGATATCTACGAAGGTTATCTACACCGTTCCTTCGGCTGTCTTCTTCATGCAGTTGCTGGTCCTCGGCCTATCGAACCCTCCATGGTCAGGTCAGAGGCAGCAGCGCGCAAGCGGATTGTGGCATCACCGTCGCGCTCACCAGAGAACCTACTTCGTTCGCCCACCTCCGGTTCTCGCCTAGCCATTCCCCAGAAGCCAATGCTGAAGTGTTCGACCAGGTTCAATGGTCGAATGCAGCGGGACGCATTCTTTGATTGAGATCGTGTCTCACCTTCGCTGACCATTCAACCAAGAATCATTTAGAGGTGCATTCGATATATGCGAAAGCGATCCTCCTCGATCCTCGCCGCGGGAATGATGTTTCCAATCCTGGCCGCCATCGTTGCGTGCGATTTCAAGAGCCAGCATTCCGCCGCGAACGCCGCGGAGACTCCATCGGCGAAAGTGGCTACCGCCATGCGCGGAGACATTGCTCACACGCTGAGCCTTGCCGGCCAATTCCAGCCCTACCAGGTGGTGGATGTTCATCCCAAGGTCACGGGATTCATGGTGAAGATCAACGTGGACATTGGCGACCGGGTGCGCAAGGGCGAGACCCTGGCGGTGTTGGAAGTGCCGGAGTTGAATGCTCAGTTGAAGGGCACCGTATTCGAGGTGGAGCGTGCAAAGGACGATCTGCTTCGCGCGCAGCATGAGATCAAACGCGCGGAAGCGATCCATTCGGCGCTTCATGCGGACTACGAGAGATTGCTTGAGACATCGAAGGCACAACCAGGCTTGATTGCGCAACAGGAATTGGACGATGCGGAGAGCAAGGACTTGTCTTCGGAGTCGCAGGTGGATGCAGCGAAGGCAGCGGCGGCTGGCGCGCAGCAGCACGCAGAGGTCGCACACACCGACAAAGACCGTGTGCAGGCGATGCAGAACTACACCAACGTGGTGGCGCCACTGGACGGAGTCATTGTCTGGCGCTATGCCGACACTGGCGCACTGATCCAGAGCGGCACCAACTCCAACGAACAGGACATTCCGATCGTTCGGCTCTCGCAGAGCGGTCTGTTGCGCTTGCGAATGCCTATTCCGGAGAACGATGTGCAGTTTGTTCATATTGGCGATCCGATGCAGGTTCGCGTCGATGCCATTGGCCGGTCTTTCACGGGGAAGATCGTGCGATTCACACGGGACGTGAACTTTGAAACGCGAACAATGGAGACCGAAATCGATGTTGAGAATCAGGATCTCTCGATCTCGCCAGGCATGTACGCCAACACTGAGATGCAACTCGGCCATGCGGAGAAGGTGGTGACCATTCCTGTTGAGGCGCTGGTCCTCAAGGGCAACCAGGAAACGGTCTATTTGCTGGATGCGGGCAATCGCATTCGCGCCCGCAATGTTGAAGTTGGACTGCGTGGATCCAGACTTGCGGAGATCAAGAGCGGGCTTGAGCCAGGGGATCGGGTGATTCTGGGCGCGCAGGACAAGTACAGCGAAGGCCAACAGGTTTCCCCGATCCTTACCCCGGAGCCGGCCTCCGATGTCATGCGCGAGGCGGGCGGCGTGATCGACTTGAAAGCGGAAGAAGAGAACAGCGGAGGGGCGAAGTAATGCCGAAGTTTGCTCTCAGGTTTCCATTCTTCATCCTCATGCTGTGCCTGGTGGTCGCGCTGGTGGGCGCGGTCAACGTGGCTCGCATGCCGGTGGATCTGTTCCCCAACATCGACATGCCTGTCGTCGTGGTGGCTACGTTCTACAACGGTATGCCTCCGCAGCAGATTGAAGCCGACATCACCAACACCTTCGAGCGGTTCTTCACTCTGGCCGCGAACGTCGATCACAGCGAATCGCGTTCGTTGACCGGCGTGAGCCTCATCAAGATCTACTTCAAGCCAGGCACCGATCCAAACGCGGCATTGAGCAACATCGCCAACCTGGCGATGGCCGACTTGCGCCGCTTGCCGCCGGGGACGCTGCCTCCGGTAGTGCTGGGCATGGACGCCTCGACGCAGCCGGTATGCCTGGTGACTTTGAAGGGCGAGGGGCTGAACGAAACGAACCTGAAGGATCTGGCGCAATTCCAGGTGCGTAACCAGATATCGAACGTCCAGGGCGCATCGGTGCCGCAACCTTATGGTGGAACCTATCGTCAGATTCAGATTTATGTTGACCCGCTCAAGATGGAGGCGCGCAACCTGAGCTTGAACGACGTGGTGACGTCGGTAGACAGTTCCAACCTGATTCTACCCGCGGGCGATGTACGCATCGGATCGAAAGATTTCAATATCTACGCGAACAGCCAGTTTCCCGACGCCAACTCAATGAACGAAATGCCGCTCAAGTCGGTGGGCAACTCGTCCGTGCTGGTTGGCGACATCGGCAAGGCGATCGACTCAGGCGCCCTGCAATACAACATCGTGCGCATCGATGGACAGCGCTCGGTGTACGTGCCGGTTTTCAAACAGGGCGGCGACAGCAACACCATCACCATCGTGAACGGAATGAAGGACGCCATCAAGCATCTGGTCGACATTCCGGCATCGCTGAAGACCGCTGTTGTATTCGATCAGTCCGTCTTCGTCAAAATGGCGATCTGGAACGTTTCGAAGGAAGCTGGCATTGGGCTGGTGCTGACCGGCGTGATGATCCTGATTTTCCTGGGCAGCCCCCGTGCCATGGTCGCTGTGGTGATTTCCGTTCCGCTCGCGATGGTGGTATGCCTTCTGATAAGCAATTACATGGGCGGCTCTATCAATACCATGCTGCTTGGGGGTCTGGCGCTGGTCTTCTCCCGGCTTATCGATAACGGCGTCATCGTGCTCGAGAACATCTTTCGCCACATGGAGATGGGAGAATCGCCGGCGGTGGCCGCGGACAAAGGCGGGACAGAGGTCTCAATGGCGGTGTTGGCGGCAACGTTCACCACCTCCATCGTGTTTTTTCCGGTCACGTTTTTCAGTGGCGTAAGCAAGTACATCTTCACGCCGTTGGCTCTGGGTGTGGTGCTTTCGATCTTCGCGTCGTATTTTTTCGCTATGACCGTGGTGCCGCTTTACTGCGCCAAATTCATCAGCCTGAAGGACGAGGGAGAACATTCCGCTGAGTCGAAGGTGAGCATCTTCACTCGCTTCGAGAGAAAGTTCAACGAAAAGTTTCAAGCCATGCTGAATTGGTACGAGGCTCTTGCCATGCGGGCGATGCGGCGCCCCGGTCTTACCGCGGCAGCGATTCTGGGTGGCGTGGTGCTCGTTCTTGCGGTGACAACGCCCTTTCTGGGCCGCGCCTATTTCCCACGTACCGACCCAGGGCAATTCGTCATCGACGTTCGGATGCCCAGCGGTACGCGGCTGGAGTCCAGCAACGACTACATCGCAAAGGTTGAGACGATTGTTCGCAGCGTGGTCAAGCCCTCCGATTTGGACATGGTTGTCTCGAATATAGGCGTTTACCCCGACCTCTCCGCCATCTACACAACCAACGCCTCAATGGACACGGCCTTTGTGCAGACCAGCCTCAAGGAAGGCCATAGCATCGGCAGCTATGAGTACATGCGCCGCGTCCAACAGAAGCTCTCCCGCGAGATGCCCGAGCTTACGACATACTTCCAGGCGGGCGGCCTTGTGGATAGCGTCATCAATCAGGGTCTGCCGGCGCCGATCGATATCCAGGTCAGCTCTAACAATATGGATGGAGCTTACGCTCTGGCCCGGAACCTGGCGCAAACGATCTCAGCGATTCCCAATGTCAGCGGCGTCTACATTCCGCAGAACCTGGACTACCCGGGCATCGAACTGAACATCGACCGCGAGAAGGCGAGCTTGATCGGCCTCTCCACAAAGGACGTGGTGGACAACGTAATTACCGCCATGACCTCCGATGGCATGGTTGCGCCCAGTTACTGGATCGATCCGAAGAGCGGCAACAACTACATGGTTACGGTTCAGTATGCGAACAGCTATCTCAACAATATGACGATGGAGGACTTCGAGAGCATTCCTCTACGCGGCGTTCGTCCTGCCGGTTACAGTCCCATGCAGGAGAATCACGAGGCTTCAAGCCAGTCGCGTGAGCTCTCGAACGGCGACCACATTGCCGGCTATACGCCCTTGAACTCCGTTGCGGACATCAAGCTGATCAATACTCCCACGGAAGTGGATCACTATCAGATTCGGCGCGTGATCGACATCTATGTCTCCACCAGGACCGAGGCGCTCCAGAAGGTGGGAGGAAAGATCGACAAACTGTTGGCGAGCACAACGACGGACAAGAACACGAAGCTGAAAATGCGCGGCGCCGTGGTCAGCATGAACCGGTCGTTCCTGGAGTTTGGGCTTGGGCTCATTGTTTCTGTGCTGTTGGTCTACCTGATCCTCATGGCCCAGTTCACATCGTTCATCGATCCATTCATCATCCTCATGGCTATTCCGCCCGGACTCGCGGGAGTCGTACTGATCCTTTTGGTGACCGGGAGCACCCTAAACATCATGTCGCTCATGGGCGTCATCATGATGACCGGCATTGTGGTTTCGAACAGCATTTTGATCGTTGAATTCGCAGGAACCCTGCATCGGCAGGGGCTGTCGCCGTTGGAGGCCGTCGTCCAGTCATGCAAGATCAGGCTGCGCCCGATCCTGATGACTTCGCTGGCGACGCTGTTGGGCATGATTCCCATGGCGCTTGGAATGGAGGCCGGGAGCGAGCAATATGCGCCGCTTGCGCGCGCGGTTATCGGCGGACTGGCAGTTTCCGTGGTTGTGACCGTCTTCCTTGTACCGGCGGTTTACCTGATTGTTCACAGCCGGCACGACAGGAAGCCTGGTATTGCGGAGGGGGTTTAGAGAATGGCCATACATGCTGAGTTGAGGTTTCGATATTTCAGGTTGCTTCTTTCGCTGGCAGTGGTTTGTCCCGTGTCAATTCATGGACAAGCGACAGGCATCGCGTCGCAGATTCCGGATGCGCCTCAGGTCTCCCTCATGGTCCTTGCGCGGCAAAGCGCAACAGGGATGCCCAAAAGCGTGGGGCAGGCTGCGACGACGCAGGCGGAAAAAGCTGCTCCCGGCCAGTACCCGCGTCTGACACAGTCTGACACTGAAAAGCTTGCTATCAAGAACAATCCAAGGGTAAGCGTTGCACGTCTGCTTGCGTTGGCGCAGCATCAGGTTGTCCGCGAAACCAGGGCCGCGGAGTTGCCCACGGGAACAGCCAGCATTACCGCTGAGGATGCGGAAGATGGCAGCCGCATCTCCGCGGGCGCGCTCACCGCTTCACGTCTTTTTACGCATGCGGGCGCCGGAGGAGAGTTTACCCAACTCATTACCGACTTTGGAAGAACTCGCAATCTCGTGGCATCTTCAAAGCTCCGGGAAAAGGCACAAAATGCGAGTGCTCTTGCATCGACTGAAGATATAGTTCTTGCCGCCGATCAGGCCTTTTTCAATGCTCTTCAGGCCCAGGCTCTCCTTAAGGTTGCGGAACAAAACGTGAGCACTCGGCAGACAACGGAAACGCAGGTCGGTGCAATGACGAAGAACAAGCTCAAGTCAACTCTCGACCTGAGCTTCGCGGATGTTAACTTGTCGCAAGCCAAGCTGCTATTGCTGGATGCTCAGAACAACGTCGACTCGACGATGGCCGCATTGGACGCGGTCGTAGGACTTGATAGGCAGGAAACATTCGACCTGGTACTGGATGATCCTACCTTGAACGCGCCCCCGGCAGACGCCGATCAGCTCCTGCAACTCGCATTTCAGCAAAGGCCGGATCTGCAGGCCCTGAACTTGAGCCAGCAAGCTGCGGTCAAGTTCAGTCACGCCGAGCGCGATCAGATGCTGCCAACCATCAGCGCCGCGGGAACCGTGGGCAGCGTACCAATCCGGCCCGCCGCATACTACCTCACCAATTGGTGGGGTGCGATTGGCGCAAACGTAAACATCCCCGTCTTCAATGGCTTCCTTTACTCTGCCCAGGCTAAGGAAGCATCCATCCGTGCTCAGGCAGTTTCGGAACAGACGCGGGATCTGCGCGACAGAATTGTCCGGGATGTTCGTACCGCATGGCTGGCAGCGAATACTGCGTATCGGCGTGTCGCTGTAACAGACGAACTTCTGCAACAAGCAAACCTTGCACTCTCGTTGGCGCAAACACGTTACCAACTCGGACTCAGTTCGATCGTGGAACTCAGTCAGGCGCAATTCCAACAGACCGACGCGGCAATTGGCAACAGCGATGCGCAATACCAGTACCGGCTCGCGCTCTCCACGCTCAACTATCAAATTGGAGCAACGCCATGATTGAAAAACTTCAAGCTGAAGGCGTTCCGAGTGGTGGCGGACATGAGGAGTGCTCAAAACAGAGGAACGCCAGTAGGCAATTTCCTGAATCAGTGTACTTTCTTTCACGCTCGGCGCGGATAGGTTCTCTCCTAAGAAACCGTTTCCATGCGGCAGTGAGTGTGATCGCGTCGATCATCTTGGTGTCGAGCTTTTGTTCGAGGAGATAGACCTCATGCAAACGATTGGTGACAGGCCCAAATTCAACCTGAAGACAGTAGTCTACGCAACAGACTTCTCCGTTTGCTCCCGGAACGCTGGCCTTTACGCCGCTCGTATCGCATCCTACTTCTCTGCCACTCTGCTGGTTACGCATGCCTTCACCCTTTCGCAAGCCGCCCTCGAGGTTGAGACCAACCAAGTCCAGGTGAGCCAGCAGAGAAAGGACCTGAAGTCTTTACTATCGCAAAACACCCGCCTGCTGGATGCGAAGTCGATCGAAGCCATTCCCACCCTTCTGGAGGGCGATCCGAAAGACGTCATTCCAGCGCTGGCCGATAACAATGCGCCAGCTATCATCGTGTTGGGGACACATGGAGGGGGACGGCTCGAACGAGGAATCATTGGCTCCATCGCGGAGAATATCCTTCGCTCTTCCCAGTGGCCAACACTTACCGTTGGACCACAGGTCAAGCCCGTATCTTCACAGGCCTTCCCATTTTCGAGAATTCTCTTTGCCACGGACTTCACCGCTGCGGCTGCCAACGCTGCAATTCATGCGGTTGCTTTCGCGGAAGTGTTCAGAGCCAAGATTGATGTACTCAATGTGGTTCGAGAGGACGCCATTGAGAATCCGGATCGATTATTCGAACTCCAGAACCGATTCTTCAGCGCGCTCGATGCCCTTGTACCGGAACAGGCTAAGGAATTCTGTGACCCGAGAACGTATGTCGCTGTTGGCAGGGCACACGACCAAATCCTTCAGCACATCGGGGAACGATCTATCGACCTCCTGGTGCTCGGTATCCGAAAAACATCGCATCTAAGCATGGAAATGAGAACATCCGGGGCCTTCCGGATCATAGTGGATGCGGCATGTCCAGTCCTGACGATTAGGAGCTGATGAGTAGATCGCTTGGCCGGAGATGTGAATGGAGAAACGCAAGGTGCAGCCGAGCCACGACTACAATCACACACCTGCAACCCTGCTGATGGCTTTATTTGGCGGCGCTTGCGCATTCATTACCGTCGAATGCATTTTCCCAGACGCAATGGAGTCGTTGGAGCATCTTATGAACAAACTCCCAGGATGGCAAGTCCATAAAGGATCGGCGTGCGTTGTATCATAGCCTTCCTTACTTTCTTGTTCATTCTGGAAGTACTCGAAACAAGATCGAAGAGAACAGCGGGGCGATGCAGTGCGCCATAGCTGCCTCTCGTTGGGCTTACGGCGATCGCTACGGTGATTCACATCCCTTTTTACCTTGTGGCCCTAATGGGCGCTATCTATGGCGTCTGTGCCTACCGCATGACAAGCAGCGTGCGTCGCTTGGTCATGGGATGTGACCCCTATGCCACGGAATGCGTTTGCAAGTGCATTGCAGCTAGTGTACGAGGACCAGGTACACACACATGCCGATTCCGGCGCCAGCCAACAGCAGCCCCAGTGCTACAGCATCCCTCGACACGCGTCCTGGAATCCAGGTGCCTGACTTTAACTTGCGAATCAGTTGAAAATGTCGCAGGACGGAACTTAGGATGACGATGACACCCAAGCCCACCAGTGTTACCCCAGACCAGACGGATAGGCCAGTGGCGCGGGTGGGCGGATGGGAATCGCTTGCGCTGAGTTGCCTGAAAAACAGGCCGAAGCGGCTGACCGCAAATCCGATACCGATCAAGCCAAGCCCCGTGCGAATCCAGGCTAGAAAGGTCCTCTCCGCAGCGAAGTACACCCTTGGATCTTGCTCTGCGCCTTTGTCCATTCACAGATTGTAATGAAAGTGCTGGCCGATTCGCCGAGAATCGTTTCATCTCTTACACTGTCCAAGCGGTGATTTCGAGCCAGCCGTTGTGCCTCCTCGAACGGGCGGTACGATTTCAAAAACTCACAGGCTATCCCCATCGAGGTCGCGCCGCTGGAATCCGCAAGAGTGAATCGCATATCTGCTCGCAGTTAGTCTCCGAAATCATTTCGTCAACAGCTTCTTGATCTGGCGAAGTTCGAGATGGCGCTTCTTCGAAGTTCTTGGGTAGGCCATCTTGAGTTCTCCCAGCGCATCAAGGACGATTTGGGAGACGATTAGTCGTGCATTCTCCTTATCGTCGGCGGGGACGACGTACCACGGCGCATGATGCGTGCTTGTCGCACGAATGCAATCCTCGTAGGCCTTCATGTAGCGCTTCCAGTATTTCCGCTCGTGAATGTCGGCTGCGCTAAATTTCCAATTCTTGTCCGGTTCGTCAATGCGTGCCAGGAATCGCTTTCGCTGCTCTTCGTAAGAAAGGTGCAGAAAGATCTTGACGGTTTGTGTGCCATTGCGATGAAGGTGCTTCTCCAGATCGACAATAGAGCTATACCTCTGCTCCCAGATGTTCTTCTCGTTACGCAACTCCTCCGGTAGACCCTGGCTGCGGAGTAGCTCCGGATGCACTCGAACGATGAGTACCTCCTCATAATAGGAACGGTTGAAGATGCCGATCTTGCCGCGATCGGGCAGGCGGCAAGTGGTGCGCCAGAGAAAGTCATGTTCAAGCTCCTCGGCGCTTGGCTGTTTGAAGCTGAAGACCTCGCACCCTTCCGGATTCACCCCGGACATCACGTGCCGTATGGCGCCGTCTTTTCCGGCGGAGTCCATGCCTTGAAAAATCAGCAGCAATGCGTGCCGATTAGCCGCGTAGTGAAGTTGCTGCAGCGAACTGAGCTTCTCCATGTGCTGGCGGAGAAGTTCCTTATACGCCTTTTTTGACTCGCAATAGGGGGCGACAATCGTCGGCCACTTGCTGAGATTAACCCTCTTGTCTTGTGGCGCCCGGTAGGTTTTCGAATCGATGTCCATACTCTCCTTTCGGTGCTCCCTGTCTTTCCGGTTTGGGGCCTCGCGAGCGAGTTAGTCCGGGGCAGTGATCGGTGCGGGCGGAATGTCGGTCAGCAGCGACAGCGCCTGAATATTCAGCAGATGCGGAGGCGAGCAAAGACCGGAATCTTCACTACGTCCAGCACCAACCCAAATGCAATCGCCGCGGCAAACTCGCAGGCGACGACCCAGATGGCCAAGGGAGCCATGGCGATTCCGCGAATCGCCATCGTCGAGATGATGAGAATATCCGCTACGGAAGATAGCACGAGGATCAGGCTGGGGCGCAATCCCCACAGACTTTGCCGCGCGCGTATCACATAAGTTGTGGCCTGGCTTCCAAACACTATGCCAACAGCGCAAAGGGTTCTGAGTGCTTCTGTTCCAAGATGCATTTCAAACATGCCAATGGCCAAAATCGCTGTGGAGAACGCAAGGAAGCAGACCCCCAGTATGACGCCGGCGATCGTGATCCTCCCGATTTGCCATGAGTTCGGCATCTTCGACGGTTGCACTCTATCGGTCGTCAGGGACATAGAGAGGAAGTCGCCGGTGATCATCACGATAACCATCAGCATGGGAGTCAGGACTGCGTGCCCGGTCATCACCAGGCCGGCTGCCAGCAGAAGCACCTGCACAATCTTTTTCATCACCGAGTTCAGCGTGTAGGTGAGAATGCGCTGAAACGTGATCCTGCCCTCTTTCACTGCGGCAACAATGCCGCCCAACCCAGCTTCGGTGAGGACAACCCCTGCTGCCGATTTCGCCACATCGGTAGCGGTCGAGACGGCAATGCCTATCTGCGCCTGGCGGAGCGCGGGTGCGTCATTGGCGCCATCGCCGCACATCCCAACCGTATGCCCGCTTTTCTGGAAGGCCTTGACAAGGTCATACTTGCCTTCCGGAAGAATGCTCGCGAATACTGCGAAATCCTCAGGCTTGATACCATCGGGAAGCTTTCCGGGCGGGCAAACAGGCCCGGTCAACCCTACGTCATGAGCGACGATTGCCGCCGTCGCCGGAGCATCTCCCGTCACCATGACCGTGGCCACACCAAGTGTATGTAACTCCGAAATGAGAGAACTCGAATCCGATCGCGGCGGGTCGCTGAGGGCGATCATACCGATAAGCTGAAGGGATGCCGAGGGCCCAGCGGCTACCGCAAGAACTCTGAAGCCTTGCTTCTCAAGTTCATCAACTATGGCAGCCGCAGCGGGCGACGCAGCCGTGAGGGCGGCGACCGCGGCATAGGCGCCCTTGACGATGCGCTCCGCTGCTCCCTTTGCATCGGTTGCGGTCGCTTCCGATGTCTTCCTGGCAGGGTCGAACGGTATAAACGTCACTAGCTTTGGCAGGTCCTGCGCGGGCTTTTTCAAGGCTGCGGAACGAATCGCCGCATCGACAGAGTCCTGACCGCCCTCGGAACTTGCCAGAGCTGCCAACCCAAGTACGTGGGCTTCGTCAAACCCGGGCAATGGGCGAATGCAGGTTACTGAAAGCGCATTGAGGGTTAGAGTTCCGGTTTTATCCGAGCACAGCACATCGATCGAAGCGGCCTCGTCCACAGCGGAAAGCCGCGTCGGCAGCACCCCCAGCTTTGCCAGCGCACGAGCTCCGATTGCGGCCGCAAGGGTGAATGTTGCGGGCAACGCCACAGGGATGGCTGCAAGAACCGAAGTGAGCAATAGCGGAACCATCTCACTCCACGGCATCGCGCGGAAATAGGCGTATGCGCCCATGGCAACAATCAACGAGCCATTGAATATCGCCAGGTTGCGCACGATCTTCAGCACAGCCTTCTGCTGCGTGCTTACAACATGTGCGGTGCGCACGAGTTCCGCCGTGCGGCCAAACTTCGTGCGCGCTCCCGTGGCCGTCACTACAGCCGTTGCTTCACCACGCCGCACGAGAGCCCCGGCATACGTGTCCACACCCGCACCGGCCTCAATGGGCAGAGATTCGCCGGTGAGCATCGACTGATCGAGTTCAACCGATCCGCCGGTCAAATGCACGTCGGCAGCGACCACGGCGCCAAGTGACAGCTTCACCAAGTCGCCACATACCAACTCCGCAGCGGGCACAGTCTTCCATGCGCCATCGCGTTGGACAGAGGCATTGAGGGCGAGCCGCGACTTCAATGCCGCCAGGGTGGCCTGGGCGCGAGCCTCCTGGAAGTAGGCAAGCGCTGCATTGAAAATCAGCAAGGCCGCAATGACCACAGCCTCGTAATACTTATGCAATACAAGCTCAAGCACAATGGAGGCTTCGAGCAACCAGGGAACCGGCGCCCAGAACTTGGCCAATGCATTGCGAAGCGGATGAGCGGACGTATCCGGCATTGCATTGGGTCCGTCTTTTGCAAGACGCGCGCGCGCCTCATCGCTCGTGAGCCCTTTCGATGCGATGTCCTGAACCGGCTTTGTCGGTTGAATCAGCGCTGCGGAAGCCACAACCATCGTTGCACTCATATTGAGGCGCCTCTACCGCTGCTTTCGCGACCATCGTTCCGAAGCACGCTTGGAGTCTTATTCTCCTCGAATCACATTGACAGAGACTGTGCTCTTTGGGACATGTGGCGTGCTCCCGGAACATGCACGGTAGGAAGCTTTTTTTCGACGCCGGTACTTTGGCCTTCTTCCAATGCGGCGATATTCGTTTCATGATTCGAACGGCCGAGGAACAGGTCCTGATTGGCACGACGAATGTAAACTTCGAGGTTGAGGACATTGGCCGGACACACACTCATTCAAAGGAGCAATGCGTAGTGTTCCTTCAGGATTCACATCTGCTGGCAAAAATGCCGAAACACGATCCCTGGTTGGCGCTAATGAAGGATCCTGACGAGAATGTGCTCGGCATCGTGAGTGAAATTCCGCACGTCTGAGTGGCCCTTCATAAATCGAGATCTCGGAGAATCCGCCTGATTCGTTCCAGGCTCAACCATTGTTTGAAGGAACTGCGACCCGGCCGTTGGCGCGGGCAAGCATCCATTTCTCGTATTCGCCTTTGAGAGAGCTTCCGGGTTTGGGAAACGGCGGCTTTTGCCGAGCGACGTAGTTCAGCCACTCCGCATGATCGTCCGCAGTGGAGGATAGCAACGTGGCAGCTTGACTCGCGGCCGCGGCTTGAACCGCTGCGGGGATTTCCTTCTTCCTGCCACCGCTCAAAAGCCAAAACCGCTCAAAGATGGCCAGGGCGGGGACACAGAGGGCAACAACGTAACGTATCGGGCGAAGCATCAGGTAGAGATAAAACGGGATGAAATGCCCTGCAACTGACAGGGCAATTACGAATGCGGAGCAAAGATAGACGATCACGATGCAGGCGAGGTGAGTAAAGAAAGACGTGACGATCCGGAAGGAAAGACCTGTTTCGTTATCGGAGCTCAACACAAGCCAGGCAAGGAAAAGGTGATAGGAGACAAAAATGGAAACTATGACAGCCAGGAATATATTTGGCATAAGCCAAAAGAAGACCATGCATCCAAGAATGTCGGAAACCACATAGGCGGCTATATCCGTCGGTTCCAAATCCAGCCATGCAAACATACCTTCCTCCAGCCTCTGCTTTCTTACCGATTGCAAGTTATGCCGATTGGTTGAAACGATGATGCCACCGACGGCATGGCCTGTCAATCGGACTGCGCAATTCCGCTGAAGCCAGGATGATTCGCTGGGATTTGAATGCGAAGTTCCAATGCGGATTTCACCCCTCGACAGCGGTCACGGTGGCTGCAATCCCACTTGAGGGCATTGGTGGTCGGGGTTAACTCCGCCATGCGGATAGTTAGCGGCTCTTATCCAGCGCCATAACCGCGTAGCTGGTGGCGGCATCGCTCATAAACAGGCCCACATTCGACTTGGGGTCCCGATTCTTGTTCAGCGACCACGCAGGCCATGCCCCGGTGGTCTTGTCCTGGTTGGCCAGCAGCCAATCGATGCCGCGCGCAACATGTGGGTTGGCGTGGGAGTCCGCGGCGCTCTCTTCCAGCACCAGCACGATCAGTCCGGTTGCGTAACCGTCTGAACGGGTTTCAAGCGGCGTGTTGTCCACCCGTTCCCAGGCTCCGAGAGCGCTAAGGCTCCAACCGCCGTCGGGTCGCTGCAAAGTGTAAAGGAGACCCAGCAAGGCGTCGCGTTGAGCCGTCGTCACAAGGGCGGGGAACCACTTCGAAGCCCACAGCGCCACAATCTTGTTGAGCATCGGCTGTGCAACGTAGTGGCTCGTCAAATATCCGCGCAATGCGGCCACATTGGCGGCAATCTTCGGGTCGTCGCGGTAGCTATCCGCAGCAGTGCCGACGGCTACGGCCATCAAGGCCGCGCCGTGATACTCGCTCTCCGGCGACTCCCAAGGCGTGTAGTGAAAGTTCTGCCACACCCATGCCCCAGTCGTCGGCCCGTCCTTTGACTGGAGCGCCCAGGCATTGTCGAATGCCATGCGGGTGGTCTCGCTCATGTGGCCAAGATGCTGGTCGTAGCTGGAAAGTATCACCGCGTTCAGCACCGACTCGGCGTTGCGCGACTCAATCTCCTTGCCCGCGCCGTACTTTGCATCCAGATAGAACGGCTCAACCTCTTTCCACATACGCACGCGTTTCTCAATGCTGTCGAGCATGGCACGTTCCGCACCTGCCGGAGCCGGTTCGCCCAGTTCCTGGCGCAGAACCGGCCGCGCCAGTCCATAGGTGGCCTGGGTGTGGCAGGAGATGCAATAGGTTCCATGGTCTTTCTGCGTGCGGTCCCAACCTTGCCACCATACCTCGCGGCTGTCCAGATAGCGCTCGGCAGCCTGCCGGTCCCAGCCAGGGGCAGCGGTCGAGTTCGTCTTGTCAGCAGCCAGAACAGTGCGGCCTTGCGTGCCCGCAACAGCCAGGACCAGCGACCCAGCGACTGTTCCGGAAAAAAGCAACCAGATCCAAAGCGGCCTGTTCGTCATGACAAATGCCTCCGGGAAGCGCGGGCGTTCGGATGAGCTGACAGCCGGGAGCGTGAATTCCGGCTTTTCTTAGAAGCTTATCTGAGAAGTTTCCTTCTCGGAAGAGCAATAGTCGATCCTTTGTGGTCATGCAAGGGCTGCGGCTCGTCTATAGAATCGTCTCATGCGCGCCCACATCGGCATCGTCGCCTGTTCTGCCGAAGGCGCATCTCTTTGTTTTCGAACCATCTGCGCGGAAGGCGCGCAGTTGCTTGGGTTCCACGCTCAACCTGAAGTCTCCATGCACTCACACTCGCTGTCCGAATACGTGAAGTGTCTTGACCGGGGCGACTGGCAGGGCGTGAGCAAGCTGATGCTCTCTTCGGCGCAAAAGCTGGCCAGAGCCGGCGCCGACTTTCTCATCTGCCCCGATAACACCATGCATCAGGCTTTTGCAACCATTGAGCCGCAGTCGCCGCTCCCCTGGCTGCACATTGCCGAGGTGGTAGCCGCCGAGGCAGTCCAGCGCGGATTCCGGCGCGTGGGGATCACCGGAACTCGATGGCTCGTCGAAAGCGAGGTCTATCCGGAGAAGCTAGCCGCATTGGGCATCGAATATGTGCGCGCAGATGTTGCCGACGGCGACGAGACGAACCGCATCATCATGGAAGAACTGGTCTATGGCGTCTTCAAGCCTTCGGCGGTCGCGGAATTCCAGCGGGTCATCGGGCGAATGAAAGAAGCGGGTTGCGATGCGGTCGTCTTGGGTTGCACCGAGATTCCGCTGATCATGAGCGACGAAAACTCCCCGCTCCCGACGCTCGATTCCACACGTCTGCTTGCCAGGGCGGCGCTGCGCCGGGCTGTCCAGGGCGCACCTGGGCTACCTTAGCTGAATCAAGGCAAACCAGGTTCCCTGGCGGTTAACCCCCGCTCTTGCGCAATCGCCGCGCCGCCGCGCTATGCTGAGTGAATGGTTCGCTTCACGGTGCTGGCTTCGGGGTCAAAGGGCAACTGTACCGTTGTCACCGGGGGACGCACGCGCATCCTGGTGGATGCCGGGCTGAGTTGCCGCGAGCTGTTCCGGCGAATGCGCCTGGCCGGCGAGGATCCGCAGACCCTCGACGCCATCGTCGTCACTCACGAGCACCAGGACCACATCAACGGGCTTTCCGTCACGGCGCGCAAGCTTGGCATTCCGGTCTATTTTACCCAGGGCACGCATCGCGCCTGGATGCGCTGGCTCACGCCGCGGCGCCAAATGACCTATGCGCAGTGGCTGGAGCAGTGCCGCAAACAAGCTGCGGAGCGCCAGGCGGAAGCCCAGTCAGCGGCTGATGAGGGTGAGTTGGACGAGAGCGATCTGCTGGCCGGATCGCACCATGGCGAGGCTGAATCCCCTGCGCCGGAAACGCCGCAAATTTCGGCGGCGAGCCACGGCCCGCCTCTAGCCGAGCAGCCACATGACAGTTCGATTCCGGTCAAGGACCCCACCTGGCTGCCGGCGGTCGAGTACTTTCAATCCGGCCAGCCTTTCGAAATTGGCGATATCGCCGTCAGTCCCTTTACCATTCCACACGATGCGGCCGATCCTGTGGGCTTTGTCTTCCGGGCCGAGGGTGTGCGGATGGCCGTTGCCACCGACCTAGGCTACATCTCTCCCAACGTCAAGGCGCAGCTCAAGGGAGTGGACCTCCTGCTGCTGGAATCCAACCACGACCTGGAGATGCTGCGGGACGGTCCTTACCCCTGGAGCGTGAAACAGCGGGTGCTTTCGCGGGTCGGCCACCTCTCGAACGAGGCCGCGGCCCAGTTTCTTGAAAACAGCTACGACGGCCAGGCAGCCTACATCATTCTGGCGCATCTGTCTGAAAGCAATAATCTTCCTGAGCTGGCCAGGGTAACTGCGGAGCGCGCGCTGAACGGCCGGGCGAGCCTGTTGGCCAATCGACTGTTGCTTGCGGCGCAACATGAGTCTCTTTCTGCTATTTCTTTCTAAGGCAATTCGATTAGAATAGGGAAATACGGGAATCCTTCTGTGCCAGGCAGGCTGGCGTCGGAAGCGCAAAGGCCATGTCGGCTTGGCGCGGCCACAGAGTTTGTGGGTTGCATTTTGAACCCTCAGGGTAGTTTTTGCGTCCAATTGTTGCGGGCCTTCAATACCGATTACGCCGCGCAACACAGGAATGGGTGGGTGTACTTCTTGCAAAGCGGGTCCTTACGTTTATGACAAGAACCAAGTGTTCGGACATTGTCGTAGGCGCCATCCTGGCAAGCTGGCGGTATGACATCTCGGGTATCTCCCCGGATATGCGCAAGGACTACGAGCAGCACTTTGCCGAATGTCCCCACTGCCGTGCCCGCCAGAAATTTCACCGCAGCCTGGATGTAACGCTGGCCGTACTCACCTCGCTGGCTGTCTTCTTCTTCCTATTCGCCCTGGCCGTTCTTCATCACATCAAGCCGCTGGAACATGTCGCTTTCAAGGTCTTCGGCCTCGATATCTTCGATATGTACCACATGTTTGTATCGGCCGGAATTGCCGGGCTTTGTTTCTCGGTAATTGCCTTTGCGCTTGTTCTCATGGCCACGCCCGCGCCCTCATATCTCGGCGGTATAGCCGTCGAGCGCGCCAGGCTTCTGGAAGAGCGCCTGCCCGAGGCGATCAAGTCGTCGCTGCGCCCGCGATAGATCGGCATCTTCCTGTCCCACATCGACACATTCTTATCCAGGAACTAAAATGGAGCGATTCCTCCATGACGCACCTGTATTGGTCTGCAATCGTGGATGTGTGCATGAAAAGGACAGAACGACATGAAACGGTTCACGTTTGCTGCAATTCTCCTGGCCTTGGTATGTAACTTGACTTCGCAGGCACAGACGGCGAGCCCCCCAACCGAGCAAAAGAAAGTAAACGATTGGTGGCATGGAGCCTATTACACCCGGCCTCTCAGCAGCCCGGATGCAAAGAAACTCCCTCTTATTACGGTAAGCGGCAACCGGTTCGTCGATCCTGCCGGCAACACGATTGTTTTCCGTGGCGTCAACATCGCCGATCCCGACAAGATCGAAAGCCAGGGCCACTGGAGCAAGGACTTCTTCGTCAAGGTCAAGGCGACTGGAGCCACAGTGGTCCGAATTCCAGTCCACCCGGCCGCATGGCGCGGACGGGGAACGGCTAATTACCTCGCGCTGCTTGACCAGGCCGTCCAGTGGTCTACCGACCTAGGCATGTATGTCGACATCGACTGGCACTCGATTGGCAATCTCAAGCAGGGTCTGTTTCAAGACCCGATGTATGAGACGAGCCTGCCCGAAACCCTCAACTTCTGGCGCGTCATGGCCGCCCATTTCAACGGAAACCACACCGTCGCATTCTTCGAGTTATTCAATGAGCCAACGCTCTTCCGAGGCCAACTCGGGTCGATGACATGGGATGAATGGCGTCAGATCAACGAAGACATGATCTCGCTGATCCGCGCCTACGACAAAGAAACCATCCCGCTTGTCGCCGGCCTTGACTGGGCATACGACCTTGCTCCGCTGCGCGACAGTCCGGTGCGGGCCCAGGGAATCGGATACGTGACCCACCCCTATCCCAACAAGAGAAGCCAGCCGTGGGCGGCAAAGTGGGAAGAGGACTTCGGCTTTGCCGCTGGACACTACCCGATGATTGCCACCGAGATTGGTTTCAGCGACCACTACGGCTCCAAGGCCGACAACGATGCCTACGGCGCGGAGATTACAAGATACCTCGACTCCAAAGGCATCGGCTGGACCGTCTGGTGCTTCGATCCGGAATGGGGACCGAGCATGATCTCTTCATGGGACACATTCGAGCTTACGGGCGAAGGCAAGTTCTTCAGCGCAGAGATGAAGGCGAAGGGAAGCGCTCCGGCCCCGCCCGCGACGGCCATCAAGTAATCCCTTGTGAAGGCTACCGCTTGGTGATTCTCGTCGGATTGGGCAAGAGAGGCGCCAATGCTATTTTTGTCAACGTGATCGCCTTGATTTTGCTTCATCTGAAGGATGACGAAAAGTTCATCTCATTGGCACTAGAGAACAGGCAACGGGAAGCCGATAACGCAATTGGAGGTAATACCCATGAGCATTTCAGCAATCGGTTCCATTGTCCCAACAACCACCCAATTGGAAGTCCAGAAATCAACCTCTTTACCTATTGCATCACGGTCGGCCGCTCCTTCGTTGCCGACTGACACGGTTACGCTGAGCGCCGCTGCTCAAAATGCATCAAAGGCCGGCGACGTCGATCACGACGGCGACTCGCACTAAACCCGAGAGCCGAGACCCAGTCAAAGGAAGGGACCTTTCGATGCGCGCCGAGCAGGCTAGGAGCCGATTCCGTATGTGGGGTGCGCTCGCCCTTTCCACGATTCGTATTCGGTCGCGAAGACATCCGAATGAATTCAGCTATAAGTTCATGGGACCATATCGGCTGATTTAACCGCAGTACTTACGGCTTTCGGCTGAGGCTTGGACGCGGTTAGATAGGCGATGGTGCTGCGGGTTATCAACAAACCCGCTTCTACCATTGGACGAATGCCTCTTTCGAGTTCGAGCTGTTCTGCGCCGCTAAGGTGGGAAGGAAAGATTTCCCGGAGTGTCGGGGCGCCGGGACGCGGAGCAATGTCAATGAAAGTGTCCCATGGCATCGCTTCTTCTTTGCGAATATCGATGTGCATTTCGAGATGAATCTCGAAGAATCCCGCCTTTTGAAAAAAAACAATCAAATCCCTCTCGGAGAAACTTGTGAGAGGGCTGCTCTGAATATCCTCGATCGTGGACGGAATCTGTGCCGCTCGACACCGTTGCATGTGCCGGACTGGCGCAGGGAATTTATTCTCCGGTTGGGACGTCAGAAGATTTGCAAAGGCAGCCAGGTGAACGGCTTCGTCGCGATAGATCGGTTCTGCGATGGACAGACGACCGCCGGGCTTGAGCACACGGAAGAACTCGCGGGCAGCGGCGGCCTTGTCCGCGACATAGACGAGAACCGCTCGGGTGGTTAGAACGTCAGCGGATTTGTCGGCAATGCCATTTAACTGCTCTGCGGATGCCTGAAGAAACTTGCAAGACTCCAACAAGCCCAACTCAACAGATCGTTGTTGCGCACGGCTCAGCAGAGCAGCGGATGGGTCGACGAGAACAGCCTTCAGTGAGGGGCCGGCTCGCTCGAACGCCCCGAAGACGATGAGACCGTCGCCCACTCCAACATCGACGAGAACCATTCCAGGTAACGGTCCCGCTCCGTCAAGCACACGGTCGCGAATGCGCTGCACCTGGTGATCGACTAGCCGCCCATATTGGGGGTCGCCGCCGTGCCTGCGGTGAAGCAGCCACTCAGACCAGAAGTCGGTTGAAGAGGCCCGGTCTTGAGGTGTGGTCGTCAAACCATTGCTCGTGCGTTCATTATGCGCCTTCGCGGAGCCTCGACACGACCGGAGTTACTTCGTCACCAGCATTCGCAGATCGCCCCCCTCATTTGCTGCGGCAGGCCTCGCTAAAGAATGGTGAGAATTGTCGGCTAGATTTCGCGCAGCCAGCCGTCTATTGGCACGTCAATGACTCGCTCCCCCCGTACTCGCAGCCTTATTCACCGCCTGCGCAATCAGCTCGGGGTCTCCCAGATAATAATGACGAACCGATTTCAGATTCTCGTCAAGCTCCTGTACCAGCGGCACGCCGGTAGGAATGTTGAGATCGACGATCTCGTCATCCGGCACGTCCTGCAGATACTTCACCAGTGCCCGCAGGCTGTTGCCGTGCGCCGCGATCAACACCTGCTTCCCCGACTTGACGCTGGGAGCGATCAGTTCGTGCCAGGCCGGCAGAAAGCGGTCAACGGTATCCTTGAGGCATTCGCTTAAGGGAAGCTGTTCCTTCGACAGATTGTGATAGCGGCGGTCCTTCCCCGGATAACGCGAATCTGACTCTTCCAGCGCCGGCGGGCGAATGTCGTAGCTGCGGCGCCAGATCTTCACCTGGTCCGCCCCATACTGGGCTGAAGTCTCAGCCTTGTTCAGGCCCTGAAGCGCCCCATAGTGCCGTTCGTTCAGCCGCCAGTCGCGCTCCACGGGAATCCACAGCAGGTCCATCTCATCCAGCGCGATCCACAGAGTGCGTATGGCGCGCTTGAGTACCGAAGTGTATGCCAGGTCAAAAGAAAACCCAGCATCCTTCATCATCACGCCAGCCTGTTTGGCCTCTTCCCGGCCCTTCTCTGAAAGATCAACATCCGTCCAGCCGGTAAAAAGGTTTTCCTTATTCCAAATGCTCTCTCCGTGGCGCAGCAGAACGACTTTGTACATTTCAATTCTCTCTTTCTTGAATTCAGGGCTTGTTGAAGAAGAAAAATGGGCGAGTCTGTGTGTCCTTTTCCTATTAAGGATAAACTGCCGGTAAGGATGATCGGTGTGCTGTATCTCACAGCGGGCGGCCACAAACCTCAATCGGTGCAAACCGATTCAGGCGATTGCCAGGGTGCGCCGTCCGACGGCCTTCTTTGCGGGTCTCAAGTTGATTTCGATGTCGTATCCAAGACGATTCAGACATTCCATCAGTTTGCTCTCCGAAAGATTGGAAAAGTCACCGCGCATCAGGCTCGAAACCTTCGCCTGTGAGATGCCCATTTGCCGCCCGGCTTCCTGTTGGGTGAGGCCGAGCCGCCGCACTGCCCGGGTAATCTCGATGGCAAGTCCGGACTTGATCTTCAACTCCACAGCGTCTGGAAGTCCAAGGTCAGCGAAGACGTTTCCAGAGCTGATCTCGAATTGAATGCCGTTAACCGCGCATTTGGCCATCTCGAATCTCCTTTGCCATCGCCTCTGCCGCCTTGAGCCGCAAGCGAATGATCTCCATATCCTTCTTCGGCGTGGCGATTCCGCTCTTGCTCTTCTTCTGAAAACAGTGCACGACAAAGACTGCTTCCTGGAATCGAATGGTGTAAACGGCACGATAGGTCCCATCAGCGTCGTCTTCCACTACCTCTAACACTCCGGCGCTCCCAAAGCCTTTGAGAGCCTTGGCTGAGTTGTGCCGCTCACCGCCCTGAGCAAAATGCAAAGCGTGTCCAAAGAACTTCCGCATAAGGACAGGAAGCTACATCAGGTCTTTCTTGCTACTTCCGATCCAGATGAGCGGTAGTTCGGGATTTCTTACCATTGAACTATACCATAAAAGGAATATAGTGGTCTTCCGGTCACTTCCAAATGCAAAAGGAGGGGATTCACCCCCCCCTTTTACGCGGTCCAAAATGTGAGCTCAAAGAGCTCAGTCGTTGTAGTTCAACCCTTCCAGCCCAAGAAACACCGCGCCCGAGCCCAGTTCCTCTTCGATGCGCAGCAACTGGTTGTATTTGGCGATGCGGTCGGTGCGGCTCACCGAACCCGTCTTGATTTGGCCCACGCCGGTGGCCACGGCCAGGTCGGCGATGAACGTGTCTTCCGTCTCGCCCGAACGGTGCGAGATGACCGAAGTGTAGCCGTAGCGCGCGCCCAGGGCGATCGCCTCCAGCGTCTCGGTCACGGTTCCGATCTGGTTCACCTTGATCAGGATGGAGTTGCCCACACCTTCTTCAATGCCGCGCTGCAACCGCTTCACGTTGGTTACGAAAATGTCGTCGCCAACAAGCTGAATCCGGCCGCCCAATTTGTCGGTCAGTATCTTCCAGCCTTCCCAGTCGTCCTCCGCCAGACCGTCTTCCAGCGAAACAATGGGGTACTGGCGAATCCAGTTGTCGTAGAAGTCGACCATCTGCTCGCTGGACAATTCGCTCTTGTCGCTCTTCTTGAAGACGTATTTTTTCTTTTCCTTGTCATAAAACTCGCTCGACGCCGGGTCGAGCGCAATGGCGATCTGCTCGCCGGGCTTGTAGCCGGCCGCCTCAATGGCTTCCAGAATCAGTTCGATGGCTTCAGCATTGGACTTGAGCGAAGGAGCAAAGCCGCCCTCGTCGCCAACAGCGGTGCTGTAACCTTTCTTCTTCAGCACGCCCTTCAGCGTGTGAAACGTCTCCGCGGCCCACCGCAGCGCATCGGAAAACCGCTCCGCGCCCACCGGCATGATCATGAATTCCTGAAAGTCCACGTTCGAATCGGCATGAGCGCCGCCGTTCAGCACGTTGAGCATGGGGGTGGGCAGAATGCTGGCGTTTACGCCGCCAAGATAGCGGTATAAAGGAATCTCAAGCGTCTGCGCCACGGCGCGCGAGGCAGCCATGGAGACGGCCAGAATGGCGTTGGCGCCCAGCTTGGCCTTGTTCGGCGTGCCGTCCAGCGCGATCATAGTCTGGTCGATGAGCCTTTGATTGGCGGCGTCCAGGCCTTCCAGTTCCGGCGCGATCACCGTTTCCACGTTCTCCACGGCCTGCAGAACGCCCTTGCCCATAAAGTGTGTCTTGTCGCCGTCGCGCAGTTCCACGGCTTCATGCTCGCCGGTTGAGGCGCCCGAAGGCACAATGGCGCGGCCCAATGCGCCGCTTTCCAAAATCACGTCCGCTTCCACGGTCGGGTTGCCGCGCGAGTCAAGGACTTCGCGGGCACGTATGGCAACAATCTCAGTCATATCGCTCCTCAAAATGCGGTGCTGCAGCCGGTCATTCAGTTTCGGACGGCGATCCACGGCAAGAGTTTCTCCGGCGGCGCTTTGAATGGTTTCCAAAAGCTCGTGCACGTAGGGATTCTCCTCTCCGTCCAACGCTCTTCAATCTTGTTCCAACCTACGGATTCTAACAAACCGGGCGGCGTCAAACTGTGTAATGGCGGTCACACTGCGGTTAAGTGATTGCAAACGTAAAACCTGCGCCGCGCGGGGGTACCTTCGCTGATTCGTGCCGTCAATGGCACCCCGGCTGCAAGCGCCGGTTCCCGCCTCACCGGAATCACGCTAGCCTGAATGTGGATGAGTTTCCGCGCAGGTGTGCTTTTTTCTATCGCAACGCGAAACTCCTCGCAACAAGCGGGGTTTGAACATGCAGGGATTCTTATGCCCGCCCAAGGAGATTCGGATGAACCGTCGCCTATTCGCGTGCGCGTTGTTTCTCGCAGCCTCTGCGGCTCTGGGAGCGCAGCAGGCCAGCCAGTCCAGCCCTTACGAGGGAACTTCGAGTCCGCCCAAGGATGACCAGATTGTAACCACCACCACCCCGCGGCCCAAGCCACCGGCAGGGCATCCGTTGAATGCTCCCGCAGCCGCGCCGACTCCGGCCGTTGCTGCTCAGCCGGAAACCCCAGCATCCGCGCCCACCGTCGATGTAACAATTCAGGCGCAGCCCACCCAGCCCGCTTCAGCGGCGAGCGATCCCGATGCCGGCCCGGTTTCCGCCCCAGCTTCCGCTCCACCGCCGGCTCAGTCCTACTCCGCGGCGCCGCCCGCGCCTGCGCCAGTCTTGGCAGCGCGCGCCCCCGATGCCGACCCGGACGGCGACATCGTGCATCCAGCCCCGCTCGGTCCCGGCCAGTTGGGCGATGGCACCAACATAACCGTCAAGCTGCTTGACCGCCTCTCAACCTGGGATAGCCAAAAGGGTGAACCATTCCGCAGCCAGGTTGCCGAAGACGTGTTGCAGGGCGGCCAGGTTGTCATTCCCGCCGGAACCGAAATTGACGGCACCGTGATTGAGGCTTCAAGCGGTCATCTGGGAGGACACGGCTCCATGCGTCTCCGGCCCGAGGCGGTGATCATGCCCGACGGAAGCCGCTACATGCTGCATGCCATGGTTACCGGAACTCCAGGCTCCAGAACCCGTCTTGGGGATGAGGGAACCATCCTTCCCGCATCGCGCATCAAGCGCGACGCAATTGAATATACCGGCGTAGTTGCAGCCGGCGCAGTGACCGGCGGGGTTCTTGCCGGCCCGGTTGGCGCAGTCGCCGGCGGGGCAATTGGAGCAGGCGCAGTCACAACCCATCTGCTCATCGACCATCCACAGGCCACACTTGAACCGGGCGCAATCCTCCGGTTCACGCTTACCGATACGCTGAGCCTTACTCCGGCTCCGGCAGACGCGCCAGGCAGCTAACGCATCTGGCGCGTCCGGCCTGCTACACTCCCGTTCGAGAGGGGGTTGCAAATGGCGGAGATAGCCTCGGAGATCGGCACCGTTGGAGTGGTGGGCGCGGGGACCATGGGTTCCGGAATCGCCCACGTCTTTGCCCGCTCCGGTTTCCGCGTCCTGCTGTGCGATGTGAATAGGAACGCCCTCGTCAACGCGCTCTTGCGGATCCGCACCAACCTAAGCCGTGAGGCCGCCAGAGGCAAACTCACCGATGCCGAAATCGCGCCGACATTGTCCCGAATCTCGGACACAGTGGATCGCGAGACCCTGAGCGCAGCGGATTTCGTCATTGAAGCAGCCTCCGAGCGATTCGAGCTGAAGGCCGAGATCTTTGCCTCCCTCGATCGGATTCTCCCCGAGCACACCATCCTTGCCACCAACACTTCCTCCATTTCCATTACCCGCCTGGCAGCGCAAACCAGCCGTCCGGCGCAGGTCATCGGCATGCACTTCTTCAACCCCGTGCCGGTCATGCCGCTGGTCGAAATCGTGCGCGGCATGGCCACTTCCGATGCGGCTTTTGAAATCGTCAACGACCTGGCCCTCAAGCTCGGCAAGACTCCCATTGCCGTCAACGACGCGCCTGGCTTCGTCTCCAACCGCGTGCTGATGCCGATGATCAACGAGGCCGCCTTCGCCGTGATGGAAGGCGTAGCCACTCCGGAGGCGGTCGATCAGGTTTTCAAGCTAGGAATGGCCCACCCCATGGGCCCGCTTACTCTGGCCGACTTCATCGGCCTCGATGTCTGCGTGGACATTCTGCGCGTGTTGCAGGAGGGCTTCGGCGATCCCAAATACCGCCCCTGCCCGCTTCTGGTCCGCATGGTGGATGCCGGCTGGCTAGGCCGCAAATCCGGCCGCGGCTTCTACAGCTATGAGAAGTAGGGGTTTGATAGGCAGCAGCTTGAGTTACTCCAGTTCTCCTTACCAAGAGTAAGGAATTGAGGGTATGATTGTAGGCACGGGGGTTCCAATGGCGACTGCGGCGGTCACTTCAAAAGGGCAAATCACGATCCCTATCGAGGTCCGCCAAGATCTGGGCTTGAAAGCCCATGATCGGATTGAGTTTGTCAAGATGGAAGACGGCAAGTACTTCATCCGGCCCAAGAAGGGATCCATCATGAACCTGCATGGCATATTCAAGTGGACGGGAAAGCCTGTCTCGATTGAAGAGATGGACGAATCCATCGCAACGCACATCCTGGAAGATTGGGCGCGATTTGAAGGGCAGAGAAGCGAGTGATTGGGATCGACACCAACCTCCTCATTCGTTTGGCGATGCAGGACGATCCCATTCAATGCGCCAAGGTGGACGTGTTCCTGGCCAGCCTGTCGCGGCAGGAAGTTGGTTTTATCTCGCTCGTTACGCTGATTGAGTCGGTGTGGGTGTTGGGGAAACGTTACAACTTGTCTAAGTCTGACATCGTCCGATTCGTCCAGGAGTTATCGGACGCCCCGGAATTGACGATGGAAGGGGCGGAGGCAGTGAGTGAGGCACTACAATGCTTCAAGGCTTCAAAAGCCGATTTTGCCGATTGCCTGATCGAGCGATTAGGGGCGCTCGCGGGATGCAGGGAAACGGTTACCCTCGATCAGGATGCGTGTAAGTTCGCGGGTATGAGGCTGCTCTGAATGCTCGAGTTGACGCGCCAAAGCCCCAATCCCGAATACATCGCTGAGCTCTCCCGCCTCGCATTGGCAGCCGAGCGCGGCCAGTTCGAGAATCTTGCATGCCCAAGCTGCCATGCGGAGAAGGTGTGTGTATGGTTCACGAATCCTGCCGCGGATTTTTATCGGACTTGGTTCATCTGCTCTAATTGTGAGTTTCATACGCGAGCACAAAATGCGCAGAGACCGTGCTTCTTTACCGAGGAGCGTCATCGCGAAGACTTGGAAAGCCGAGACAGGTCCATTCTGGAGAGGGCAGTGTTCAAAAGACCGTCTCGCTGACCATTTTGGTAACGAGTTGGAACGGAATTCGCCCCCCCCGCGTATAACTCTCCAAGCGCCCTCCCTCGGCGTCCAACCGTCATGCAGGCATTCTCCGACACTCTCGGCCAGGTCTTTCGCGCCATCCTCGCCAACAAACTGCGCAGCTTCCTGACCATGTTCGGCATCGCCTGGGGCGTCGGCTCGCTGCTGGTGCTGGTAGGCCTGGGAGAGGGCTTCCGCAGCGGACAGCACCGCCAACTGGCAACCTTCGGCAACGATGTGGTGATGATGTGGAACGGCACCATCCCCGCTCTTGCCAACCAGCACACCGGCATGAGGCCCTACCAGTTCACCCCCGGCGACGAAGCGGCTCTTCGGACTCTTCCCCAACTGCGCGCCGTCACCGGCTTCCTCAACCGCAACGACCTCTATGAAGTAAGCGCCTACGCAAACTCGTCCGGCCAGGTAATGGGCGTCGAGCCCAATTACGCCGAAGTCCGCTTTGTCCCCATCGCCGAAGGCCGCTTTATCGACCAGTCCGATCTCTCCGAGCGCCGCCGCGTCGTGGTGCTCGGTTCAAAGAGCGCAACCCTGTTGTTTCCCGGCCACCCCATGGTGGGCGAAACCATCAACATCAACGACGTCACCTTCACCGTCATTGGCCGCGTGGATTCCATCAGCCGCGGCAACAACGACAGCGACAACTCGAAGGTCTACATCCCGCTCACCATCATGCAGGAACTTTTCGCCATGAAGGGCGACAACGTTGCCCGCGATGCGCTTAGTTCCATCCAGTACCAGCCCGCAACCAAAGGTGACACCACCGCCGCCGTCCCCGCGGTTCATCGCGTCATTGCCCAGCGGCACGGCTTCGATCCCTCCCTTAAAGACGCTTTCGAAGAGTGGGACACCATCCAGCAGGAACACATGATCGGCGCAATCTTCAATGCCATGGACATTTTCCTGGGAGGCGTCGGCATCGTCACCCTCGCTCTTGGCGCGGTGGGAATCATCAACATCATGCTCGTCTCAGTCACCGAGCGCACCCGCGAAATCGGTTTGCTCAAGGCCATCGGAGCCACAAAACGCAGCATCCTAGCCCAATTCTTCTGGGAGGGCCTGCTGCTGACCGCCGTCAGCGGCCTCATCGGCATCGCGGTCTCGGCGGGAGGCATGTGGGTGCTTCAGGAACTGCTCACCGGCAAGGTGCCGGGATTCGATCCGCCACGCCTGGTACCCTGGTCGGCCGCCCTCGCGCTCGTCTCCTTAGTACTTTGCGGTGTGGTAGCCGGCCTCTATCCAGCCAGCAAAGCTGCCGCGATGGATCCGATTGAAGCGCTGAGAAGAGAGTAGGTTGAAACAGTTCTTAGTTCACAGTCTTCGGAGGTTCAATGTCAGGGGCGCTCGTCGGTTGCCGCAGGCTTTTGTGGGAGCGGTCCGATGCCGATGTTCAAAAGACCTGAATCGTTGATTTTCATCCACCTAAGTGAGGTTCCTCCGCGCAGCGTCGCACAGGTCCAAGCTCACTGAAGTGCGACTGCCGCCAACTAAGAACTGTGAAATAAGAACTGCGAACTGTGAACTGGCCCGGAGGCCACCATGCTCAAAGACATTCTCGCCCAAGCCTGGGAAGCGATGGTCTACAATCGCCGCCGCACCGCCATCACCATGATGGGCATGGCGTGGGGCATCGCCACCGTCGTACTGCTCGTTGCCTATGGCGCGGGATTCAGCGCCGCCATCGAGACCATCTTCTCCAAATTTGGAACCAACACCATCATCTTCTGGGGCAACCGGACCAGCGAGCAGGCAGGCGGCGATAAAGCGGGGGTGCGCGTGCGCTTTACCCTCGACGACGTCGATCGCGTCTCCAACGCCGTTCCCGGAATCCTGCATATTTCACCCATGGCTCAAAAGAGCGTTCCCGTGCAGAATGACCTCCACACCTACACATGGAACGTAAACGGGGTCCGGCCCTCCTATCAGGAGATATGGAAGCTCAACCTCGACCAGGGCCGCTTCTTCAATGGAGCAGAGGATCAGGAGCGCGCCCATGTCTGCATCATTGGTGCGGAAAACAAGACCAAGCTCTTCTCCGGCGGCTGGGCGCTGGGAGAAACCATCCGCCTCAATGGCGAAGCCTTCACCGTCATCGGCGTCATGCAGCCCAAAATGCAGGAGGGCGACGGCGACGACAGCAATCGGAACATCTACATTCCCTTCAATACCATCAGCGACTTTGTCGACACCAAATATCTCGATAGCATCTGGCTCGACTATCGCGGCGATCACGAATTAGTCGAGAAGGCCCTGCGCGAAACCATGGGCGCGGCCCATCACTTCCGCCCCTCCGATCACAACGCCATGGGCGTGGCCAATCTCATGTCCCAGGTCATCGTCTTTCGGCTGCTCTCCATCGCGCTGTCCATCCTGCTTACCCTCGTCGGAGCGCTTACTCTGGGCATCGCCGGCATCGGCCTCATGAACATCATGCTGGTAGCCGTGCAGCAGCGCACCCGCGAAATCGGTATCGAAAAGGCTCTCGGCGCTCGCCGGCATCACATCCTTATTCAGTTCCTTGCCGAGGCCATGGCCATCACCGCCGTCGGAGGAGCCGGCGGCATTGCCCTGGCCTATCTGGTCTCCGCGCTGGTGGGCCGCATCACGTTTTACAGCGCCATGGCCAAGAATGCCGAGAGCGCCGACATCCGCCTCATCATCTCGCCCACTTCGGTGGTTGTAGCCAGCCTGATCCTTATCGTCACGGGATTGGTCAGCGGCATGATCCCCGCCATCCGAGCTGCCAACCTCGATCCGATCGAAGCGCTCAGGTACGAATAAGCTCCCCGGCCGGGTGCTGGTACTACACTTGTAGATCGAAAGCTCCGGAGGGAGCAGGGGGTTTCAACCCCCTGAAAACGCGGCAAATCGACAAGGCCTTCAGGCCCGGGCCTTACGCCTTTCTTGAGGGTTGCACAAAAAACAACTTTAGTTCTGCGGAGTCCCGTTCAGCTCCGAAGGAGTTTCTTCTCCCGCTTTTGCTCGTACATCGCCCGGTCTGCTTCGGTCATCAACTCGTTCAGTGTCTGTTGCCCATGTTCTTCCGCGGTGGCGTACCCAATGCTGAATGTTAGCGGAAATACATGCGAGCCTTGAGCGTTTCGCTCCCTGGATGCCTCCTGCAGGCGCTCGGCGGCAATCGAGATGGCAACATGGGCGCACTGGCACACTACGGCGAATTCGTCCCCGCCGATTCGCCCGATCACATCCGTCTCGCGGAACGTCCCTTTGAGCAGCTCCGCTGTTTCATGCAGAAATGCCGAACCGATGGTGTGGCCGAGCGTGTCGTTAATGTGTTTCAGGTTGTCAAGATCGACGTATAACACCGAGAGCGGCTGTTGCGAACGCTGCGCCACGCGCACTGCGTGTTCACCCAGAATGGTGAATCCCCTGAGATTGTAGAGGCCGGTCAATTCGTCGCGCAGGGTAAGGTCGCGAATCTTCACCTCCATGCGGTTGACATACCAGGCAAGAATCATCAGCAGGACAAACGACAGCATCGCTGCAATCGAGGCAAGAATTGCCGTGGCATAGTGCTCGGGAATCCGTTGCGCCTGAACCATATGAGCTCTGGCAACTTCGCGAATAAACGGCATCACAAGCAGAATGGGAGTGAAGCCCCGCGCGAGCCTGCCGCCGATTCCACGCCCCAGAAAGATGGCGAATACGCCCTTTTCTGCCCGGCACAAGACGGTCAAAAAAGTCAGGAAGGCAAGGCAAATAAGCGTCTGCGGCGCAACCTTGACAGTCGGGGAAATGCTGAACAGACGCATCGCCCCAAACAGGTACCCGGAGACCAGAATAAGGATCGACAGGCACAGGCAGAAGGCGACCAGATCGGCTGCGCGCGAAGCAAAATGCCTCCGCGCCCGCATCAGAAACAATTCGATTCCCAGCAGCGTAAACCCGATAGCTGTCTGCGGCGACATTCTCCCCAGCATCCCAGGCGGGGGCCTTCTCTCAAAGATGAGGAACGTATCGATGCCCAGGGAGATGCGGAACACATACTCGGCCAAAACGGCGATGGCCAGCAGCACAATTAGGCCGGCAAAGAGCGGACTGAGCCGGCGCATTCGTCTTGAACGCCCAGGCTCGGCAAACCAGAAGCTGAATGCGCCACAAAACGCCGCGAACCCCGATTGTGCCGTCATGAGCCTCCAGCCATCGGGAAGAATCCCTCCCACGCCCGGAATCAGCCACCCCGCCATCGTCACCACCGCGATAAGTCCTACCACGGCCAAAAAAACGCGCCTGACCAACGCCAGTTTCCTTAGCAGGGCCGGGTCGGGTTCCGTGGGAGATAAAGCCAGAAAGCGATTAGGCATTTTGAAGGGCAGGGAACCTCAAGTCCCCAGATCAAAAACTTGTCCAGCGATCGGTGCGGGAAAGCACGTGGGGCTCTTCAAACGAGCCTGGACAACTTACAACTTACTACCGACAACTGGCAACGTTCTATTGGAATGGTATCGCGTTACACTTCGTTGCTTAAACCCTGTATTCTGCCTGTTCAGCCGCCTGCCGATTCCAGCGGGGAAGGGAAGTCCAATTTGCCGGCGAATCGAGTCTCCGTCCGCGCTGATACACTCTCCAATGGCCGTGGTGCGCGTGAGTTCGCGTCCCCTGCGCCTATGACCGTGTGAGTCTGTATCAGTCCCGTGCCCCATCCATTCGCTTTTTTCTGGCGAATGGGTGGGAAGCCACAAACCTCAACGAACGTGCATCAAGCGGTCAGAGACCTATTTGAATCCAATGACACCAATCGCCCCAATCTCGACCATCAACGACCTTTTTCGCCGAGTAGCCTCGGCCGCAAACCCACGCGCCATTCTATGGCAAGACGAGTTTGAGCAATGGCAACCCATTTCCTCTGACCAAATCTACCAGCGGGTCCGCGCCCTCTCCGAAGCGTTTCTCGCCTGGGGCGTGCAAAAAGGGGATCGCATCGCGCTGGTGGGCGAGAACCGCTGGGAGTGGGCCATCACCGACTTTGCCACCCTGGCCATTGGCGCAGTCGATGTGCCAATCTACCCCACGCTCACCGGCGAGCAGGTAGCGGCGCTCATTAGCGATGCCGCCTGCCGCATCGCGGTGGTCTCCACCCGCCAGCAATTCGACAAACTCAACGCCGTGCGCGGCAAAACGCAACTGGAGCGGATCGTCATCATGGACTCCGCCGCTCCTCCCGAAGGCGCCATCGCCTTCAGTACCTTGGTGGCCGCGGCAGACGAGCGCGGCGCCTCGCGCGACCCCGTCTTCGACGCCCTTGTCCGCGCCGTCGAGCCCAAAGACCTGGCCACCCTCATCTACACCTCCGGTACCACCGGCGAGCCCAAGGGAGTGGCGCTCAACCACGGTAATATTGCACCGAACCAATGCGTTGCCGCCGCGGAATTCGACTTCAATCCAACCGATGCCTGCATCTCCTTTTTGCCTCTTTCGCATATCACCGCCCGCGCTCTGGACTACGTCATGTACCTTCATGGAGCGCAGGTGGCCTATTGTTCAAAGTTCGACAAGCTGCCCCAGGTCATGCGCCAGATCAGGCCCACCGTCATTGTCGGCGTGCCGCGCGTATACGAGAAGATTCGCCAGGCGGTCGAGGGTCGCTCCGCTGCTTCCGCCGTAAAGAAGAGAATGTTGGCCTGGGCAATCCGTGTAGGCGCGCGGCACTCCGATACGGTATACAGCGGCCGCCGCCCCAACTCGCTCGCTTGGAAGTTGGCCAACAAGCTCGTCTACTCCAAGGTGCGTGAGGCATTCGGCGGCCGCGTCAGAATCTTCGTCTCCGGCGGCGCGCCCCTCGGCATTGACACCGCGCGATGGTTTACCTCGGTCGGCATTGCCCTTTGGGAAGGTTACGGCCTCACCGAAACCTCGCCCGTAATCGCGCTGAATACGCCGCTACACCAGCGCATGGGAACCGTCGGCCGGCCCCTGCCAAACGTCGAGTTGAAGCTGGCCGAGGACGGTGAACTCCTGGTTCGCGGTCCATCGGTGTTTCCCGGCTACTGGCAAAAGCCCGCCGCCACTGCCGAATGCTTCGACCAGGACGGTTGGTTCCGCACCGGCGACATCGCTCACTTCGACGCCGATGGTTATCTTTCCATCACCGACCGCAAGAAGGAGCTGCTCAAGACCTCCGGCGGTAAAATGGTCGCGCCTCAACCCATCGAGAACAAGCTCAAGAACAACGTGCTGGTGGCCGAGGCCGCATTGATCGGCGACAGGCACAAGTTCATCTCCGCGCTGCTTGCGCCCAACTTTGTTGCGCTGGAGGAGTGGGCGCGCCAATCCGGCATCGAGACAAAGTCCCGCGCCGAGCTGGTGGCCGATAGTCGCGTCATTACGCTCTACGGAGAAATTGTCAGTGAAGTAAACGGCAGCCTGGCCAACTTTGAGACACTAAAGCGGTTTCGCGTCGTGGCGGAGGAGTGGACGGTGGAGTCAGGCGAACTCACCCCGTCCATGAAGCTCAAGCGCCGCGCAATCAACGCGCGCTACAAGTCCCTCATCGACGCCCTTTACGCGGACGAAGCGACCGCGCGCGGCGAATTGGATAGGTAAGGCCCCTGCCGAGTCCTTTCCCAACCACGCTGCGCTTCATCCACATCCGATGCAGGCCTTGGAAGAATGGCGCGCCCCACGCGCCCACCGCCAGCATGGAACCAAACAGAACTACCGCGTCGATGCTCACTCGGCCTGCGCGCGACCAGTAAGCGTCCGGCTCAAGGTTGAGCCACAGCGCAAACTCGTCCAGCGTGAGCGCGGCGCCCACACCGTAGCTGATCGACATCAGCCGGCTCAGGAAAATGGAGAGCTCCGTATGCCCCTGTCCCAAATCCAGCAGCCATCCATAGCCAACCAGCAGCAGAATCAGTATGCCCCATACCAGGTGATGGATATGAAGGCCGCCCACAGTTACCCACTGAAAAGGCCCCGCTTTGCGAACAATCGTGCTCACCAGCAAGCGAACACCGGCAAACGTAATCAGGAATGAGAGCGATGCTATAAAACTACGCCGCCTAGGCCGGTCGGGGATGGTGGTCCGCACCAGCAGTCCCAGCCGCGTCAACTGCAGCAGCACCAGCAGCACCCCCACCACCACAGCGGCAAACGCCAGCAGTATCAAAGCTCCGGTTCCGGGCATACCCTATTGAACCACCGCCGCCCCGCGTTCCAAAGCACGAAATGAAAAACAATCCTTCAGCATCAATGCGGGAACTGCGCCCTTCGTTCCCCCGTATCATCTCCACAAGGAGTCTGACGCCATGTTCCGCATCCTTCAGCGCCCCATCGGTTTGCTCCCGGCCCTTCTCGTCTTTCTGTCCGCCACGTGCCTTTACGCGCAGGCCCCCATCCTGGAAGAACCCAACTACACCCCCACACTCACCTTCGACATTGCCAGCGTCCGCCAGGCGCCGCCGCCCGACGCCAATTTCCACGTATCCGTCTCCAGCCCCCCGCACTCCAGCCGCTTCGAGGCCACCAACCTTCCCATCAAGGCCCTTCTACAAATCGCTTACGGCTTCGATGCTCCGGTTGTCGACGCGCCCGGCTGGGTCACCGACACCTTCTACAACATCCAGGCTCGCTCCGACGAAGCCGCCGATGCCCGCCTCGCCAAGCTCACCAATAACGAGGTCCGCCTCGAAAAGCGCAACGCCATCCGCGTGTTGCTGGCCGACCGCCTGGGCCTCAAGTCGCACCTTGAAACTCGCAACACCTCTATCTATCACCTCGTCGTGGCCAAAGGCGGTGTCAAGTTGCAGGCTGCGCCCGCGCCTCCGCCGCCCGCCAATGGAGAGCCGCCGCCTCTGCCGCCGCCCGCCGACGTCCAGGCCCATGGCTCGCAGCATGGCCTCGAGTTCGTCGGATCGAATGCCTCCATGCGGTCCATCACCGGCGCACTCAGTTCCATGGTGGAAGCGCCCGTCCTTGACCAGACCGGCCTCACCGGCGCCTACAATTACACCCTTCAGTTTGGCCGCGAGTGGTCCGCGCACGATCCCGACAGCTGGCCCTCGATCTTCACCGCGGTACAGGAACAGCTTGGCCTCAAGCTCGAAGCCGTCCACGAGTCCGTCCCCAACCTGGTGATAGACCACATCACCAAGCCAACGGAAAACTGATTAATGTACTGACGGCTGCTCTCTGCCGCGCCCCATCGAATAAATCGTGAGGCAGCCGTTTTTGAAACGCGCTCTACTGTGCCGTGTAAAAGGGGGACATCATACCTATTCCCCCGCATAGTGGCGGGTGGACCACCCATTCGATTACCCAAAAAGCGTGGATGGCCATCCATCGCTTCTATCTGGCGAAGCGCGGCAGACCGCGAACCTCAATCAGAACCCCATCGGGCGCCACAATCGTCCGCTGAGCCGGAAGTAAGCAGGTCGAAAGTCCTAGGCAGGTGGCCCACCCTTCAAATACCCGCAAAAGGCGCCCGGCCCCACGCGGCCGCATGGATTGAGACTACGCGGCCCGCGTCGCAATGGGCGCAATCCTGACGCGCTGCCCCTGGCTTGCCTTCCACAGATCGTGCTGCGACTGAACCCGAATCCACACTTCGGCGGAAGTGCCAAACGCTTCGGAAAGGCGGAGCGCCATCTCGGCGGAAACTGCCGCCTTGCCATTGATAACGCGCGACAGCGCCGCCCGCGTCACTTTCAAGTGCGCAGCCAAGGCCGAAATCGTAAGCCCAGGGCCTTCCATCTGCTCCCGGATGATCTCGCCCGGATGGGCTGGATTGAACATCATCTCAGTGCCCCCCTAGTGGTAGTCCCGATAATCGACAAGAATTGCGTCTCCGCCTTCAAAGCGAACTGGCTTTCGCCAGTTGCCGTTGACCTTGATTGACCAATGATCTTTCAGGTTGTCTTCAAGTGGATGCAACTGCCAGCCGGCAATGCCCATATCGCGTGGCTCCGTGCTTCCGTCTAAAGAGGTTAGCTGCAACTGTAGCTTCTTGGCATGCGCGGGCTGAATGTCAGCCTTGCTTCCGGTAAGGAAGAACCTCTCCAGCCCAGCGTGCCTGAAGCTCCTGATCATCAATCCGATTGTATAGCTACGCTATACGACAGTCAGTGCGAATGGACAGGCACGTGGCCAAGGCTGATCAGGTATAGAATCCTGTCCAAGCCACCAACCCTCAGTCTCAAGCTGAAAGCTGAACGCTGACAGCTTGAAGTGATATCAGTGCTAGCACTTTCCTCCTTTGTAAACGTTTACCCATCCAGTTTTGTGCGCAAAAAGTGCACAAAAACGCACCTATTTGCGCTTATTTCGCACCAAAACGGCCCTAAAACATGCTGTTTTGCACTATTTGTCACACGTTTGCCTGCGCATATATGCGCACCCTGCGCGGTGATTGTGAACATCCCAGCCTGTGCATTGAACCACACCCTCGGCGAAGCGCCAGGCGGATGGTAGCGCCGGTCTCCAGACCGGGGTCCCCGGCGACAGGTCCTCGTCGCTGGGGTGGTGACCGGCTGCACTGGCGGCGTCCCCGCCGCCAGCCGTCTCCGTCTCCGACCCCTCCCCCACCCGCCGGGCCAGGGAAGTCAGCCGTCGAATCCCATTCCTCCAGGTGCGTGAGCCTGGTCACGACTTCACTTTACAGCGGCGGAGTACACTGTCTAAGGCGTCGAGACCGGGCACTTTCCCCGGCCTAAACGTACAGCTCAGGGACATGCTCCCGGCTCGGCCATCAGTCCAAAGGTTTTTGGAGCGGCCGGGCAAAATCCTTCAGGAGATTCTGCGATGCGAGTTGCTTTGTTGACCGGTGGCGGCGACTGCCCCGGATTGAATGCGGTGATCTATGCCGCCGTGAAAAAAGGCATCAACCACTACGGGGATGAGTTTATCGGCTTCCTGAACGGCTGGCGCGGCGTGCTGGACAACAACTTTATTCCCCTCACGCTGGAAAATATCGACGGCATCCAGTTGAAGGGCGGCACCATCCTGCACTCTTCGCGCACCAACGTGAAGAAGATTCCCGGCGGAATCGAGAAGGTCCAGGAAGTCCTCAAAATCAACAACATAGACGCCCTGATCGCCCTCGGCGGCGACGATACGCAGTCTGTCACTCTCTACCTCAGCGAGCACGGCGTGCCCAGCGTGGGCGTGCCCAAGACCATCGACAACGACATCAACGGCACCGACCAGACCTTCGGATTCGACACCGCCGTCATGATCGCCACCGAGGCCATCGATCGCATCCACACCACCGCCGACTCGCACAATCGAGTGGTTGTGGTGGAAGTGATGGGCCGCGATGCCGGCTGGATCGCCTATGCCTCCGGCGTGGCCGGCGGAGCCCATGTAATCCTGGTTCCCGAAAAGGAAATCGACATTGACCATGTGTGCGCCCTGCTCAAGTACAACTACGATCACGGCAAGCACTACGGCGTGGTTGTGGTCGCCGAGGGTTGCCACCTCCCCGAGGTCGGCCAGGTCACCGGATCGGCCCAGGTTGACTCCTTCGGCCATGCGCGATTGTCTGGAATAGGCGAAGCGCTGGCCGACTTGATCGAGAAGAAAACCGGCTTCGAGACCCGTTCCGTGAACCTGGGCCACACCCAGCGCGGCGGCGTTCCCACCGCTTTTGACCGTGTACTTGGGCAACGGTACGGCCTGCACGCCATCGACATGGTGCATGAGCAAAAATGGGGACGCATCGCCGTCCTAAAAGGCCTCGACATCACCGACATCACCATCAAGGAAGCCATAGCCACAAATCGTCGCCTCGATCAGCGCTTCTTCGACGTGATTGCGGACTTGGAAGCTAAAGTATAGAAATCAATGAGGATGCGGTCGAATGCCTTCGCCCGCCAGGCTTCGACCGCGTCCGGGGTATTGGCCCAGATGTGGTAGATTCAAGGAGATAGACCACGCGCAGGAGAGATGGCCGAGTGGTTTAAGGCGCACGCTTGGAAAGCGTGTGTACTTTAACGAGTACCGTGGGTTCGAATCCCACTCTCTCCGCCATAAAAATCAACGACTTACGGGAATTGCTTCCTGCTTACAAGCTACCACAAAACCTCAAGGCGTGAGCCTTTAAGTGAGCGGAATTTTTCGCGTCCTGCCTCTTCTTTTTCTGCCTACACGCGGCACTGCAAGTGGTGGTGTCATCCCGTTGCAGCCACGGCCCCGAGCCAACGTAAATGTACTCGTGGCAGCTCTCGAACATCTCACAGGGGCGCTCTTCAATTTCTCCTGATACAACACGGGCGAAACTCAGCCACATATCGGCAAGCAAATTGACCGGGCGTAGTACCAGCCGCAAATCCGGCATCAAGAGGCATGGCGTTGTATGGCTCGGTGTTTCGATGTCCGTGAGGGCCTCTTGCACCTCATACTGCAACGCCTTGCGTCCGGGCTTGATGAGGTCCTCAACAGGGTATTCGGCTAGCTTCTTTCCCGTCGCTATCACCACGAATGAATCATTGCCCTCTTTTCTCTCCAGCGGGTGATGGACTCTTCTGTACGTAATCGCGCCTTTGTTCCGAATAATGAGTCCCGAAAGTTCCTTGTGCCTTTCGGGGGCGTTGATTAGGTCCCACAACTCAACGGCCCGGCGCATGTGCTGAATTGCGCGGGACCACGTTTTCATCGTGGCATGTGTTCTGACCGTCTCCACCACTGTGGTCAGCCTCACATGGTCATCCTGTGGCCTTGCGATTATGTCTCCGTAAGCCCTCGCAAAGACCCTTATCTCCCGTTCCCGCACTTCATCCTTTGCAGTGTTGAGACCGGCAAAAGTGCGGAACAAGCCCGGATGTGGCACGTACTCTGTCACTTTCCCCTTCGGTCCCAACACCGGAACAAGGTACTGCGCATCCCTCCGATTCCCCTTCTGTTTCCATTCATGCCCTGATTCTGGCTTTTGCCACGTAAACAGCACATCTGTGGAAGTTTTCTTCACTTGCTGCATCCCTTCTGTCACGAATTTACTATATCACATTCGTGACATCCAATTGCATATCTAAACAGTTGAGAGTAATTGTATGTATCAGGATGCACCGATGGATACTGCTATCCATCAATGCACACGGATATTGTGAGTCACAGATGCGTTGCTATCTAGGTGTGACGATATTACGTACTCAAGCAAACGGTGTGGCACTATGGAAATAGAGGGAAAGAGGCGTTGACGGGAGCAGCTATTCATCAACACCAAGAGGAGCCAGAATGAGGACCCTAAAACTCGCAACAGAAGACCGGCTACACAGTGCGGAATCCGCCGCTGAGCTGCTTGGTGTCCGGCCATCGACGATTCGCTCTTGGTGGTCAACTAGAAAACTGCCGCGTGTGAAGATCGGGAGACTTTCGAGAGTCCCTGAGAGCGCGTTGCTTTCGCTGATTCAGACGCAACCAAACAAGGACGGTGAGTGATGACCGCAGTTGATGAACTGATGCAGCATTGCAGACAGATCGGCTTGCGGCGGTCACGCCTAATGAGCCGGTTCTACCGCTTCCATCGTCACAACCCGGCACTCCTGGACTTTCTGCTCCAAGAGCTAGTCACCCTTCGGCAGAACAATTGGCCCACCACCTCCTTTGAGATGCTGTGGCATCATGCCCGGTGGGTCCTCACGTTTCAGCGCGTGCCCGGTGAAACCTTCAGCGTGTGTCAGAACCTCATGCCCTACTACAGCCGATTGGCAATCCTTCTTTTTCCCGAGTTCAACGGGTTTTACCGGCTCAAGACTGCGAAAGCAGATAAGGACTTCGAAGTATGCATCGTGTCAACCAAAGGCGTGGAGGGGTTGCGCCGTCTTGAATGGGCCGATGGCACGCCGATTGAGTCCGGCTGGAGGCCGTCAGCGCCTCACGTCATCCCAATCAATCCAGTCCCACGCCGTCAGCCTGTACAAAGAGCAGTCTTCATTCCCGACATGGAGGTACGCAATGCTTAGCACTCTAAATCTGCCGCTGGATGCACAGTTCGGCATGTACGTCATGGCGAGTCCCGATGGCTCAGACTGTGAATTTTTGACACTGATGCCGAGAGCCGCAGATGCGGAGCTGGAGGCACTACGGGCACGATGGGCCGGACGGGACTTGCATGGTGTTGGAGTCGCCTATCTCACACACGGGATACCGCGCCTTGTTCTCAAGGAAGCGCCGTCCGACTTCATGACAGTGGTGCGGCTCACGGCAGCCTATACGCGATACGTGGACATGATCTCAAATGACCGCACGGAGCAACTACGTGCTGATGACAGCGTGATGTGGTGCGAGCTGCTCTATGCGCTCACGGACACGCGCTCTCACACATAACAAGTTTGCGGCGCTAATCAGCGTCGTGGGTGGTGTCAACGCGTCCGATGCCGCCCGAATTTTCACAAGTGCCGCACAGCTAAAAAGGGCTGTGTCTTATACGTTGGCTGCCTCAGTACGGGGACGGGAGACGTGTGCGCACCGATGGTGAAAGCCGGGAAGTGCAACCACAACCTCAACCCATCAGGTTAAAAAGGGCCTCATGGCCGTAGAAGCCGCACCAGTACGGTGTTAGGTGACTCGGATGCGGGACCGGGGCAACCCGAGAATTTCATCCGAAGGACTAATCACAATGAAACTCATCGACATTTTGCAGAACCAGAAAGAAGCCATGAATCAGGCGGACTCAATCGTGGCAAAGGCAGAGCAGGAAGGCCGTGACCTCACAGCATCGGAAAAGTCGAGTTACGATGCCGCAATGGCCCGGCATAAGCATCTCGCCACTCAAGCAGACGAACGCCAAGCATCCAACACACTGCGTCAGATCGTAGGCGACAGATTCCCGTTGCTCACGATGGGCGGGGGAGCACCCGCCCGGCATGGTCAGAAGCCAATGTCTGCGGAATACAACGAAGCCTTTCTTGCCTTCATTCGCAGCGGAGGCAAGCAAGCAACTAGCGCGTTGAGTGAAGGCTTCGACCCGCTATTCGGCGGCTTCGCTTTGCCCGCAATGCCGGGCATGTCATCGGCGTCTTATGAGGGCACGGGCGGCGGCTCTACAACGGCGGGGGGATACACAGTAAGCGTGCCAACGGACAACCTTATCGTGCCTCTGGCGGTTGTTGACCTTGGCGTCCGTGCCGTGTCCAGGGTAATCCCAACAGCAACGGACATCAAGATTCCTGGACAGGCCACCTTCGCCACGGCTGGAATCAAGGTTGAATCTGGCAGCTCAGCCAACCTGTTTTCAGAGAGTGAGCCAACATTTAACCAATTCACTCTTTCGGCCTATATGTTGGGCCTACAGGCGAAAGCGAGTTGGGAGTCGCTGCAAGATGTCCAGATTTTCCAGGAGTTTTTGGTCCGGGACATCGTTGATGCTGTTGGCATCAATGAAGACAACTTCTTTGTCAATGGCAGCGGCTCCGGTCAACCACAGGGCTTGGTTGGCAACGTTGGCACCGGAACGGGCGCGGCATACGCGGTGGAGAGCACGGGCGCATACCTCTTGGACTCCACCATTGATGCTGTGGGCACGCTGAAGGGTGCTTACTACGCCAACGCGGGATGGCTGATGAGCCGCGCAACTGCAACGGCCATTCGCCGTGCTCAGATTCAGGCAAACTTGTTTGCCCCTGTCTGGACACGGGAGGGCGGACGTGACTACTTGCACGGCTTCCCGGTCACCTACTCACAGGCTATGCCCGCGCTTCCGACTGCAACCACAGCGGGCGTGACGCCTATCCTGTTTGGCTCTTTCAAAGATGGTTACGTCATTGGTGACCGTGGCGGCGCGGGGACTTTCATCAAGATACTTGACCAACCCCTTGCCACGGCTGGACAGACGGTCTTCCTTGGCTACAAGCGGACGGACGGGCGCGTCCGACAGCCTGAAGCCATCCAGCAAATCAGCATCTCACACAGCTAACCAAAGAACGGCGCGGTTTTTCATGCCCCGGCTAGCGGGGTCCTGTACACAACGCGCCTCCCTCAACCAAGGGTCATGACGTGTGCAGGAGTAGGCTAGACCGGCCTTCAGCGTGCCGGATTTGCAATTCGCTGGAGAACGGGGCCGTTCGTGTTTCGCTTTCAGGGAGGAAGCGGACACGGGCGGCCTCAATCCTTTACACCGCAAAAACCATGATGGTATCGCGCCCGGATGTTCCGGCAACGCGCCTATGCGCCTTGCAGCGCGTTGCTTGGCATTGTGCGCACAAATATCAGCAGCAATCAGGCGTGCTCACCGCCGAACGTGGGCAATCCGCTGCAAGCGGAGGAAAGCGAGTTACAAAATGTTCAATTCTGATAAGCGCATTCTCGAACGGCTTCACGCCGGGCGCGTGAAACCCATCAAAATCGCCTCAACGAACCCCGATGCTCACGCCGTCATGTCTTGCGGGATTAGCGGCTGTGCTGAGGCTGCCAACACGCACGTAGTCGATGTGGTGTGGGAGATGGACCCGGAAGAGCGGGACCGCCGTTGGGTGCGCATGGAGCTGCGCTGCGAAAACGGACACGGCTTTGTTGTCCTGTTTAGGAACCACGGAGGGGAAACGCGCGTTGAATCCGCGTTCCTTGATGACATCGTGTCACCCTTTGCGGAAGGTGCGAGATGGTAAATATATTTCACGGCATCCATGAAGTCCGTTTGCTAGTCCGTCCCAAGGTCGTGGCTGTGGGCTACTTCGATTCTTACGAAGCGGCTCTATGCGCCATTGAGAGAGAGCCACAGTACAAGGCCGCGTACTTCACCTTAAATCCGCTGAGGCTGCCATCGGGCTTTCAGGCACCAATAAACCCGCAATCGCTCACGCAATCAGGTAACACAGCAAGTGATGCGGACGTTGAGCGCCGTGTGTGGCTGCTCATTGACCTTGACCCCGTGCGTCCGACTGGCACCAACAGCTCGGAGGCAGAAAAGCAAACCGCACGTGAACAAGCGGAGCAGGTACGCGAATACCTCACGGGCCGTGGGTGGACCGCGCCGTTGTTGTGTGACTCTGGGAACGGATGGCATCTGCTCTATCGTGTGGAACTGCCCAACGATGACAGCTCAACGGCCTTGGTGCGCGGTGTATTGGCCCGGCTCAAGCAGCTCTTCCCACTCGTTGACGTTGCAAACTACAACGCAAGCCGCGTCTGCAAAGCCTACGGGAGTTGGGCACGCAAGGGCGAGCACTCGGAAGAGCGGCCTTGGCGTCATTCCGCGATTGTGGAGGCACCGGAGACAAGCGCCGTGCATGTGGCACAGTTGAGCGCCGTTGCCGCTGAGTATCAAGGCGCTGTGGCTCCAGTTCCAACGGCTCCAGTTGGTGACGCGACAAAAGCACTCGAAAAATTGATGGGCTTCCTGGAGTGCTATGAGGTTGATGTCCACGGACGGCCCCGCTCGATTCGGAATGGGCATCAGATCGAAATAACTTGCCCGTGGCAGCATGAGCACTCCATGGACAATCCACGGGACACCGTTGTCTCGTGCAATGAGTTTGGCTATGGATTCAAGTGCCAACATGGGCATTGCACGGAGCGCCACTGGCAAGAGTTTCGCTCGGAATTGCAGAGCCGCTTTCCTGACCGGAAGTGCGCTTTCACAGAGTCCGGGCCGGGCGTGACCATCGGCGGACTCGGGTTGCCGCTCATTGCGCACGCGACATTGGCAGAGGCATTCCTTCGGGACAACCACGACTTTTGCGCGGTGTACGACGCACCTGGACGCCCAACAGCACAGTGGGTCAAAACGCGGTGGGACGTTTCGGGTGACGATACGATTCTTTGGAAAGCCGTGGCTGATTATCTGAAGGCATTGCATGACCGATAACACGCGCCTGAAAAGGGGCCGGATTCGCGCATGAGGCTCTACGATGCCACGTTCATCAATGGCGTGGTGCGGTGCGTCAAGCCGTATCTGCCTCCCGTCAAGGCTGAGGTTTTTGATCGTGAGCCGTACACGCTTGGGTTGCCGGATTGCCGCGTGATTGACTTGCGGACAAGCGCCGTCCGGGACATGCGCCGTGAGGATTACATCTCACAGCGGATTGACGTGGCACCGGACCCGAATTGCCCAACGCCCCGGTTTGACCGCTTCATCAGTGAGATTACGTGCGGTGATGGTGCGCTCGCCAATTACCTGCTCCGGCTCTGTGCGCTGTGTCTGACAGCGGACCCATATCAGGGCTTGTTCTTTCTGTGGGGACGCGGCAGAAACGGCAAGGGCGTTTTGATTCGGATGCTGACTGCGATTCTTGGTGATGGCCGTTTTGCTTGGCCTCTACGTCCGAGTGAGATTACCGTATCCCGGTTTGGCGATGACGGCATGAAGCGGACCTTTGCGGGCTTGAAAGGTAAGCGGCTTGTGACAGTCAGCGAGAGTGTCAGCGGCAATCTCAATCTGTCCATGCTCAAGCTGATGAGCGGAGGTGATACGTTGAGCGCCGCACACATGCGACAAGACGCGGTTGCATTCAAGCCCACGCACAAGGTTCTATTGCCCACCAATGACAGGCCACAGCTACCGGCAGACCCGGCATTCCGTGGGCGCGTACACATGATTCCGTTTCTCGCCAACTTCACCGGGCGTGAAGATCGTTCACTAGACCACACATTGCAGTACGTTGAACTGCCCGGCATTCTGTATCGGCTCACCACGCTTTGCCCGGACGTGATTGAAAACGGATTGCGTCCACCGGCAAGTGTCTTGGCTGAGACTGACCAACTCTTCACTGAGCTGGACGTGACCAAACAGTTTCGTGATGACTGCCTGGAGAGTGAGCCGGGCGCGGAAACACCGGCAGTTGACATGGAGCGTGCGGTTGCCGAGTGGATGCGTGAGCAGAGCGCGGCGGGCGTCACCGTTTCGATGGGGGGGCATGAGAGCCAAGGTGAGGTGATATTGCGAGAGCTGAAGCACCAGCCGGACATCAAGTATGGGCGTGTGCGCCGTGGTGGTGAACAAGGCAGCGGCAACGGAGCAGGACGGGGCCGTGTGTGGGCTTATGTTGGCATCCGACTGAAGGCATCGGGCTGAAAGTGATGTGATTCCGTTGCCCTGTCCACCTGTCCACTTCGTTAGAGCCTATAAGCTAAACGTCTCTATCTCTTTCTTACTACGTATGTTACGGAGACGGATAGGGTGCAAACGAGGTGGACAGGCTGGACAAGGTGGACAGGCCACGCTAACTGCTATTGCTGCTTGCACTTAGCGGGCGCTGCCCTGTCCACCAACTAACCCTATTGGAATGAATAGGATGGGGGTACCCTGAAATCTTGCCGGGGATGCCCGAAAAGAGCGCCGCAATCCCCAATGTTACATACGGTAACAATTCTCAGAAAGTGGCAAAATAACCACAACTTGTTGCTGTTTAGCAATGCCCGCCGCCCAATGACTCCGTGTGCTTCCTGGAGCGGCTTTACGGCCTGGAGGACCAAACCGGCTGAGAAGCCCCGCGTAGCTTCCTTTCCAAAGCATCGGCCCTTTCTTTGTCCATTACTCTGAGCACAGCCATTGCAGTTAACCCGGCATCAAGAGCTTTCTGTGCGTCCGGCTTTTTGTAGTTCACTTCACCCCAGTGCATGATGCGATTTCGTTTGTCGAATAGTTCTTTGTGAATGTGTGCCGCCGTCAAGTAACTCTTGGGTACTGCCGGAAATCCTGCTTTGATTAGTGTCACGGTTTTGCTGCGCTTTGCGAAATCATCCACGAAGTCGTCAAACAATTCGCCGGTCAAACGTTTCGATACGAAGTTCGCTGAGTTTGCAAAGCCGCCCCTTCCGATTCCCTTGCGATATTCCTTCTCCCAAGCCACACGGTCCGCTTGCGAGGTTGGCGTTGCCGGGAATCCATGGTCAATTTCTCTCCACTTCAGAAACAAGCGCGTAAGTGCGGTTTCGATTGCCATTGCGCTGCATATTATCGGCATGGTGAAATCGCCGCCCTCAAATTCGGCCTTGCTTCGATACAAAAGGCGCTCCGCAACGATGCTGATTGTGAGCGGGTCAATGAGGTGAATTGTCTCCCCACACTTCAGGCAGGTCGCGGGCGGAAACGTCAAATCCCCATACCCGAGAGTCTTAAAATCGCAACCGCAAGTTGAGCATGACACGGGCACAGTGAATTTCATATCGCGCCTCAATGGAGCGATTTTACTCTCTGGATGCCCCGCGATTGGCCCAAGACTCCCAAGAGGCATCGGGGAGAGCCTCGTGCGGGCCGCTATTTACCCCACGGTCCATTGCTATAGTCTGTTACTCTTTCCTGCATGAAACTCAAACTGCTGCAACTCGAACAAAGAATTAATGAGTTGGAGGCGATTGCTGACGAGGTTACGAACCTCGCAAGGAAGCAAGGCGCGAGTGAAGCTGTGCAACCCGAATTGAACACCAAGGGCCAACGTTGGTATCGCGGCGCAAGAGAAATATTGGTCCAACAGAAGTCCTCCGGCCTCACTGAATTTGACGCTCTCTACGTTCAGGTAATTAAGGATGTAATAACTGGCAGCGTCTTTGTGGTGGGCGACAAAATGATGCACGCGGAGTTTGAAAGCACGCTTGGGGCAGCCCGCGCGTTGCTTATTGCCGTTGCCGAAGAGATTGCGTCGCGGGAACTCCCCCTGAAAACCCAGCTCAGTTTTGCCGTTTCAGCAGATGAGTTCGACCGAGCCTCGGAGCTTGTCATCTCATCTGGCGGTGATGAAGCGCTTCTCAGGGCGGGAGGCGTTGTCGCAAGAGTGGCTCTTGAACGGCATCTCTGGACAGTCGTTGATTCGTACGGATTAGCTGTTGTGAAGAATCCGCCAACCAAGAAAAAGGCAGACACACAAGATTTGCTCACGACTCTTGTAAAAGCCTCCGTGGTGACGCCCATTCAAAAATCGGAAATGGATGGGCTATTCGCCATAGGCAATAATTGTGCCCACCCAAAAGAGTCGGTAATGCAGACGGATGTGGAAAGACTGATAAGCAGAGGGCGGGAGCTTGCTTCGGTGATTCTCTAAACGTACCCCATCAACGCATCGAAAGAAGGCTTACGCGCTCATGCACGGCCTGTAAATCCGCCGTCACTAGGTTGGCATATCGGCGCGTCATCTCAAGCGAGCTGTGCCCCAAGACTTTCTGGAGGTGGAACACACTGCCCCCGCGCCTCAGATAAAACACCGCGAACGAATGCCGAAAGCTGTGGAGCGTCCTTGCGGGCGGCACGAATCCGAGGTGCTTACACAGTAGCTTGACGCTGCGTAGAGCCGTCATACGGCGCACGGGCACACCCTCTGGCGTTGTGAAGAGCAGTGAGTCCGACTTGAGATTAAAGTCCGCAACGAAGCGGTGTAGAGCCTTTCTCAGAGCAAACGAAATCGGAATGACCCTCTGCTTTCTGCCCTTGCCGTCCAGCGTGATGAGCAGGTTGTCCAGGTCCACATCGGAGACTCGCGTTGTGAGCGCCTCTGTGATGCGGCAGCCGGTGTCCAGGAGCAACAGGGCAAGCAAATGCAAGCGGCGCTCATGGAAGTCTTTGGGCTTGGGCTTCCAATTCACAATCAGGTGGACTTGGGCCTCTGTCAGCGTAGGCAAGATGTTCTGTGGCTCTTTCAGTTGGTGGATTCGTGGGTGGGTGCATCCGGCCCCGCATTTGTGCTCAGAGCCGCTCGCCCAATGCAAATATGCGTTGATGGCCCGGATTGCGGCGTTGCAGCCGGTTTCCTTCAAGCCCGCTTCCCTCATCCTCAGCACCACGTCCTTGAGTTCCACTTGCGTGGGTGATTCCGAAGGCAGCCATTTGAAAGCGTGCGTGTACCAAGACACGGTTGCGGGCGATACGTTACAGAGGTACTTCCTCTCTCGGGTAAAATCAGTAAAGCGACTCATGCGGCCCTCCCAGGCGTGTTCCCTTTTGGAGAGCAATTCCGCGTAAGTTGTTGATTTTGCGGAGAGATGGCCGAGTGGTTTAAGGCGCACGCTTGGAAAGCGTGTGTACTTTAACGAGTACCGTGGGTTCGAATCCCACTCTCTCCGCCATACATATTCCTATCCGATTGATTCTATACGTAATTCGCACAAAACAATGGGTGTACATTCCGTAACCTCA
>Ga0302201_10000238_pt1 | contig 48995 bp, 28 predicted proteins | sample II_Bog_N3_2_FD_194586 | JGI IMG/M metagenome (GOLD analysis project Ga0302201, IMG submission 194586) | Peat permafrost microbial communities from Stordalen Mire near Abisko, Sweden - II_Bog_N3_2 | ecosystem: Environmental > Terrestrial > Soil > Wetlands > Peat | place: Sweden: Abisko... | reverse complement strand
CAGCGGCAACCGGTTTTTGTTAAAAGGAGCATGGCCATTATGCGGGCTTGACGCAAACCAGGTTTTCACACGGATTATCTCTTTAATTTCCTGATCCACGACAAGGGCTACGGCAGTATTTCCTTCCTCGGCAGCATGGTTGATCCGCCCCGATCCTGACCCGAAGCACATTTAGGGATGGGGACAATACCCCATAGCATCACATCGTTAGCGGAGGCAATGTGGCAGCGGGTAATGGAAACCTCTTTGTAAAAAGATTGAGTTGCCCAACCAAGTAACCATCAAACAAAAACAAATAAAAAATGAGTGCATTAAATAAATTATTCCTGGCCGAACTGGCCGACCGTTATGATTCTGAAAAACAACTTGTCCAAGCAATTCCCAAGCTGATCAAGCTGGCGACTTGCAAGGCGTTGCAGGATCATTTTCAGTGTCACCTCAAGAAAACGGAAGGACATGTGAAAAAACTGGAGACAGTTTTCAAGGCATTCGATGCCAAAGTCACCGCGAAGAAATGCGAAACCACGGTTGGGTTGGTGAAAGAGGGTGAGCATCTCGCCGCCGATTTCAAAGGATCGCCCGCCATCAATGCGGCCCTGATTTCAGCCGCGCAAAAAATCGAACACCACGCCATCGCCTCGTATGGGTGCCTGCACGCGTGGGCGTCGCTGTTGGGAAACCCCGGAGCGGCCAATGTGCTGGAAGAAGTTCTCAAGGAGGAAAAAGCCGAGAATGACGCGTTCATCGAACTGGCCAGTTCTTGTTGCAATAAGGAAGCATTGGCTGCTTGTAAGGACGGGGGCACGTGCTCCGAGGACAAAAATAAAAAAACACCTCACGCCGCAGTTGCCGTGCAGCCGGTGAAGGCCAAACCACCGCAACCCGAATTGGTCGAACATTGATCAAGCCGTCTGCGGCTACGAATGCTTTCGTGGCCGCAGGCCAAACGTAATGAAGGTGGGGTTTCACCCCATGGCGGCTGACATTTCCTCGCTTTAATGTTTGCACCATGAAAGTGCCTGCAACCACAGGCGCTACCAACAACGAAACCACATGTGCGAATAATAAATCAAAAAAACAACCGTTAAATAATTATGAAAAAACCAAAAATACAAAATAAATTTCGGATTGCGTCGCTTGGCCGATGGTCGGCCAGCCTGCTGGTTGCGGCGGGCATGCAAACTCTGCTCCTGCCCTCGTTACACGCGGCCAGCTCCAAACCAGAAATAACCGACAGTGGTATCACCACGACTGTCGAGGACGGTTTGGCCCGCGCCAAGGGTTTGTTGCCAAACAATGTGGATGTCAGCACCAGTCATGGAATCGTCACGCTGACTGGATCAGTGGAGAATCTGCCCGCCAAAGATCGGGCGATCCTGACTGCCAAAAGTGTTCGCGGAGTGAGCGAAGTCATTGACCAATTGACGGTGTATGCGCTGGCCCGCCCGGATGACGAAATTCGCGCCGATGTCCAGGCGGCGCTGCACCAGGATCCAGCGACGGAAGCCTTTCAGACGACTGCGGCGGTTCACGACGCGGTTGCCACATTGACCGGCAGCGTCGGCTCTTATGCAGAGCAACAGCTTGCCACCCGGATTGCCAGCGGCGTGAAAGGAGTGAAGGCGGTTCACAATCAAATTTCAATCGATTACATGGGCCAACGCACCGACGCGGTCATTGCCGCCGACGTGAAAGCCCGTCTTCAATGGGACGTTTGGGTCAACGGTGGCCTGATCACCCCGATGGTGAAAGACGGCAAGGTGACGCTCACAGGAACCATTGGCAGCGCGATCAGCAAATCACGTGTGTTTGATGATGCCTGGGTGAACGGCGTGACTTCCGTTGACGACAGTGGTTTGAAGATCGAACCATGGACGCACAATGGCACAACCCGTAATGTCAAGAGTGCCAATCTCTCAGACAGTGACATCAAACTAGCCGTTCAGGTAGCATTGTGGGCAGATCCGCGCGTATCGGCTTTCAAACCGGACGTCTCCGTCGTCGACGGAGTGGTTACGCTGCGTGGCACTGTGGGAAACTTGAAGGCGGAAACCTCGGCCGAACAAGACGCCAAAAACATCGTGGGTGTCCGCGAAGTTGCGACTCATTTGAAAGTGCGCGCCATGAGCGTTGCAGCCTATGGAGTGGAAACCACGGCGGCCTTGGATACGGCGAAACAATTAAAAGCCGCTCTGGCTTGGGATCCGTGGCTCGACAGCTCGACCATTGATGTGGCTGTCATCAATCACATCGCCTACCTGTCCGGTGGCGTGGATTCAAGTTTTCAAAAGGCCGAGGCGCAGGATGTGGCTTCGCGGACCGCCGGCGTGCTGGAGATTCGCAACCAAATAAAGATTCAACCATATTATTCATACTCGGACTACTATTCTGATTACGATTACTATTCCGACTATGACTATGGTTACTATGGCTGGCCGTATTACAACGAGTCACCATATTACGTTGCCGACATTTCTGGGCCGCAGCCATTCAAGAGCGATGCCAAGATCAAAAAGAGCATTGAGGATCGATTTTTCTGGAGTCCATTTGTTGACAGCGATGACATCAAAGTAACCGTCAATGGTGGCGTGGCCACCTTGACCGGAAGCATCGGCACCTGGGTCGGTTGGGGTGAAGCTGAAAAAGATGCACACAAGGGCGGTGCCAGTTTCGTGTTGGATACCGTCAAGGTTGATTAGCCGTTGAACAAACTCCGACACAACTAAAAACCGGGTCATTATGAAAACTAACAGCGTCGTCGTGGCGACATATAAATCCCACGACGACGCTGCCGCGGCGCTCACGACGCTCCAACAATCGGGATTTGACATGAACAAACTCTCGATTGTCGGAAGCGACTATCTCAAGGAGGAACACGTGGTCGGCTATTACAATACCGATGATCGGATGAAATTCTGGGGGAAAATGGGATCTCTCTGGGGCGGCATCTGGGGAATGATCATCGGCACCGGGATCTTTATGATTCCCGGTTTCGGGCCTTTATTTGTGGGCGGGCCGCTAGTCGGCATGATAGTCGGGGCATTGGAAGGTGGCGTGGTGGTGGGCAGTTTGAGTGTGCTGGGTGCCGGACTCTACAGTCTGGGTATCCACAAAGATAGTATTGCACAATACGAGACGGCACTTAAGAGCGGCAAGTTTATCGTGATTATTCATAGCTCTGCCGAGGAAACAGATCAAGCCAGGGAGATCATCAATCGCACCAACCCGGAGTCTTTGGCCGAACATCCACCTGGAAACGCCAGCACCAATGTCGGTCGGTGGGAACATAGCTTGCTTCCATAATGGTTTATGACTCCCATCAGTCTGCATGCTCTCGGCCCAGTCTTGGAAGTGTTGCCAGTGGCTTTCGTGTTCTCATCGCAACTGCTGCTGACCGACAGATCATCGGCCAAGGTCGAATCCGGCCTGTCGGAGAAAAAGTCGGGACTTCTCTTGGTTCGCACAACCGGGTTGACCGCAATTCTGGGAAAGTTGCCAGATCCAGGTTGGAGTCACTACGGGATCAATGACTGAATCCAACTCGCGGATAAAACATTTTATGAAATCTGCCACGTTTCCCATTCATAGCGCACTGAGGAATACTGCAAACCCTGACCCGGGCGCACATGGCAAGAACCGATCGAACATTCTGCCAGATGCAAGTGCGGGACTACTCATGATGATGGGCCTTCCTTCACAGTTTGTATTTGTCACATTAATTATGACCGCACTGATCATTCACCCAGCAGAAACAATGGGCGCCAACGAGATTGAAAAACTTGGCGGAGGCAACACGGCCTTCGCTTTGGATCTTTATACCCGGCTTAAAACCGTTGACGGTAATCTGTTCTTCTCTCCTTACAGCATCTCTACCTGCCTGGCCATGACTTATGCCGGCGCGCGAGGAGAAACTGCCGCGCAGATGGCCCAGACGCTTCATTTCGACACAAACCAGAAACAACTCGCGGCTTCCTTCGGCAAATTAGAAACACAATTGAACACCAAGCAGAAGAAAATTGGGATTGAATTGGATATCGCCAACGGATTGTGGGCGCAAAAGAAAAAACCTTTTCTTCCCGCTTTTTTGGACGTGGCGAAACAGAGCTATGGCGCCAATTTGAAGCAGGTTGATTTTCGCACCGGCGCGGATACCGCCCGGACGGAAATCAATGATTGGGTGGCTCACAAGACCAAGGGTAAAATCACCGACCTCATCCAAGCAGGGGTGCTCAATCCGGAGACGAAGTTGGTCTTGGTGAATGCCATTTATTTCACAGGGCAGTGGGCCAGGAAGTTTGACAAGCATGACACGACCAATGCGCCTTTCTCGGTTACTCCCACTCGACAACTTCAGGTGCCGTTGATGAGCCTGACCGCCAACTTCAAGTATGCCGAGGTTGATGGTTTGCAGTTTTTGGAGCTTCCTTATGTCGTTGACGACATTAGCATGGTCGTTCTTCTCCCGCGCGACGTTGACGGTTTGAAAAGCGTCGAAGATCGGCTTAATCAACAAACCCTCGATCGTTGGCTGGCGCAGGCCCGCGAACAGAAAGTCGCGGTCTCCTTGCCGAAATTCAAGCTGGCCGCGCAATTCAGTCTGGCAAAGCCCCTGACAGAAATGGGAATGACCGATGCCTTTTCGCCCGGTGCGAATTTTTCTGGAATGGACGGCGAGCGTAATCTTTTCATATCGGCGGTGGTTCACAAGGCATTTGTTGATGTCAACGAAGAGGGCACCGAGGCCGCAGCGGCAACCGCCGTGGTAATGAGGAGCATGGCCGTCATGATGCCCCGACCTACGCCCATTTTTCGTGCTGACCACCCCTTTATCTTCCTGATCCGCGACAACCATTCCGGCAGCATCCTTTTCCTCGGCAGATTGGTTGAACCAAACCAACCCTGACCAAAACCTTGTCAATATGCTAAAGAAATCCTCAACCGCACCAAACCAGAGACTTGAGCGCACCACCAATAAACGTGCCAGTGATGAACTTCTGTCAGAATTGCCTGAAAAGCCCCAACGTGTCGGCATCGCCGCCGATCACGGTGGTTTCGAATTGAAGGAATTTCTGGCGGGAAAATTGCGCGCCGCTGGATTTGCAGTCACAGATTATGGCGACGCTAAACTTAAGTCGGATGATGATTATCCTGACTTCATAATTCCGCTGGCGCGCGCCGTTGCCGCCAGAACGGTTGATCGCGGCGTGGGTATCTGCGGCAGTGGCGTTGGCGCGTCCATCGCCGCAAACAAAGTGGCGGGCGTTCGGGCTGGGTTGATTGACGAAAACTTTTCCGCGCATCAAGGTGTTGAGGACGACGATTTAAACATGATCTGTTTTGGCGGCCTCGTGGTCGGCCACGCCCTCGCCTGGGAATTGACGCAGACATTTCTCGCCGCGCGATTCAAGGGGGCGGAACGATTTCGTCGCCGGCTGGCAAAAGTGGCGGTTCTCGAAAGTCCTACCCCAATTAAAACCCCATGAAGATAAGCCCGCTCGCCGGAAAACCGGCACCCGCCGGAATACTCGTCAATGTGCCGAGGCTAGTAACGGCGTATTACACCGGCGTGCCGGATCCCAAAGTGCCAGCGCAAAGGGTGGCCTTTGGCACTTCCGGTCATCGCGGCTCGTCGTTCAATCTGGCTTTCAATGAATGGCACATTCTCGCGATCACGCAGGCGATATGCCTGTATCGCAAATCGAAGAACATAGTCGGCCCGCTGTATCTCGGCATTGATACGCATGCGCTTTCGGTTCCAGCATGTGCGACGGCTCTGGAGGTTTTGGCGGCAAACGGAGTCGTAGTGATGCTCGCCGAGGGAGACGAATACACTCCAACCCCGGTGATATCGCATGCAATCCTGACCTACAATCACGGTCGCACAACCGGACTGGCCGACGGGATTGTCATCACGCCTTCGCATAATCCACCGCATGATGGCGGTTTCAAATACAATCCGCCAAACGGCGGGCCGGCGGGCACGTTCGTGACCGGTTGGATTGAGGCGAAAGCAAATGAATTGTTAGAAGCGCGGCTTTCCGGCGTAAAGCGAATTCCTTACGCGCAGGCGCTGCGCGCTACGACGACGCATCGGCATGACTACGTCACTGCCTATGTAAATGACCTTGGCAACGTGATTGATATGGACATCATTCGCGGCGCAAAACTGCATCTGGGCGTTGATCCCCTCGGCGGGGCCGGCGTCCATTATTGGGAGCGAATCGCAGAGTATCATGAGTTGGGACTGACGGTGGTGAGCGAGGTGGTTGATCCAACCTTCAGTTTTATGACGGTAGATTGGGATGGCCAGATTCGCATGGACCCTTCTTCGCCTTATGCGATGCAACGGCTGATTGGCATGAAGGATCAATTTGATCTCTCATTCGCCTGCGATACCGACCATGACCGGCACGGGATTGTCACCAAGAGCGAGGGCTTGTTGCCGCCTAATCACGATTTGTGCGTAGCGATTTCCTATCTATTTCCAAATCGGCCGAAGTGGTCCAAATCTGCAGCGGTCGGAAAAACCATCGTGAGCAGCCAGATGATTGACCGCATCACGGCCAAGGTTGACCGCAAACTGTTTGAGGTGCCGGTGGGTTTCAAGTGGTTTGTCGAAGGTTTGCTCGACGGTTCGCTGGGATTTGTGGGCGAGGAAAGTGCAGGTTCGGTTTTCCTGCGTCTGGACGGGACCGTCTGGACGACGGACAAAGATGGTATTGTCCCGTGTTTATTGGCCGCCGAAATGACCGCGCGGACGGGTTGTGATCCCGCCAACATCTATCGCACCTTCAAAGGTGAGTTTGGCGAGTCGTTTTATGAACGCGTTGATTCCCCAGCCACGCCGGAACAAAAAATATGTCTGGCAAATCTCTTGCCTGGTCAGGTCACAAATACCGAGTTGGCGGGTGAAAAAATCCTGACCATGCTTTCACGAGCACCGGGTAATGACGCGCCCATTGGTGGATTGAAAGTTGTTGCCAAAAGCGGCTGGTTCGCGGCCCGTCCGTCCGGCACCGAAAACATTTACAAGATTTATGCCGAGAGTTTTCAAGGTGCGGATCATCTGCGCCGGATTCAGGAGGAAGCACAAATAATCGTGAGCAACGCCATCGCTCCAGCAGCAACTTCCGCCACTGATTCCATGAATAAATAATGAAATGATCTGTCTCTGATCAGGGTGAAACTTCGTCCTTTAAGCGAGTGATCAGTATTTATCCTGAATTAAAAAACTGAAAATGTATGAACGAATAAACATCAGTCAGTTAGCCATGCCACCGTCCGCGGCCAAAGCAGAGCCGAAACCTGACCTAATAGCCGACGCCAAACCGACTGGCAACGCTGAGTTGAAGCCGGATGCCAAAGTGAAAGCCAAGCCTCACACGAAAGGGAAACCTGCGGCCGAGGTGTCACCGCAACTCGTAAAAAAAGCCCATGGATTTTATGAGCAATTAGGCCGTGACGATGTTTGTGCCGTTGAAGCTGCAGATCAGGCGAAGCAAAAGATTCCCGAAGTGGAAACCAAAAAATGAGCTGGCGCAAACCATGTGCCTGACACAGTTGAAAGAATGCAGATGAATATCAAATCAAAGGATTTCCGCGTGCATCCCGGAGCCAACGTCAAACTCGATAAATGGCCTACGACTTTGAAGCCGTTTTGCAAATCGAAGAAGCGATATGAAAAGCTCCTGGAAGAACACGTTGAAGCATTGAGCGTGTTGCAACAACTTCACTATGCCTCCCACCGCTACGCGTTGCTGCTGATCTTTCAGGGGATGGACGCCAGTGGAAAGGACGGCGCCATCCGGCACGTCATGTCCGGGGTCAATCCACAAGGCTGCGAAGTTTTCAGTTTCAAACAACCGACCGCCGACGAACTGGAGCATGATTTTCTCTGGCGCACGAACCGTCATCTGCCGGAACGCGGGCGGATCGGCATTTTCAATCGTTCTTATTACGAGGAAGTGCTGGTGGTCCGGGTGTATCCAGAAATTCTCCGCAGTCAGGGGCTGCCGGAAGAGTTGCGCGACGAAAAAAGCATCTGGCAGGAGCGGTATCGGTCCATTACGGATTTGGAGCAGCACCTGCATCGCAACGGCACCAGAACATTTTCAATTTGCACCGCGCCCGTTACACCCTCAAATTGGTCATGTGGGAAAGCACGATGGACGCATGACAAAGCCACTGACATAAACCATGGACACTGTTGCCACCCAATTTGGGGAAGTCACGTTGCTGGCGCCACCGCCGGAACTGGTGCAGGCCATCCGCGACTTCCTGCCGTTCGGCTTGATCCACAACGATCCACCGGAGCAGGGAGCGGACTACGGGTTGGTCATGCAGTGCGGCGAACTGGAACTGCTGGGCGTGCGGCAGCAACCCGAAGACGCTTCCTATGAGCAGTGTCTTCGCGCGCAGGAGGACAACAACATCCTGATTGCCCACAGCGTGGCCGGCTATCTGAAGGCTGGCTTCGCCGGCCTGTTTTTGCCCTGCACATACTTGACCACCAAGAAGCGCCCGCTGTTTCAATCGGGCATCGCCTATTTTGGGTATCCCTCGCCGCACGGCCGGGAGAGCCATGAATTTACCTTCGGGAGCACCTTTGACGGCCAGTTTGGCCACGGCTTCACAGTAATGGCGACGGAGTTCATGCGCGCCCTGACGCAGAGTTCGGCGGCCACCGGCATTCCGCTGCCGCCGCCGAAGGGGCTGAATGTTCGTTACCGCCGGCAACTGGGCTATTTGGAATTTGGCTTCCTGCTGGTCGGCTCGCAGGTGGTCTGCCTCAAGACACGGATTGCGGACAACGATCTCGCCTGGACGGCGCTGCGGGAGACGGGCATCACCACCGTTTTCCATCTGCCCTGCCTGCCGGCGGCCATTGAGGAGGCGCAACTGCCGCTGGCCAAACCGTCCGGGGCTGGGGAGGCCAGTCTCCGCCCGGAATCCGGTGTGTCTTCAGGCACTGCCAGCACGTCATCGCCGTCCTGACCGCTACAACGACACCCACCCACAACGGCATTTTAATTCAGTCAATTTATTAATGCGAAACCATTTGGCCGTTTGGTTGTTTCATCATTAAAATTGCTTCATGACAACACCCTCCCTTGAAACCGCCAAGGAAACTTACAAAAAAATTGCCGGCAACATCGCCCTGATCATGCGGGGGCAGGATGTCGCCACGCGGCATCTGCTGGCGGCGATGGCGGCGGGCGGCCATGTTTTGCTGGAGGATTTTCCCGGCACCGGCAAAACGACGCTGGCCAAGGCGCTTGCCAAATCCATTCATGCGCAGTTCAAGCGGCTACAGTTCACGCCGGATCTGTTGCCGTCAGACATTCTTGGCGTATCCGTTTTCAGCCAGCGCGACCAGCAGTTTAGTTTCCATGAAGGCCCGGTGTTCACGAACATCCTGCTCGCGGATGAAATCAACCGCGCCTCGCCGCGCACACAGTCGGCCTTGCTAGAGGCCATGGGCGAGGCCCAGGTCAGCGTCGAAGGCGAGCGGCGGAATCTGCCCGAACTTTTCTTTGTCATCGCCACCCAAAACCCGGTGGAATTTCGCGGCACCTATCCGCTGCCGGAGGCGCAGATGGATCGGTTTGCGATGCAGTTCACCCTTGGTTATGTGCCGCCACAGGAGGAGGTCGCCATCCTCACCGCGCAGGAACACAATCATCCGATCGACGAACTGAAGCCGGTTGTGTCGCTCGCGGAGGTCATCGCCTTGAAACGCGCGGTGGAGAACATCCGCATCAGCAATGAAATCAAACGCTACGCGGTGGATCTGGTGGCGGCGACCCGCACCGCCAGCGGCGTGCAGCTCGGCGCGAGTCCGCGCGCGTCCATCGCGCTCATGAAAATCGCGCAGGCCGAGGCGCTGTTCGACAGCTTGGAATTTGTCACCCCGGAGCAAATCCAAAAACTCGCCGTGCCGGTCATCGCGCACCGGCTGGTGCTGGAACCGCAGTCGCGCTTTTCGGGCGTGACGGCGCGCGGCGTGGTCGAGGATGCCCTCAAAAAACTGCCTGTGCCGGCGTGAGACTCATTTACAAGCTGATTTATTGGAACTACCACGCCACGACCGGCGTTTGGTATTGGGCGCGGCGGCACTTCACGCTGGCGGGCTTGTGCGTGGCCGGCGGCTTTCTGCTCGCGGGCGTGACCGGCCTCGACATCGAGAACACCGTGATTTACCAGTCGTTCGCGCTGCTGCTGGCGTTTTTAATGATGGCGTTCGCCGGCAGTTTTCTTTTCGGCGCCAATTTTTCCGTGACGCGCTCGCTGCCGCGCTTCGGCACCGCCGGCCAGCCGCTGAAATACCGCGTCACCGTGAAAAATTTGACGGCAAAACCGCAAGTTGGTTTGACGCTGCTGGAAGAACTCGCCGATTCGCGCCCAAATTTCGACGACTGGCTCGCGTTTCAACTCGCCGAAAGCCGGCGCGTCCGGCCATTCCGCGTGGCGCAACGTCGCCGGAAAAATCCATTCCGGCTGGCGAATGTGAAAAACGCCGAAGTCCCGCCACTGCCTCCGCGCGGTGAAGCAGAAGCAATCGTGGAATTGCTACCATTGCGGCGGGGCATATTGCACCTCACCGGCGTTTCACTCGCGCAACCGGATCCGCTGGGGTTATGTCGTGCCCTGCGAAAATTTTCCGCGCCACAGGCCGTTTTGATTTTGCCGAAGCGTTATCCGTTGCCGCCCATCGCGCTGCCAGGCGCACTGCGCTACCAGGAGGGTGGGGTGGCACTCGCGGCGAATGTCGGGCGCAGCGAGGAATTCGTCGCGCTGCGCGATTACCGCCACGGCGATCCGCTGCGGCACATCCACTGGCGGAGCTGGGCGAAAACCGGCAAGCCGATCGTGAAGGAATTTGAGGACGAATTTTTCGTGCGCCACGCGTTGGTGCTGGACACGTTCGACAACGAGCCGAACAGCGAAATTTTGGAGGAGGCGGTGTCCGTCGCCGCCTCGTTCGCCTGCACGGTGCTGACGCAGGAATCGCTGCTCGACCTGCTGTTTGTGGGCAACCAGTCGTATTGCTTCACCGTCGGCCGCGGCTTGGCACATGCGGACCAGATGCTGGAAATCCTGGCGGCAGTAAAAAATTGTGCGGACAAAAAGTTCGAGGTGTTGGAGCAGTTGGTGTTGAACCACGTCTCGCTGGTCAGCGGCTGCATCTGCGTGCTGCAACGCTGGGACGAGCCGCGCCGCAAGTTCGTCCAAAAGCTCAAGACGCTCGGCGTGCCGCTGCTGGTGCTGATCATCGTGCCGGCGGGCGGCGGCATTTCCGGGGCGGGCGGCGAACTGGTGGACGCGCCGGGAATAATCCGTGTTTTGGAAATCGGAAAAATCGCGGAAGAACTGGCGAAATTAAAATGAAGCTGCCGCCTTTTCTGCTGCTCGCAACACTGGCCTTTTGGGGCTGGCAGTCCGGGCTTTTGTGGGTCGGCATCGCGCTCGGCGCCGTGCTGGAATGCGCGCGGTTTATCAAGGCGCGCTTTGACCTGGCGGACGAGGATTTCCGGCGCATCAGAAATCTCTGCATCGTGCTCATGCTGGCGGTCGCCGCGATTGTCTTCACGACGAATGACGAAGGCGGCGGCGTGTTGAGCAATCCGTCTGTCACCAACGCCAGCAATGCCAGCGTCCACACCGCAACGACGCTGCTGCGCTGGCTGCCGATGACTTTCTTTCTGCTCGTCGCCGCGCAAAAATTCAGCGAACGCGGCGGAATTCCGCTGTCCGTTTTTTCGCTGGCTTCCCCGCGCCGGCGGCGGAAGGCTGGCGAAACGACCACGCCGCGCGATCTGGACGTTTCGTATCCGTATTTCATCATGTGTCTGTTTTCGGCAGGGTTCCACCAGAACCAAGGCACGCACACTTATTTCTGGGGACAATTTGTTTTGCTCGCGTGGGCACTCTGGCCGGCGCGCTCGCGGCGGTTTGGGCTTTATGCCTGGCTTGCGGCCATGACCTTGGCGGTTGCGCTCGGTTACAGCGGCGCACGCGGCATTGGCTTGCTGGTGCAGGCGAGCCAGAGCTTCAACGTGCAATTCATGCAATGGATGCTCAAGCCAAAGACCGACGCGAGACAAAGCATCACCTCGATGGGGCGCATCGGAAAACTCAAGCTTTCCCCACGCATCGTCATCCGGCTGGAGCCACAAAACGGCAGCCCCGCGCCGACGTATCTGCGCGAAGCCACTTACCGGAGCTATCAGTCGCGCGACCAGGCCTGGCAGGCTGGTTCGGCGGGAAACGAATACGATCCCAAGTATCCCGAATCCGGCGGCGTAAACTGGATATTGCTGCCGGGCGTGACGAACAATTCCGCCGCCCGCATTGCCTGCTATCTCAACGGTTGGGACACAGAGTTGAAAGTGCCGGAAGGCTTGCTGCCGTTGCCCAGCGGTTGCAGCCGGCTGGAAAGACTGCCGGCCTTGGCACTCAAAGTGAACCGCCTCGGCGCGGTGCTGGCGAGCGGACCGGGTCTGGTGATTTTCAACGCGCGCTTCGGTCCCGGCGCGACGTTCGATTCACCGCCAGATGCCGGCACAAATCTTCTCGATTCGCTCGTGCCATCCACCGAAACCGCCGCGCTCGACCGGGTTATTTCCGAAATGAAGCTTTCCGGCGCGGACGAAGAACACAAGTTGCAGGCCGTCCAAAGCTTCTTCGCCAACAAATTCACCTACAGCACTTGGCAAGGCCGCGATAAACTGGCGACGACCAACGAAACGGCGTTGGCAAGGTTTCTGTTGAGCAGCCGCAGCGGTCATTGCGAATACTTCGCCACCGCCACGGTGCTGCTGCTGCGCGAACTCCATATCCCCGCGCGCTACGCCGTCGGCTATGCCGTCCACGAAACCAGCGGCAAAGGCTACGTCGTCCGCGAACGCGACGCCCACGCGTGGTGCCTCGCATGGGACAGCCGGGAAAAAATCTGGAAGGATTTCGACACCACGCCCGGCTCGTGGATCGCCGCCGAGGAACAGCGCGCCTCGGCGTGGCAATGGCTGTCGGATGGCTGGTCGTGGCTGCGGTTTCAGATCGCCAAGTTCCGCTGGGGACAGACGAACCTGCGCCAATATATTTTGTGGGGCTTGGTGCCAGTGATCGCGGTGCTGCTGTTCCAAATCATTTTTCGTCGGCGCAAACGGAAGGCGACAGCGCTGAATAAAAATTCCGGCGAAAAGATTTTTTGGCCGGGACTGGATTCGGAATTTTACCAGCTCGAAACCAAACTCACCGTGCGCGGCGTGCCGCGCCAGACCGGCGAACCGCTCGCCGACTGGCTGGAGCGGGCGCTGGCCGAACCCGCCCTCGCCGGTTTACGCGCACCGCTGCGCGAGATTTTGCGGTTGCATTACCAGCACCGATTTGATCCGCACGGCTTGGACGAGGCCGGCCGAAAAATGCTCGCCCAAAAAACCCGCGAATGCCTGGAGTCGCTGGCGCGTCTCGGAAGCTGAAATTTTAAGCGTGCCGGACATTCCGGTTATGTGTGGCGCGCGACAAACCGAGGCCATCACACAAAGCTTCAGGAACGCCGCATGTCCCGCGCCGAGTCGAAGCTAGTGACTCTGCAAGCCGTTGGGAGTTGATTAAGGGTAATGCCTATGGCCAGCCAAAATTCCGATACTTGTCAGGGATGCCAACTTGTTGTTAACGTCATCTCATTCGCCCGGAAAAATAAGTTGCCAATGAATAATTGAAATTTTTCCGGCCGATGACGGTTGAACCTTTCGGGATGTTTGCGAAAAAATCTAAACCAGGAATCCACCATGAATGAGATTTCACCAAAAGAGGCGCTTTGCATGGCCGCATTACGCAAGAGCTAAACAAGGTCATCGTCGGCTCCGCACTCGTTTTGGGCGTCGGTTTGTTTGCCATCTGTTATAATCTATGGCCGTCCCAAATTCCGGCGAGAGCTGCATAGTCAAATCTAGCATGAAACGCAGGCAAATTATTCTATTGCTGTTGATCGTCCTGGCCGCCGGCCTGGTGACGGTCATTTATTTTTCCATCAATCATCCGCCCGGTGCGGCCAAGTTAAAAGCGTTCAACACCCATTGGAAGAACCTGAAGCCGCCCGGCGGGATCGTCACCGCGCTGGCGCGGGATGAGGCGGGCAATGTGTGGGTGGGCACGGAGGAACATGGCGTCTGGCGGTTTAATCCCAGCCTGGCCGCCGACGCGCAGTGGACACAGTTCACGACTACAGACGGCTTGGGCGACGATTATGCCTACAGTCTGGCCGTGGACAAGCAGAGCCGCATCTGGGTGGGCCACTTGAGCCACGGAGTCTCGGTCTTTGACGGCACGAACTGGAAAAACTATGATGTGCCCAACGGCCCAATCGGCGAGCGCATTTTCAAGATCGCGGTCTGTCCCGTGGACGGCGATGTATGGCTGGGCACGAGCGCCGGGCTGACCCGCTATTCGGCCAGCCAAGACGAATGGCGACATTATACGCGGGCCAACGGTTTGCCGGCGAACCAGGTGGACGCCATCGCCTTTGACGCCAAGGGAAACATATTTATCGGCACCCAATGCGACGGCATTGCGATGGCCCGCCGGGAATCGGGTTATCGCACCTGGAAACTCGCGCCAGCGGCGGATGAAAAAAATCCCGCGTTCGTCGGCTCCGGCGTGCCGTCAAAATTGATCAACGATCTGCTGGTGACCAAGGACGGAACCGTTTACGCCGCCACGGACGGCGGGCTGGCCTGGAGCCGGGACAGCGGAACAACGTGGAATTTTCGGCACGGCAAGGATTTTGCGGACAAGGTGAAGGGACTGGCGGGCGGCCCGCCGAAAGATTGGCCAGTTACGGACGCGCCGAACAATTTGTTGCCGGAAGACTATGTGACATGCCTCGCGGCCGACAGCCGGGGCCTGGTCTGGCTCGGGTTTCGGGAGCGGGGCCTGCTGGCGTTGGACGGCAATACGCAGTCGGAAATTTTGGCGTTGCCGCCGAAGGCCGCCGGCAAGGCGGAGGATCTCCACGCCATCCTGCCATGGCCGGCGTTTCATCCCTGGCTGGCCAGTTATGGCGGCGGCCTGTGGCGGGCGGACGGGTCGTCAGGAAGCGCCGCCGGCTTGACGGGCGATGTCGGCAAGCCTGCCGCCCGCCCGGCCACGGTGGGAGGTTTTCCGACGCCGGCAGCCGCCCCGGATTTGGCGGAGCTGAATGCGCTGCTGCAGGAGGCGGAATCCGTGTCCGCCGTCAGGCTGACGAACGGCGCCGTGGTCGCCTTGGAAGACGACTGGCGGACGGAAGGCGCATGGCAGGGCCGTTACGGGCGGTTTTGGATCGTGCTGTGCGCCAACTGGGCGCCCAAGAGTGATCTTTGGGGTGCCGGCTGGGACGTGATGTATGACGCGCGGATGGGGTTGAACCACGGATCCGGCGATTCGATGCGGTCTTGGATTCAATGGCTGGCGACCAAAGACAACCGCTGTCTGGAAATGTCGCCCACCTATCTGCACAGCCGGGTGTTGAGAAAAGACACGACGTGGGACGTGAACCGCCGCGAATCCGAATGGAATGACAACGGCGGGGCGTATCCGATGACCATGGACGGGCCACATATGTATTGCTCATTGAGCATCCCGGCGGGGCTGTTTTACCTGTCACTATATGATATGAACAAGGACGGCCATGAGGGGAACAACCGGTTTCGGGATTATCAGGTTTCCATCCGTCCGCATCCGGGGCGAACATCTCTGGACGAGCATCACGGAAACACCACGGTCATGCGTTCGTTTTACGACATCGTGGAATTCGACCAGAAACAGGAACTGGCCCACGCGCGGATACAGGATTTTTGGGGCGGCGTCTATAAACGATTTCTGGTGCGCGGCCCGACGAAGTTGACGGTGCAGATCAACCGTAATGATTCGTTCAATACGATGCTGTCCGGCGTCATGCTGGATCTGGTGGATGAACTGCCGCCGCCATATTACTGCACCCGGCAGGAATGGGAATCCAAACCGGCCGGTGACGCGGAGGGAAATGCGGTTGCCTTCGTTGCCGCCACAAATGCGGCGGCAGCGGCGCAACGGCTGGCGGCGGCCTTGGCTGCCATGCCCCCAAAAAATGAGACGTGGTGGGCGGAGAACAAGCGGCTTTTTTACCTGCCGTTATTGCGCTGGCAACTGGCGGCCACCGGCGAAACCAAGTCGCCAGCACTGGCGACGAGCTTTTATGAGCTGAACCTGTTTGACGATTGGGAGAAGCGGCTGCAACAGCAGGGCATCGTCAGCACGCGGAAAATTGAGCAGGCCCAGCGCTGGGATGGCGTGACGTATTCCTGCGCGGGCATGGGCAACCAGATGATTTCCGCCTACGTCAAGGCGCACCCGCCGGTTTCTTCGAAGCAATAAAGAACCCTGGATTTTGCAAACGCCAGCGGCTTAGCCAGCCACGACACATATTTACCGAGATCAAGACCAAGGCGACCATGTAATCCAACTGTCTCTTTGTCTCCGCCGGGAGACAATCCACATGCAGACCGGATCGCAACTTACTCCCACCTTTAACTGACCCATTAGCCAGCGAGCCGATGAAGTATCAGGATGGCCTGGAATGGATCGCAACGGCACCGCCAGCGCATCGGCTGGATACCGGGGCGCCGCCATGTGAACTCGACCGGGGATGATTGCCAAATCAAGTTGAGGAGTTGAACGAGTTCTTGGAATCAATTCCCAGCGCATGAGCTTCATCGCTGGCCGAATCCAGTCGATATTTATTGGGGGACGGTCTTCGCGTCCTGTTTTTCCAACTCAACCGACTTGTCAATCTGTGCCTGAAACTGCTTTTGGTAGGCCACCGGATCCACTTGGATGCCGCCGCCGGGCATGATGATATTTCGTGGATATTCGCCGCCAATCCAACGAAGATTTTTCATCAGCCGTTTTTGGTCAAATGAGCCCGAACCAACTTCCACCTGCTGGCCGTCAATTGGAATTCTTTCCCGCCCACCGATGCCAAGTTCGCAGAGGGTTTGCCAGTCCGCTGGCCTGCCGGTTTGGTTTGGCCGTGCGGGTTTTAAGTCGTCCAGCTTGATGTTTAAAGTCTGCCAACCATCTGTATGCGCATAGGGAACGACAACATAAAATTCACCATCCACCTTGTCGTTGCCATATTGTCTGTATTCGTTGAAATAAAAGGCGAACACGATGGCTCCGCCGCGGGCGTCATCGACATCAACCGCCAGCTCCGCCTCATTTGGCCCGCGCCATTTCGGATCCTTGATTTTGCGGGTGACAATTTGGTGCCATGCTGGGTTATTCTTTTCCAACTCATACCAGTCCTGAAGATTGGCAAAATCGGCCTGGATCAATCGCTCCGCACAATCCGTGGCTTTCACGCCCGCCGCCTTGACCTGGTCGGCTTCAAAACCCACCAGCTTGGAACTTAGCAAATAATCCTTGTCCGGATTACTTGCCCACGGAGGTCCAACCAGATGAACATCGGGAAAGTGGTAATACACATTGGCCATGCAATACAACGGCATTTCACTTGAAAGCAACGGGAGCTCCGCCGTCCAGGTGTTGCCGTTGCGGGTGGCTTGGGCGCTCCGCCAAAAGCGAAACTGCCCATTGGGATCGAGCGAATAATAAATGACCGCCCGGTCAATCGTCTCCGGCGCATCCGGCTTCAACGTGGCGATCGGAATCTGGTTGGGCCCGTTTAAGTCCACTTGCAGGCCGGGCGTTTGCGGCATCTTGAAATCACCCTTCAAATATTCTTCAAACCAAAGATAGTCATCAAACGCCGCCGCCGCTTCGTGCCGGTGGTTCAGGTGGGGTGAAATGGCAAAGGCCGCGCGCTGGCTGCCGATGTGCGCCCAATTCATGAACAATTCGTCAAACAGCCCGTTGAAATCATTCTGCGGCCCCATGTAAAGGATGGGGCAGGTGATGTCCTTGACGTAGCTTGCTTCATCAATCAATGACTGGTAAATCTGGCTGTTATTCTTGGGCCGCGCCGCGTTTCCTTTCCGCGCATACAATTCATCGGGAGCGCCGCCGACTCCGCCGCACGACGGCACCGCCGCCTTGATGCGTTGGTCACAGCCCGCGAGCATCACCGTTAGCGTCCCACCCATGGAATGTCCGGTTGCTCCGATCTTTTGGGCATCAACGCACTCCTGCTTCTGTAAAAAACTGACGGCGCGCTTGGCGGCCAGCGTGATCAGATACCAGTTGTTGTTTCGGGGCGATTCAAAAGCGTCAACCGTCTTGCTGTCGGGAGCGCATGAAGCGTAATGGTCATTATGATTTTGGGTCGGATCCACCGCCCCCCAATCAGTTCCCGGATCGTTGGTTTCCTGATCCGCCATCTTCTTGCCGCCCCAATTAATGGAAATGGCTGCGTAACCATTCCTAGCCGAAGCAATGACCGTTTCCTTCTGTGCCGTTTGCCCGCCGCCGTGCATATGCAGAATCGCCGGCATTTTTGCCGTCCACTTGGTTGGGAAAGCATAGTATGCCCCCATCCTGGCTTTGACTCCCTTAAATGTGCCAACCGTGTAGGTAACCATCCGCAGGGTTATGCCATCTTGCTGCCATTCCTTGACCACCCGCACATCCAGCGGCTCCTTGTCCGGATCAAAACTACCATAAAGTTCGGAGATGTTTTTCGGCAACCGGTCGCTGGACAATGGTGGAAGCGTTTCCGCTGACGCCATTCGGGAACAACCCAGAAGCAGGGCACAAAGAATTAAGTTGGTATATTTCATGGTGGTATTTTTTTGAAATTAGTGTCGCAGCGGCTGGTGCAACGCATTGCGGCGCGGTGGGTGGTCAATCTTTTGCATTTGGGATCCAGCGTAAATTCTGGAATTCCGGTTTGGCTCCCTGCCAGTCGGTTCCGAGATCCAGTTTCTTTTCCGTGTCGCCATCTTTTGAACGCAAAGTCTCCTTGTCACCCAGACGCAGTTCTTTGACCCCTTTCCAGTCGGGAAGCGATTTGCCAGCGGCATCGTGGAAATTGGCGGGTGACAAAACAATCTTCTGCCATTTCATTCCGCCGGTAAGCGGAATTTCAGCGGCGTAATTATCCAGTCCCATCACCAGCTTGTTCGGCTGCTGGGAGCGCGCTTCCAGCGCGAGTGTGGCCGATGCCGGCGGCAGCCATTTTGGGTCGTAAAGCTTGTGGGTTTTCCGCGCCCAATTGTCCGTCAGGTCATAGGTGAACCATTCCTTCTGCCAGTCTTTTCCAAAAGCCTCGATAAGTAGCGATGGTTTGTCCGTTGCCTTCACGCCGGCTGCTTTCAGTTGTTCCGGCGAGGCGATCAGCATCTTTGAAGCGAGGTTGAACTGCGTCGCGGTGTAGGTCGCGTAATAATATCCGGCACCGGTGACCGGCGCGGCCAAGGGATACAATACGTTGGCATAGACCCAGAGCGGCTTGGCGACAGTGAGCAGGGGCAATTCGGCCGTCCAAACTTTGCCGTGCTGAATGGCTTTGGCATGATGCCAGAAGCGGTTCATGGCATTGTTCATATCTTCTTTTTCCCCGTCGTTCGGGCCTTGCTGGGTGTAATAAATATCCACCGCCAAGACGGGTTTGGCAGCATCCGGCTGGACGGTAAATGACGGAATCGCATCGGAAGTCTTTAGCTCCAAGGCGGCGCTGGGCGTCGCCGGAAATTGGAAGGCTCCTCTCAAATACTGGTCAAACCATAACGGGCCGGCGACTTCGTATGCCGCCAGATCCTGATGGTTTCCATGCGGTGAACAGGTTGCCCGCCAGTCCGGGCTCTTGATTTCCGCCAGCGCCTTTTGCAGGTCGTTGATGTGACCATGAAAATCATTGGCCGGGCTGAGAAAAATGATGGGACAAGTGATGCGCTTGAGGTACTGATCGTCGTTGATGGTGGCACGATACAACACGCTCTCATTTGCCCGGTCACTTAGTCCGCCGCAGGAAGGTGCGGCGGCCTTGACCCGTGAATCCGCTCCCGCTGTCATCACGGTGATTTTGCCGCCCATGGAATGGCCATAGACTCCGAGCTTCTGAGCATCTACTTCCGGCTGCTGTTCCAGAAAGGTCAAAGCCCGCCGCGCGCCCAAGGCGCAAAGGAACCAGGGATTGTTGCGGGGCGAATCCACCGCATCCAGCGTCCAGGATGCCGGGCTCACGTTGGCAAAGGCGTTCTTCTCGTTTCGACAGGGCGCATGATAAGCATCAAGCGCGCCCCAGTCAGTCGTAAATTTGTAGGCCGGGTCATTGGTTTTTCCATCCCAGAAGAGTTTTACGATGTCGTTGTTTACCTGATAGTCCGGCGCGCTGATTCTACCCGCCCAAGCCAATGATATGGTGGCATAGCCGCGTTTGGCGTTGGTCAGCGGCGCTTGGTAGTCCGCAAACTGTCCGCCGCCGTGAATCTGAACCAGGCCGGGAAGCTTCGTGCCGCCTTTGGGAAACCCGTAAACGGCGGCCATCATCGCTTTTTGCCCCTTGAAAATCCCGATGCGGTAGCGGACGATTCGCAACACCACGCCGTCCTGCTCCCATTGTTTGAGCACCTCGGTCTCCAGCGGTTCTTTTGCCGGGTCGTAGCCGGCCCACAACTCTTCGAAACTCTTGGGTGCTTGACCATCTTTCAGTGGTGGAAGCGTTTCGTCGGCATGCCCCAAAGAACAGATTGACACCAAAAAGTACAAAAGGAGGTTGGAATATTTCAAAACAGGCTTCATTTCTGGAAAAAGTAAAGAAATTCTTCCTGTCTAGCCATACGGCATTTGCCTAATGCCACAAAGCGGTTACGCCCTTCCCAGTAATGGCCTCCCGAAGTTGCGCCAGAAATGAGGGCACGATCTTGTATGGATCATAATTGCCACCACCGAGCGGAGATAATGGCCACCTGCCTAATCTACTCTACTTTGAACCAGACAACGGCACGCCGCGCCAGGCGGACGCCCAGACAGAAGGCGTTGGCCCCATCACAAAAGCAAGCGAGCCTCCGGCCATGATTTGCGAATAGGTGATGCAAGGATTGTTGAGCGGAGCGCCGTTCAGCTTGGCTGACTGGATGTATTTGTTGGTTGCAGATTTATTTGAGGTGGTAATCGTAAAGGTGCGGCCATTCGGCACATTAAGCGTCAGCCTGCCAAACACCGGGCTGCCGATCATGTAAATGCCGGAAGCGGCATTGACCGGATAAAACCCCATGTTTGCAAAAAGCAACCAGGAGCTTGTCTGGCCGCAATCGTCATTGCCGGGAAGTCCCCCTGGCGTATCGTCAAAGTTGGTCAAGGCCGCACGCGCCAGGCTTTGACATTTCCAAGGCTCGCCGCTGAAATCGTAGAGATAGGGATAATGGTTTCCCGGCTCGTTGTTGACCAGAGCGCTCAAGTCGGTGGTTCTCTTGTCCAGGCTGGCGTTGAAATTACTTGTGCCGCCCATCAAGTTGATCAGGCCGGGCACATCCTGCATCACGCAAAAGTCATACATATTCTGTCCTCCTTCACTCCATCCGAAATTGGCCGGAGCCCATGTTCCATCGGCATACCGGGAATTCATTTCGCCGGTTTCGTGATTGAACACATTCCGGTAGTTCTGGGAACGGTCGAGGAAAAAATGATGGTCATTGGTGTTGCCGACGGCTTTGGCCACTTGTGCCACGCACCAGTCGTCGTAGGCACCTTCCAACGTGCAGGAGGCCGCGCGTGCCGTCCAATTTTCGGCGACATAGCCATATTGTTTGTAATATGTCAGACCTTCGCGCGCGGAATACGGTTGCCCTTGGGAACGGTCCGGCCATTTATGCGTTGTGTCTCCGTTGGGCGGAGTCATCGCGTCCTTATAGACCGCCGCGTAAGCCAGGTTGTAATCAAATCCGCTGAACCCTTTGTTGACGGCCTCCGCAACAATGGAATCGGCGGGCGTGCAAAGCATGATGTCCGTGTAGGAGGGATTCGGCCATTTGGGCATCCAGCCGCCTTCTTTGAAATCATTTAACAACGCCTGAACAATACCGTTGACCCGTTCGGGGCAAAAAATGGTGATAAAACTGTTCTCCGAACGGAATATATCCCAGCCTGAATAATCGGTGTAAGCAACGCCATCGTGAACTTGGTCATCAAAGGCGCTGTAATAACGGCCATCTTCGGAGAACATTCGCGGATACAGCATACAATGATACATTCCGGTGTAAAATTGCGTTATTTGACTTTTGGTTCCGCCTGAAATCGAGACCTCGCTCAATTTTTGATTCCAAATCTTTTTAAGCCTGGTTTCGACTCTGTTGAAATTCCAATTCGGAATTTCCTTATTCAAATTGGCGCGTGCCTGCTCAATGCTGATGAATGAAGTTCCTACTTTGACTTCGACGACTTCATTTGCTGCCGTGGTGAAAGCCGCATAGGCACCGACGTTGTCAGCCGTCGTGTTCGTCGCGCCAGAATGGACACGCGTTCCCTGATAAACGCCGAAGTTTGCAAACGGCTTGCTGATTTGAATCACATAGTATCCCTTGAAGTTCGGCAACTGTAAGGTGGTATATTTGGCATCCATACGGTCGGGGTTGAAACCGGTGATTTCCTGTGCGGCGGGGTTGACTGTGGTATTGCCGGTTACGCCCGTCCGGGTTGATTCCACCACGATGCTGGAGTTGGTGTTTTGTGGATAAGTGAAGCGCATGATTGCGCAATGTTCCGTGGCCGTTATTTCTCCCTTGATCTTGCGCGACGCCCCGGCATCCATCAAAACAGAACAATAATAAGGAGTTGTCGTTTCATCATTATGCAAGAATGGCAGCTTGCGCCCAGCCTCCGATGTCTTGATGGCATCCACTTCGGGCATCAACGTGACATAACCATAATCTCCCATCCATATCGCCGGTTGATGCGTTCCCGTGAAACCCAAAATGTCCGTGTCCGCATAATTATAGGATGTGGCGCCGATTCTGTCCCGGCGCGTTTGTGGCGTCCAGCTCGTCATTGCAAACGGCGGTTCGACAAACGGCATGGTGCCGCCATATTCCGTCCCGTTGTCGCTGGGAACATCGGCCGTGCCTATGTAAGGATTGACATAATCCACGTTGCCCGCCCGCACCAACTGAAAGGACACCGCAAGGAACGCCAAAATAAATCGTCTCAAACTTACATTCATATTTTCATGTTTTGAAAGTGTGATCCACGCCAATCACTCAACAGATTCTCACCCAAATCAGTCAGACCCAGTGCCGCATAGAGTTCGCGGCAACCCAAGACCCGCCGCACAGAAGGGCAGGAAAGATGCCCTTATGATAAAATCGTGTCTTTTAAGTTTAAAGTTTGTTTTCCATTTTTCCTTATTCAGGACTGGTTCCGGTCTTCTGGCCGTCCCTGAATTGTTTCCAGTATTCTTCCTTGAAGGGATTGACCTTGGGGGCGGTTTTGTAGGCGTCTTCATTCACCAGATCCGGCAGAATTGTTGTCCACCATTGGTCGTAGGCCGCCGACAATGGCTTGACCACATCGGGCTGCCGGGCGGCAATGTCATTGGTCTGCCCGGGATCCTTCTTGAGATCAAACAACTGCCAATCGTTCTCATTGCGCACCAGGCTGAACTGGCTGTTGCGGATGCCGCAACCATATTTCATATATTTCTCGGGCGGCGCGCCGGGAGACATTCCGCCCCATCGCCCCACATGCGTGATGAGATTCCGGTCAGCCCACGGGGCTTGCGGATTCTTCAACAGCGGCACCAGGCTGTGCCCTTCGACCTGTGCTTTCGCTTTGGCATCCAGCGTCACCCCGGCTAGTTCAGCGAAAGTCGGAAACAGGTCAATGACCGACGTGAGTTGATCCACCGTGGCCGGCTTCAAGGTGCCCGGCCAACGCCAGAACGAAACCGCCCGCGTGCCGCCTTCCCACGCCGAGGCTTTCGAACCTCTCATCCCGGCATTGTAAATTTCACAGGCCGGGGCGTAGCCGCCGTTGTCGTTCATGAGCACGACCAATGTGTTCGTATCAATCCCCAATGACTTCAGCCTAGCCATGATGTTCCCGACGTTCTCATCAATGTTGGCCAGCATCCCGTAGAACGTGGCCACCTTGTCCGGCACTTTGCCCTCGTAGGGTTTCTTAAATTCCGGCGGACAGGAAAGCGGCTCGTGCGCCGCATTGTATGGAATGTAGCAAAAGAACGGCTGTTTGCCTTTTACTGACGACATCCACTTCAGCGCCTGCGCCGTGAAAATGTCCGTGCAAAAGCCGGTCGTCTTTTCGAACCGCCCATTGTGCTTGATCACGGGATCAAAATACTTGTTGTCCGGCACATCACCGCAACTGCCGGGGTAAGTCTGCCCGATGCCGCCGCCGCCGTGGATGAACACCTCATCGAAGCCGCGCCGGTCGGGTTGATACGCGTCCTCGTCGCCGAGATGCCATTTGCCAAAGATGCCGGTGGTGTAGCCGGCGGATTGGAGCACCTGCGCGAGCGTCACGGTCGTCAGGCTCATGCGCTCGCGTTCCAGAATCGTGTGCGTGACTCCGCTCTTGAATTCGTGGGCGCCGGACATCAAGGCGCAACGCGTCGGTGAGCAGGTTGGGCTGACGTGAAAGTCCGTGAAGCGAACGCCTTCATCGTGCATCCGATCCATCTGCGGTGTTTTGATAATGGGGTTGCCGGTGCAGGAAAAATCCCCGTAGCCCTGATCGTCTACAAGAATGACAATGATGTTAGGCCGCGTCATCAAAGGCGCGGAACCGGCCGCGTGAAGATTCACCCGAGCAGCCAGCAGCAGGCTGGCGACAAGTGCGAACGCTGCGTGCAAGCGTTGACTCGTCGGCTGGGCTTGGTTGAGTTTTATTTTTAACCCTCTTGTGTCGGTGATTGGCCGAGTCCACATCGCTTTGTGTTTCATGATTATTTTCTGGTGAGAGCCATTGGCGTGCCGGTGGTAATAAATTGAGCATCCAGCCATGGCGTGGGCGCGGATTGTTCGCTCGTCACGGTGACCGTGGCTTGGCCGGTGGGCATGACATAATTGTTTTTTTCAACCGGGAACTCTCCGAGCTGATGCCAGTTTTCGTCGAAGAGAGCTGCCTTGTCGCCGCCGGTGTATTGCAGGAACTGGCCGCTGCCAACGGCACCCTGCACGCGGAGTTGGCCGGAGCCGATGTGGACGACAGGGTTCTTTAGCGGAACGGGAATTTCGCCCAGCGCAGTGAGTTGCTCAACCTTGACCGTGGCTTTCCGGCCGGGTGGAAGTTGGCCGAAACCAATCTCGACGGTGCGGACATTTGAATAGTCAGCGCTTTTGGTTTCCATCCGCCAGCCCCAGTCGCTGCTGGCCCAGGAAACTTCGCCGTTGGGAATTTCCACATAGCGACGGCCGGTAAAATCAATCGGCAACACATAATCGCGGCGGCCAGCTTTCACCAGCAGCAACGCGCCGCTGTTGTCGCCGGTCACCCACATGCCCAATCCGCGCCGGCGGGTCATGTCCAGGGACACATTCCATGAAGGGAGCTTTTCGGTTTCACGCCGCAGGCGATTGTCCGGGTTGGAGGCCGTCAGCACGAGCGCGTCCCCATCCAGGCGGATGCCGGTGTCACCGGCGGCGTGGATGGCCTGCGCGTTGGTGGGTTGAAGTAAAACATTCCCCGCCGGGGCGTTCCCCGAAGTGGATGCAACTGCGTCATTGCCCGCGACGAAAAACTCGGTCGCAGTCCTAGCCTTTGGAGCGCTCCCGGCTTTCGCCTGTTCCGCTCGCTCTTCCGGTTTGAATCCGGGCAAGACGTGGAGGATGAACTGAAGCGGTTGCGCGGCCTCGGGATTTTCCAGCACCAGCGTTTCTCCCGGCTTGATGAATTGGCGCGGTGAAATTGCGCCGTGCTCCTGGCCATTTTGCCAAAGAATATCGCCTGTCGCGCGCGTGAGAACCCGCGTGGGAACAATTTGGTAATTGCTGCCCTCGACTTTTTTCGCCACCCAGACCACCGGCGAACAGAGATGGCCGTTAAACTTTGCTGCTTCGCCTTGGGGCTGGGCAAAGGTGTCGTTTAGGTGTTTGCGCTGTTCATCGGTCAGCAAGTTGCAGATTTCCCGCCAATTATTGAGTGCTTCCAGAAATTGGTCGGTCAAACCGTGCGCCTTGAGCGTCTGGGGCGTCACGCCGAACATCGGCTCCGGTTTGGAGATGCCCAGCGCGCCGCCATAGTTGCCCTGACTGAGCATGAAGTGCGCATCCAGCAACGTGGTCGCTGGCCGCGACGGCGTGGCGAGCGTGACCGGCACGCTGTAGTTGCCGTGGGTGTAAGCGCAACTTCCCAGCATCAGGCGGCGGGAGGAATTCAGCCGGTATTCAAACCAGGCGGCCGGCCGGCTGCCACCGCTGTCGTGGGCGGTGGTCGGGTGATCCAATGTTTCATAGACGCGGGTCGCAAATTTGCGATAGCCCCACCGGCCGTCCTGACCGTGAATTTCCGCGCCATCAAATTCCGCGTGTTCGACCACACAACGATTCAGCAAGCCGGCGTAGTTCTGCGCCACCTCATCCAGCAGGGTTGAGTCGTTGTCGGGAACGAGGTTTTGTCCGTAGGCAACCAGCAGGCCGTCGGCATCCTCGCCCTGCGGGTGGGCGACCGCTTTAGTTGAACCTTGGCCGCGCTGGCAATTTTTCAAAGTCCAGGTGCCGTCGGCTTCCGACTGAATAGATCCGATGCGCACCAGTTCGTCGCCGACGCGCAGCAGGTTCCACTCAAAAAAATGCGGATAGGCCGGCTGATGTTGCGCCGGCGGAACAACGCCGGGTGCCGGTTTGAAAACGAGAGTCGTGTCCGCCAATCCAATTTCCCGCGCCAGTTGCCCGCCGCCCCAAGTGGCGAAGCGATGATCCGGTTTCTGGCCGACGTAATGCGGGTCGCGCAGGCCGATCCCGCCGCTGACATAGTGCAAGGCAAGATACATTCCCTGGCCGCGCACGAAATCTGAAAACTCCCGCAAATCCGTTTCGCCGCGCGGAAAAACACTGCGGTTGACGCCCCAGTTCAGATCGGTGACCGGCCAGAACGGGTCAGTCCGCCAAGTGTCCGTGAACAAATAAATCTGTTTGAGCCCGGCCTTGCGGGCGAACTCCACGCCGTCGTGAAGTTCGGCGATGCTCTTGCCCGCCAGTATAAGTTGCCCGCGATCCGCAAACCGGTGCTGCCAGTCCTCAACCCATTGATGGGCGCGTTCCATCGTCCAAGCCCCGGCCACTTTCGGATGTGGTAACTTTTCCTCAACCCAAAGTCGCAGCAACGTGGCGTCCTCGTCGTCATCGTCGGTCTTCTCGTAGATGGCAAATCCGCCCAGCGGATCCTGTGGTGAACGATGCCAGAAGTCCGCCCATGCCACCCGGACGCCGTAGTCCCAGTTGTCCGCCTGTGTCATGTAATCAAGGGGCAGCACCCGCAGACGCGGATCGGCGTTCATTTCAAAGTGTAATTCCGCCAACCGCTCCGGCGGCATGCCCGCGACGCGTTCGATCCGCAACGCGAGATGCCGCTGGCCGTGCGTCACGCGGAAAAAAACTTCCTTGGTGCCATCATCGCTTTGAGCCGAGAGCCGGCCATCCGGCTGAAGCGTCAGTTTATTCAGGCGAACGGGATCGGTGTCGGGCGATTTCAGGTAGAAGCCCTGACCACCATTGCCCGCGCGCAAAAATTCCGCGCCATCGGTTTTGCGATGGCCGGAGGCCGGGCGACCGTCCTTATCAAAGGTCAGGGCGAACGTGCCGGCCGACAGTTCAATGGCCTGAGCGCCGCACAGCGGCAATAAAATAAAACCAAGGATGCCCAGAAAAAATGTCTTCTTCATGAATGGATGTTTGGATGCCCGCCTCCGTATCATCGGCTGCTTTCCGCCAGCGGCAAGATGGTAAGCGTGTGCCGCACGGGCATCATCGCGGCGGCGATGGCGACGGCGAGCGGCGCCCGATCGCCTTCAGTTTTTTGCACGGCCGCGACCATGTTCGTTTGCGCCTCCTGGCTGTGAAAAACCTGCTTGATTTGATAAGTTTCAAAATCCTGCTTGGCCTTGACCGCCTCGTCCACTTTCCGAAACGGTTCACAAAACGGATTGTCCACAAAATCGGCGGCGAGATTCACGCCGGAAGCGAGTTGCGCCGATGTATAAACATTCGTGGTGTTGCCCCAAATAACTTGATACTGCGCGACGGGCGCCTGGCGGACGATGAGCTTGAAGCGGCTCAACTCTTCGAAGAACGGCACCAGCGTCGCGCCGGAACGGAGGGAATTGTCGTTGTTCGTTTCGCCGCCGGCGCAGAAGGGATATTTCGTGCTGACGACGGTCAGCTGGTTGTTGGTGAAACTTTCGACTGTGTGCCCGGAGGTGGCGGTGGCGGTTTGTGCGCCGAGGTCAACGGTCAACGTGCCGATGTCGCCGTCCAATCCCATCGCCCGCAAAAAGGCATAAGCCATCACCAAATGTCCGGCCCAGCCAGGATGCACGCCGTCCTGGCCGGAAAGCATGTAATTTGTGCCGTAATTTTTTTGTCCCTCGTGGCCGGCTTTGAACATCGGCCAAAACACGTCGGCAAAGCGCGCGCCGCCAGAGTTGGCAAGCCCGATGTCGAGATCGCGCAAGGCGCAAAGGTTGATGTTCAATTCGTCGAGGGTGTAGGGGCTGGAATGTGTCCACGGCGGCACCTTGCCGACGCAGCCGGGCGAACCGAGCACCACGCGGCAATTCGCCGCGAGCAAATTCGACATCACGGTGGAGTAGCGCGCCACATACCAATCGGCGTTCGCCACGTCAAACGGCCGGTAGCGGTGGTCGTTCATGCCATAGCACAGCGTCGCGATGGTGGGATTGAAGCGCAGGCAGTCGTTCGTCATACGGCGCAGAAAGCCCTCCGCCGTTTCGCCGCCCCAGCCGAATTGCCGCGCGGTGATTTTCAATTCCGGCACGCACACCGTCAGGTAAGTTTCGATGATGCGTGAATACATTTTCTGTTCGGTGATCGAGTCACCGATGATGGCCAGCCGGTCGCCTTCCTTCAGCAGCAACGGGCCTGGTGCCGGTGCCTGGCGCGGGTTGAACTTCACGAAATACGGGTCGTTTGGTTTCGGCTCGTAATCGGCCGCCCAAGTGACGACGGAAAATATTTGAGAAACGGCAAGCGCAATAAAGGCCGCGTGGAAATAGCAGTCCCGACGGAAATACTTCATGGGTTTAATGGTTGATGATGAATGGCGATACCGCAGTTAAAGTTAAATGCTAATTTGAGTGCAAATACTAAATCATTTGTTTACTCAACCGGCGTCAGGCGCAGCGCCGAAATGCGAATATCTTTACCGGCCAAGCCGGTGGGATTGATTGTGAGCCGCTGTGCGCAGGGTTTCGGAAAATCAATGATGCCCACGCGATAAGTGCGGAAGCGCGGCAACGCTCCGCCGAAGGCTTCACGCTTTTCCCGCTCCCCGGTGTCAATCAACGGGAAGGTCAGATCCGTATCGTCACAGCGCACGCGCCATTCGGAATAGTCGTCCTTGGCGGGGCAGGTGTATTCCACATCGAGATAGAACGATCCCGGTTCGATGGTGCGAAACTCCCATGCCGCCGAACTGTTTTCACCTTTCCAGCCTGACAAGCACTCGGCATGTTTCCAGTCGCCGAATTTTTCCATCCAATCCACCTTGGCCCGCTCGCATCCCGTCAATTCCGCCTCGCCGGTCTTGAGTTCGTTGCGGAAGCCGTTGAGCACAAAATGTTCGCGGCTCGCTTCCGCCGGCGCCGCCAGTTCCACCGTCACCACCGGGATGAGGACAGCGGGCCGTTGCGGCGGCAGCGAGATCTCCACCGAATCCGCCTTCGTCTTGATCGGCAACTTTGCGCCGCTTTCCAAGCGCGCACTTTTCACTTTCGTCTTGAGACCGGGCACAATCAAACGCCCATCGCCCGGCCAATTAAAAACGTGCAGGAACAGCGTGTTGCCGCGCATGGTGCATTCGCCCCACGCGAGCGAGCCGAAGGGTGTCGGGTCGGTGCCTTCGATCGCGTCCTCGTGGGCATGCACCCATTTTCCCACCTCCCGCAGGATCCGGGCACATTGTTCCGGAATCCGACCCGTGCCGTCCGGCCCGACGTTGAGCATGTAGGTGCCGCCACGGCTGACCACGCTCACCAGCCGCTCGGCAATTTCAGTCGGACTTTTCCAGTTATGGTCATTCTTGGCATAAGCCCAGGTGTCGTTGTGCGTGTCCGGCGTTTCCCAAAGACCCGGACGCGGCAACGGCGGAATTTCCTGGTCGCCCAACGTGTCGTAATCGCCGAGGCTGTTGCCAATGCGGCTGTTCACCAGGCACTGCGGCTGAAGTTCGTGAACGCGATCCACCAGCATCTTCGATTCTTCCGGCGTAATCGGCCCCGGCGTGTCGAACCAGATGCCGGCCACCGAACCATAGCCGCGCAAGAGTTCGTCAATTTGGGGAAGCGCCTTGGTTCTTAGGTAATGCTCAAAGTCGCGGCCATCCGCCGGAAAATCCCAGTCGTTGCCCACCGCATCGCGCTCGTGCCAGTCCAGCGTCTGCGAATAATAGAAGCCCAGCCGTTCTCCCTTGTCACGACAGGCTTCGGCCAATTCTTTCAGCGGATCGCGTTTGAACGGCGTTGCGGCCACAATGTTGAAAGGGCTGGCCACCGAATTAAACATTGCAAAACCTTCGTGATGCTTGGCGGTGATCATCATGTGGGTCATGCCGGCATCCTGCGCCAGCTGCACCCATTCGCTCGCGTTGAAGTTGGTCGGGTTGAACCGCGCCGCCGTTTTTTCATACTCGGCCACGGGAATTTTGGCGCGGTTCATGAGCCATTCGGCGATGCCATAGTAGGTCTTGCCGTTCCACTCGCCGCCCAACTCGGAATAAAGTCCCCAGTGGATGAACATGGCAAACCGCGAATTCTTCAGCCACGCGCCGCGAGTTAAATTCGTCTTCACGCCGCCACTGCCCCACATGGCAGCGGAGGTGCCGTCCACTATGGTTTTGTTGCTTTCAGCGGCGCTTGCCGACGCAAGCAGCAAAAAAGGCAGAAGCACTGCCGAACAAAAACTCCGTTTAGACATAAAAATGAAATCAGTGAGGTCAATCCATCCGGCTTCCGCCGCATTGTTCTCCAAGCTTTCGTTAAAATGGAGGCATTGCCCAGAGATATACGCCCTTGCTGTAATAATCGTGGAAATCTTTGTAAAGAATTTTTGTGGCTTTAGATTTTGCCGTTGGTGCAACCATTACGCACCAACTGCCGGGCGGCGGCTGAAAGGAATTCTTCGGTATGGCGGCTTCGCCAGCCTGTTCCACTCTCGCTTCAATGCCCGCATTGCTTAACAAGCCGCGCACATGGTCGGCGAATTCGGATTTTACAACAGCAATCAATAGAAGGTCATTCGATTGGCTGGCGCTGGCCGGCTTGTCTCCCGGTTGGTTTCCACCATTGGATGAAGCCGACTTGTGACAGCCGCAAACAGTTAAAACAATCGCAACTGTAGTCACGATCGTGCCTATTATTGTTTTCATAATTTATTAAAAAATGAGTCAATCACCCTGACAAATCGTCCAGATGCCTCCTGGGGCATTCGTGGTGCCAGTGCCAATAACGCGGGGGTCATTCCACTTGAGGGATTCCATGTGCCCATCCACGAAGGCATAATTAACAATACCATCGTGAACCTTAAGCGTGATGTTATTGGCGGTGGGCCAGCCTGACTGCGTTCCCACGGAATTCGGATCCGTCTGCAACGTGATATTCACCGCCTGATAAAATCCCAAACCCCCGCCGGTATTAAAATCAATCGCCATTTCAGTTAGCGTCGCCACGTCGGATTGGGCATTGATCTGGGAGAGCTTTCTCCTAATATCCAAGCCGCCATTTCCATTCGGGGCACCAATTTGGGTGAAATACCACGACCACACAGCCTGTTTTGCATTCGGCGAAGTGTCAATATTCGCACCGCCCCATATCATCGGCACATAGGAGCAAAAGCCGTTGGCTTGCGGTGTCGCAACCGGATGATGCGCGGGACATTCCAAGACACGACTTTCCTGTGTAAAGCCCTGCCCGGAGGCTGACCTACCCTTAACGCCGATGTATTGGCCAATGTCATCTATCCAATTTCTGTAGTTCCCGCTATCATCCAAGTATTGCGCGCAGGGAAGCTGGTCGTCGTTATCGCCGGCAAACAAGGGATTGCCCATGGCAATTTGCCGGACATTGCTGCTGCAACTGATCCGCAAGGCCCGGCCTTTCGCCTTGGTCAGTGCCGGGAGCAGCAGCGCCGCCAAAATCGCAATAATCGCGATGACGACGAGCAGCTCGATGAGCGTGAAGGCGCTCCGCTTGCGCCTGATGTCAGAGTTCTCTTTCATGGATGACTTTGGATGTTAGGATTATTTCTGGTTGGTTCATTCATTTTATTCGCTGCGGGAGGCGGTCAGTGAATCTGGCTTCACTTTCCCGATGCCGGTGGCTTCCAGCATCAGGGCGGTGTGAGGTGCCAGCGCGGGCACGCGGTATTCGCCTTCATGCTCGCCAAGCGGTTCACCGGTCCAGTAATTTTTCAGGCTCATCTTTCGCGGCAACGACACCACCCGCTCCGCCGGCGCATCGCCCCAGTTGAACAGATACAGATACTCCCCATTCGTGTTGGGCGTGCGCCCGACGGTCAGCGTCTCATCGGCAAAACTCGCCGCCCGCCCGGTCGGGGGAATCAGTTTTTTCAGCATGGCCACGCGCTCTGGTGCGAGCGCCGGCAAATCGTCACCGCTCAACATCATGCCGCCGGAAGCATGAACCGTCGTGGCATGAAACAACACCTCGTTCGGCGGCAATCCCGTCGCGCCGGTCGTGTTGCCGCTGATGTCCATCACCATGCCGGGCGACAACACGGCACAATCGGGATCGTTCCACCAGAAACGGCCATTCTCCCAGCCGCGCAGCAGATTTTGCCGGCCATCGTCGCGAATACTATGCCAGTCGCGTGAAATGTCATTCCCGCTGCGTGCCCCGTCCACCAAGCCCAGCGACGGCCAGATAGGATGATTGCAGCCGAGAATAAACGCATCGCCCGCCCCGCGCAAGGCCGCTTCCATCCCGCGCCGGTAAGCTTCAATCCGCGTGGCCTTGGGATCGTAAAAATGTCCCGAACGCAGCGCGCCCCAGTAATTCGCATCGAGCTTGAAGTAGGTGCAGCCCCATTCCTGCCGCATGGTGCGGAAGGTTTGTTCCAGAAATTTCTGTGCGTCGGGATTGGTGCCGTCCAGTGCATACCACGGGCCGAGCCGCCAGCCGCCAAAGCCCACCTTGTCCGAGCGCAAGGGCTGGCCGTTCGCATCTTTCACAAACCAGTCGGGGTGGTCGTGGAACAGTTTGGATTCCGGGCTGGCCACGAACGGTGCCAGCCAGATGGCCGGCTCGAAACCGCGCTCGCGAATTTCGCGCAAGACCCCCTTGATGTCGCCGCCGAAAGATTTGCCGGTCTCCAGCCAGTCGCCCATCCAGGGCTGGTAGCCGTCGTCAATCTGGATGTAGCGCAACTGCGGCAGGTTGGCGGCAATCCAGTCGAGATTGCGGCGGATGTCCGGCACCGTGAGCTTTGGCCCGAAACAATACCAAGAGCACCAACCCAGCGGCGGCGTCTTGAATCCGGTCCGGCGCGGATGGTTTTTTTCGATGCGTTGAGCGAGATGATCCAACAAAGTCTCCCGCACCGGGCCGGCTTCGCAAAAAAATTCTTCCAACGGCCAGCTTTCGCCCGGAGCCAGCTCTAGCCCTTCGCAATCAAGCGAAACCAGCAGCCGTTTTGCATCAAACGAAATCCGGCCGTCAAACCGGCGGCACGAGCCGTAGCCGAGCAGTATCTGATCCGCCCCCGCCGGGCGCAGCACTATCATGCCGTGCGCGGTGCGCAAGCCATCCGGTTCTTCGAGCCGGTAATGCTTGCGGTCGGGATAATTGCCCCAGTCCTCGGGTGCCGCCAGCGTGCCGCCGTTCTGCGCGAGCATCTGGAAGGATTCACCGTAAATGGGCGTGCTGCCAGGCAGCCCGTGCTGAAAATCGAACAAGTCCACCCGCGCCAGGCGCATCGGTGTCTTGCCAGTGTTGACGACGATGGACGTGCAAACCGAACCGTTCCAAGAGCGTTTTACCTGCAACACATTTGAATCAGCCTTGGTTCCATCAGCCAAAACGACGCTGGCGGGAGCGTTTTGAAGATTCTGAATCCACCGGGAGTTTTCCGCAGCCGCTCCGCTTAAGGCGCAGCCAAAAAACAAGCCGGCAATCAATCTGATGGTGTTGAGCTTCATGGAGGCAAGCTTAAATCCAACCTCATATTCCCACCATACGGCAAATGCCTAATGGAATATTTTCATGGCCTGGTGTAGTTTGCGGCCATGCTTACCGGTCCGCCGAAAAAATAGCGTAGCGATGCACCCGCAGCCAAAGCAACTCCCATCAACCAAACAGCCAATTCTTAGTCGTTAATTTTAAACCTAAACCAATGAAATCATCCGGGGAATCCAGATGCCAACGTGATCGCCAAATTTATTTGCTGTTGGCCATTGTGACCCTGGCAATCGCCGGCGCAACGCAGGCCGTCCGGGCGGCTGATCAAACCAAGGCGGATAATGCCACCCCGCTTGATCAGGTGGGGAGTTGGGTGGGCAACGCGGTGCCGGGGTCAGGCGACCGGGCGATCTGGGACGGCACGTTGAGCGCCGCCAATTGCACCAACACTGTGACGGTTAACGCCATAAATGTAGGGCAGATCCAGATCAAAAGCCCCAGTGCCGGTGTGCCCGTGCGCATCTCCGGTGCTGCCTCTGGATGGTGGCGGTTGTATGGAGTCAACGGGGCGGCCATTGATATGTCGGCGGCCACCGTTGACTTGAATATCAGTTCGGGATTCACTGTTCAGTCATGGACTACAGGGACATTCTTCACCAATCAAGCCGGGCGCACCCTGACCATCAGCGGCGGGTTGTATGTGGGGAACACTGGCGGCCAGAGCCTGACACTGGACGGTGATGGTAATTATATCTTCTCCGGGACTCTGACTGGGGCAGGCACGTTGATCAAGCAGGGCGGGGGTGCAGTGACCATCGCAACACCGAACTATAACACCAATTTCGTGCTCAACGCAGGCGCGCTCAACATGAACCATAACTATGCCATCAATGGCAGTGCGAATTCGTTCATGACCATTAACGGGGGCGCGATTGACAACACGTCGGGCGGGACGATTGCACTAAACAATAATCCCCCCAGCTATTTTTGGAATGGTGATTTTACATTTGCCGGCTCGGGAAACTTGAGCCTGGGTGCGGGCGCGGTCACCTTGGGTGGCAACCGGCAGGTGACCTGCAATGCCAACACCCTTACCGTGGCCGGAGCAATCGGCGATAGCGGAAACGCCTACTCGCTCACCAAGGCCGGCGCAGGCACGCTCGTGCTCTCCGGGGTCAGCACTTACTCGGGCAACACTTTTATCAACGGCGGCACGCTGGCCTTGAGCAGCGGTGGTTCGATCGCCAACTCGCCTCTCGTCAGCATTACCGGCGGTGCCACCTTGGATGTTTCTGTCCTCACCACGGCGGCTACACTGGGCTCAGGGCAAACCCTGCAAATCGGCGGCTGCACCAACAGCGCGACTCTGGCCACGGCCGCAGGCAAGGGGCTTACACTGGCCAGCACCAGCCCGCTTCAGTTCTCCGCGTTCAAGCCGGCAGGTTTGGGCGGCGCGGTTCCTTTGACGCTATCGGGTTCGGGCATTCTGAGCTTGGGCGCCAGCACGCCAGTGACCATCACGGTTGCCAATGGTGGCTTGGCGCTGACTGCGGCCGGGTCTCCTTACAAGTTGGTGGCCAAAGGTGCCAGTGGAAAGGTTGGCACGCTGCCCGGTGGTTTGCTCATTGTCAATGGTGATGGCGCCAATGGGACAGCCTCGCTGTCCACCAACAGCAGCGAATTGTATTTGGTTTTGACCGGCTCCTCAATCTTCACGACCACCACGCTGGTCTTGACTTCAGGCAATCCAGTTTATGGTGGTAGTGGCGGGCTTACTTTTACCGCGACGGTGAAAACAAATGGCGTTACGGCGGCCAACGCAACCAGCAATTTTGTGTTCAGCGTGGACGGCCTGCCGGTGGCGACCAATTCCATTTCAGGAGGCACAGCCACTTATACAACCAGCAGCAATCTTACAGCGGGATCCCATCTCCTAACCGCCAATTACAGTGGCGATGCCACTTACAAGCCGAGCGCCAACACGCTGACGCAAATAGTGAGTCCGTTGCCCGTGGCGCTGGCCGGCACCCGGGTTTACGATGGCACCACCAACGCCGCCTATGGCATTCTTACCATCACCAACGTGGTTGGCGGTGACAACGTATTCTTGGTTTCCGGTGGCGCCGGATTGGCGGGCGTAAATACAGGCGTGCAAACCATCGTTTCTCCGAACACGTTGGCTTTGGGCGGTGCGCAGGCCGCCAACTATACCATTGCCGGCTTGACCGGCGCAGTGCTGGTTACTCAAGCCAGTTCCTCCATTTTGCTGGCTTCCTCCGCGCAGACGGGCGGCTGGCAACAACCTGTCACGTTCAACGCGTCCGTGCTAAACAATGGAATTGTGGCAGCCGATGCCACCGGCAGCATCACCTTTCTGACGAACGGCATCCCGCTGTGTAACAGCAATGTGGTCGCAGGCATGACTTATAGCCTCACAATCACGAATCTGCCGGTGGGCACCAATCTCATCACGGCTTGGTATTCAGGTGATGGCAATTACAGCGGCAGCACCAACTCCTTGAATCAACTTGTTCTCCCACCACAGACTAATTCTGTAACATTCTCTAATTCACTCATGGCGATAACCATCAGCAATAATGCCACAATAGCTAGCGTGAAACGTCTGGACACCGGCGCGCAGGTGAATAATGGCTCCAAGGGCTGGTATGTTTCACAGGGAAATAGCAGCATATTGTTCAACCATATGGCTGCTTTTGGCACTAATATGTTGTTGTTTTGGTCAAGCAACGGACAATATAGCGCCACCTTCGCGGTCACGAGCAATGGCCGCTACCTCAAATTCGCATTGGTTCATGTATCGAATAATCCTCAGACCGGCAATCTTGATGCCAATTGGCCTGGCTACGCTGTGGCGATGAGCTTGGCGACATCTGGTCAAAGTGATGGATGGACGCTCAATACTGTGGCTCTGGATTATATGACCATCATAAGTCAATACGGGGCTTTTCCAATATCCTGGCCTTCTGTCCAGTATTCCCAAACCAATGCTTTCGTTTACCCTAATGGCTTAACCACCAACAATATTCAGCCAATGGGCGCGGCCGCCATTTTTCCCTCAACCGGCTCCGCGCAACATGATGATATCTTGCTGGACATCTGGAGCGGCGAACCATCCCTGCCGCGGCCAAACCGTGCTAATCTGACGAGTTGGACACGCGCCGATGCTTCAGCATGGCTTGACCGGTTTGAGCGCGAACTGCCACCGTCACGGGCAGTGATGTTTGCCCCCAACACCTTGAGTGATCTCTATAAGGTCGCCGACATCATGTTCACGAACAAACTGAATTCACTCTACCTTTTCCACCCTTACTGGCAGGGGAGCAATCCGGCCATAAATGGGCTTAATCCCGTTCTTTTCCCCAACGGGGCAGCAGACCTGACGTTATTACAACAATACTGCGCCCAGCGCGGCATTAGCCTGTGGTTTCATGGCAATGCTGGCTATGTGAATGTGGGCGATACCATCTGGGGTGACTATAGTCCGACCGGATTGTCTTCCAATCTTTCGCGTTGCGCCACCGGCACGTTGCTGAACAGCATTACCGGCAGCTCGACCTCCTTTGATGTTCAGCCGGATCCGGGCTGCCAGCCGTTCACTACCGGCACTCCCTCTCCGCCTGATTATCCAAGCGATTTTTCTTCCTATGTGAGCATCAGCAATGATCTCTGCACCTATTCGTTGACGGTGGTCAGCCCGACGGACTGGCAAATCACCGGCTTTAATCATGTCGGGAGCAGCCAATGGTCAAAGAACCATGCGGCGGGCAGCCGGGTGGATTTTTTGCCCAACTATGGCGGTGGCGCCTTGCTCCCGGATAGCCGTTCGTCGTTGCTCGCCACGCAGGCCCAGGCTTTCGCGACATTGCTGAACCAATTCCAAGTCACCTATGACAACTATGACGGGCAGGATAAAAACTATGATCTGGGCGTCTGGGGACTTGGGCGGTTTTCGCAGTGTGTCTTCGAGTCCTTAGATCATCCGACGCATGCTTCCCAGGCGGGGTTAACCGCCCCCTTTGGCCACTTTGAATACCAGTTCAACCGGATTCAGAAACATGAAGGCGGGCAGGCGTTTGTTTTGGAAATTTCGGAAATCGGTGGCTTGGCTTCGCTCCGGCTGTGGGATCCCTCGTTTATGGCAACCCATCTCGATGAGGATCAGTGGGCTTTCGGTTGCGCGGCCGGGTATGGGCCTAACTTCATGATTTTCGGCTACCATATCGGAACGGATTTGAACACCATCACCAACCAGGGTTGGTGGGGCCAGATGGTGTCCAGTCTCAACCTTTGGCAGGCAGTGGCTCCCTACCTGACAACAAGTCAACAGGCCACCTTGAGATCTTTCGCCACGGATTTCTACATGCCTTCGCAAACGGGCAACCAATGGCAGATCACTCCCACGCGAGCCATGTTGCGCAATGGGGTGGACAACCCCTGGCAGCTCATGGTCGAACGGGGACCCGTTTCTCCACACCAGTTCCACAAGGCTGATGGCACCACCCTGAGCCCGCTTAACAATCCTTATCCAGCCCAGACACCGCAGATCGAGTTCCTGGTGCTGCCGGGAATGTCCGCCACCAATGCCAATAATGTTTCGCTGCTGGCGACCAGTCCCTTGTCGTTTACGAACGCCACCAACACTTACAGTTGGTCGCCTTCGGCGGCGGGTTTAAGTTCCCCATTTAACATGAGCGCCAGTCGCGGGGTGGCCATTACAGTGAACGGCGACAACAGCGGTTCAGTGTTGGCCTTCCATATTGGGGGCCGCGACTATGCGCTAAAGGTGAATTTTTCCGGCACGCAAACCATTGAGATTCCGAACGGCGAGGCGTCGTGGTATCGCGCGGATATCGCCGAAACCACGGACACCGGATTTAACGGCACCGCCGACACCTTTAATTATGCCAATGTGAACTCGTTAGGACTGTCTTTAAGATATGTGCCCAACGGGGTGACACCTAATATCTCAGTCAGCGCCATCAAGACCATGCTGGAAGATCAGGCCACCGGCCTCATTAATCCCGTCCTGACACTCAACGGCAACAGCGTGGCCGTGGCCGGCACGATTCCTTACAACAGCTATCTGACTTACAGTGGTGGTGCCAGCGCGCAAGTTTATGACGCCAATTGGAACTATAAAAATAGCCTGGCCGTCAGCGGCGCAACCCTGACGGCGGTTAATGGGGCGAACACACTTTCAGTGATGGCGACCAATTCGCCGAATGCCTGGATGGCAACCCGTGTCAAAGTCAGCGGCACGCCCTGGGTAATCAACAAACCGTCCCCGACGCATGAATGGCGGTTGGAAAACAATACCCTGGACACGGTCGGCACGGCCAATGGCGTTGCCATCAACGGCACGGCTTATGTTCCCGGCATCGAGGGTGTCGCCGCCTTGTCGTTCAATGGCATCAACCAATATGTGAACCTCACCAACATTCCAGATTTTCAGTTCACCAGCACCCAGAGCTTCACGCTTTCGGCGTGGGTGAATCTAAAGAAGCTGCCGAACGCGCGGAGCACCATCGTGGAAACCGATCCCACGGCCGGCGCATGGTATGGTTTGGGAATCACCGCCTCAAATCAGTGGGCTTTCTTCGGCAACACGGACATTGTAAGTTCAGTCACCGCAGATGTTGGCCAGTGGCATCAGCTTGCCGCCGTGCAGGACGGTGCCGCCGGCTCACGAAAACTCTATGTGGATGGTCTGCTTCTGGTCAGCGGATGGGCGCAGGCTGCCAACGGTTCAGGCGCCTTGGGGATTGGCGCCATGCCCGGAGCGGCACCCAGCCAATTTTTGAACGGCTCCGTTGACGACGTTCGCCTTTATAACCAAGCCCTGGCCTCAACCGACATCAGCCTTTTGGCCACGAATCTGGCATCGGCAGCGAATAGTATTATTACCTGCTCAGCGGGTGGCGGGCAGTTGGCCTTAAACTGGCCGGCCAACCAGCTCTGGCAGCTTCAGATGCAAACCAACAGCCTCGGCACGGGATTGACAACGAATTGGTTCAACGTGACCGGAGCCGTGCCACCTTATAATAGCTACATCAGTCCGACTAACCCTACCGTTTTTTACCGGTTGATACATCCCTGATGCAAAGACTTGTTTGCAAACTGCTGTCATTGTCCTTGCTCCCGCTTGCTTTGCCGGCGGAGCCGGTTGCCGATGCCGGCCTGAAGCGGCCTAACATCATATTCATACTCGCCGATGATTTTGGCTACGGCGATTTGGGCGTTCTGTTCCAAAATGGTCGCAAGCAGGCAAACAACCGCAGCCAGCCGTGGGAGTTGACTCCGAAGCTGGATCAGTTTGCCGCCGAAGGGGCGCAATTTAGAAGTCATTATTGTGCCGCGCCCGTCTGTGCTCCATCCCGCGCGTCCATCCTGCTGGGCGTCAGCCAGGGGCATGCCAATGTGCGCGACAACCAGTTTGACAAGGCTCTGGAGAACAACCATAACTTGGCCACGGTGCTCAAACAGGCTGGCTATGCTACCGTCGCCGTGGGCAAGTGGGGATTGCAGGGCAACGATCCGGGTCAAACAAATCCAGCCACCTGGCCGGCGTTTCCAACCAAGCGCGGTTTTGATTCATTTTTTGGCTATGCTCGCCACGAAGATGGCCACGAACATTATCCCAAGGAAGCCCCATATTCCGAAGAGAAAATCCCCAAGCAGACATGGGATGGAACCAATAACATAACCCCCTCTTTGGATAAATGTTACACGGCCGACTTATGGACTGCCTGGGCGAAGCAATGGATTGTGAACCATGAGCGCACTCATGCTGACCAGCCATTCTTCATGTATCTGGCCTACGACACACCGCACGCAGTTCAGGAATTGCCGACGCAAGAGTATCCGGCGGGCGGCGGTCTGGCCGGCGGTTTGCAATGGTTGGGCATCTCCGGCAACATGATTAACACCGCTTCGGGCAAACCTGATTCTTGGGTTTATCCTGAATACCGGAATGCCACTTATGCCGCAAATGCTGCCACGCCCGAGGTTTCTTGGCCGGATGTTTACAAGCGGTATGCCACGGCGACGCGTCGCATCGACGATGCCGTGGGCGACATTCAAAAGTTGCTGCAAGATCTGCACATTGATAATGACACTTTGGTTGTTTTCACCTCCGACAACGGGCCAAGCATAGAATCATATATTCCAAACGAACCGCTGGAGGCTAATTTCTTTGAGAGCTTCGGCCCCTTCGACGGCATCAAGCGGGACTGCCTGGAAGGTGGAATCCGCATGGCCACGCTGGTTCGCTGGCCGGGGCATGTCCCTGCTGGACTAATAATCAACCGGCCGAGCATCTCTTATGATTGGCTGGGCACGTTCGCCGAAGTTGCCGGCGTTCCCGCGCCCGCGCGGACGGATGGAGTCTCGCTGCTGCCCGAACTTACCGGCCAGGGCATCCAGCGTGATCGCGGCTATGTGTATGTGGAATATTATAACAATGGCAAAACGCCCGACTACGTTGATTTCACACCCGGCAACCGTGGCCGGCTGCGAAATCAAATGCAGGCCATCCGCATAGGCGATTATGTCGGTTTGCGCTACGACATCAAATCTCCTGACAATCCATTTGAAATCTACCAAGTTACCATTGATCCGAAGGAGAAAGACAACCTGGCGTCCAAAATGCCTGGCTTGGAGAAAAAAATGGAAACCTTGGTTCGGCAAGTGCGGCGGCCGGACAGCGGTGCGCCGCGCCCGTATGACCGGCAACTGGTTCCTGCCTCGACGCCGGGCGCGGTCGTTTCCGGCGTGGAATGGAAAACTTACGAGGGGACTTTTCCATGGGTGCCGGAGTTTGAAATCCTAAAGCCAGCGGCCGCCGGCACGGCCAGCCAACCAGACTTGGGAAAAATGATCAGCCACCATGATGGCGGCGTGTTTTTCAACGGGTATCTAAAAATCCCGCAGGATGGCGATTACACTTTTTATCTGACGGCAGACACCGGCGCCTTGCTCCGCGTCCATGACGCGACGGTGATTGATGCCGATTATGGGTATTCTGGCGGCAAAGAAGTGAGCGGCAGCATGCGGCTACAGGCGGGACTGCATCCGTTCCGGTTATATTACGCCCACCGGAATTCCGTCACGCCGTCACTGACTTTTTCTTGGAGCGGCCCGGGGTTGCCCCAAGGAACGATTCCCAATAATGCCTTCTGGTTGCCCGCCCAAGAGAAACAATGACCTTGTAAAGACTTGGCCTGCTCCAATGAGCCGTTCCGGACATTGATTAACGAGACAGAGGCGGTTTGCCTTGTCGCGAGGCCACCTGATCAGCGCCGCCAAAATATTTTGCCGCCGCCTCGGTCCGGCAGTGAACGTGGAGTTTTTCGTAGATGTGCTCTATATGCTTGCCCACGGTGTAAGTGGTGGTTTTGATTTGCGCGGCGATTTCCTTGTTGGACAAGCCTTTGGCAATCCATTGCAGGATCTCATTTTCGCGGGGTGTGAGTTGCGCCTCCGCCTCCACTCCCGGTGGCGAGGGCTTGCGAAACACCTCGATTACTCTCCGGGCAATCTGGCCGGTCATGGGCGCGCCGCCTTCCATGACCTCGATGATGGAGCGGATAACTTCCTCCGACGATTTGCTTTTCAAGAGGTAGCCGCTGGCGCCAGCCTGTAGCGAGTCAAAGACGTAATCATTGTTTGAAAATGCGGTCACCATCAATATCTGGGTTTGCGGCAGGCAATTCTTGAGCAAGGCGGTGCATTTGATGCCCATCATGCCGGGCAGATTGATGTCCATCAAAATCACGTCCGGCTGGCAGCCGGGTAAATGCTTCAGCGCCTCTTCCCCGGTGGCGCAGGCGGCCACACAGGTCAATTTGGGATGGGCATTCAAAATTTTGACCCAGTTCTCCCGGGCGGCGCGGTCGTCTTCAACGATGCCAACTTTTATTTTCATGTGGTAGTTAGTTTATTTGGGTAATATGGCTGTGATTCCCAGTGGAATCTTAAGCCTGACTATGGTTCCCTGGTTAGTTTGACTTTGAATCTCAACCTTTCCGTGGATTAGTTCCATCCGCTTGGTAAAATTCAAGAGGCCGTTGCCGCCGGCTCGCACCGCCGTTGGCTCAAATCCACCGCCGTCATCTGCAATTTCTACGACCAAGCAGCCTGATTTGATGTGAATTTTCAACCAGATGGTTTTTGCCTGGGCGTGGCGGATGCTGTTGTTGAGCGCCTCCTTGGTCGCCAACAGCAGGTTGTGTCGCGTCTGAGCGGTCAGGGTGATGGCGGGCAGTTCCGAGGTTGCGGGAACTTCCAAACGGCAATGGATGGCGGTGGGTGACAGGAAGTCCTCGGTGTAGTCACACAAGTAGGCGACGACATTGGCGAGAGAATCGTTGGCCGGATTGGTTGCCCAGACAACTTCATCCAGGATGCCGATCAACCCGCGCACTCGGCGGGTCATGGTCATGATCTCTGAATAGGCAGTGGGCGATATATGGCCGGCCTGGGTGGCGGCCTCGCCTTGCAGGGCAATCCCGCTCAGGCGGGAGCCGAATTCGTCATGCAGGTCGCGCGCGATGCGGCGGCGTTCATCCTCCATGACATTCTGCATTTGCAGGCGTTCCACGCGCAGCCGGTATTTGCGCCGCTGGCTCCAGCCGAAGCTGCCGCCCAAAATCGCCACCAGCAAGGCGCTGGCGAGCACCTGGAGCCAGCGCCGTTCCCAGAAACGCGGCATGATGTTGAGGTTAATCACCCGGTCGGCGGAATACCATTTATTGTCGGCACCGCCCACCATGACGTGAAACTGATAATTGCCGGGCGGTAACTGGCTGTAGTAGGCGGCGCGTTGCTCGCCCACGTCCACCCAGTCTTTATCCATTCCCACCAGTTTGTGCCGGAAGTGCAAACTGGGTTGGGTGGCGAGGTTCGGTGCCGTGTAATCAAATTCAAACCGGCGCACACCAGAAGAAACCTGCCATTTGCCGACGGCGGCAGGCGAGAGTTCCTTGCCATCGGCAAACACCGACTCGACCATTACTCTCAGGGGCAATTGCCGGTTTTCGGTCTTTTGCGGATCCAGCACCGCGACACCCTCGTAATTGGGAAACAATAGCCGGTCGTCGGCGGTTCGCGCGGCAACCGGTTGACCGGAACCGGAGCAGCCCCCATTGGCCAGTCCTTCCGCCATTGAAATGTGCTGGCACAGGAGCGGTGGGCTTATTCCCCGCCGGTAGTTTTGGACTTCTGAAGGCGTGAGGCCTATCAGACCGTTGTCGGTGCTCAACCACATTCGGCCGGTGGTATCGGCCATGATGGATTGAATCCGATCGCTTGGTAAACCGTCCTCCGTGGTGACATTGAAGAAAAGTCCGTTTTCCATCCAGAAAAGCCCGCCGCCCCAGCCACCGATCCAGAGTGTGCCCTCCTTGCTGTAATACAAGGCGCGGACATCCAAGGCTGGACAGGTCTGCACCTGTTGGCTTTTATCCGCCTGCCCGCCGGGAAGGTAGAATAGTCCCTGACCAATAGTTCCGACCCAAAGGTTGCCGGACGAATCTTCGGCCAGACAGCGGATGTCGCAATAACCTTTATCCCGGCGCAGGTGATAAACCTCGAGCCGGCCTTGTTCATAACAAATCAACCCGCCGAGCGTGCCAATCCACAAACGGCCCCGGTGATCCTCAAAAAGGGCTTTCACCCAAACGGACATTTCCGGCGGTCCGGCCATCGGCACGAAACGTCCCGCTTCCCAGCGGAACAAACCTCCGGAAGTGCCCGCCCAGAGATTGGTGCGGGAATCCTCGAACAGGGCGCAGACATGTTGGTTGGCGAGTCCCTCGGCCAGGCCGAAAGACGAAAAATTTGTGCCATCAAACCGGATGGCGCCGCTGCCGCCGGTGCCCATCCAAATGGCCCCGTCCCGGGTCACGCAGGTCGTGTTGATTTCAGCGTTCTCATAAGGCGGCGGCAGGGTGAGCATCTTGGCCGGTTGCGCGGTGACACGGTAAAGCCCGTCGCCCACCGTGCCGACCCAAAGGTTGCCCTGACGGTCTTCAAACAGGCAAGAAATATAACCCTGCGAGAACGAACTTTGTGGACGCAGCCTCTGCCACTCGCCTTTGTTATTGGAAAAAAATATGCCGCCCGAGGCGGTGCCGCACCAAAGCCTTCCGGTATGATCTTCCAGCAGGCAGGTAATGACGCTGCTGGCCGGACGCGGTGACGGTGGTTTCAAAGATAATTCATCGTGCCATCGGCCATCGGCCAGCCGCAACACCCGTCCGCCTTCCTGCAACCACGAACTGCGCGGTTCCGCCACCCACAACCCGCCCGGACTGGCCGGGGTTAACACCGCCCATTGGCCGTTCAAAGTCACGATCGCAGCGGCCGAATTTTGCCTGTCGGGATTATACGGCTGTAGTTTGCCATCGGATTCAAACCAGACACGGCCCTCGTGGTCGCAAGCCACTTGCCGCAGTGTGTCCGCCGGCACGGAGTTGCTGGCGGTGAACACGCTCCATTGCCCGGCCTTGAAGCGCATCAGGCTCAAACCGGAAACCTGCCACCAGACTGAACCTTCGCCATCCGTGGTCAGTTGCGCCCGGCGATCCGCAAAACGCCGCACATCGTTGCGGGGCGTGCCTTCGGCCTCTTCAACCATTGCCGTGCGACGATCCCACAGCCAGGTGTCGGAAATGGGTTTTTGATCGGGGCGAAGTTTTAACGGCACGGCCGGCTGCATGGCCACAAACCCGTCTTCCCCGCGCCGGACGATGTTGCCGTCGAGCAGTCCCACCCAGAGAGTGCCATCATGATCAGTGGTCAGACTGGAAATTCTCGAGTCGGTAAAGTCTGGCGTTTCACCCGCTTTGAAAACCTTGAACCGGATGCCGTCAAAGCGCGCCAGCCCTTTCGCCGTGCCGATCCAGAGGTAGCCGTCCGCCGTTTGTTCCAGGGCCGTGATCTGCCCGTCCGGCAGGCCGTCTTCCCGCCGCCAGTTCTGCACATGAAATTCCTCGGCCCGCGTTGAGAAAACCACCGGCGCGGCCAGCACAAGCAGGCCGCAAGCCAGCCGGATCAGCAAGATGCGGATTTGCCGTAGCGGGGATAACAACTCGTCAATGCGGGTCATCAGGGCAACGGTAGCTGGAATTCTGCTTGCGAGCAATGACGCAGCTTGCTGCGGGCGGCGGACGGCGGCTATTAGGCATTTGCCGAATAGACCGGAACCAGGCTTTGAACTAGATTGTTTGCGACTCCACCCAATAAAACTTGAATTGATTATGAAAAAGCAACTCCTAAATCAGTGTTTAGCCGTCATCACCGGATTGGCAATTTTGTCCGCCGGCACCGCCCGGGCGGCTGATCAGACCAAGGCAGATAACAACAACCCCCTTGAGCAAGGCACCAGTTGGGTCAGCGGCACGTTTAACAGTGGCGATGGGGTCATCTGGGATAGCACGGTGGCGACGGCCGCCAATTGTAGCAATACCGTGGCAACTACGGGAGCCTCGGATTGGTCAAGAATGAAAATCGTAAATCCCGCTGCGCCGGTCTATATTTCCACCGGCGGCAGTGTCAATTCCTACTGGCGGAGATTAGACAATTCGCCGGCCATTGATATGGGGTCCGCGACAACTGACCTGACCATCGGTCCGGGCTTTACGGTTCAGACCTTCTACGCGTCAACCGCACCGGCGATTATTACGAACACATCCCACACCCTCACCATCAGCGGTCAATTTGCTCTTGGGAGGAGCAGCACCTGGAATAGTATGGAGCTGGATGGGGATGGCAACACCGTCTTTTCTGGAAGTTTGGGTGGTAACAATTATGGAACCTTGATCAAGAATGGCAACGGTTTCTTAACCGTCAGTGTGGTTGATTATGCCTGGACCAACATGGTGCTCAACGCCGGCACGTTCAATATCAATCAAAACTACGCGTTTAGTGGTTATACCGGGAGCGCGTTGACCATTGCCGGCGGCACGCTGGACGCCACCGTCAACGGAATCTCGTTAGGCAATGCTCCCGCCTTGAACCTGAACGGAGACTTTTCTTTTAACGGCACCTACAGCCTCAACCTCGGCAGCGGGGCGGTTGTTTTGGGTGGCAATCGTCAAGTGACCTGCAGTGCCAACACCCTCACCGTGGGCGGTGCGATTGGTGACGGTGGCCACACCTACTCGCTCACCAAAGCGGGCGCGGGCAACCTGACCCTTACCGGCGCGAATACCTATTCCGGCAACACCACGGTTTCCGCCGGCACGCTAGCCTTGAGCGGCAGCGGTTCCCTCTCCAACAGCCCTAACTTTACAATCGCCAGCGGCGCGACGCTGGATGTATCGGGTCTGACCACGGCGTTGGCGCTGGGCTCCGGCCAGACGCTTAATGCCACCGCCACTGGCGCAAACACCACCGGAACCATCAAGGGTGGCAGCTCGAAAGGCTTGACCTTGTCGGTCGGGGGGATTGTCTTTACGGCTTTCGGTGGCGGTGGAACCGCGCCTTTGACGGCCTCGGGAGCCGCCGGGGCGGTGAACCTGAATGGCGCGCCGGTCACGGTTACTACGACGACTGCGTTGACGGCTAACACCTATACACTGATTGATACGGCTTCTTCGGGAACCGTCACCGGCACGCCCGGCACGCTGACGGTCAATGGCAGCGGTCTCGGAGCGAACACGATTGCCTCCTTGGCGGTAACTTCCGGCAAGCTGGTGCTTACCGTGACCGCCACACTCCAGGTCAAGGCGGACAATAACAACTACCTCAATAACGGCAGCAGTTGGGTGTCGGGAGCCGCGCCCAGCAGTTCACAATGGGCCGTCTGGAACAGCACAGTCGCTACCCCGGCCAATTGCACCAATGCTTTGGGCGGTAACGTCACTTGGGGAGGCATTCAAATTAGCAACCCCAGCGTCGCGGTCAACATCACTAACGGCTCCACTCTCACGCTAAATGGAGTGGGCGGAGTGGGCATTGACATGTCGTCCGCCTCGGTGGACCTCACCCTCGGGTCGGGTGTGGCAAACACCATGTTGACGATTGCCAGCAACCAATTGTTCTCGGTTGCCAGTGGCCGGAACTTGTTTATTAGTAATGATTCCAGCGTGGGCAACAACATCACGGAAACTATTACCAACGGTGGCAATGTGGTAATATCGGGACGAATCTTTGGAGGCACCGGCACTAACGTGGTCATGAGCGGCACGGGCGCGTTGACGTTAAGCGGCCCGAACTATCTCAAAAACTTCGTGTTGAACAGCGGCACGCTCAATGTCAACCACAACTTCGCGCTTTGTGGTAATGCCGCACAAGCTTTGACGATTAATGGCGGCACGCTGGACGCCACCGTCAACGGAATCTCGCAAGGCCAAGCGCCAGCCCTGAATCTGAATGGAGACTTTGTCTTCAACGGCACCTACAGTCTCAACTACGGCACCGGTGCGGTGACGCTGGGTGGCAATCGGCAGGTGACGGTCAATGCGAACACGCTCACCGTGGGCGGTGCGATCGGTGACGGCGGTTTGGTTTACTCGCTGACCAAGGCGGGCGCGGGCAAGTTGACGTTGACGGCGGCGAACACCTACACGGGCAACACCACCATTTCGGCCGGCACGCTGGCCTTGAGCGGCAGCGGCTCCATTGCCAGCAGCAACCTTACGGTCGCGAGCGGCGCGACGCTGGATGTTTCGGG
>Ga0302201_10000235_pt1 | contig 49194 bp, 42 predicted proteins | sample II_Bog_N3_2_FD_194586 | JGI IMG/M metagenome (GOLD analysis project Ga0302201, IMG submission 194586) | Peat permafrost microbial communities from Stordalen Mire near Abisko, Sweden - II_Bog_N3_2 | ecosystem: Environmental > Terrestrial > Soil > Wetlands > Peat | place: Sweden: Abisko... | reverse complement strand
GCGTATATTGAGCGGTATTTTTCCCGCTACCAGGGTGTTCGCGAGTTTATTGAACGCACGTTGGAGCAGACGCGTCGGGATGGCTCCGTACGCACGATGTTTGGGCGGGTGCGGCCAATTCCGGATATCGAGAGCCGCAACGGAAACCAGCGGGGATTTGCCGAGCGTACGGCTGTGAATACGCCGCTACAGGGGACTGCCGCCGACCTGATCAAGCTGGCCATGATTGCGATTGACCGCAAACTTACCGAGCGAAAGCTGAAGACGCGCATGGTTCTGCAGGTGCACGACGAACTGCTGTTCGAAGTGCCCGCGGACGAGACCGCGGAGATCGAAGAACTGGTTCGGACGGAGATGGAAGGCGTGGTGGAACTTAAGGTTCCGCTGGTGGCGGACCTTGGGTTCGGTGCGAACTGGCGAGACTTGTAGTCGGCTAGTTTCTGCTGCGAGTCTTCGACAGAAGGTTCAGTATCTCGAGATAGAGCCAGACCAGCGTGACCATGATGCCGAATGCGCCGTACCATTCCATGTATTTGGGCGCGCCGTACTGCACTCCCCGCTCGATAAAGTCGAAGTCGAGGACCAGGTTGAGCGCGGCGATAGCCACTACAAACAGGCTGAATCCAATGCTGATGGGGCTTGAATTATTGACGGCCGCGAATCGAACGCCGAACATGCTGAGCACCATCTCAAGCAGGTAGAACAACGCAATGCCGCCGGTGGCTGCGAAGATGCCCATGCGAAGCTTCTGCGTTACCTTGATGACGCCGGTGCGGTAGAGGAACAGCATGACGAAGAGCGTGCCAAAGGTGAGGCTGACCGCCTCGATTGCGATCCCGGGATAGCGCAATTCGAGCAAGGAAGACAGGCCGCCCAGCACCAAACCTTCAAGCAGCGCGTAGATTGGTGCCGTGACCGGAGACCACTCTTTCTTGAAGATGGTGATCATAGCGAAGACGAAGCCGCCGAGCATTCCGCCGATCATTAACGGCGCCACGTCGCTGAAATCGCGCGTCTCGAGGAACGAGTGCCAGGTCCATGCCGCCGTGGCGATGGCGCAGACAAGCAGCAAGCCGGTCTTGTTCACTGTGCCATTCAACGACATGCGGTTGGCGGCGTCGACCATGCCGCCATATCCGCCGCCGGAGAGGTTGCGGAACGTGTTTTCGCCAAGTGCAGGATTCGAGGTCTTCATCAGTGCCATGGGACTTCTCCGTTAAACTTTGCAGCAATTGCCACGCGTGCATTTGATGCTGCAATCTACTGCTTCAGGTTCAATTCTAATGCTGTTGCGGGGGGAATTCATCTGCCTTCCAATTTACGCGTCAAGGTTGGTCACTCTCCGGAGTGAATAGCCTTGTGACGGGCGACGTCGTCTCCATCACCCTTCTGCAGCCTTCGAAAGACAAACGTTGAAAGAATCGTGAGGGCTCCGAGCAGCAGAAACGCCTTGTGCAGCCCATGGATCGCCGCGAGCGGGTTGGTGTGTGTCGTGCCCGGAAGAAAAAATGCGGTGGTGAGGCCGGCGATGGCGACTCCGAAGCTGATGGACATTTGCTGCGTGGTGCTGGCAATGGAACTTGCATTGCTGGTTTCGGCTTCAGTGGTGTCGGCGAAGGCCAGCGTGTTCATGCTGGTGTATTGCAGCGATGAAAACGCCCCATAGACAAAGGCCAGAATCAGAATGACCCAAATTGGTGTGCTGAGTCCGATGGTGGCGAACAGCATCATGAGAATGCCGACGATGATGGTGTTTGAAATGAGCACGCCGCGGTAGCCAAGAGTATTGAGAATGCGCTTCAGCACTGCCTTGATGCCCATGGCTCCAAGGGCCTGGGGCATGATGAGGAGGCCGGATTGAATGGCGGTGAAGCCAAGGCCGAGCTGGTAAAGCAGCGGGAGAAGAAATGGAACGCCGCCCATCCCGAGCCGCGAAAAGAAGCTGCCACTGACCGCTGCGCGAAACGTTCGGATACGGAACAAGTGAAGGTTCAGCAAGGGAAAGGGTACACGATGCCCGTGGATTACGTAGCCAATGAGCAGGATGAGGGACAGGATAAGCAGACCCGCGACTTCGAACGCGCCCAGAGTATGTTCGCCGAAGATTTCAAGGACGTAGGACAGCAACGCAATCCCGGAGCCGAAGAGAATCAGGCCTTCCACGTCAAGCGGATTGACGTGCTCTTCACGGTAGTTGGGAAGATGCAGGTAAACCATGATCAGCCCGGCAATGCCGACGGGGATATTGAGGAAAAAGATGTAGCGCCAATGCAGATAGCCAACGATGAGGCCGCCGGCAACCGGGCCAAGCATGGGAGCGACCAGCGCGGGAATGGAGATGAAGCTCATGGCAGAGAGGAGTTCCGACTTGGAGAACGCGCGGACCAGCGTGAGCCGGCCGACCGGGACCATCATGGCGCCGCCGCAACCCTGCAGGATGCGGCAGGCAACCAGCACGTGGATGTTGGTGGAGATGCCGCATAACAGCGAGCCGAGAGTGAAGATTCCGATCGCGGATGCGAAGACGCGGCGGGTGCCAAAGCGGTCAGCCATCCAGCCGCTGATGGGGATGAAGACGGCGAGCGACAGCGTGTAACTGGCGAGGACGGCCTTCATGCTCAGGGGGCCGACTTTTAGTGCGGCTGAAATGGCGGGAACGGCCGTGTTCAGGATGGTGGTGTCCAGCGATTCCATGAACATGGCTACAGCCACCAGCCAGGGCAAAAGGCTTTTGCTGGTTGGAGAGAGGGCCGTATCGGACACTGGGCTTGCGGATGGAGGAGCCACTGGAGCGCCGGGCGTTTTCGTGACGCCCTGCGCAGCGGAGCCGATGGGACCGGCTGGCTCGGATTGGGGTGGCATGCGAGCTCTCCTGCGTATGAGATGTTTGGATTCGTTCCAGGATGTATAGCGTGCTTAGTTAGACCCCGAGTTCGGCGCGGATGGCATCTGCGATCGCGTTCGCATGATGGCGCATTGCGTCTTCCGATTCAGCTTCGATCATGACTCTAGCCAACGCTTCGGTGCCGCTGTAGCGAATGACGACGCGGCCGGAATCTCTTAACTCTTCTTCCGCTGCGCGGATGGCAGCAGCGACTGCGGGGATTCCTTCGAGGGGCTTTTTCTCACGTACTTTCACATTCACGATGACCTGCGGAAAAACTTTCAGATCCGCCGTCAGTTCCTCGATGGTCTTTCCACTGCGGGCAATCAGATCAAGGACAACGAGGGACGTAAGGAGTCCGTCGCCAGTGGTTGCGAGATGAGGCAGCAGGATGTGGCCGGATTGCTCGCCACCTAACGCTGCATTGTGTGCAAGCATCTGCTCCAGTACATAACGGTCACCTACCGGGGCGCGCAGCATGCGGATGCCACTTCGGCGAAGGGCTGCTTCAAGTCCCATGTTGGACATGGTGGTGGCGACAACCAGATCTCCGGTAAGCAGGCCGCGGGCTTTCAGATCTCTCGCGGCAACCAGCAAAATCGCATCCCCGTTGATCACGTTACGATGCGTGCCGGCCAGCATGCAGCGGTCGGCATCGCCGTCGAAGGTGAGGCCCAGGTCCGCACCGCGCGACTGCACTTCATTCGCAACATAGTTCGGATGCAGTGCGCCGCAGCCGTCGTTGATGTTGCGTCCGTCGGGGGTTGTGTTGAGGAGGGTAATCTTGGCTTTTCCGTCGGCGTTCAGACGATTGAATAGCTCCGGGGCAACAGCAGCGGCCGCACCGTTGGCGCAGTCGGCCACAATGTTGAGTCCGCCTGGATTCAATCCGGGGAACGAGTCGATGAGGAACTGGATGTAATCGGATTGCAGTGCGTGGTTGTCGACGAGAGGGGGAAGATGCGCGGGATTTGGCTCCTCGTGGATGGCCGCTGCGTGACGGAGGATTTCTTCTTCCATGGCGAGTTCCACGGCGTCGGGAAGCTTGAAGCCGTCGGCACCGAAGAGCTTGATGCCGTTATCGCGAAAGGGATTGTGCGAAGCGGAGATGACGACGCCGGCTTGGAACCCATGGGTGCGGGCGAGGAAGGCGACTGCAGGCGTGGGCACAATGCCGGCGCTTTCCACTCTAGAGCCGCCTTCGCGCAGACCGGCTGCAAGGGTTGCGGCGATCCATGGGCTGGATTCACGGGTGTCGCGGCCCAGCAGGACAGCGGGTTGGGCCGCATTGCCGCGCAGCGAGTGGGCAAGCGCGAGACCACAGGCGTAGATCGTGGTGGGGTCGAGAGGAAATTCGCCGGCGACGGCGCGAATGCCGTCTGTGCCGAAAAGCTTGCGGGTAGCGGATACGGTCATGTTCTCAATTCTTGCGTGTTTTGCGCGGATTCGGTTTTGGGTCCGGAGATTTGCCGATCCCAATGGACTCAATGGAGCTTGTGAAATCGCCGTCGGCAAGCCGGGTTCTGACTTTGTCGCCGGAAGCTAACTGCGTGGTGGAACGGACAAGAACGCCGTCGGCTGTGAGCACGAGGGCGTATCCGCGGTCGAGCACAGCCAGCGGCGAGAGCGAGTGGAGACGGGCATCCAGCGCGCCGAGACGGACGACGGACCGCTGAATAGTGCGCTCGATGGAACGTTGGATCCGTGTGCTGCCAGCCTGAAGGCGTTCGCGCGCGTGTGCGATGCCCTGGCGGGGATTGTGGTGGAGGACAGCGGCGGCCAGACGCGCGACATGGCTCTGTTGCTGGCGAAGTTGTGTGGCCAGTGCGGCTTCCATGCGGAGGGAAAGATCGTCAAGCCGTTGGGCCGAACGATGCAGCAGCGTGGAAATCCGCGCTTCGGACCGGGCGACGGGCAATCGCGTGAGCCGCTGTCGCGCCTGCAAAAGCTGAAAGCTTGCGGCGCGGTCCATGCGGCGAACCAGGTTCTCGACACGCTCGGCAATCTGGTGCTGGGCTGCTGTAATCAGTTCCGCGGCGGCAGAGGGCGTGGGTGCGCGCAGGTCGGCGACAAAATCGGCAATGGTGAAATCGGTTTCATGCCCGACCGCGGAAACCACTGGCAGGCGCGACGTGGCAATGGCGCGCGCCACCCGCTCGTTGTTGAACGCGGCCAGATCTTCCAGCGATCCGCCACCGCGGGCCAGGACGATGACGTCGACGCTGGCGAGATGACCGTCGGCCGAACGGATGAGCCCTTCTACGTTGAGCTGTTTAATCGCTGCTTCAATTTCGGCGGGTGCTGAATCGCCCTGAACGGAGACAGGAAGAATGAAAACATTGAGCCCGGAATGGCGGCGGGCCACGATGCTGAGGAAGTCGCGAATGACGGCGCCGGTGGGCGAGGTGATGATGCCCACAGTGCGGGGGAAAGCCGGCAGAGGTTGTTTGCGATCGGCGTCGAAGAGGCCTTCGTCCTTGAGGCGCTGCTTGAGTTGTTCGAAGGCAAGTTGGAGCGATCCGGCGCCAACGGGCTCCATGGTTTCGGCCACCAACTGCATCTGCCCGCGCTGCTCGTAGATGCTGACCCGGCCGCGTACCAGCACATGGAGCCCATCTTCGGGCCGGAAGCGCAGCAGCACAGCCTGGCGGCGGAAGAGGACTATGGGAAGCTGAGCGTCGGCGTCCTTGAGAGTGAAATAAACGTGCCCGGAAGGGGCGGGGCGGAAGTTGGAGATTTCTCCTTCGACCCAGACGTCGGCGAACTTGCGCTCGACGAGTTCGCGGGCGTGGGCGACCAGTTCCCGCACAGGCCAGATACGGCGGTTCGATTGCGGCTCGTCAAAGCTGAGATCGAGCTGCGACGGAGGTGGATTGGACGGCGGCATTCCCTATGCAGTGTAATTGCTGCGGCCTCAAGAAAACTCCCAGCTACCGGCGGCTTTCGATTAGATAGCGCAGGTGCATGGCAATTTCCGCCACCCGGGCCGCCGCGGCTGGAGCAGCCTCAGAATGCTCCGAACAAATGGTTTCCGCTTCCCGGGCCAATACCGTGCCCTCGGGCAAACCAAAGGATCCCAGAATCCCGGCCAGATTATGGGCCGCGGATGCGACCGCATCGCGGTGACTCTTCTCCAGGGCCCCAACTGCAAGCGGCCCGACGACGGTATCCAGCACAGCCACCCGATCGTACATCTGGGGCAGAAACTGACGCCAGAGGCGATCAAGCGCCTCGGCGAGACCGGGTGGTTCGGAGTTTGACTGCGGGTTCGTGCTCATGTTTTTGGTAGGAGAATAATAGATTACCGAGACCCGATTCTGCGATTTCGCCAGCCAATTTTCCCAGAACTATTTCCAGCCGAGCGCATCGGCGATTTGCTGGGCGAGCGTGAGCGGGTCAAAGGGCTTGAAAAGAATCGCGTTGACGCCCAGATCGGCAAATCGGCGCTGGTCGTTGCTTTGCACCTTGGCGGTAAGCAGGATCACGGGAATGTGAGCGGTGACAGGGTTTTTGCGGAGCTCCCGAAATGTTGTAGGGCCGTCCATTCCGGGCATCATCACGTCCAGAAGAACGGCGTCGGGCAAATGTTCAACAGCTCGGAGGAGGCCTTGCGCGCCGGAATTGGCGGTCACAACGTCCCAGCCCGCCACGGTCTCAAGGCTAAGTGCAGCAACTTCGCGAATATCATCTTCATCGTCAATGATCAGTATGCGGTGGGACATGGCAGAAAATCCTCAGTTCAGCAAAACAGCGGTTGATTGAGCCGGCATTTTGGCTTGGTCATGGGTTCGGTAGGGTGGATTGGGGGGGCGTGGCTTCTTCCAGCTGGCGCGAACTCCGCAGCATGGTCAAAACGAGTGCTTCCAATTGCTGGGGTTGAACGCGCGCCTTGGTCAAGAAGTGGGTAGGTCCGAGGGTGAGGTTGTTGCGCTCATCCGGTGACAGTTCACGCGCGGAATAAACAACCAGGGGCAGGCGGGCAAGATTCTCGTGTTGGCGAAGCCAGTCCACCAGGTTGAATCCGTCGCCATCCGGAAGGCCTATGTCCAGGACCAGCAGATGCGGTTGAAAGCTGAAGCAGGCATCGAGCGCTTCCTGAAGGGAATGGGCGAGGCGGGTATCAATGGTCTCGCGCGCGAACACATCGCCAATCACCCGGGCCAGGTCCACGTCGTCCTCGACCACGAGTACGCGGGCTTGCTCGCCAGGTCCGCAGAGTACGCGAGCCAATTCACTGAGCAGTGCGTCTTCCTTGACAGGTTGATCCACCCAGCCTTCCACTTCGCCTGAGGGAATCTTTGCCACCGCTCGAGACTCCGAGCGGTTTTCAATGCTGAGCAAAACAATGGGTGTCTTTGCCTCGGGATCGAGCCGGCGCAGCTTGGGCAGAATCTGCCACCCATTCATTCCGTCGAGAGAGGTATCCAGAAGGATGGCTTCCACGCCCTTGTGGGCCGCGGCCAGTGTCTGCTCCACCGTGTCAGTCTCAATGACGTGATAGCCGTGGCGCTTCAACTGGGCGGCAATCTGGGCTCGTGTGGCAGCGTTGGCGTCCGCCAGCAAAACAGTTCCCTGGCGCGGCTCCTGTTCGTATCCGTTGTTGGTTTGTTCCAGGCGTCCCGGCGCGACCGGCTCGTAAGGGAGAAAAACGCGGAAGGTGGAACCCCGAACCGGGTTGCGCTCAGCCCAGATGCGGCCGGAGTGTTGCAGGACGATGGTGCGGCATATGGCCAGGCCAAGCCCGCTGCCTCCTTTTTGGCGGGAGTCTGAGGCGTCGACCTGCTGGAACCGGCCGAAGATGGCCTCCAGTTTGTCGGCTGGAATACCGCGTCCCTGATCGATGACGGAAAGCGTGACGCCGTTTTGGCCGGGGCGCATCATGATCGAAATTGTTGAGCTGGGCGGAGAAAACTTGACTGCGTTCGACAGCAGGTTCGTCAGCACCTGAAGAAGGCGGTCCGGGTCGGCGGCAATCTCCACCATGGTGGTGTCGTGGATCAGTTGCACCCCAGCCGCTTCGGCAACGGGGGCCATGCCGTCGATGGCCTGGCGCACGATCTCCCCCAACTGCACTTGGCGGAAGGCGAGCGGCTCACGACCGCTCTGGATTCGTTCCAGATCGAGAATGTCGTTGATCAGGCGGACGAGGCGATCTGAGTTGGTGAGGGCTATCCGGAAAAGGTTCGCGGCCTTGTCGCTCATCTCGCCCAGCATCCCGGAAGACAGCAACCCAAGCGCCCCACGGATAGAGGTGAGCGGGGTACGCAACTCGTGGCTGACGGTGGAGATGAATTCGTCTTTCAGGCGGTCAAGTGCATAGCGCTGGCTGATGTCGCGGAAGCTGAGTACAGAGCCTGAGAAGCGGCCCTGATCGAGGATGGGGGTCAGAAAGTATTCGGCCGGAAACGAAGTGCCATCCGAGCGGGAGATAGTGTCCTCTCCGGCTGCGGCCACATGCAGGCTGGTGGCGCGTTTCATTGGGCAGTCTTCGGCACATTGGCGGCTGGGAGACGCATGGCCGTGAAGCAAGTCATGCACGCCCTTGCCGGTGAGACTGGCGGCGGAGGCGCCCAGCAGGCGGGCCGCGGCGGGATTGGCAAAGCTCACCAGGCCGTGACGATCAACACCGAAGATTCCATCGGCAACCGAGTTGAGCAGAATCTCCTGTTGCCGCGAGAGCTCCTCGGCACGCCCGCGCTCGTGGGAGCGGGCCAGCATCTGTCCCAGAGAAGCGGCCACTGTTTCAACCGCGGCCACGGCTTCGCGGTCTTCGCGAAGGCAGTAGTGGCAATAGAATTCCAGAACCGCCAGAACCTTGTTGCCCACCCTGACCGGAACAGCCCACCCGGAGACCATTTCCTGACGCCGGGCCGACTGGATCCGGGGCGTGAGCGGCACGGTGGCCAGATCCGCAATCCAGATGGGTCGCCCGTCGTTCCAGGCTCGGCCGGCCAGTTCAATTCCTTTGGGAAGTGTGAGGCTCATGCTCTCGTGGATGAGGAACTCGGCTCGGCGTCCAGGCGCGCCCCACGCCGTGGAGAATTCAAGCCGGTTTTCCTCGACATTGACTTCCCACTTCAAGGCCATGTCCCAACCCTGCGAAACACACAGGGCTTCGAGAATGCGAGTGGACGCCACGTCCGGCGAAGTGTTTTCGCCCACGATCTGGCTCACCACCAATTGCAGAGCCAGGCGGTGCTCACGTTGTTTCTGCTGTGTCACGTCGCGGAGCAGGCATCGCACGGCCAGAGGGTTGCCGGCCTTCTGCCGTTGACTCAAGCTTAGCTCCAGCTCAAGAACACGTCCGTCGGGCGTATGGTGGCGCAAGGGCGCACGGTCCACTACCTCGCCGTCAAGCGCGCGACGGAACAGGGCCGCCACTTCGCCGCGGCAGGCGGGACCGAAAAGCGCTTCGAAGGACTCAAGCGCGAGCAGCCCGGCAACATCCTGTCCGAAGCATCGCTTCCAGGTGGGGTTGGCGTAGAGGAATTGACCCGACGGACTGAGCGTCGCGATCATCTCGCTGGAGTTCTCGAAAAGGTCGCGGTACCGCTCCTGCGATTCGCGCAGCGCCTGTTCCTGGCGCAGTGTGGCGCTCTGGTCCAGAGCCACGGCGACTAGACCAGTAAGCGCGCCGAGCGAGTCCCGTAGCGCGGAGATGTGGAGGGTTACCGGGAAGCAGGAGCCGTCCTTGTGTTTCAGCTGGGTGTGGAAGCTGGGCACCTGGCTGGGTGGGAGGGCCCGAACGCATTCGAGAAACGCCTCCATGGCGTTCACTGGATCGTCTTGAGAACGCTTTGGAATCTCGGAGATACGCTGCAACTCCGCAATCAGCCGCTCTCCCTCGCCGGGTAGCAGGATTTCCCCCGCGCTGCTCATCGCGATCAGTTCGGAGGCATGGTAGCCCAGGAGCCGTTCGGCGGCCGGATTCAGGTAGGTGAACCGCCCATCGAGTCCGGCGGCCATCACCATGGGGCCGGCCGAGTCGAGTACCGCCTTCAGGGGTTTTGCTTCTTCGGCACTCGTGATGGAAACAGGCTGATGGCGCAACCGCGTGCGGAGGGCGACAATGGCTGCCGCGATCCCTGCGATTTCAGCGATCAATATCAGCAGGCCTTCGTATTGGGGGCCGGGGAGGAGGTGCGCCACAATCGCGCCGGGTATCACCCCGAATAAGAGACCGGCTACGATGACGATCGCCCAGAACCGGGAGGAGTTGTCGCGCGCTGGTTTCGCGGACGGCTCAAACCCGATTTTGGTTGCGTCGTTTTTGCCCTGCATCGTACCCCCGGAGCGATCCTGCAATGCTTCCACCTTTACGAGGCGCGATTCAAATTGCTATCCCGAAACGCGGCTATCGCTCAAGAATGATCGAATCCTTTACGGCAAGCGGAAGCGAACTTCAGGGCATAGCTGGATGCACGTAGTATATGCGTTTGCATCGTGCCTCACTAGCCAATTCGATTTTGTGTTACCCATAACGAAACGATCCGACGAAAGAACTTTCAAACTTCATCAACCGCCTCAATCGTATACTGGGCCCATGTTGAGCCAACCACTATCGTTTCGTCCAGTTCAAATTGCACTTCTGGCCTTCGGGCTGGTTTGCTTCATTGCCTTCCCCACCGCCGCTCACGCCTGGGGCAATGAGGGGCATCGCATGATCAACAAGTTGGCAGCCAGCACGCTGTCATCTGACGTTCCAGCCTTCCTGCGTTCGGAAGCAGCGGTGAATGAAATTGAGTACCTGGGGCCGGAGCCGGATCGATGGCGCTCGAAAGCCGAACCTGAACTAAGCGCGGCGCAGGCCCCAGAACACTTCATTGACCTGGAGCCAGCGGACGCCCTCGGTGCGTTGCCGCGCAATCGCCTGGATTTTGAGGCAAAAGTCTTTGCTGCCGGTCAGCGTCCGGAAAAAGTCGGATTGCAGCCATGGGAGGCCACGGAAGTCTGGGAGCGCCTGAAGGCCGCTCTCCGTGAGTACCGCAACCTGCAGGCAGCCAAACAAGACACGCGCGGCGTGGAAGCGGCAGCGCTGTTTTACGCGGGCTGGCTTGGCCACTATGTCGGCGATGCCTCGCAGCCGCTTCATACTACCATCCAGTACAACGGTTGGGTCGGCCCTAACCCGAATGGCTACACCACGGAACACCAGATTCACTGGCAGTTTGAGGGGCCGTTTGTCGCCGCCAATGAGCACGACGCCGATGTGCGGGCAAGAATGACCGCTCCCAAGGCGATTGAAGGCGATATGTTCGACGCGTACGTCGCCTATCTCCGCCATACGGCGACTTACGTCGAGAAGGTCTACCAGCTTGAAAAGGCTGGAGGCTTTGTGGGTGCGGGTTCGGCTGAGTCGCGCGAATTCACCGCGGAACGGCTCGCCGCTGGGGCTTCCATGCTGCGGGACATGATTGATACGGCGTGGGTTGAAAGCGCGAAGCCGGTTCCCGATCCCTACGCTGCCAAGTAGGCACTGGACTGGCGGAAGCACTATTCCAATGCGCGAGAAAGCGAGCATCTTCGCACCGCATGCGCTTTGCCGATTTATTCACTCCCAGGACGCACAATCAGAGTTGTGATGGCGACTTTCAAATCCGCAGGCATAACTTGTCAGGCAGGGCGTGTCCAATTTGTCAGGATGTGGCCGGTCAGAGCCAGTAAAAAAATAAATACCCCACCCCCTCCCCCCGAAAATTACCGTATTTACTACTCGGATATTTTGGCAACTGCATGCAGATCAACAATTTAACGAATGCATGCCATCTGTCGGCCAGTGAAAAAAGCCCTTGAAAATCGCGCTTTTTCGCTCAAAAACGGCACAAAAAGGGCCGAAATTGCCACCAAATGGCCGTTTTCGATTCAATTTTGAAGCGCTTCAGAGCCGGATCGACGAGTGCACTTTTCATTTCAAAGGAGAAAGGCGCCATGCCGATCCATTAGACAGCACCTAGTTTCCGACTTCAGCGGCCTGTGGCAGAGGAAACCGCTGGAGCAGGAGTGTGAATGTCCACGTCATCAGCAGAACGGCGGGAATCGCGATCAGCAGCCAGGCCAGCAGAGCATGGCCAAAAAGTCCGGCCAACTGCGTAACTACCTCGGTTGGGGGCGTGTGTAGCAGCGCAGCAGCCTGTGCTGCGCGGATGGGCCCGACACTGAACAGCCATCCACCCAACCGCACAAAGGGGACGACCAGCAAAAGCTGCAGTGGCATGGCCGCATAATTTGCCACCTGGATCGCGGGAAGATTGAGACGCAGCGCAAAGGCGAGGGCCGCGCAAATTACCGTTGGGATGCCCACGACTGGAACGCAACCGATGGCAAACCCAAGAGCAAGGGTTAGCGCCAGGCGGCGGGGAGACACTCCCTGGCGCAGCCACACTGCCAGTGTCCGCTTCATCCGTTCCAGCGATTGGGCCATAAACAGTTCCACGATATTTGAATAGATGCAGAAAACGGATAATCGTTGAATGAAAAACGAGTGAACGTACCATAATGGGCAGCAGAATAACCCCAGCCCTGTTTATGAAGAGGGCCGGATGAGGGGCTTTCCGTGCTCACAGCCGAAACGTTGAGTACGCTTGTCAATACGGTCTGTGGGCGTGCAGGGAGCCTAGGAATCGAGCATGGGTAGGATCATGGGGAGCAGGCGCGCACAGAGGCGGGCCAGGCGTTGCTCAACCTGTTGGCCGGCGTCGAAGACTTCCTCATGACTGAGAGGTTTAAGGCCCAACCCGGCGGCAAGATTGGTAATGCAGGATATGCCCAGAACTTCAAGGCCCATGTGGCGGGCGACGATGGTTTCCGGCACCGTCGACATGCCCACCATGGTTGCGCCGAGGGCGCGGAAGGCGCGGATTTCAGCGGGAGTCTCAAAGCTTGGTCCCGTGACGGCAATGTAGATGCCGTCCGTTAGGTCGAATCCGTCCGCAGAGGCCGCTTCCTGTGCCATGTAGCGCAGGCGGCGGGAGTAGGCCTCGGTCATGTCGAAAAAGCGGGACCCGAAGCTTGGCATAAAGCCGAAACGGGGCTCATTGGGGCCGACGAGGGGGTTGAAGCCCATGAAATTGATGTGGTCCGTGATGGCGACAAGTTGGCCGATCTTGTACCCTTCCTTGATTCCCCCTGCGGCGTTGGTGAGGATGACCGCCCGCAGACCAAGTGCGCCCAGCACGCGCATGGGAAAGGTGACTTGCTGCGGCGTGTAGCCCTCGTAATAGTGCACGCGGCCCTGCATCACCAGCACCGGAACGCCTCCCAGCTTTCCCGCCACAATGCGGCCCGGATGCCCCACCACGGTGGCCATGGGGAAATGTGGAATCTCGGAGAAAGGAACCACGACTGAGTCGGTGACTGCGTCCGCCAGAGCTCCCAGGCCTGAGCCAAGAACAATGCCGATGCGCGGCGTGAGAGGGTCGAGCTTGCTTTTGAGGAACGCTGCGGCTTCGGCGACTTGTTCGAAGTAGGTCATGGATGTGCCTCGCAGTGCGCTTTTTTGAGATTCTACAGGCGCAGGATCGTGAGATGCGGGGATGGGGTTGGAAATTGCAAACTTCCGAATCGATTTGTGCAACGTTTGTGGCGGGTGGTTGCATCAAAGACTCTTACAGTCAGCCGCGATTTGGGCGATGGGTTGGGGAAAAACGGGCTGCGGCCTGTCCGCGAGCGCTGAGGCATATTGGGGATAGTCGCTAATGTTCGATCCTAAATCGCTAATGCCCCATGCCGTGTGCTGGGCTTCCGATCCAAGATTAATCTGGACCATGGCGGTCACCAACATGGTGACCTTCCTGAGTTATCTAACCATTGCGTCAACCTTGATTTACCTGGTTCGAAGGACCGGTCGCATCCTGGCGCGCGACTGGGGTTACTTTGTTGTTGGCTTCGCTCTATTCATTCTTGCCTGCGGATCAACCCACTTACTCGAAGTAATTACAACCTGGACGCCTATTTTCTGGATTGATGCATGGACGAACATCATAACTTCTATCTTGTCTGCGTATGTGGCAGTCATGCTGATTCAACGTGTAAGTAAACTCGCATTCGGCATCAATGACTATGCCAGTCGCCTGTCCAATACCGAGAACGAGAAGTTGCAAGTGGAAGAAAGCCTTCTGGCTGCACAGAAGCTGGAAGACTGGAGCCGCATGTCGGCAGCGGTAAGTCATGAAATCAAAAATCCCTTGCAGGCAATTCAGAACCTTCAATTCCTGATAGCTGCATCGGAAGGCGTATCGCCGCAGGTGGCTGAACTGGCAAGGATGGCCGGGGACGAAGCGCAACGCGTGCTGGTGCTGGCCGATTCGACACTTTCGTTTATCCGGCAAACAGCAAGCCCGGAGCAAATCGATCTGCGGGCTGCTGTCGAATCACTGGAACTTCTGTTGGCACCGGTGATTCGCCAGAAAGGGATTGCCTTTGAGATCGTGAGTCAGGGTGATTGCGTGGTGAAAGGATATACGGGAGAAATTCGACAGGTACTTTTGAATATCGTCCGAAATGCCTGCGAGGCAGTTACCAAATCAAGCACTCAAGTCAAGGTCGAAGTAACTGGTGACTCTTCCGGCGTGCAGGTTTCCGTTGCGGATCAAGGTGCAGGCATTTCCCCCGAGTTACTCCCCCGGATCTTCGAGTTTGGTGTTACAACCAAGGGCGCCGAGGGCAATGGAATCGGCTTGTGGACGGTGAAGCGACTGCTCAACAAGCATGGCGGCGAGGTAAAGATTCACTCAGTGCCCGGTGAAGGTACGCGTGTGGACCTGTGGTGGCCGCGACAGGTTGCCGCGTCGAATTAAGTAAGCGGCCCACCGCTGTCGCTTCCAATCCGGATGGACCTGATTCAATCTCTTCAGCCGCTCGCTACGAACTTTCTCCTGCGGGAGAATGAGACGATAGGTGGGTACAGCATTGCCTCTCAATCGAGATGGCGCTGCTGCTATCAAGGGAGGGGTGTGGCATGTGCCGGAATATCAAGATGCTTTTCAACTTCGATCCCCCGGTGACGGACGAGGAGATTCGCGCTGCGTCGCTGCAGTTTGTGCGCAAGGTCAGCGGTTTCAACAAGCCGTCGAAGGCGAATGAAGCCGCGTTTCTGGCGGCCGTGGGCGAAATTGCCGCGGCTTCCGGGCGTCTGCTCAGTTCGCTTGAGACCAACGCTCCGGCGAGAAGCCGCGAAGAAGAGGCGGCAAGGGCGAAGGCGCGGAATGAGATTCGCTTCGCGACGAAGAACTGAGGACTCAGAGACTGAGGGACGAGGGACTGAAAGGGCATTCGATGAAAGAGATTGTTGCCGTTATCTTTGGGCTTGGGCTGGGATGCAATGCGCTGTTGTTTGTGCCGCAGGTGCTCGCCGTGTGGCGGAAGAAGACGGATGAGGGGATTTCGCTGATCACGTTTGGCGGGTTCAGCGTGCTGCAGGCGATCGGGATTGTGCATGGCTTGTATCAGCGGGATTGGTCGCTGATTCTGGGCATGGCGGCGAGTTTGTTGACTTGCGGATCGGTGACGGGGTTAACGATTTTTTACCGGATGCGGCGGTTGCGCAATGAGGCTGCGAATTCGGCTGCAAGTTAAACCGATGGTTTTCCCAGCAGGTTGGCGCGCATGGACTGATTCTGTGGATGGATGCGAAAGTCGCCATACAGCAGCTCTCTGAGGATAGGCGTTGGACGCGCGTACCAACTGGCCCACGAGAGTGGAGTGTCTCCGTTCGCATCTTTTACGTCGAGGCTGGCGCCGGCATTCTTCAGCATACGGATCGTTTCCACTTCGCCGAATGCGGCGGCACGATGGAGCGGCGTTTCTCCTTTGGTCCGGCAGTCGCGCATGAAGGCGCCTGTCCCCACGCCTGGCTTGGTGGCGACATTCGGATTCGCTCCATTGGCCAGAAGCACCATGAGAACCCGGTCGTAGACGATGCGGTCAGTTTTTGACAACGCCGCATGCAACGGTGTTTCCCCTGTATCCGGTTCGGGATGGTTCGCATCCGCGCCCTGCTCCAGAAGGAATTTGCACAGCCGCCAATGGCCGTGATACGAAGCCCGGGCCAGGTTGAAATTTTTGCCAAGGGAATCGAGCGATTCGCCTTGCGATAGAAGAAAACGGATGGCGCTGACGTCTCCGTAGTAATCGCAATACTGAATCAGAGAGACGCCGAAATCGTTCTTGTGGGTTGCAGGAAGCCCGGCCGCGAGAAGATCGAAGACCAATTCGGTGCGACCTTCTGCAAAGTCGGTCAGGAGCGTGGTCAGTTTCGGGTTGCTCATCGCAAATTCCTCATGCGACATACTAACCCAGAAACATTCCCGCAATCGAAGCAGATATCAAGTTAGCCATTGTCCCCGCCAGCATAGCTCGCACGCCTAACTTGGCTAAGTCATTCCTTCGCTCGGGGACCAATGCGCCGATGCCGCCGATCTGCATGCCGATGGAGCCAAGATTCGCGAATCCGCAAAGCGCAAACGTCGCAATGGTGAAGGAGCGGGGCGCGAGCGTCGCTTTCTCCGCACCGAGGGCGATGTAGGCGATTACTTCATTCAAGGCCATGCGTGTGCCCAGCAGGTTGCCGATGGCGAGGCAGTCTTTCCACGGCACGCCGATGAGCCACGCGACGGGCGCGAACACGAAGCCAAGAATCTGGCCCAGCGAGCCGGGTACCCAGGGCACGCCGCCGTGGATCCAAAGAAGAATGCTGTCGAGCAGCGCCACGAGGGCGAGAAAGCTGATGAGCATGATGCCCACATTCATGGCGAGCTTGCCGCCATCGATGGTGCCGCGGGCGATGGCGCCGATCAGGTTCTCGTCCTTGTGCAGCTCGTCTTTGGGGATGACGACCTTGCCTTCGGTGGCCGGGATGCCAGTCTCCGGCACCAGCATTTTGGCGACCAGGATGGTTCCGGGCGATGTCATGATGACCGCTGAAAGCAGGTGGCGAGCTTCGACGCCCTGCGAGATGTACATGGCCATGATGCCGCCGGAAACGTGCGCCATGCCGCTGGTCATAATCACCATCAACTCGCTCCTGGTGGCTTTGGAGAGAAACGGCCGTATGGTCAAAGGCGCTTCGGTTTGACCCATGAAGATGGATGCGGCTACGTTCATGCTTTCCGCACCACTGATGCGCATGGTCTTTAGCATGATCCAGGCCATGGCGCGGATGATGATCTGCATGAGGCCGATGTGGTAGAGCACCGCAAAGAAAGCGGAGATGAAGATGATGGTGGGCAGCACCTGGAATGCGAAGATGGAGGCCGATGTGGGGGCAATCACCTTGCCGAATGCGCCGCCATTGGGCAGCCCGAGCTGGCCGAACAGGACCGCCGTGCCGGCAAAGGTGGCGGAGAGCATGTTGTTGACCACACCGCCGGCCCAGGTCATGGCGCGCTGACCGTAGTCGAAGCGCAGCACCAGGAATGCGAAGGTCACCTGCAGGCCGAGCCCCCAGGCCACTGTGCGCCAGCGTATGCGTTTGCGATCAGTCGAGCCGAGCCATGCTGCAATCAGCACAGCCAGAATCCCCAGCAATCCGGTAAATCGATCCAAGGTTCCCCCTTGAAAGCAGTGGCCAGTGATCAGTGGTCAGTGATCAGTTGTAAATCGACAGTGGTGCATTCTGATCCCGCCTGTGATCTCCGAGAACTGTCTTGTATTCGAATACCTTATCGCATTGCGCACTTCGGCAGGAACCGGATTCTGTTCTATAGTGTGATCGGACACAGGGAGGCGGTTATGGACAAGGCAGCGATTCACGCGTTCATGGTTCGTTCTCGCTATGGGGTGCTGTCCAACATTTCGAGTGACGGCACGCCGCAATCCGCGTTGGTGGGCATTGCAACGACGCCCGCCCTCGAGATCGTCTTCGATACCGTCAAGTCATCCCGAAAATATCCGAATCTGATTCGAAACCCATCCTGTTCTTTTGTAGTGGGATGGCATGGCGAGCAGACGGTCCAGTTTGAAGGCGTTGCGAGAGAGCCGCAGGGCGAGGAGCTTCGCAAGTACCAGGAAGCTTACTTTGCCGTCTGGCCCGATTGCCGGGCGCATTTGAGTTGGCCCGGGATCACTCATTTTGTCGTGGGGCCGAGGTGGATACGGTTCAGCGATTTCGAACAGATCCCGACCTTGATTGAAGAGATTGTGTTCTGACCTTCAGGAATTTGCGGTCAATCCAAGATGCGCTTCCGCCGTTTCGAGCGTGAAGGTGCGGCTGACCAAAGGCACTGGTTCTGGCGGATTTTCCGACAACGTGATTGCGTCCTTCAACAGTGTAATCGGCTCCTCCAGCATTGCGGGTGCGGTTGCGTAGAGTGTGGCTATCGGCTGGCCTTTGTTGACGAATTCGCCGCGGCGCGCATGGAACAGGATACCCGCATGCGGATCAACGGGCTCGCCCGCTTTTTCACGTCCCGCGCCGGTTCGCTGCACGGCCCAGCCAAGCTTCGTGGTGTCCATCGCCGCGATGAATCCACTCTCCCAGGCTGCGAGGACCTCGGTTGCGCCGGGCTTGTGGAGGCTTGTTGGGTCACTGAAGACGCTGGTGTCGCCGCCTTGGGCTTCGATCATTTTGAAGAAGACGGCCAGTGCCGATCCATCCTCGAGTGCCGCCTCGGCAAGCTGGCGGCCGATCTCTTCGCTTTGCGCCGCGCCGCCAAGGTAGATCATCCATCCGGCAAGAATGAGCGACAGCTCCCGCAGGTCTTCGCTTTCCGGCCGCCGTTCTCCGCGCAACAACTCCACGCACTCAACCAACTCGATCCAGTTACCGGCAGCGTAGCCGAGCGGCTGATCCATGTCGGTGAGCAGGGCAACGGTCCGTGTTCCGGCTGCCTCGGCCGTAGCTACCATTAGAGCCGCGAGATACTCCGAGTCGTCCCGCTTGCGCAGAAACGCGCCGGATCCGGTTTTGACGTCGAGTACCAGCGCGTCCAGCCCCGCGGCCAGTTTCTTGCTGAGGATCGACGCGCAGATCAGCCCGGAATTCTCGACCGTCCCCGTCCGGTCGCGCAGCGCATAGAGCACGCGGTCGGCAGGAACCAGAGTCGGAGTCTGGCTCACAATCGCGGCGCCACAGTTCATCAGGACTGTTTCAAATTCAGACAGTGTCAAGGCCGTCCGGTAGCCGGGAATCGCTTCCAGCTTATCCAGCGTTCCGCCGGTGTGACCCAGGGCCCTCCCGCTGATCATGGGCACCGCGATGCCGCAGGCAGCGGCGATGGGCGCAATCAGAAAGCTGGTCTTGTCTCCCACGCCGCCGGTGGAGTGCTTGTCGACCGCGATTTTTCCGAGTCGCGCAGGGGAGAACTTCTCGCCCGAATCACGCATGGCTAAAGTGAGTGCGCGGGTTTCTTCGAGGGACAGTCCGTTCAACCATGAGGCCATCAGCCATGCGGAGAGTTGTTCCAGTGGGATTGATCCCGAGGCAGCGCCCGCAACCAGAAATTCAATTTCGCGCGGCTCCAGAGATCCGCCGTCGCGTTTCTTACGGATCAGGTCAATTGTGTGGAGTGGGGTCACTGCCGATTTCGAGCCGGATTGAGTCATTTTGAGTTCAGCCTTCTTACAATTTCATGTCGAATGCCAGCGGGAGCAGGTCAGTGAAGGGCATAACCCGTTGCCCGTCCGCGGCGGGGAAGATGACTGGTGCGCTGGGGAGCACGAACTCGGCCAGCACCTGGCGGCATGCTCCGCAGGGCGGGCTTGCCGCCTGGTTGAGATTGGCGACGGCGACGGATTCGATGCGGATATCAGGGCCGAAGCGGGAGACGGCGGCGACCAGCGCGGACCGCTCCGCGCAAATCGTCAGCCCGTAGCTGACGTTCTCCACGTTGGTTCCGGTGACGATTTCGCCACTGGTGAGCTTGAGGGCAGCGCCGACGCGGAAATGCGAATAGGGCGAATAGGAGTTCTGTGCGGCCTGGATTGCCTGTTTCAGCAGGTCGTCGAGTGCCGGACTTGATTCATTCGTCAAAGCCAATGGTTCCCCCTGCGCACTGGGTGAAATTCGAGGCTACTGCATTTCCCGCTTCGATGTATACCCTGGCGGCCCTGCGCCTTGGGGTGGTCCAATTCTTCTGCCCCTCGAATCTCCCTCCTCAAGTTGAGCCACTTCCCTCCGATAAAGAAACTGAGCGCTCCTTGTGCCGGGGTTCCCGCCCGCAATTGGGCAGAAGAGTGAAAACGATGGCGATGGATGAATTGACGAGGGAGTTCCTGATCGAGAGTCAGGAAGGGTTGGACCGCATGGAGCGGTGCCTTACCGAATTGGAAGAGCGGCCCCAGGATGCGAGCCTGATCGGAGAAATATTCCGTGCGGTCCACACCATTAAAGGGACCACAGGGTTTCTTGGATTTACCCGGCTGGAGAAGCTGGCGCACGCCGGTGAGAATCTGCTCGGCCTTTTGCGCGAGGGCAAGCTTACAGCCGATCGCCTCATCATCACCGGGCTTCTGGAATTGCTCGACGGGCTGCGCTTGATTCTCAAATCGATCGAGGAATTGGAAAATGAAGGCGAAGGCGAAGACGCACAATTGATTGGCCGGCTCGAAGTGTTGCAGCAGCCGCAACAGGCAGCAGCATCCTCACAATCCGAGGTCTCGGTGCCTGCCCTGGCCAGCGTTGCTGCTACGGGAAAACCGCGCAGTCGCGCGAAGTCATCCGGATCTGCGCGTGTCCTCCCCTCTCCTACCATTCCGACTCCTCCCCCGTCCGCGGTGCATGTCGCGGAGCCGGCGGCCACACCCGCTCCTCTTTCTGCCTCGGAGCCGGAACAAATGACCGTCCCGTCGAAAAGTTCCGGTTCGGCCACCGGGACGGCCGTAGAAAGCACGCTGCGGGTAGATGTGACACTGCTGAACCGAATGATGAACCTGGTGGGCGAACTGGTGTTGACCCGCAACCAGGTGCTGCAGGCTACGGCGGGCGACTCCAACATGACGCTCCTCTCCCGCCGCCTGGACATGGTTACGGCCGATCTTCGCGAAAGCGTGATGAAGGCTCGCATGCAGCCGGTTTCAAACATCTTCTCGAAGATGCCGCGGATTGTGCGCGATCTCTCCCAATCGCTGGGCCGCAAGGTTCGGCTGCAGTTGGTGGGGCAGGAGACGGAGCTGGATAAGAGCCTGCTCGAGGCAATCAAGGATCCCCTCACGCACGCGGTTCGCAACTCGCTCGATCATGGCATCGAGCCCCCGGAAGTGCGCGCGGCTGCGGGTAAGGATCCGGAAGGCACGCTCTTATTGCGCGCCAGCCACGAGGGCAGCCATGTAGTTATCGAAGTATCCGATGACGGCGCCGGCATTGCTGTCGAGAAGGTCCGTTTGAAGGCCATCGAGCGGGGTCTGATCACGCCCGAACGCGCGGCGCAACTGGCGGAGCGCGAACTGCTGCAACTGGTGTTTCTCCCTGGCTTCTCTACGGCTGCCGCCGTCACCAACGTGAGCGGACGTGGCGTGGGCATGGATGTGGTTCGAACCAACGTGGAAAAGATCGGCGGAAAGGTCGAAATCGAATCGCGGACAGGCAAGGGAACGACGCTGCGCCTGCGTATACCGCTGACCCTGGCCATCATCCCTGCTCTCATCGTTCGCACCGTCGAGCAGAGCTTTGCCTTGCCCCAGGGCGCGCTTTCTGAGCTGGTGCATATTCCTCCGGAGCAGGCTGCCAAGGCAATCGAGTGGATAGAAGGCGCCCCGCTCTATCGGCTGCGCGGCAAGTTGCTGCCACTGGTGTTTCTCGATCGCCTGCTCATGCCCGGGATCCAACACAGGGCAACTACAGAGCGCGACAACTTCATTGCGGTGCTCAACGCCGATGGGCGTCAATTCGGGCTGGTGGTCGATGGCCTAGCCGATCCTGAAGAGATTGTTGTGAAACCTCTTTCAGCGGTACTCAAGAACATCGGGCTTTATTCGGGCGCCACCGTGCTCGGCAATGCCGATCTCGCGCTCATCCTGGATCCGGGCGCCATTGCCTTGAGAGCCGGGGTCACCATGACCGCGGACGACGATGCCAAGCATGCGGAGGAGGGTGAAGTGGACTCCGGCCTGTCGGCAAATTTGGAATACCTACTTGTTGAAATGGCGGGGCGCCAGGCTGCGGTGCCGCTCAAGGACGTGCTGCGCATTGAGCAGGTTCCTTTCACGCGCATCGAGTACATCGGTTACCGGCCGGTTCTCAACTTTGAGGGACAGTTGTTGCCAATCGAGGATGCGGGCGGGATTCTGGCAGCGGCTCAGGGCGATCCTCTCAGCACCGGCGCCAACCTCATCGTGGTTGTATGCAACGAGGGAAGCCGCCAGGTAGGCATTGCGGTATCGCACGTGCTCGATGTGGCAGCGGGGTCTGACCTGTTCGAGGCCGGCAGCAGTCAGCGAGCAGGTGGAGTCACACTACTCAAGCAGCGTGTCACGGGAGTCGTCGATCTGGGCGGCGTAGAGCCGCTCCCCGTCGTCGAGACTCCAACAGAAGAATGGGTGGAGGCAGTTCGATGAGTCAAATACAGAGTGACGGCAGCCGCCGAAAAAAAGCGAAGGCAACGCTGGTGGAAATGTGTTCCGTTCGTCTTGGAGAAGGAATGTTTGCTGTGCCTATCAGCCACATCCTTGAAATTGTCGGCTCGGCCAGGCCGCAACCGGTTCCGCTCGCGCCCAGCTTCGTAGGCGGCCTGGTTCACTATCGCGGGGATGTGCTGACTACGGTGAGCATGCGGTACTTGCTTGGAATGCCTCCGCGTGAAGGGCCACAGGACATCCTTGTGCTCGAAAGCGCGGGCGGCTGCTTTGGTCTGCTGGTCGACTCGGTGTGCGAAGTTCTTACCGTTTCGTCTGAGGACTACGAGCCCAATCCCTCAATTCTTGATGAGCGCCGCAGGGCACTATTTGCCGGCGCATACAAGCTTAAGGACAAGCTGTTGGTGATGCTTGATCCGGAGCGGCTCGATCCCATGCGGCTCGGCGCGGCTCAGGCAGCGTGACCTGAAACCTGGGCGGAGAAGGCAAATGCGAGCACTGATTGTCGACGATTCCCGTTTTGTGAGGACCATCCTGCGAGGCATGCTGGAGGGGAAGGGAATCGAATGCGAAGAAGCGGCCGATGGGCAGGCGGGGATGGACAGGATGCAGGCCGGCGCGCCGTTCGACCTCGCCCTTGTGGATTGGAACATGCCGATCATGGACGGTCTTGAGATGCTCAAGCAATTGCGCTCGGAAGGATTCGCGGACGTGAAGGTGATGATGGTGACTACCGAAGCGGAAAACGACTTTATCCTCCGTGCTCTCGATGCCGGCGCCGACGAATACATGATGAAGCCGTTCGATGGCGAAGCGTTGAGCGAAAAGCTTGCACTGATGGGTCTTGTGGAGGACTGAATCATGGCCCTTCCAGGCCGTACCCGAATTCTGATTGTGGATGACTCGGTCGTGATGCGCAGTCTGCTGCGCACGGTAGTAGCCACCGATAATGCTCTGGAAGTGGTGGGGAGCGCCGCGGACGGTGCATCGGCTTTAACCGCGATTGAGTCCGGCAAGCCAGACCTGATTTTGCTGGATGTGGAGATGCCCGTGATGGACGGGCTGGCAACGCTCAGGGAGTTGCGGACACGGGGGCACAACATGCCGGTGATCATGTGCAGTTCGCTTACCCAGCGCGGCGGCCGCGTAACCATCGAGGCTCTGGCATCGGGTGCATCCGACTACGTTGCCAAACCCGCCGGACAATCTGGACGCGACGCGGCAATGAATTCACTGGCTCAAGATCTGCTTCCCAAGATTCGCGCCCTAACCGGCACAGCGCAACCGCCCCGTCCGTGGCAGCCCATACCAGCATCGTCAACGCACGGCATTGCGCGCCTCTCTCTGCCGCCCGCGGCGTTCAAGACTCAGCCGGTCTCATCCATTCCTACGGTGCTGGTCATCGGTGTTTCTACGGGTGGCCCGGCGGCCCTCGACCGCATTCTTCCCACATTGCCTGCGAGTTTCCCCTTGCCGGTGCTGATTGTTCAGCACATGCCGGAAGTCTTCACCAGCCTTCTTGCGGAGCGCCTCAACGGACGCTGTCCTCTGCGGGTCCGCGAAGCGCAGGAAGGCGTTGCGGTTTGCCCCGGCGTCATTCATATCGCTCGTGGGAACTGGCATTTGGAATTGCGTGCGTCCGCGCGGGTCGCAGCTGCGTCCGCCGTGCGCCCACAACCTACAATGCACCTGAGCCAGGGGCCGCCGGAAAATCATTGCCGACCTGCTGTCGATGTGCTGTTCCGTTCAGCGGTTGAGGTTTATGGCGCGGGTGTGCTGGCCGTCGTGCTGACGGGAATGGGCTCCGACGGGCTCATCGGTTGCCGCATGATTCGCGAGTGCGGAGGCAGTGTGCTTGCCCAGGACCAGCCAACCAGTACGGTTTGGGGAATGCCCGGAGCCGTTGCCAATGCGGGGTTGGCTCACAAAGTCCTTCCCCTGGAAATGATTGGCCCGGAAATTCGTCGGATTGCTTCCCGGATTGCAACCGAGGCCTTTGGGCTTCCAAGATTGGCGGTGTAGCCGTGCTTACTAGTGCGAGCGTTGACTACGGCTATCTTCGTCAACTCGTGTTCGGCATCTCGCAAAACGTGCTTGATCCGGGTCGCGATTATCTCTTCGATACGCGCCTTACGCGCCTGCTGCGCAATGAGGGCATGGCCCATCTGGATGAGCTTGTCCATCGCTTGCGGTCGAAAAGAGATCCTGTCCTCGAACGCGCCATAGCCGAGGCCATGACGATCAACGAAACGAGCTTCTTTCGTGATAGCCGCCCTTTCGAGCTGCTGCGCACCGAATTACTGCCCAAACTGGTGGAAGCGCGGCGGAACCAGCGCTCATTGCGTTTCTGGAGTGCGGCCTGCTCAACCGGCCAGGAGGCGTACAGCCTGGGCATGATGATGCTTGAGCATTTTCCGATGCTCTCCGGGTGGAACTTCACCATCGAAGGCACCGACATCTGCGCGGAAGTGGTGGAAAAGGCGCGAGAAGGTTGTTACCACCGGATCGAGATGAATCGCGGTCTTCCCGCGCGCTTTATTGTGCGCTACTTTGATCACCACGGCGAGGACTGGGTGGTGAAAAAAGAACTGAAGAAGATGTGCAGCTTCCGCCAGGCTAACCTCTGCGGTCCGCAATTCCCATTTCAGCGGAACAGCGACCGTTTCGATGTCATCTTCCTGCGCAATGTGATGCTTTACTTCTCGCAGGAAACACGACGCCCGCTGCTTAGCAACATCCATCGCATTCTGGCACCCGATGGGATACTGTTCCTTGGCTCCAGCGAGCAACCCGCGGACCCATCGATTTGGACCTCGGTGCTGGCAGGAGGCACCTGTCACTTCAAACCAAAGCAACAAGGTCAGTAGGTGGCCACGGGCAACTCGTCCTCAACACTTGAACCTTCTTTGTTAAGCAGTTTCTCCACCTCGGCTTGCAATCGTGCCGTGATGGCCGTCTCCGACTCAAGCGGTGAGAAGTGGATCGGCGTTCCGACGGATACCTCGATCTTTCCCGAACGAAACCATCCCAGCCGCTTCTCCCTCAGTTCCCCGAGTCCGCGCAGCGCCACGGGCAGAACCGCGACGCCTGACTGCTTCGTCAATAGTCCGATTCCCGGCCGGAATTTCGCCATTGTTGCCTCCGGCGATCGCGCGCCTTCAGGAAATACCAGTACGTTGAACCCACGGTCCAGTGCCTCACCGGTGTGCGCAAAGCTGGATTGGAAATCCCGCAGACGGGGCAAAGGAAAAACGTTGAAGAGCGCCGTTACCAGCAGGTAGCTGATGGGGCCAAATAAATTGAAGCGCCCGTACTTTGGCCCGGCATTGGGATTGCGGAAGTGACGGAAGTCCTCCAGCATCTCGCCGGACATGGCAATGGCAACCCGCCGCCGCATGGGCCCCGGAAGAGCAAACAGAAGCAGGGCAGCGTCATACGCCGTCACGTGATTGGCGACAATCAGCATTGGCTCGGCTGCATCGGCCTCATGCACGGTCCCGGCAACCGCAGGTTTTGCCAGCAGCCGGGTCAGCGGGTGGATCACCGCTTCGCCAAATGCAGAGCGAAGCCAACGCATCGGGAGCCACCAGGGCCAGTAGGGGTACAGGTAGGTCGCTGCCGGGATGGGAGCAGGCTGCACGTCAATCCGAACCGGGACGGGCGATTGTCTTTCCGCAGCTTCATCCGGAATTCCAGCTTTTTCAAATGGCTCCGCTCCAGCCGCAATATCCTCTTGATCAGCTTGTCGAGGCTCTTCTGCCGGCTTGGCTCCGCCCACGAGTTGCCGCAGTTGGCCCAGCGTCTGAACTTCTTCAAGCAACCCGCTCTCGGGCGCCAGCCCCATCTTTTCTTCGATGGCGGCTGCCAGTTGCACGCGTCCCAGGCTGTCGAGGTGCAAATCTTCTCCGAGACGCAGTTCGTCGCCCGCGCCTGAAGGACTCTCCCCGGTTATCTGCGCAATCAAGGCCAACAGCCAGTCCTTTGATGCTGCAAATGTGCCTGTCCCAGGGGCGGTTGCCGTGCTCCTGTGGTTCGTTGCGGACGAGGATCGACTCATCGCAAGCCACTCGGCCACAGCTTTGCGCCGCACCTTGCCGGTGGAGGTGCGCGGCAGATCAGGCTCGGGCCACAACACCCAGCGCCGCACCCGCTGAAACTCAGCCAGCCGCGTGTTGGCCTGTTCGATCGCAGCGGCAGCGTCCTCTGCTGTTCCGCGAAAAGCAATCACTGCGCATGGCTCCGGTCCGTTCGCGGTCTCGGTTGCCACCACCGCCGAGGCTGTTACACCGGACGACCGATCGATCGCCGCTTCAAGGTCTTCCGGATGCAGGTTCAGCCCGGCGGCAGTCACGATCACTTCGCTCTTACGGCCCAGGAAACGCAGTTCGCCGGTGGGTTCTTTCTCCGCCAGGTCGCCGGTAGCCAGCCACTCATTTTCACGCGCATGCAGCACGCCATGCGACCAGGTGGCACCGGAGATTGACGCGCCTCGCACCAGAACTTCGCCGTCCGGACCCAGTTTGACCTCTCGCCCGGCCAAAGGTTTTCCAATCGTTCCCTGTGCCACGTGGAAGGGGTGGTTCAAGGTAATGAGTGCGGTCGTTTCCGTCATTCCGTAGCCTTGGACCAGCACCAGGCCGACAGCATTCCAGAATTTTTCGAGCGGTCCCGGAAGCGCCCCGCCACCTGAGATCAGCGCCCAGAACTTCAGGCCGAAGGCTCTATGAACATCCCGAAATCGCCACCAGCGCAACCAGATCGGAACGCCCGTTCCTGTCCCCTTTGGCCCCTCGGCGCGTTTTTCCAAGCTGGGCAAAGCCGTCTCAAGATGCATCCTCAACAGCGCCAGTACCCTCGGCACAGCAGCCAGCACGGAGATGCGCTCTCTGCGGATGGTCTCCACAAGCCTGGTCGCCACCAGCCGGCTCTCAAAATGCAGTTCCGCACGGTAGATAGGAGGCACCCACAGCCCCATGGTCTGGCCAAACACATGGCTCAGCGGCAAGGTGTGCAGAATTCGGAGTGGGTGTATCAGCCGCTCGTAGCGCAGATAGGGCTGCGATGCGTCTTCGATTGGCCCTATGCTGGCCAGCACGTTGCCGTGAGTCAGAACAATACCTTTGGGATCTCCCGTAGTGCCGGAGGTGAAAAGGATCTCCAGCGGTGTGTCAGCAGAGAGCCCCGGCACAGGCCCTGCCTCTTCCGCAGGCAAGTGCGTGAGCCAATCTTCAAAGAAGATCTGAGGGAAGCTGCCTTGTGCTCCTGCTGCCCCCAGTTGACTCAACAAGACGGCGTCGCCAACTGCCAGTTTGGGGCTAACGTCCGCCGCCACGCGCGCTGCAAAATCGGCGGTCCCGTTTGCATCCAGTGGTACAGCCAACACTCCACGAAGCATGCACCCGTGGAATGCGGCAATCCATTCCGCGCCGTTTTCCGCCCAGATCAGCACGCGGTCGCCGGGACCGATACCGCGCGCCCCCAGCAGCGTCGCAAAGCGCCCGCTTAGCCGAGCAATTTCTCCGTATGTTGTGACTCTGCGACGATTGCCCTTGTATCGGACGACTGCGACCTCGCGATCATAGCCGCGGAAGTCGTCGAGGAGTGTAGCCAAGTGGTCTCGCATGGGCGCTTTCTGCGGGATCGAAGTTTTTGTCAGCGTTTTGGATGCTGTCGCGTGCCGTTTTGACACGCTAAAAAGACAATCGCATCAAACATTTAATGAAATCGAGTTGATTATGACACTTTCGATTGGCGCTTCTTAAAAGCGCCCCTTGTGCGCGTTGCGAGAATCGATCCGTCTCAGTCTGAAAATCTTCGCTTCCTCTTCGCCGCCGTCTCGCGCTATTCTAAGGTTCATGCCGCCGCGCCGCCCGGTCCCCGAGCAAGCCACCGATCCGTTTGCCTGCTTTCACCCGGTGACGGCGGAATGGTTTCGTGCCGTCTTTGATGCGCCCACTGCTCCCCAGCGCATGGGCTGGCCCGTCATTGCGCGCGGAGAGAGCGCCCTGATTCTGGCCCCAACTGGAACCGGCAAAACCCTGACCGCGTTTCTCTGGTGTCTTGATCGCCTGATGTTGCAACCGGAACCGGAACTGCAAAAACCCGGCTGTCGAATCGTCTATATTTCCCCTCTGAAGGCGCTGGCTGTGGACGTGGAACGCAACCTGCGCTCACCCTTGGCCGGAATGGCCAACATGGCCCGACGCATGGGCGTCCCCTTCCGCGAACCACAAATCAGTGTGCGCACTGGAGACACCCCGCAGAGCGAGCGAGCACGCTTTGCCCGCCATCCCGCGGAAATCCTCATCACCACCCCCGAGTCGCTCTATCTGCTGCTTACCTCGCAGGCATCTGAAGCCCTGCGTACCGTGGACACCGTGATCGTCGATGAGATTCATGCGCTCGTTCCCACCAAGCGGGGAGCTCATCTCGCGTTGTCTTTGGAACGCCTGGAAGCACTGACCAAACGCCGCTTGCAGCGCATCGGCCTGTCCGCTACGCAGCGTCCGCTTGAAGAAGTCGCGCGCTTCCTGGGTGGCGTTGAGACGCAGGGAACAGGGACCAGGGACCAGGGATCAGCCACGCCGAATCCTTCCTCCGCAGAAGAGTTGGGCGACCCTGGGCTGGATCCTGAGGGTTGGGCAATTAGAAATCTTGGTGCGTCCATCCACGGCTCAGCCACTGAATCGGAATCGATCCCTGATCCCTGTTCTCTGATTCCTGGCTCGCCCCCGAGCGAGCTTCGTTACCGCCCCGTCACCATCGTCAACGCCAGTGCGCGCAAGCAACTCAAGCTGCGGATCGAAGTTCCGGTCGAAGACATGGCGCACCTCGGCGAACAGGAGTACCTGCCAAGTGGCCCGGCTTCTCAGGCCCCGCGCCGCGTTTCCATTTGGAATGCAATTCACCCGCGACTGCTTGAAATCATCCGTGCGCGCAATTCCACCATTCTGTTTGTGAACAGCCGTCAGGTTGCAGAGCGGCTCGCGGGAGCGCTGAATGACCTTGCCGGGGAGCCTATCGCACGAGCCCATCACGGCTCGCTGGCCGCTCCGCAACGCTCCATCATTGAAGAGCAATTGAAGGCCGGGCAGATTCGCGCCCTCTGCGCCACGTCCACGCTCGAACTCGGCATTGATATGGGCGCTGTTGATCTTGTCATACAGATTGAAGCGCCTCCATCCGTGGCCAGCGGCATGCAGCGCATTGGCCGCGCCGGCCACCATGTGGATGCGGTGAGCGAGGGGATTCTTTTTCCCAAGTATCGCGCCGACCTCGTCGCCTGCGCAGCCGTTACACGCGCCATGCACGAAGGCCACATCGAGTCCACGCGCTTTCCGCGCAATCCGCTGGATGTGTTGGCGCAGCAACTTGTCGCAATCGTCGCGCACCCTCCGCACGCCGCTATTCCGCGCAAGCCGAAGGTGTTGAAGCATGTTCGCCGGGGAAAGAACCTTACCGCTGAACTGAAGTTCGATGCGTGGGAGGCGGCTCGGAACGAAACCGAAGCTCCGAAACCGGAAGTGAGCGTGGATGCGCTTTTCGAACTGGTTCGCCACGCTGCACCCTTTGGCGGTCTCACTCGATCAGCCTTTGAAGGCGTTCTCGATCTGCTCAGCGGCCGCTATCCATCGGACGAGTTCGCCGAGCTTCGTCCGCGTCTCATATGGGACCGCATTCGCAACGTTGTAACTGCACGCGATGGCGCGGCGCGGCTAGCCATTCTCAACGCCGGCACCATTCCGGACCGCGGCCTGTATGGCGTTTTTCTTGCTTATAGCGAAGGCAAGTCCGTGCGTGTGGGCGAGCTGGATGAAGAGATGGTCTTCGAATCGCACCCAAATGAGACCTTCATTCTCGGCGCATCCACATGGCGTATTGTCGAGATCACGCACGACCGCGTTCTTGTAGTTCCTGCTCCGGGTGAGCCCGGTAAAATGCCATTCTGGAAAGGTGATGGTCCCGGCCGCCCGCTTGAGTTCGGCCGCCGCATTGGCGAGTTAGTTCGCGAGTTGCGTGCCTTGCCCAAGCAGGCAGCGCTCACACGCCTGGTTGCGGAACACGATCTCGACCCCGGCGCCGCGGAAAACCTGATGCAGTTTCTTGCCGATCAGGAAGCTGCCACCGGGTCCGTTCCTGACGATCGCACTATTGTGATTGAGCGCTGCCGCGATGAACTGGGCGACTGGCGTGTCTGTGTGCTCACTCCCTTTGGCAGTCGCATTCATATTCCGTGGGCCATGGCCGTAAGTGCCCGCATTCGCGCCGCAGGTGGCCCTGAAGTTGAGACCCTGTGGGGCGATGACGGTTTCGTGCTTCGATTCCCCGATACCGATGAGCCGCCCTATCCGGATTGGTTCCTTGTCGAGTCCGTTGAAGCCATGGCGCTGGTGCTTCGTCAGTTAGGCACCACGGCGCTATTTGCAGGGCGTTTTCGCGAGGCGGCCGGACGTGCGCTGCTGTTACCGCGGCGTCGCGCGGAAGCCCGCTCGCCACTTTGGCAGTTGCGCAAGCGCTCGTACGATCTGCTCCGCGTAGCTGCACGCTATCCTTCTTTTCCATTGCTGCTGGAGGCCTATCGCGAGTGTCTGCGCGATGTTTTCGATATGCCGGCGCTGATTGAAACTCTCCGTGCCATCGAGCAGCGGCAGTTGCGCGTGCACGTGGTGGAGACGCAAAAGCCGTCTCCATTTGCGGCGTCGCTTCTGTTCAGCTACGTGGCCAATTTTCTCTACGATGGCGATGCGCCGCTGGCTGAACGTCGCGCGCAGGCCCTCACCATCGATCAAGACCAGTTGCGCGAGCTGCTTGGCGAAGCCGATCTTCGTGAGCTTCTCGATCCCGACGCTATCAGCGAAGTGGAAGAGATTGCACAATGTCTCGCCGAGGATTATCGCGCACGCTCGACCGACGCTATTCACGATCTCTGTCTGCGCCTTGGAGATTTATCGAGAGCAGAAATCGCCCTGCGTGTTTCCGATCCGGCTTTGCTTCCATCCATTGATCGCCTGGTGCGCGCGCGCCGTCTGCTTGAGTTGCGCATTGCCGGTGAACGGCGATTAATTGCGGCGGAAGATGCTGCCCGCTATCGCGATGCGCTGGGAACTCCGTTGCCGCCGGGATTGGCCGCCGCGTTTCTTGAAACGGTGGCGCATCCTGTACTGGAGTTGGTTCGTCGTTACGCCCGCACCCATGGGCCTTTCACATTGCGTGAGCCAGCAGAGCGTTTTGGCTTGGATGCAGCAGCAGTTGAAAATGCGCTTCGTCAGCTTGCGCAGGAAGGTCGTGTTCTGGAAGGCGGTTTCCGCCCCGGCGGACTTCATCGCGATTGGTGCGATGCGGAGATGCTGCGCCTCATCCGGCGCAAATCGCTGGCCCGACTTCGGCGCGAAGTGGAGCCGGTGGAGCAGCATACACTGGCCCGCTTCCTCACCCATTGGCAGGGCCTGCTAACGCCTCGTCGCAGCGGACACGGCAATCTCGATGGTCTTTTGGACGCCATTGAAAATCTGCAGGGTGCCCCTCTGCCAGCCTCGCTGGTTGAGTCGTCCATATTGCCCGCGCGCATAGCCGAGTATTCGTCTGCTGGCCTCGACACCCTGATTGCGGCGGGCGAAGTGACATGGGCCGGAGTGGAACCAATCGGCGAGCGCGATGGCCGTATCGCTCTTTTTCTTGCTGACAAACTGCCATTGCTGGCGCAGCAGCGGCCCCAGCTTGAGCCGCTGACTGAGCGCGAGAATCAGCTGATTGCGGTTCTTGAATCAACGGGCGCGAGCTTCTTCGATGCGCTTCATCAAGCTGTGGGTGGCGGCTATCCGGGAGAAACTATTGAGGCGCTTTGGAGTCTTGTTTGGCGCGGACTCATCACGAATGACTCGCTTCATGCATTGCGCGCATATACCACCAAGCCAGACAGCGCGCGCACCCCACGTCGCGTGCAAACCGGGGCGGTTTTCCGTTCCCGCAAAACCACTCCCCCCACTGCGCAGGGCCGATGGTCGCTGTTGCCCGCGCGCGCGCAGAAGGGGGTTGCCGGCATTGGCCCGACGGCGACCGAAGCCAGTCATGCTCTTGCATTGCAGTTGCTCAATCGCTACGGCGTGTTGCTGCGCGAGTCGGTTGCGGCCGAGAACGTGCCTGGCGGATTCTCAGCGGTTTACGACGTGCTCAAGGCGCTCGAAGAGAGTGGCCGCATTCGTCGCGGATATTTTGTAGCCGGCCTGGGCGCAACACAATTCGCCCTGCCCGCTGCAGTCGACTTGCTGCGCCAGTTGCGGACTGCGCCTCCACAAGAGAAGCCGGAGTTTGTTCAATTGGCCGCGACGGATCCAGCTAACCCATACGGCTCTGTGCTGCGCTGGCCCGAATTGCCGGTGGCGGACGAAGACTCTGAAACCGCACCGCGCCTGCTCACGCGCGCAGCCTATGCCGAAGTGATCCTGCGAAACGGCCAGTTGGTAGCGTGGCTTCGCCGCGGCAATCCCAATCTGCTCGTCTTCCTGCCTTCAGAGGAGCCTGAGCGCTCGCAGACGGCCGCAGGCCTCGCGCACTTCCTGTGCACGCGCGGTCAGGAACGCATGCGCGGGGCAAGCCATCAGGGCGTACTCATCACAACCATCAACGGCCAGCCGGTAGCGGCGCATCCCATGGCGCGCTTCCTTCTTGACGCCGGTTTTCATCCCGGTCCGCTCGGCATGCACTTGCGCCGGATTCTTCTCCCTGTGGGCCAGCAGGCTCATGAACCGCATACCGGCGAGGTCCAATAAACTATGCCCGAAGGCGATACCATTTTTCGCACTGCCCGGGCTCTTGGCCGCGCACTTGCGGGCAAGCCGGTCACGAGCTTTCGATCCACCTTTCCATTGCTTACGCGCTTCGATGACGAAACTCCGGTCGCAGGCCAGACCGTCGATACCGTGGAATCGCGCGGCAAATGGCTGCTGATTCATTTCTCCGGCGGTGGCACGCTGGCTACTCATATGCTCATGAGCGGCAGTTGGCACATTTACCGCCCCGGCGAACACTGGCAGCAGCCTCCACGCAACATGCGCATCGTCGTCGAGAATCGCGACTACCTGGCGGTTGGCTTCAGTGTCCCGGTCGCCAAAATATTCGGGCCTGAACAACTGGCTCGTGCAACGAAAATTCCGTTGCCAGCAATTGATGTGTTGAGCGCCGACTTCGATGCATCGCAGGTTATGCACCGCCTTCTCACCTATCGCGACGAAGAGATTGCGGATGTTCTTCTGCACCAGGGAGTGATTGCCGGCGTAGGCAACGTCTTCAAGTCGGAGATTTGTTTTGTGACTGGCACGAATCCATTCTGCAAAGTTGCGGCCCTCGACAATGGGCAAATTGAAACATTGATTGCCACGTCGCGAAGGCTGGTCAAAGCCAATGTTCTGGAAGACTCCGGAGATACCATCGTGACCTTCGGCGGACGTAAGCGCCGGACCACGCATGAATCCGATCCGAGCGCCAGCTTGTATGTGTACGGCCGTAAAGGCCAGCCATGCCGCCGTTGTGGTGAACTCATCCGCATGCGCATGCAGGGTCCCGACGCGCGCGTGACTTTCTGGTGCCATGGTTGCCAGCCCATGCCGGATGGAACGATGATTGACGGCTGAGATCGCTTAATCGCCAGGCTTGCCTACACCGAAAATTTTCTGCAGCAGGTTGCGCTTGTCGGGTGGATGATCGCATGTATCTGTCGGCGCGGTGCCCGGCAGAAACGCGGCGCTGTAGGCTGCCGGGCACGCCTCATCGCTCAGCAGGTTGGTTTCCTTATCGAGCCTCACCACTTGAATATCTTCGGGCGGCGTGAACTCATGCGTATCTGAGTATTGCGGCAGCGCTACGGCCCGATTCATGAACTCGGCCCAGATGGGCGCAGCGGCCAGTGCACCTGCCAGTTTCACATCGGTGTAGTCGTCGTTGCCCACCCACACCATGCAGATCAGGTTGCTGGTAAAGCCGCCAAACCATGCGTCGTGCGAGGTCCCGGTCTTGCCTGCGGCCGGGGCAGTAAAGCCGCGTTTGCGAACCTCGTAGCCATAACCGAAGTTCATCACGCCTTCCATCAGATTCGTGGTCAGGTAAGCCACGCGCGGGTCTAAAACCTGCTTCGATGTTGGCGTATAGTCGTTGATGATGTCGCCCGAAGGAGTGCGAACGCTGGCGAGCAGCCATGGATCCAGGTGAAGTCCATTGTTGGCGAACACGGTGTATGCTCCGGCCATATCCAGCGGAGTGGCGTCATACGATCCGATGGCCACCGATGGAGTTCCCCGCGCATTCTTGATTCCCGACTCGCGGCCCAGTGCAGCCACGTTGTCAAAGCCCACTTGCGCGCCCAATGCAATGGTGGCGTTATTAAGTGAGTGCGCAAGCGCGTAGATTGCCGTCACTTGCCCGTGGTACTCATCCTTGTAATTGCGTGGCGTGTACTCCTGCTCACCCACCTCGTATGTCGTCTGCTCGTCGTTCAGCATGGTGACAGCCGTAAAGGGCTTGTCCTGCCCTGGCAAAATTGTCCCGGCTATCGCGGTGTTGTAAGCAGCCGCGTAAACAAATGGCTTGAAAACCGATCCCGTCGGACGCTTGGCCACGGCGTGATTCAACTGCGAGGTGCTGTAATTGCGGCCCCCCACAAGAGCCAGTACCTGGCCGGTATGAGGATTCAGCGCAATCAGCGCAACCTGCGGATAAGTGATCACTTGTCCCGGTTTGCGATGTTTATGCATATTATCCACCAGCGTGTCGACATTCTTCATCCCAACTTCCACGGCATCCGCGGCGGCTCGCTGCAGGTCCGGGTCGAGCGATGTATAGATACGCAAACCCTCGTGATTGAAGTCGCGATCGCCGAGTTTCTGGAGTAGCTGGTCGTGTACCAGGTCAACAAAATACGGCGCTTCAGCAGCGTCAACGCTGGCTGCTGTAAGGTGCAGCGGCTCTTCCTTGGCGTGCTCGGCCTGATCTTTTGTAATTGCGCCAGTCTCGACCATCGAATCCAGGACGAGGTTGCGACGTTCGACGGTGCGCTCCGGATGCCGATAGGGATTAAAATAGCTGGGCCGCTGAATGATGCCGGCCAGAAATGCGCACTCGGCCAGATCAAGCTGTTTTACATCTTTTCCAAAGTACGCCTGGGATGCTTCACCGAATCCGTCTACGGAAAAGCTGCCGCGTTGCCCCATGGGAATCTGGTTCGCATACATTTCGAAGATCTGCTTTTTATCAAAGCGATGCTCGAGGTGGAACGCCACCATAATCTGCGTGATCTTGTACTTGATGGTGCCGGTGTCGGCCACGAAGAGCAGTTTGGCAAGCTGCATGGTCAACGTAGAAGCGCCGCCACGATGCTTGCGGTCACCAATCACATCGTGCCAGGCCCAACTGATCATGCTGAAAAAGTTGACGCCACCATGTTCAAAGAAGCGACGATCTTCAATGGCCATCACGGCGTGGACGATATTGGGCGGAATCTCATCGTAAGTGAGCAGGCGCCGCTTGGTGCGATTGGTGTCCTCGCTCAGTCCCGTAATCAGCAGCGGTTCAAGTTCATAACTCGACAAAGGCTGCCCGTGATCATCGGTGATGGATTCCACCACACCCGCCTGCACGCGGATGGTTGCGCCATCCTCAGCATGATAGGACTGCGGCCCGGGATGCACGGTGATTGTCTGTGCGCCTTCAGAGTATGTGCCCAGCTTCGATGCCTGCGCCCCACCGTCCGATGAATAGCCCGCCGCGCGCAACTCATTGGCAATCAGCCGCGCCGTGAGCTTTTGGCCGGGGCGCACCTCGCGGGGTGCGGCAAAGATCTTGGCGGTGTCGGCAAACAGCGGCTGCTTCAGCCGCTCGTCCACAATGCTCCCGTATTTGAAGTAGAAATAGCAGAAGACCGATATCCCCACAATCGCGATCACCGCAAGCGTCGAGAAGGCTATTCGCAAGATCAGCATGGACCCGCGAAGGTTCGGCGCCGGTCGTTTCAGCCTGATTTTTAACCCCATTCACTCTCCTGTGAATTACCGGCCCCAAACATTTCGTGCGACCCAAATTCGCCTGGCCTGTTTTATTGGACGCGCATTTTTGCCAGCGCAGCGACCTCAGACAAACTCACATCTTCGCTCGTCGAAGTGGCGCGGGTTACAAATTCCACCAGACCTTCGGCCGTCTTTTTGCCGACATTGATTCGGTAGGGAATGCCCACCAGATCCGCATCCTTGAATTTGACGCCTGCACGCTCATCTCTGTCATCCAGCAACACATCGAGCCCTGCGGCATCAAGTTCAGCCGCCAACTTCTCGCCAGCCTCGCGTAGCGTGCTGTCAGAAATATTCGTCACCGTCACGACGACCGAGAATGGCGCGATCGAGGCTGGTAGCCAGAAACCATTCTTGTCGTTCGATTGCTCAATGGCTGCGGTTAGAATGCGCTCAATCCCAATGCCATAGCAGCCCATGATCGGCGTCACTTCCTTGCCATTTGGATCGAGCACACTGGCTCCCATTGATTTTGTATACCTATCCCCGAGCTTGAAAATGTGGCCGACTTCGACAGCTTTGCCAACGACCAGTGCGCCCGCACATGCATCGGTCGGGCAATGCTCGCCTTCGTTCACGCTTCGTATATCGGCGAGCACGGTCCAGGTGAAGTCGCGGCCCGGCACAACATTGCGCAGATGGTAGTCCAGCTTGTTTGCCCCGGCTACGAGGTTCTTGCGGCCTTCAAGAGATTTGTCGACCACGACGGTCAGTCCATCTTCCAGCGGCTTTGAGTTGTGCTTCAGGCCCACCGGTCCAAGGAAACCTGCAGGTCCGTTGAAGAACTGTGTCAGTTCCTCCGCCTGCATGGTTCGCAGGTCCGCCGCGCCCACTGCGCTTAGAAGCTTGGTCTCGTTTACCTGGTGGTCGCCACGCAGGAAGGTTGCAACCCCATGCCAGGTATCCGGCTTTCCTTTCGCGCCCCGCTTCAGTGCCATATACGCTACGCATTTGATGTCTGAGGCCGGTGAAATCTTGAAGAACTCGGCCACGTCGCTGATCGCTGCGCAACCTGGCGTGGAAACAAGCTCCGGTGTCCCGTCTCCGGTTGCTTCCATTTCCGCGACAGGGTCAAGTCGCGACGTCGCCTTTTCCAGGTTGGCCGCATAGCTGCAAATCGGGCAGCTTGCAATCAGGTCCTCGCCCGCGTCGGTGAAGACCATGAACTCCTGCGATCTCGAACCACCCATTGCGCCCGAGTCCGCCTCAACAGCAACAAACTTGAGACCACACCGCGTAAAGATGGCGCGATAGGCTGCGTCGTGCAGATCATAGCTCTTGTCCAGACCGGCTTCGTCGATGTCGAACGAGTAACTGTCCTTCATCGTGAACTGGCGCACGCGCAGCAGTCCCGCTTTTGGGCGCGGTTCGTCGCGGAACTTGTTCTGAATCTGGTACCAGATTTGCGGCAGTTGCTTATAGCTGCGCAACTCGCTGCGGGCGATCGAAGTCATGATCTCTTCATGCGTCATGCCCAGGCAGAGTTCGGCGCCCTTGCGATCCTTAAGCCGGAACATGTTGTCGCCCATGCCCGTCCACCGGCCACTCTGTTCCCATAACTCGCGGGGATGAATTGCCGGCAGATAGAACTCCTGGCCGATCTTGTCCATCTCCTCGCGTACAATGCCGATGACCTTGTTCAGCGAGCGCTGGCCAAGCGGGAGGTAGTTATAAATGCCTGCGCCGAGTTGGCGGATGTAACCCGCGCGGAGCAGAAACTTATGGCTGGCCACTTCGGCATCTGAAGGGGCCTCTCGAAGAGTGGGAATGAACAGTTTCGACCAACGATGCATAGCGATGAGTGAACGTGCTTTCCCGTCCGCCGCGGCGGACGTAAGACAATTTACGCAAAGTCCATTCTAAATGGACGGAGGCGCGCAGTTCGTCAGTTTGTCGCCTCTCCGGTGTCGGAGACGTATCAGGCGAAAGGCCAGAAACGAAAGCCCCTGTGTGGCCAACAGAAGCAGAAGAATTACGACGTTTGACCGCCAAGTGAGCGGAAGGTGCCATCGGGACCTTTTGGCTCCCAAGTGAAGGAAAAAACTTGATTGGAGAATCAAAATTGCAACCCCAACGAACGAGATCAGGCCGAGAAGGACTTTTTGCGCGATGCGGCGATGAAACGTCCAGAATGAAATAGATTGAGTGATTGCAATCAGGACAAGAAGCGAACCGCCGGACCGCCATGTGATTGATGTTGATCCGTCAAGATTTTGAGCTTCCCAGGGAAGACCGAGGCTGGAGTAGATCATGCATCCTGAAATTATCGTGCACAGGCCCAAGCCGAAGAGAACCCTCAACACTGTTTTTAGCATTTTGATTGTTCCTCCGGTTTCGCTGGCTCATCCTCCATTTCCCACCAAATCTCAGCTCCGCGCGAAGGACCCAAATCATATTCGCCGAGAGAAGCGCCGCCTGGTATCCATTCCGGGAGTTCATCCAACGTCATGTGTTCCCGAGGCTTGTGGGGGGGTGTTCGGGAACCTCTGCTCCGCATGTTCCTTCATCGCTGGTACTCGCGGCTTTCATCAATCTGTCACCCCGCCATTCAAATCACTTTCGCGCGCCACTACATTGCGCAGATGGTGGACACACAAAGCTCATCCCGGAGAATACTACGGTCACTACTCGTCAGCGAAGAGGGCGCGCGCATCCCGGCTAGCGTGAATGATGCGCAGAACGCGAATCTCAGCGGACGTGACACTGTAGAAAATGATGAAGAGGCCCACAGGAAATGTACGAACATTCGGGCGCATCTCCGATTCGAGACCTTTCCCAATGTGTGGGAATTTTGCAAGCAATCCAAATTTGTCTGCAATTGAACCGACAGTACGCGTAGCGATGTCGGTGTTCCCGCTCTCCCGCGCAAGGTAAAGCCAGATGGAATCGAGGTCGGCTCTTCCTTGTGGCGAGACGCGAATGCGCACTATTGGCCGGCTAATCTGGCCACGCCACGCTGCTGAACGAGCTGCGTCAACTCATGCAGAGTTTCGACGGTGTATGTCTCACCCTCGCCTGCATCAAGCGATCGCTCAGCGAGGTCGAGCGAGGCCAACAACTCAACGCGAGCCCGCTCCCGCTTTTCCCAAAGAGCCAAAGCCTGTTGAACGGCATCTTCGGGGGCGCTGAATCGACCTTCCTGGATTCCCAAGTTAACGAAGGAACTTTGTTCCGGAGTGAGCTGAACCTGCATAGTGCAAGCGTAGGGCTGGAAAGGCGACCTGTCAACATCCTCAGGTCCCTGACCCATGTCGCTAGATCAGTTCCACGCCCCACAAGTCGTGAAGATGCACGATGCCTTCCACCAGGTTCTCGCGGCCCACGACCACGAGCGAAGTAATTTTGCGTTCTTCGAGAATCGTGAGCGCCGTTGCCCCAAGTTCGGCCGGCGCGATAGTTCGCGGATGAGGATTCATGGCTTCGCCTGCTGTGCGACTCAGAGCCGCACCCCCCTCGCGCTCCAGCAATCTGCGCAAGTCGCCATCGCTGATCACTCCCAGTAAACGGCCATTGGTTTGCACAGTTGTAATGCCAAGCTTCTTCGATGACATCTCGTAAATCACGTCGGTCATCAGGGTCGTAGGCGCGACGACGGGTACGGCATCTCCGGAGTGCATCAGGTCGCTGACTTTGGCCAGACGCTTGCCCAGCTTGCCGCCAGGATGCAGGTCGGCAAAATCTTCAGCGCGGAAACCCTTGCGAAGACTCACCGCGATAGCCAGCGCATCTCCCAATGCAAGCATCGCTGTTGTGGATGCAGTCGGCGCAAGGTTCAGCCCGCACGCTTCGCGTTCCACGCCGCAATCCAGCGCCACGTCGCTAGCCAGCGCGAGAGTTGAATTCAAATTGCAGCAGAAGCTGATCAGCGCGTCTCCCTTGCGCTTCAGCGTGGCCAGCAGCCGCAAAATCTCTTCCGTCTCGCCGCTGGCTGAGAGCGCGATAACGACATCGCCATACATCAGCACACCCAGATCACCATGCACGGCCTCAGCCGGATGCAGAAACAGGGCGGGGCTGCCCGTCGAGCTGAGAGTCGCCGCAATTTTCTGTGCGATGATGCCGCTTTTTCCCATCCCGGTCACCACCACGCGGCCGTTCTCGTGGCTGCAGCGCATAACCAGCTCGACGGCGCGCTTGAACGGCTCTGCCATGGGGCCATCCAGGCGCACAGCCAGCGCTTCAAGTGCTGCGGCTTCGGTGCGGACGAGTGCGGAAGGCTCAAGAAATCGGTCTTCTGGATTGCTTGCTTCGGAATCGTTCATCGGTTTTTGATGGTACCACCTGTGGTGATGAGGCCGTTGTTTGCGCGGCAGTGTGGCGGATCCTTTTGGGCGCGTATTTTCCTCGTACAATAGAGTGCAAGAGGTCGAATTCCCTTGAAACGCAACACGCTGGTGCTAACAGCAGTTTTGTTCATTCTGTCCACCTTTGCCTGGGCCGGCTGGGCCAACTACGAGTACCGCAAGCAGGCTGCCGACCGCATGCTTGCCTCGGTCGCACAGGGCGAACTGGTGCTTGACCCGGTAAGCGGTACCGCGCAGTATCGTTCGCCGCTCAAGGGCAAGCCGGCTCCCCCGTTTGTGCTTGAAGACCTTAATGGCAAAAAAGTCTCCCTGGCAAACTACAGGGGCAAGGCCGTGCTCATCAATTTCTGGGCCACCTGGTGCGCTCCCTGCAAAATCGAGACCCCGTGGATTATTGAATTGCGTAAGCAATATGCATCACAGGGGTTCGAAGTGCTTGGCATTTCTGCCGACGATCTCAACCGCGACGACCCCAAAGAATTGGCCAAAGACAAAATGGAAATCGCGCAATCAGCGCAGAAATTGCACATCGATTACCCCGTGCTTATTGACGGAGCTACGCTCGACAAGCCGTATGGCGGCCTGGATGAATTGCCCACATCGTTCTTCGTCAATCGCAAGGGAGTTGTGGTTGCGGCGCAGCTTGGGTTGACTTCCAAAGACGATATCGAGTCCAACATCAAGAAAGCGTTGGGGAACTAATATGCGTCGCTGGCTCGCTTCAATTCAAATGGCTGCAATCGTTGCTTTTGCCCTGTCCCCGATCTTTGCTCATGCGCAAGTCGATGACCCAGTGAGGCTTAAGGGGTCGGCGGTTGAATATCTTTTTCCCGAACAGGTGACGGTGCCGGCGGGGAAAGTTAGCGAGGTTACGCTGCATTTTCGGGTGGCGGAGGGGTACCACATCAACTCGCATACGCCGCGGGAAGAGTTCCTGATTCCGACCACGTTTTCCATTCCGGAAGGTGCGGGCGTACGGCTGGACAAGGCTGTTTATCCGGCAGGGACGGACTTTACCTTGCCGCTCGATCCGACAAATAAACTCAGTGTTTACAACAACGAGTTCACAATTCAAGCGCGGATTGTGGCTGATTCTGGCAGCCACCTGGTGGAGGGAAAGCTGCATTTTCAGGCGTGCGACAAGAGCGTCTGCCTGCCTCCAAAAACCATTCCCGTGGCCTTCAATGTGACTGGAAAGTAGCGTTGCGGGAGCCTCAAAGGTTCAGTCGGAGGGTTGCGCAATATAGCCCAAAAGGCTGCTGAAGTGGTTACAAAGCGCTAGAAAAGGCCGATTCTGTGGTTGCGATTCGTCGAGACATGGACCATGGGGGCAGCCTTTTTAGAAGTTTTGGTTGCTGAGAGTTGACTTAATCAAGGGGTGTGGGTTGCAGAGAATTGGCCATTTTTTCGAGAGTGTGCTGATCTTCGCGGGATAAAGTCGCGTAGGTTATTGATAATGAACTTCTTATTGTGATTTCTTTTACAGTACATTTGTGCTCGGGAGTGCTGGCGATCCGGTCCGAGCCTGGAGCTTGGGCTAGGACTTGCGGGCGGCGGCAATCAGGGCATGAGCCGTGGCCTGCAGCAGAGGGTCCGCCTCGCCTCGGGAAAGAACCTGGGAGCTGACGAAGGCGCCGTTAATGATCAGGGATAATTGGCCGGCCAGTTCGTCTGGGCGCTTGACTCGTAGACGCTCGGCAACGCCCTTGAGGCGGCGTCGGAGTTGCTGCTTGTGCGCGGTGGCTACGAGGCGGGCGGGATGGTCTGCGTCCGGGAACTCGGCGGCGACATTGAGCTGGGGACAGCCACGATAGTTTGGACGGCTTACGCGCTCGGCGATCCAGGAGAGATGGGCTTCGAGTTCTGCCGTGGGATTGGATTTGTGCTGGTCGGCTACTGTGTCCCATTTGCTCCAGAAGTCCTCGTCTTCGCTGGCTAGGAAGGCGGCGATGAGGTCGTCCTTGGTGCGGAAGTGGCGATAGAGGCTGGTTTTTGCGACTCCGGCTTCTTCGACTACGAGGTCAACTCCGACGGCGCGAACGCCACGTTTGTAGAAAAGCTCGGACGCGGTGCGGAGAATGCGGTCTCTGACCTCGGCTGAGTTGCCGTGGACGTCGGCGATGTTGGCTTTCGCGGAACTTTTAGGCATTTTGGCCTCCTCTATCGGGTGTGGGCTTGACGCGCTACAGACCTGTCTGTATTTTATATGAAACAGACAGGTCTGTAGCGTTCGGTCCGGGCCGCTGGAAGAAGGGATGGAAATGAGAACAGATGTGCAGGTTAATGGCAGGACGGTCGCGGTGTTCGGTGCGGCGGGGCACACGGGGCGATTCATTGTCGCTGAACTGCTGCGGCGAGGATTTTCGCCGGTCGCAATTGGCCGGGACGCGCGGAAGTTGGCGGCGGCAGGATTCCCCAGCGGTGTCGCGACCAGGACTGGCTCGGTGGACGATGCTGCTTCGCTCGATCGCGCTCTTATGGGCGCAAACGCGGTAATCAACTGCGCCGGGCCGTTTATGGATACGGCCGACGCAGTGGCTGCAGCGGCAGTACGCGCCCGGATACATTACCTCGATGTTTCGGCGGAGCAAGCCAGTGCGCAGTCTGTCTTCGACAGGTTTGGGGATGGCGCGCGGGAGGCAGGCGTGGTCTTCATTCCTGCGATAGGATTCTACGGCGGGTTCGCCGATCTGCTGGCTACGGCGGCCATCGGCGATTGGGGTGGAGCGGACGAAATTCGTGTGGGAATTGCTCTCGATAGCTGGCATCCGACCGAGGGCACACGGATTACCGGGCGGCGCAACACGGCGCAGCGGATGGTGATTGAAGGCGGAAAACTTGTGCCGATGGAGCAGCCTGCGCCGCAATCGATGTGGGAATTTGCGGAGCCGTTTGGGCGGCAGGATGTGAGCGAGGTTCCGTTCTCCGAGGTTCCAGTGATTGCGCGGCACTTGAACGTTACGCGGCTGCGCACGTACCTGAACGACGCGCCACTGCGTGACCTTCGCGATTCGTCCACGCCGCCTCCGGTTGCGGTTGATGAACGAGGGCGATCGGCGCAGACCTTCCTGGTGGACGTGATTGTGCGGAAGGGTGGCGAGGAACGCCGTGCGAGCGCACAGGGACGCGATATTTATGCCTTCACTGCGCCGCTTGTTGTCGAGGCCGTGGAGCGGGTACTCGATGGGCGAGTGCGAGGCAGCGGGGCGGTCGCGCCGGGCGAAATATTCCATGCGGAGAATTTTCTGCGCACTCTTGCACAGAAACATCTGAAGCTGGAACTCGACAGCGAGGAGGCTGTTTCTTCTTCGAAGATTTGCTCATCGCGATAAGGCCGCGATGAGCGGGGCACAGCCGTTCACCCGCCGATGAGTCAATCACCGGTCCTTTCTTTCACAGCGGACGAGGGATAGAATGCTGACAGCGGGAGGGCGTGATGGCGACTAAAGCCGTTGTTCCAAAGGTGGACGAAAGCACTGTGGAAACTCCCAAAGCCGGCTATGTGAAGAAGACCTACCCGCCTGAGTTTCTGGCCGAGCAGGAAGCGGTTATGGCGCGTGTGCGCGAAGAGGGCGCAAAGCGCATCCGCCGCTCTGTCGAAAGAGCCATTGCCATGGGTATCATCGACAAGGACGGCAACCTCTTAAAGAAGGAGCTTCCCGCGGATATGCAGCCTGGAGCAGATCGCGACTTTGGGGGATAAGGATGCCAACCATGTACGTGGTGGCTGGGCCCGCAGGCAGTGGCAAGACCAGTGCATTCCCGGGGGACTCATTCGGGTGCGACTACTTCAATGCAGATCACTACGCGGCAATGCTGAATGGCGGTACATACATCGGTATTCCCAACTCGATCCGCAAGCAAGTGGGGCCGATCTGCGAGAAGTTTATTCAGGACCACATAGCGGCAGGCTTGAGTTTCGCAACCGAAACGACACTGCGGAGCACAATCGCCTTCGATCAAATGAAACAGGCGCATGAAGCCGGGTTTTCGGTGAGTTTTACATACATTTGCGTTGATGACTTAGGAACGTCTGTTAAGCGCGTAAAACAACGGGCCTTCATGGGCGGTCACAGTGCCTCAGAAGAGACAGTTCAGGATATTCGCGCCAAGAGCCTAATCAACCTTCGTCGCGCGTTTGAAGAGGTTGGCAACACCATTGATTCATTTGATGTTTACGACAACTCCGCGCTCGGAATGCCGCCTAAACTGATCGCTTCGTTCCTGGGGCGCGAGATTACTTTTCTAGAGACTGAACTTCCGGCATGGATGGATGAAGGGTTGGGGCGTACCCCGTACTCGACAGCCAAGCTGCGGAAGTGCTTTGAGCAAGGGAAGGCCTTGCCGATTGGCGACTGAGAGCGGTTGGGGTTCCCGGGTTTCAGAAGCGAGATATTGGGCATCCGCCGGGAGATCGGTGACGAGAGATCGTTTGAGGCCGGCAAGCGAGGCGCATCTCTCCTGCGTCCATTAGAGAGGCTCCCAACGTTTTCAGGAAAGGCAGGGCTATGCCGTGAAAGCTTCCGGCTCGCTTCGGTTGAGGGCGTATCGCGCCTTCCTCCTAATCGGAATCGTCTGGCGTGCGCACTGCGATTGCATGCTCGCGCAGGACAAACCGATTGTCTCCGCGCCTGTAACTTCTTCCGCTGCTCAAGGCAGTTTTGCCACCAACGCTAACCTCCCGAATCACGCTTCTTTCTCCTACGATGTTGTCTCCATTCGGCCCTACAAACCGGAAGACGGACACATATCGGTTTGGGGGAGAGAATCGCCCGATGGGTATACCTCTCAGGGCGATACTCTCATGAGTCTTCTCGACAAGTCCTACCCGATCCTCACGCTCGACCAGTTGGACGGCCTGCCGCATTGGGGCCTTACTGACTACTACAATCTCGAGGCAAAGATGGACGAGGGGTCCGCGTCTGCGCTCCAGAAACTGCCTCAAGCCCAGCAACGGGAGATCCGCCGCTCCATGATGCGGTCGGTGCTTGCCGATCGCTTCCAGCTCAAAGTGCATATTGTCTCTCGCGAACTGCCGGTCTATAACCTTGTGGTTGCCAATGGAGGACCGAAATTCAAGGAAACTCCTGCAGGCACGGAAGACAGCGAGATGCTGGGATGGGGAGAGGTTTCGGGGGACGGGATTGGGTTCGACCAGGGGATCCTGACGAATTTCTCGAGTGGCACCGGGCGACTTGTTGTGAATAAGACCGGGCTCACAGGAAGATATAGCTTCAACTTGAAGTGGAACCCATTGGCCGGTCGCAATCTTCCGGGCGGGATGGGTGACCAGTTTAGCGGGCGCACAGACATTTTTACCGCCGTACAGCAGATCGGCCTCAAGTTCGAACCGGCCACGGGGCCGGTCGACGTATATGTAATTGACCATGTGGAGCAGCCCTCGCCTAACTGAGGGCGGCAACCAGCGTTTGACGCTAGTCGTGGATTTTGCCGGGGCGGCGCTGGGCTACGTGCCAGAGAACGCCGGAGGGATCGACGAGATAAACGATCCTCAGACCCCATGGCTGCATGGCGGGTGCGCTGGGCGCGGGGGTGTTGAATTTGCCGGGGAGATCGAGGGCTTCGATATGTGCCCACCAGGCGTCGAGGTCGTCGACCATTAATTGCATCATGACGTTTTCCCAGGCCTGATCGGTTTGTGGCGAAAGGATGAAGCCGCCGGAGCCGACTTGGAAGATCGCCACATCGCTGTCAAGGAGCATGGTGAAGCCAATCGCCTGGTAGAAGCCCTTTGAGAGATCGAAGTCTTTCGCAGGCAGGAATGGGCGGGCTAGCTCCGTTCCGCTGGGGATTTGAGGCACGTTGCGGCTCCTTCAATTCAGGATTTTAGCCTATGTGCGCGGACAGGAAGTGGCGGCGCGGCTCACTTGTTGCGGCAGACGCGAAAGCCCTGATCGGGCCCCGCGCCGTTTGCGGCCAATGCGCCGCGGAAGGCTGGCTCGCAGCAGAATTCTGCACCCATCCAGCCGCCGCCTTTCCATACGCGACCGAAGCCGCTTTGGCTGCCTTTGGGGTTGGCGCCGTGAGCTTCCAGGTCGCCGTGCCAGTCCCAGCACCATTGCCTTACGTTGCCTGACATGTCGTAAAGACCGAGTTCATTGGGTTTCTTGCTGCCAACTGGTTTTGGCTGGTTGTGGTTTTGCTGCAGGGCGGGCCAGTTCCAAAAACCGGTCAGAGCTATGTCGCCGGAGTTGCGCCAGTACCACGCCACGTCCTCAATGTCATCGCTGCCGCTGTATTTGTAACCCTTGCTGAGCTGCCCTCCGCTTGCGGCGTATTCCCACTCGGCCTCTGTCGGCAAACGATAACCATTTGATTCGGGGTTGATGGTCACGGTCCACTTCATGGAGTCGAGTTGGCCAAATTTTGGATCGGGCAAGTTATTGGGGTCAGTGTTTTGTTTGTCGATGCTGTAGTAAGGCCTTAAGCCCTCTTTGAGGCTCCGTGCATTGCAGTACTCAACACTGTCATACCAACTGACCATTTCTACTGGTAAGTTATCGCTTTTAAACTTCGAATGGTTACTTCCCATAACTTCATTCCACTCTTGTTGAGTTACATCGTATTTTCCGATGTAGAAGTCGGATACAGTTACATCTTTCCCATGGTAGTTGGAGTTTGGATTTTTGAAGGCGCCGCCCTTGACCAGCACAAGGTTGCTTGGCACCGCTGCGGAACAAGCGCCAGCAATGGCCAATATGGCTACCGCAACAAGGATCAGCTTTCTCATGGAGGTATCTCGTTTCTCGTCGTCACGCTTGTTGAGTTGTATAGGGCCATGGCCGGCGGCTGTGAGAGCGGCCGGCCCTGGCGATATGAAACGATTTGCAGCGGGCTTGGATTACCAGACGGTTGCGTTCACTTCTCCACTTGCGCCGTTGTAGGCTTCGGTGCCGAGGATCTCGTAATTGAAATTGCCCATATTCATTCCGAGACTCTTCCAGTGGTTAAAGTGGTTGACGGTGGTGACTGTGTGATTTGAGCCAGTGGATGAACCTCCCCACGCGTCGAGGTACTGCTCAAAGGTTGCGGTGCCAATAATGGACGGTTGGTTGACCTGCTGGTGCTCGTAGGTGTTGTAGTTGTGGCCGTCGCTGCTGATACTGCCCTTGTAAGTGGCATTCCCTGTATAGAGCGAACCAAGCTCGGTGATGTAGTACTCCACCAGCGGACTTGTCGTCCACCCATAGACCGAGATGGTGTTATAGCCGCTGGCAGAGCCGACGTTGTAGCCTACGGCATTGTTATTGCCCGTGCTCCAGCCTTTGCCGCCAACCATATCTCCCACGCCGGACCAGCTGATGGCGTAGTTGCCGGGGTATTGGGACGCGGAAGGGAATGTCATGGTGGCGGACCCGCTGCTGGTGTAGAGCGAGTAGTAGTAGCCGTTGTTGGTTCCTGTTCCGTTGTTGTAAACGGTTTGGGCGTGTGCCGCTGTAGCTAAGCAACCAACGGCTGCGAGAGCGGTTAGGGCGACCTCGAGAAGACGAGACGCGTTGAACTTCTGTGTGCGCATACGAATCTCCTATTGATTTTTCGGGTTGAAGACGGACGAGTCCTGCAGCGGTCACTCCGGTGGTGCCGGGGCGGGACCCGTCCTGGGTGGATTGAGTTACAGGTTCGGATCGCGAGGCCCCGTGCGGAACAAAGCCAGCAAGAACGGGGGAGGCGGAGGGCCGATTCCCTGAGATTGTTCTGAAATGTGTTCGAACCTTGCGGGGGTATGCACTGTTCGAAACTGAAGTTCGTGGGTTCGACGAACAGGAGAAAACTACAGGAACCAACTGTCGAGGCGCAAGAGGAGATTTATCGATTTACTGCAAAAGATTATCGATTTACTGTGAAACGTTACCATCTCCCTAAAAGGATTTAGTAAGGCGATTTAGCGAATCGGCGCGTAGTAAAAGGATTTAGTAGTCGAAAACACGGGAGTGGAGATTTACTAAAAGGCTTAAGTAATGGGGATTATGTCTCTTGCGGTGAAAAGAGGACGATTCACGCAGGAGATTTCCACAAATTGTGCTAGTTTTCCACAGGTAAGGGCATGGAAAACGGGAGGCTTCGGAGACCCACAAAGGCTCGGCGGGCCGAAAGCGAACATCTGCCCGCCCGCAGGTGGCTATGCGCCAGCCTTCTTCTCGATTTTGGCCCAGGAGTCTTTTAACGGCAGGGTGCGGTTGAAGACGAGGTGGGCTGGGGTGGAGTCTGGGTCGAGACAGAAGTAGCCTACACGCTCGAATTGGTAAGGGGCGCTGGGCTGCGCATCGGCAAGCGAGGGTTCCAGGGCCGCGCCGGTGACGATTTCGAGCGAGTTGGGATTGAGGTTGCTGAAGATGTCGTTCGCGGGCTGACCTGCGGGAGCTTCTTCCACGTCGTTGGGGTCGGGCTTGAGGAAGAGCTTGTCGTATAGTCGGATTTCGGCAGT